>Ga0233424_10001388_pt1 | contig 21490 bp, 16 predicted proteins | sample Watercolumn_Towu_FD_181011 | JGI IMG/M metagenome (GOLD analysis project Ga0233424, IMG submission 181011) | Freshwater microbial communities from Lake Towuti, South Sulawesi, Indonesia - Watercolumn_Towuti2014_125_MG | ecosystem: Environmental > Aquatic > Freshwater > Lake | place: Indonesia... | reverse complement strand
CCCTCCAGACCCGACTTCTTCTCGGCCGCGGTCGGGTTGCGTCGGAACGGCGCGCGGGTCTTCACGAGGCCGTCCTCGTCCTCGCGCGGCAGACCCGTCTCCGCATCGCGCACGACGACCTCGATCGGCACGAGCTGCTCCAAGGTCAGGGCGAACAGGCCCGCCTCCGTGACCAGTGGAGGCTCCGCCGGACTCGTGGGTTGGGTCAGGGCCGCCGCCGTCACCTCGCCCAGGGCCTCGACATCGAGGGCTCCCCGCGAGCCGATGTGCTCGACACGTCCGCGCACCTGGGCGGGGCACGACCGGGCGTTCGGGCACCGGAGATCGATGTCCCCTTCCTTCATGGCGCGCAGCGGCGTGCCGCACTCGGGGCAATCGACGGGCATGACGAACTCCCGCTCGGTCCCGTCCCGCTTCTCGACCACCGGGCCGAGCACTTCGGGGATCACGTCGCCAGCCTTGCGCAGCACCACGGTGTCGCCGATGAGAACGCCCTTCGCCTTCACCACGTCCTTGTTGTGGAGCGTGGCCTGACGGACCACGGATCCGGCGACGTGAGCCGGGGCCATCACCGCGAAGGGCGTCGCGCGACCGGTGCGACCGACGGAGACGACGATGTCGAGCAGCTTCGTCTGCACCTCCTCCGGCGGGTACTTGTAGGCGATCGCCCACCGGGGCGCCCGGCTCGTCGCTCCCAGCTCGTCATGCAGGTCGAGCTCGTCGACCTTGACCACGATGCCGTCGAGCTCGTGCTCGATGTCGTGCCGGTGCTCGCCGTAGTACTCGACGAAGGCGACCACGTCGTCGATGCTGCGGCACACCTTCGTGTGCGGGCTCGTCGGCAGCCCCCAGGCGGCCAGCAGCTCGTAGACCTGGCTCTGGGCCGCGACCGGCGGGTTCGTCCAGGCACCGATGCCGTGCACGTAGAGCGCGAGCGACTCGATGCGCAGCAGCCCCGCTTCCAGCTCCAGGCCGTCCTTCTTGTCGATCTGCTGACGCAGGCCGCCGCTGGCCGCGTTGCGGGGATTCGCGAAGGCCGGGAAACGCCGTGCCGCCGCGGTGCGCGCCTTCTCCTCGTCGAACGGCTTCTTCGCGCCTCCCCTGGCCTCCCAGCGCGCAAGGGCGTCCGCGTACGCCCGGTCTCGGAACGCCGCCTGCGCCGCGTTCAGCCGCTCGAACGCGGCGACGGGGATGAAGACCTCTCCGCGCACCTCGACGATCGGCGGGTGTCCCTCCCCGGCGAGCCGTTCCGGGATCTCCGGGAGGCGGAGCGCGTTCTCGGTGACGATCTCACCGACGCGCCCGTCGCCACGGGTCGCGGCCGACGTCAGCACGCCGTCCTCGTACCGCAGGTTGATCGCGAGGCCGTCGATCTTGAGCTCGGTCAACCAGTCGACGTCACGCCCGGCGGCGGCGCGCGTCTTCTGCGCCCACTCGCGCAGCTCCTCGATCGAGAAGACGTTGTCGAGGCTGAGCATGCGCTCGGCGTGCTCGATGGTCGCGAGCCCCGTCGCCTCGGCCGCGCCGACCATCTGCGTCGGCGAGTCCTGTCCCTGGAGTTCGGGGTGCAGGCGCTCGAGCTCTTCCAGGCGCCGCATCCAGCCGTCGTACGTGGCATCGTCGACGAGCGACGTGTCACGCCCGTAATACGCGTCCTTCGCCTCGAGGATGCGGGTCGTCAGCTCCTCCGCCTCGCTGCGGGCGTCTTCCAGTGAGATGTTCTCCGGCACTCCGTCAGTCTAGGAGCGGCGACCGACATCCGCCCGGATCAGACGCCGACGGGTACCGCGGACACGGTGGAATCGATCGTGAACTGCCCGAGAACGCGCGTGCCGATGTAGAGCACGGCGGTCTGCCCGGGGGCGACACCGTCAAGCGGAGAATCGGGAACGACGCGGACGCCCTTCGTCGTCACGGTGGCCGTGGCGGGTACCGGCTCGGCATGCGCGCGGATCTGCACGTCGCACGCGAACACCGACGCGGTCGGCGCAGCGCCGGCCCAGCTGAAACGCTCCCCGGAGATCTCGGCGATCGCCAGGGCCTCCTTCGGGCCGACGACCACCGTGTTCGACACGGGGCGCACCTCGAGCACGAAGCGCGGCTTGCCGTCCGCCGCCGGGACGCCGAGCTTGAGTCCGCGCCGCTGACCGACCGTGAACGCATGAGCGCCCTCGTGCGCGCCGACGACGGCACCGGAGCGGTCGACGATCTCGCCGGTGGCGGTGCCGACCTTCTCGGCCAGCCAGCCCCGGGTGTCCCCATCCGGGATGAAGCAGATGTCGTGGCTGTCCGGCTTCTGCGCGACGCTGAGACCACGCGCCTCGGCCTCCGCCCGCACGAGCGCCTTCGACGGCGTGGTGCCCAGCGGGAAGTAGGTGTGTGCGAGCTGGTCGGCCGTCAGGACGCCGAGCACGTAGGACTGGTCCTTCGCGTTGTCCGATGCCCGGTGCAGTTCGAGACCCTCCGCGCCGTCGACGAGGGTCGCGTAGTGTCCCGTGCACACGGCGTCGAAGCCGAGTTCCAGGGCGCGCTCCAGCAGGGCGGCGAACTTGATCTTCTCGTTGCACCGCATGCACGGGTTCGGCGTCCGGCCCGCACGGTACTCGGCGACGAAGTCGTCGATCACGTCGTCGCGGAACCGCTCCGAGAAGTCCCACACATAGAAGGGGATGCCGAGGAGGTCGGCGGCGCGACGCGCGTCGAGGGCGTCCTCGATCGTGCAGCAGCCGCGGCTGCCGGTGCGCAGGGTCCCCCCGGCGCGGGAGAGCGCGAGGTGCACGCCGACCACATCGTGCCCCGCCTCGACGGCCCGGGCGGCCGCGACAGCGGAGTCCACACCACCGCTCATGGCCGCAAGGATTCGCATGGGTCCAGTCTACGAGCGCTCGGCTGCACGGGCCCCGGATGCCCGTGCGTAGGCCTCGCCGATCACCGCCAGCACCGCGTCCACATCGGCATCGGTCGATGTGCGCCCGAGGGAGAAACGCAGCACGCTCCGGGCGTCCGCCTCACTTCGCCCCATCGCCATCACGACGTGCGAGGGCTCGGCGACCCCCGCCTGACACGCGGAGCCCGTGGAGGCCGAGACGCCGGCCATGTCCAGCAGGAACAGCAGGCTCTCCCCCACTGCGCCGGGGAAGAGCAGATGAGCCGTGCCGGGGAGGCGGTGGTCGGGGTCGCCCAGGAGCTCGGCGGCCGGCACCCGCGCACGGATGCCCTCGACCAGGCGGTCGCGCAGCTCGCCCACCCGGACACTCTCGGCGGCCCGCTCACGCTCGGAGAGTTCGAGCGCTGTCGCCAGCGCCGCCGCTCCCGGCACGTCCTGGGTGCCCGCGCGCAGACCCCGCTGCTGGCCGCCGCCCCGCAAGAGCGGGGTCAGCCGGGCCGACCGCGCCACCACCAGCGCCCCGACGCCGACCGGCGCTCCGACCTTGTGGCCGGCGATGCTGAGCGCCACGAGGCCCACAGCGTCGTCGGCGCGGCCCCGCAAGTCGCGGAACGACAGCGGCAGGTGTCCGAGCGCGGCGACCGCGTCGAGGTGCAGCGGGACTTCGGCATCCGCGGCCGCAGCGGCGAGGGCGGGCGCGTCGTTGATGGTCCCGGTCTCGTTGTTCGCCACGAGCGCCGTCGCGAACGCTGCCCCGGGAAGGGCCGCTGCGAAGCGGCCCTCGTCGATCCGCGCCTGCGGAGACAGCGGAACAGCGCGCACCTCGGCCCCGTCGGCCACCAGGGCTGCGATCGTGTCCATCGTCGCGTGATGCTCGCCGTCCGGCACCACGACGGCCGTCGTCCCCGGACCACGCGAGTGCCACAGTCCCTGGAGGGCGAGGTTGATGGACTCCGTCCCACCGGAGGTGAGCACGACCTCGATCGGGTCGGCCCCGAGGACCGCGGCGATCCGCTCCCGTGACTCCTCCAGCACCCGGCGCGCGTCCTGCCCGGCTCCATGCGTCGATGACGCGTTGCCGATGATGGCCGACGCCTCCAGCCACGCGTCCCTGGCCTCCGGGCGCAGCGGCGTCGTCGCCGCGTGGTCGAGATAGTGCCGCATGCTTCGATTCTCCCCGATCCACGCCCCGGCCGGTCCCTCTGCGCGTGAGACCGGGTGCGTCCTGTCATGAGACTGAAATGCAACACGTTTAGGGTGTATCCATGTCTTCGTCCCCCGACTCCGTCGTGCCCGGTGGGGCGATCCTCGACAACCTCGGCGTCCGGCTGCACGACCGCGTCGGCACGCTGCGGGTCTGGTCGCAGAACGCCTCCGCGGTCGAGCTCGTCGTCTTCGACGCGACGGACCTCGACTGGGTCGTCGACCAGGCGCCGCTCGAACGGCGGCCCGGAGGCGTCTGGGAGGTGACGACGCCGTTGCTGCAGCCCGGAGTCCGCTACGCACTCCGCGTCGAGGGTCCGCACGGCCCCGGCAACACGTTCAACCCGGAGACGCTGCTCCTCGATCCGTACGCGCGGGGCCTCGCCCAGGGACACGGCTACCAGGAATGGCGAGCCGTGGTCATCGAGGACGGCTTCGACTGGGGCGATTCGACCAAGCCGCGCGTCCCGGCGGACCGCACCGTCATCTACGAGGGCCACTTGAAGGGACTGACCAAGCGGCACCCCGACATCCCGCCTGCACTGCACGGCACCTACGCGGGCCTCGCGCATCCGGCCATGATCGCGTACCTCCGCACGCTGGGGGTGACGTCGGTGGAGCTGCTCCCCGTCCACGCCTTCGTCCCGGAACCGAGGCTGCTGGAGCGGGGGCTGACGAACTACTGGGGCTACAACACGCTCAACTTCTTCACACCGCACGCCGCCTACGCGACGGAGGACGCCCGGAAGCGGGGACCCGAGGCGATCATCGCCGAGTTCAAGGGCATGGTCAGGCTGCTGCATGAGGCCGGCCTCGAGGTGATCCTCGACGTGGTCTACAACCACACGTCGGAAGAAGGTATCGGCGGACCGCGCTCCAGTCTCCGCGGTATCGACAACGCGCGGTACTACCGGCAGGACGACGCGGGCGTCTACATCGACACCACGGGATGCGGCAACACGCTCAACACGGCCACCGACGCGGGCGCACGACTGGTGCTGGACTCGCTCCGGTATTGGGCCGAGGAGATGCAGATCGACGGCTTCCGCTTCGACCTGGCGACGGCGATCGCGCGTGACGGCGCTCACGCCTACACTCCGGATCATCCGCTGCTGCAGGCGATCGCCGCCGACCCCGTCCTCGCGGAGACCAAGCTCATCGCGGAACCCTGGGACGTCGGACTGGGCGGCTGGCAGACGGGCAACTTCCCCGCCGGGTGGCACGAGTGGAACGACCGGTACCGCGACCGGGTGCGCAACTTCTGGCTGAGCGACATCGACTACGCGCGGCGGGCCTCGGCACCGGTGGGGATCGGCGGCTTCGCCACCCGCCTCGCCGGATCGTCGAACACCTTCAGCGAGGAGCGCGGGCCGCTCGCGAGCATCAACTTCGTCACGGCGCACGACGGGTTCACGCTGCACGACCTCGTCTCGTACGACGTCAAGCACAACGAGGCTAACGGCGAGCACAACCGCGACGGCGCCGACCTCAACCGGTCCTTCAACCACGGCGTCGAGGGACCGACCGACGATCCCGCGATCCTCACCGCGCGGCGCAAGGCCATGCGCAACCTGCTCGGCACCCTCCTCCTCTCGGCCGGCATCCCCATGCTCACCGCCGGGGACGAGGTGGGGCGTAGCCAGCGCGGCAACAACAACGCCTACGCGCAGGACTCGCAGCTGTCATGGCTGTCCTGGGAGTTCGAGCCGTGGCAGGAAGACCTCCGGGCTCACGTCGCGCGCCTGGTGCGGCTGCGGCAGGAGAACCCCGCACTGCGTCCGAGCCGGTACGCGCGCCTCGGCGAGCACATCCCGAACGCGTCGGTCATGGACTGGTACGACCAGGACGGCGCGACCATGGAGCCGAACCAGTGGACGGATCCCGGCAACCGCACCCTGCAGTACGTCGCCGCGTCCACGCCGGACAAGGAAGCCGCCAACCGCATCCTGCTGATCGTGCACGGGACGGAGGCGCCGATCGATGTCCGGCTGCCGGAGGAGATCGATGGCGCCACGCGGTTCGTCTCCCTCTGGTCGAGCGCCGACGAGTGCCCGTCGGAGGCCGAGGAGACGTTCGCGCCTGGCGATGTCCTGCCGATCCCCGGCACCTCGATGCGCCTGTTCCGGGTGGAGTGATAGCACGGTTCGCCGCCGGGGTCGAGCGGTAGGTTCCGACAGGCCCGAGCGGTAGATTCGGCATGTGACTGCACGTGCTGGAACCCGACCCACGGCTCTACGGAGCCCCGTTCAGATCCCGAAGCGCGCCGCCGACGCGGATCTCCCCGGAGCTCTGCGGACGACCCGTATCCCCTTGCTCGACGGTACCCCTGCGGTCCCCGGCGGGTTCCCGGCCAAGGCCTTCGCTGGCGAGGTCGTCCCCTTCCGCGTCGTGGCATTCCGGGAAGGGCACGATCTCATCGGCGTGCATGTACGACTGACGTCTCCGACCGGCGAGGAGAGCCTGCACCGGCTGACCGCCCTCGCGGACGGCACCGACCGCTGGGAAGCCGAGATCGCGCTCGACGCGGAGGGCGTCTGGCGGTACCGCTTCGAGGGATTCTCGGACGACTTCGCCACCTGGGCTCATGCCGCGCACCTCAAGATCGCCGCGGGAGTCGATGTCGAGGTGATGGCCGCCCTGGGCGCCGAGCTCCTGCAGCGCGCCGCCGGAGAGAAGGACCGCCCCGCGGCGCAGCGCACGCGGCTGCGCGCCCGTGCCGAGGAGCTCCGGAGAGGTGACGCCGCCACGACCGCTGCTTCGGCCGTCGACCCCGAACTCGCGGCGATCTTCCGCGACCGTCCGGTCACGATCCTGCGCTCCGCCTCCGCGGAGCAGGTCCTCCGCGTCGAGCGCACCCGTGCGGGTGTCGGCTCCTGGTACGAGTTCTTCCCACGCTCCGAGGGTGCCCGTCGCCTCAAGGACGGCACGGTCCGCAGCGGGACGTTCCGCACCGCCGCGAAGCGGCTGCCCGAGGTCGCCCGGATGGGATTCGAGGTGATCTACCTCGTCCCGGTGCACCCCATCGGCACGACCAACCGCAAGGGTCGCAACAACACCCTCGTCGCCGAAGCGGGTGACCCGGGCTCGCCGTACGCGATCGGAGCGGCGGAGGGCGGACACGACGCGATCCATCCCGACCTCGGCACCCCGCAGGACTTCCGCGCATTCGTGCGCGCCGCGCGGAAGGAAGGACTGGAGGTCGCCCTGGACCTCGCCCTGCAGGCCTCCCCCGACCACCCATGGGTACGCGACCACCCGGAATGGTTCACGACCCTGCCGGACGGGAGCATCGCCTACGCGGAGAACCCGCCCAAGAAGTACCAGGACATCTACCCGCTGAACTTCGACAACGATCCGGAAGGCATCGCCGCCGAGATGCTCCGGATCGTCCGGCACTGGGTGGGCGAAGGCGTCCGGATCTTCCGCGTGGACAACCCGCACACCAAGCCGCTGCAGTTCTGGGAGTGGCTGATCGCGACGGTCAACGAGACGGATCCCGACGTCATCTTCCTCGCCGAGGCGTTCACCCGACCCGCCGTGATGCGTGCGTTGGCCGCGGTGGGCTTCCAGCAGAGCTACAGCTATTTCACCTGGCGCAACACCAAGCCCGAGCTGGAGGAGTTCCTCACCTCGATCTCCCACGAGACGGCCGACTACATGCGTCCGAACCTCTTCGTGAACACGCACGACATCCTCACCGAGTACCTCCAGTTCGGTGGTCGCGCGGCGTATCGCATCCGTGCCTGCATCGCCGCGACGGCCGGGCCCGTGTACGGCGTCTACGCCGGTTACGAGCTCATCGAGAACGTGGCCCGTCCGGGTTCCGAGGAGAACATCGACAACGAGAAGTACGAGTACAAGTTCCGGGACTGGGCGGGGGCCGAGGAACGCGGGGAGTCCCTGGCTCCGCTGCTCCGGCGACTGAACGAGATCCGTGCGGCGCATCCGGCGCTGCGGCAGCTCCGCAACCTCGAACTGCACTGGAGCGACGACGACGCCGTCCTCGTGTTCAGCAAACACCTCGACGCTGCCTTCACCGGCACCGGCAGGCCGGACACCCTCATCGTCGTGGCGAACGTCGACCCGCACTCGGTGCGCGAGACCACGGTCCACCTCGACACCACGCGTTGGGGGGTTCCCCTGGGTGAGACCTTCGAGGTGGAGGATCTGCTGACCGGCAGCGTCTGGACCTGGAGCGACCACAACTACGTCCGGCTCGACGCCTTCGCCGAGCCCGTCCACATCCTGAAGGTGAGGGAGCGCGCATGAGCCGCATCGAGGACACCGCCGACGCCGAATGGGAAGCGGTCGCTGCCGGTCAGCATCACGACCCGCACTCCCTGCTCGGTGCACACCCCGCCAAGGACGCCGCCGGCCGTACGGTCACCGCCGTCCGCGCCCGCCGGCCGCTCGCCGAGACCGTCGAGGCCGTCTTCGGAGACGGGAGCAGGCTCACCCTGTCCCACGTCGCGCACGGCGTCTGGGAGGGCACGCACCCCGGACCGCCGCTCCCGTATCGCATCGCGACGCGCTACCGCGGCGAGGAGGAGACCGTCTCCGGTGACCCGTACCGGCATGCACCGACGCTGGGCGACCTCGACCTGCACCTCATCGCCGAGGGTCGGCACGAGCGACTGTGGGAGGCGCTGGGTGCCCATCCCCGCACCCAGGGCGACGAGCAGGGTGTGTCCTTCGCGGTGTGGGCTCCCGATGCGTCGGCCGTCCGGGTCGTGGGCGACCACAACGGTTGGAACGGCGAGAGCCACGCCATGCGCTCGCTCGGGGCCAGCGGCGTCTGGGAGCTCTTCGTCCCTGACCTCCCCGTCGGCACCCGGTACAAGTACCAGATCCGTACGCGGAGCGGCGCCTGGGTCCTCAAAGCGGACCCGATGGCTCTGGCGGCACAGGTGCCCCCGGAGACCGCGTCGGTCGTCACCGCATCGTCCTACGTCTGGGAGGACGGCGCGTGGATGACCCGGCGTGCCGCGACCCACGCCGTCGCGCAGCCGCTGTCCGTGTACGAGGTGCACGTCGGCTCCTGGCGCGGGGGCCTGGGTTATCGAGAGCTGGCCGATCCGCTGATCGCGCATGTGCAGGAGACCGGGTTCACGCACGTCGAGTTCATGCCGCTCGCCGAGCATCCGTTCGGCGGATCGTGGGGTTACCAGGTCAGCGGCTACTACGCTCCGACGAGCCGGTACGGCTCCCCCGACGACCTGCGGTACCTCATCGACCGCCTGCACCAGGCCGGCATCGGCGTCATCATGGACTGGGTGCCGGGGCACTTCCCCAAGGACGACTTCGCCCTGGCCCGGTTCGACGGTCAGCCCCTCTACGAGCACCCCGACCCTCGGCGCGGCGAGCACCAGGACTGGGGCACGCTCATCTTCGACTACGGCCGACCCGAGGTCCGGGGGTTCCTCGTCGCGAACGCGCTGTACTGGCTCGAGGAGTTCCACGTCGACGGTCTGCGCGTCGACGCCGTGGCTTCGATGCTCTACCTCGACTACTCGCGCCGCGAGGGTGAGTGGGAGCCGAACATCCACGGCGGACGCGAGAACCTCGAGGCGATCCGCTTCCTCCAGGAGGTCAACGCCACGGCCTACCGGCTGCACCCCGGGATCCTCATGATCGCCGAGGAGTCCACGAGCTTCCCCGGCGTCACAGCGCCGACGGATCATGCCGGCCTCGGATTCGGTTTCAAGTGGAACATGGGCTGGATGAACGACTCGCTGCAGTACATCGGCAGAGACCCGATGTACCGGGCGCACCACGAGGGCGAGATGACGTTCTCGTTCGTCTACGCGTTCGGCGAGAACTACGTCCTGCCGATCAGTCACGACGAGGTCGTGCACGGCAAGGGCAGCCTGTTGTCGAAGATGCCGGGCGACCACTGGCACAAGATCGCGAACGTCCGCGCCTACCTCGCCTACATGTGGGGACATCCGGGCAAGAAGCTGCTGTTCATGGGACAGGAGTTCGGACAGCTCGCGGAGTGGTCCGAAGGGCGTGAACTGGACTGGTGGCTCCGCGACCAGCCCTCCCACGCCCAGCTGCAGGACTTCGTCGCCGCGATGAACGCGGTGTACCGGTCGCAGGCTCCGCTCTGGGAGCGTGACAACGACGGCTCCGGATTCACGCGACTCGGCGCACCGAGCTGGGACCCGTCCGTGATCGCCTTCGAACGGCGGGACGCGCACGGCGGCCGTCTCGTCGTCGTCAGCAACTTCGCCGGAGTGGAGCGCACCGGGTACCGTCTCGGGCTCCCGCGCGAAGGCGTGTGGCAGGAGATCCTGAACTCGGATGCTGACGCCTACGGTGGGCGGGGCTCGGGCAATCTCGGAATGGTGATCGCCGAGTCGGCGGACGCCGGCGCCCCCACCGCCTCGATCACGCTGCCCGCGCTGTCGACGCTGTGGCTCCGTCATCAGCCGGAGCCGCACGTCCCTACCGTGAACAACGGCTGACGGACGGCCGACGACGACCGATCTGCGCGGAGCAACGAGCTCCGCGCGGATCGATCAGAACAGCAGCGAGGAGAGTCGGTTACGAGCCGCGATCACGCGCGGGTCGCTGGCGCCGATGAGGCCGAACAACTCGACGAGGCGCTCGCGGACGGGTGTCCGCTGGTCGGACGGCAGCTGCGCGAACAGGTCGAGGAGCCGGCCGAAGGCGTCGTCGACGTGTCCGCCGGCGAGGTCGAGGTCCGCGACGTCGAACTGGGCCTGCACGTCCAGCGGAGCCGCTGCGGCCGCGGCTCGGGCCGTCTGCAGGTCGAGTCCCTGCACACGGTCCAGCAGTCGGACCTGGCCCAGGCCGGCGATGGCGTCCTCGTCACGCGGGTTCTCCGCGAGCGCCTTCTCATAGGCGGCGATGGCCGCACGGTAGTCGCCCCGCTCGATGGCGGAGAACGCCTCCGCGTGCAGCGGCGGTAGCTCGGGCTCGGCGGGAGGTTCAGCCTCCCCTGCCTCGGAGTCGCCGACCGGGAGCGATCCCGAGACGCCGTTCTGCGCGGCCACCTGCAGCAGCTGCGCAAAGACCTCACGCACCTGCTGCTCAGGAACGGCGCCCGTGAACATCGGCACCGGCTGGCCTGCGATGAGGGCGACGACCATCGGGATCGACTGCGCACGGAAGCTCTGCGCGAGCTGCGGATTCGCATCGACGTCGACCTTGGCCAGGAGCACCCGGCCGCCGAGCTCCCTGGTCACCTTCTCGATGATCGGGCTCAGCTGCTTGCACGGCCCGCACCACTCGGCCCAGAGGTCGACGACCACGGGGACGGTGCGGGACAGCTCGAGCACCTGGCCGAAGTTCTCATCTGTCGCATCCACGACGACATCGGCCACCGGGGAGTTCGAGGGGGCAGCCGCACCGCTCGCGGGCGTGGACGGACGGTTGCGCAGACTGGACAGATCGACGGCGCCTCGCAGGGCGGCGGGAGACATCTCACTCACTTGATCACCTTCACGGAGACGAGATCCTGACGCGAGGCCAGGAGGCGGATCGGTTCACTCGAGCCCTGAGACGGCACGGCGAAGAACAACTGGAACTCGTATGTCGTCTCGGCGCCCTTCGCAGACTCCTTCGCCCCGGTGAGCGCCTTCGCCTCCTCGTTGTCACCGAAACGGATGACGACGTCGGAGGACGTGGGGGTGATCGTCTCGACATCGAGAACGGAGACCGCGACGATGGCGCCGCTGTCCAGCGTCGTCATCGAGACCGGATCCGCCGTCGTCGGCTTCATGTCGAACGCCGCCTTGGACGTCTTCGCGGCGCCGGCGTCAGCCAGCCCCTGCACCAGGTTCTGCCTGCTGTCCCTGATCGACGTGGCGAGGTTGAGCGCCAAGTCGTCGAACTGCCCGTACGAGGCACTCTTCTCGCCCTTGTCGACGACATCGGCGAACGCCGCCGCGACCTCGTTCGGCGGCACGGACAGGAAGGCCGAGTCTGCCGGGACCAGCGAGGTCCCCAGCCAGCTTGCGGCCACCTCGGGGAACACCGCATCCGCCGACATCTCCGCCATGTTGGTCACCTTGTAGTTGGACCAGGGGTCGGCCTGCGTCATGGTGAGCACCACCGGCGGCACTGTGTCGTCACCGGTGCTCTTCGAGAGCATGAGGACCGTGCGCGGCCAGCGATCCGTCGCCTCCGGGAGCACCACCTCGACGTCGTCCGTGGGGATCGCAGCGGGCGCGGCCCGATCCGGGAGCTTCGCCCGCAGGGCGTAGTCAGTGGTCCTCGTCGTCAGCGGAGCGCCGTCGAGACGGGTCGCCGCGAGGTCGAGGTCTTTCGCCTCATCGGCCTGCACCAGAGTTTCGGAGACCTCCCGGAGGATCCGCTCGGCCTGCGTCTCGGTGACCGCCGGCGGCTTCTGGTTCTCGGGGGCGATCACGGTCGGCGTCGGAGACGGCGATGCGGAGGCGTCCCCGAACTCCGGCCAGGAGTCGGCCGTGCAGCCTGAGGCCAGCAGAGCGGTCAAACCGATCGCGGGGAGGGCGAGCAGGCGCCGACGACGCCTCGGGCGCTCGGCTCGCATCGTACTCTTCCCATCCTGCTCCTTCTCGTCGACGATCTCCGTGTCGTCCACGTCGTCCTTCCCCGCCGGTGTCGGCGACTGCGCCCCGTCCGCGGCCTCCAGGGCATCCCGCTCGGATGGCGGAAGGGCCGCCACGTCGATCGGCTGGGTCGAGGGAAGCGGCCCGGGACCCTTCCGGCGCGGGCCCCGACCACGGCGCTGGTGGCGGATCGCGAGCACGTAGAGGACCAGCCCCACGAGGAGCACCAGGCCGCCGGCCGCCATGAGCGGTCCTGCCAGAGGCGTCCGCGTGTCCAGCGGCCAGGAGACGACGATGTCGTCCGGCGCGTCCTTGGTGCCGTCGTAGGCGATCAGCACGCTGGTCCCTTCCGGGAGCTGCATCTTGTCGGTGGAGAGGAAGTTCTCATCGGTGAACGAGTCGAGCCACAGATCAGAGCCGGCGGGGTTGCGACCCGCGGGTGCATCGGCGTCGGCTTCCGGCGACGGTGTCTCCGTGGCCTCGGGCGCCGGCGTCTCGGTCGACCCCTCGTCGTCCGCGGCGGCGACGTGGTCGACGACGAGTTCGTCGTCGTCCCCGACGGTCACGTGGTTGTACTCCGAGTCGGAGAGCCAGGCCTCCATGTCGGCCGTGCGCCCGTAGCTGGTGAAGATCTCGCCCTCGCCGCGGATGAGCAGCTTCTGCGCGCCGGCGTTGATCCGCAGGACGTCGCCGTCCAGGAGCACGAAGGGCGCGGGCTCCTCGATGTCGACGCGGGCTTCCTCAGACGACGGGCCGACGAAGATGGTGCGTTGGGCGATCCCCGCACCGATCAGCACGGCAGCCAGCACGAAGGCCACCACGGCCCATACGAAACGCACGAATAGTCTCCTCACGCATCGCGGCTTCCCGCCCGCGACGCCACACTCGACATTTCAGACTAGCGAACCCACCTGTGTGTTGACCACGAGGGCCCTCCCTCCTCCGTCGCGCGGCACGTCGGCGGCGCGTCGAGCCGCGGCATGGGTAGCCTTGCTGCAGCCGTACCGAGGAGTCCGCATGAAGATCCACAACCCGTTCCGCACCGCCCTCGTGGCGACACTGGGCGTGGGCCTCGGGATCGTCCTGATCAGCAGCGTGCAGACGCTGTCGACCGTGCTGCTGTACATCGGGACCGCGCTCTTCCTCAGCCTCGGACTCGATCCCCTGGTCACGTTCCTCGAGCGTCGACGCCTGCCCCGGTGGCTCGCGGTCCTCGTGACGATCGTCGCCGTGCTGGCCGTCTTCGTCGGGATCATCCTCATCGTGCTGCCGGTGCTGGTCGACCAGATCTCGCAGCTCATCGCCCAGATCACGGCGATCGTGCAACGCGGAACCGCGATCGAGGACCTGCGGAGTTGGATCCAGGAGACGTTCCCCAACCTCCTCGTCGACGACGTCTTCGCGTACGTGGAGGACTGGCTGACCACCAATCTCGCGGAGATCGGCGGGTCGATCGGTCAGGGCGTGCTGATCGCCAGCGGCGCCGTGCTCAGCGGTGTGTTCGGCGCGTTCATCGTCCTCATCCTGACCATCTATCTCACGGCCTCGACGCCCTCGCTCAAGCGCGCGGTGTACCAGCTCGTCCCGGCGTCCAAGCGGGATCGCTTCATCGATCTCTCGGAGCAGATCACCGACTCGGTCGGCTACTACGTCATGGGCCAGGTCAGCCAGGGCGTGATCAACGGCGTCCTCAGCGCGATCTACCTCACGATCATCGACGCGCCGTTCCCCGCCGTTCTCGCGGTCGTCGCCTTCTTCTTCTCGCTCATCCCGCTGGTGGGCACCCTGACCGGCTCGACGATCATCGTCCTCGTCTGCCTCATCCCTGGCCTCGGCTCCCCCGGCACGGCTCTCGCGGCGGCGATCTACTACCTGATCTACATGCAGATCGAGGCGTACGTGATCTCGCCGCGCATCATGAGCCGCGCGGTCTCCGTTCCCGGCGCCGTCGTCGTGGTGGCCGCCCTCGCCGGAGGCAGCCTGCTGGGCCTGCTCGGGGCGCTCATCGCGATCCCGGTGGCCGCCAGCATCCTGATCCTCTACCGCCAGGTGCTCATCCCGCGTATGAACGAACGATGACCAGGGTCGCCCGCGGCGTCAGTCCTCGGTCGACCAGTGGGTCGGCAGCGGCAGAGCCGACGGATTGACCGCGGCGACGATCTCTGTGAGCACCCGGCGCGTCTGGGTCTCCCCCACCCACAGGTGCTTGCCTCCTTCGACCGCGATCAGCTGCGCCTGGGGGATCGTCGCGAAGCGCTCCCGCGCTTCCGCCGGGCGCAGGTAGTCGTCGAACTCGGGCACGAGGATGACCACGCGGTGGCCGGTCTTCCCCCAGGCGGCGACCTCCTCCGCCGTAGCGCGATGCAACGGCGGCGAGAGGAGGATGATGCCCTCGATGTCGTGGTCGGCACCGTACTTGAGGGCGAGTTCCGTCCCGAACGACCACCCGACGAGCCACGGGCGCGGCAGCGCGCGGTCACGGACGAAGTCCATGGCGGCTGCGACATCGAACTGCTCCGCAGCGCCGCCGTCGAACGTTCCCTCGCTGGTGCCGCGCGGCGATGTGGTGCCACGCGTGTTGAACCGCAGCACCGCGAGATCGGCCAGGGCGGGCAGCCGCGCGGACGCCTTCCGGATGATGTGCGAGTCCATGAAGCCGCCGGCGGTCGGCAGCGGGTGCAGCGTGACCAGGGTCGCGGCCGGCGCGTCGGCCTCCGGCATCGCGAGCTCGCCGACGAGCGTCAGGCCGTCCGCGGTGTGCAGCTCGATGTCCTCACGACGCGCCGGAAGCTCCAGCGGTCCCCGGATCTCGATGGTCATGCGATCCTCCAACAGTGGTTGTGCCAGTGTCTGCGGTCGGCGAGAGCCGCGGCGTCGCCGAGAACACCGTCCGCGCGCCAGGCGACGAGGTGGGCGGTACCGGGCTCGACGGACCGTCCGCAACCCGGGCAGACGTACGCCTTCTGCGCCTGGAGTGCGGAGACGGGCTGCACCGTCCACTCCACGCCTCGGCGGACCTCGGTGCGCTTCCAGCCGGCGAGGAGACGCTCGAAGGAGTCATCGCCCTCAGGGCGCGCGGAAGGACGTCGGCGTGAGCGGGGCATGGTGCCGGCTCACCACCAGTGGTTGGTGACCCAGAAGTTGTACGCGCCTGCCCAGCTGCCGTAGCGACCGGTGGCGTATCCGGTTGCCCAACGGAGGTTGTCCACCGGGTTGTAGCCGTTGCCCGGCACCTTGCTGCAGGGCAGCGCCTGGACGAGGCCACAGGCGCCGGAGGACGAGTTGGTCGCGTTGGGGTTCCAACCGCTCTCCCGCGAGACGATGTAGTCGACGTACTGCCAGTCGCTCTGCGCGATCCCGGCGGCTGCCATCCACTCCGCGGGAGCGCCGCCGCCGCTGTACGGCGGGAGCCCACCGCCGCCGGAGGATCCGCCCTCCGACTCGTCGGACGACGAGGACGTGGTCGCCGGGGCCGGCTTCGGCTTGGGCTTCGGCTTGGGCTTGACGTAGATGTCGAACGACCCGCGCTCGACGGGGGTGATCGCCGCTCCTTCCACCGTGACGGTGAGGTTCTGCGTGTCCGCCAGTGCTACCGCATACACGGAGTCCGGTGCGTCCGTGGCCATGGGCTGCGCCAGGGCGACACCGGTGGGCGCGACCATCGCGGCGGCGAATCCGACGACCGCGAGAGAGCTGAAGACCCCGACGACACCGCGGCGGCGAGACCAGCGGCGGGTGCCGCGGGTGGCCGACGCGGACGTCGCTGCGGGTACCAGCAGGGCGTCGTTTCGATCGGGCATCATGTCGTTTCGGGAGTTCACGATGGAGGACAGTTTACGCATACCTGCCTGAAGAGGCCATCAGACGTGCTCAGCGGACCGCCAGGATCACGTCGATGGTGGCGTCCAGGAGCGCGTCGACCTGCTCTTCGCGGTAGCCGCCGCGCTGCATGCGGAACGCCGCGGACCGCAGCTGCTCGGCCGACAGCGCGTCGCCGTCCCGCAGGTAGCGGACGATGCGGGAGGTGACGTGATCGACCTCGTCGACGCGGTAGCCGAAGGTGAGGAATCCGGTGCGGGCGAACCGGTGCCGACGCGGACGCGCCAGGTGGTCCAGGATCACCTGCGCGTCGGCCCTCGCCTGCTCCACCCATGCGCCCGCTCCGAGGGAGCGCACGGCGCGCTCCCGCTCGCGCGCGGCGAAGGCATCCTCGACGCGTCCGAGGGCCGCGTCGACGTCCGCCACCACGTAGCCCTCCTTGACGAGCGGGAAGGAGACGGTGCGCACGTCCTCGGCCGTGAGGTCGTCCGCACCGCTCTCGAATGTCTGTCGCGCCGACGCGAGGAACCCGTCCACCGCGGCGCGGTGGTACCCCTTCGTGCGTCCGGTCGTGAGTGCGAACGCCGGCTTGGCCGTGCTCTGCACGGTGCCCTCGCGGCGGTCGTCGTCCATCACAGCACCACTGTCGTTCATCACAGCACCAACCAGGGAGAGAGGAGGAAGTACAGGCAGAGGGCGGGGATCGTCGACGGCAGGATGCTGTCCAGCCGGTCGAGGAGTCCTCCGTGCCCTGGAAGCCACGAGCTCATGTCCTTGATCCCGAGGTCGCGCTTCAACATCGACTCGCCGAGGTCCCCGAGCGTCGCGGACAGCAGGATCGCGGCGCCGAAGATCACGCCACCCCACCAGGGCAGATCGAGCAGGAAGATCGCGAGGAGCACGCCCGCCACGAGCGACGCGACCACGGCGCCGCCGAAGCCCTCCCAGGTCTTCTTGGGACTGATCCGCGGTGCCATCGGGTGCCGCCCGAAGGCGAGTCCAGCCGCATACGCACCGGTGTCCGCGGCGACCGCGATCGCGATGAAGCTGAGCACCCACCACTGCCCGCCCTCCTGCTCGAGCAGGATGAGGGCCACGCCGGCGAGGAACGGCACGTACACCTGCACGAAACCGCCGATCACGGCGTCGGTGAGCACATCTCCGTATGTGCGGCCGTCCTTCGCCACCATCTGGGCGAGCAGGCGCCAGACGATGACGAAGGCCACGGAGACGAACAGCATGACCCAGCTCAGCCACGGCTCGGCGAAGTACGCGGACAGGACAAGGAACGTCGCGGCGATCAGCTGCGGGACGACGTCGACACGACGCCCGGCCGCTCGCAGGGCGCGGGAGAGCTCGTACACGCCGAGGAGGGCCGCAGCCAACGCGAACGGCACGAACAGCGCCTTGATGAACAGCAGCGAACCGAGCAGTGCCGCGCCGAATGCGAGTCCGATGAGGATCGCGAGGATCAGATCGCGACCGGTGCGCTGCTTGATGCGCTCGTTCGCCTGGTCGAGCTGATCGCGCGCATGGGAGACATGCGTGCCGAACTCGTCGCGCGCCTGACGCCACTGCTCGCGGATCGCGTTGTGGTCGGCGGTGTCGAGGCGGTCGGCGGTGACAGGAGCCGCACCCGGCGGCGCCGGGAGCGGTGGCCGGGGTGGCACCCGATCCGCGTCGAACGCCGGGAAGGCGGCGTCGCCGAGCGGCACGCCGCCGTCAGGACCGGCCTCCGGCCGCTCCTCCCGGCGCGTCACCGGAGTGCCCTCCTCAGCGCCGCGCGATTCATCGGACATACGAGCTACACCTCGAGGAGTTCGGCCTCTTTGCGCTTGAGCGCGTCGTCGATGAGATCGACGTGCTGACGGGTCAGCGCGTCCAGCTCCTTCTCGCCGCGGGCGATCTCGTCCTCACCGAGCTCGCTCTTCAGGCCGTCCAGCTCGTCCTTCGCCTTCCGGCGGATGCCGCGGACGTGGACCTTGGCGTCCTCGGCCTTGGACTTCACGAGCTTCACGTACTCCTTGCGCCGCTCGGCGGTGAGCTCGGGCATCGTGACCCGCACGAGGTTGCCGTCGTTCGTGGGGTTCGCCCCGAGGTTCGGCATGTCGCGGATGGCCTGCTCGATCGCCTTGAGCGCGGACTTGTCGTACGGCGTGATGATGAGCGTGCGTGCTTCCTGGTTCGCGAGCGAGGCGAGCTGCGCGAGCGGGGTCGGCGTGCCGTAGTAGTCGACCAGCACCTTCTGGAAGAGCTGCGGGTTCGCACGACCGGTGCGCACCGTGGAGAAGTCCTCCTTGGCAGCCTCGACGGCCCGGGACATGCGGGTGGTGGTTTCAGCGAGGACGTCCGCGATCACGGTGGCTCCTATCGTCGGGGTGTTCTGGAAATTCTATCGGGAGCGGGCTCCCGTCCCGTGCAGGCGCTCAGGCGGTGACGAGCGTGCCGATGGGCTCGCCCAGGAGCGCGCGGGTGACGTTGCCCGCCGGCTCCATGCCGAAGACGCGCATGTCCATGTTGTTGTCCATGCACAGGCTGAACGCCGTCGAGTCGACGACCTTGAGGCCCTGCTGCAGAGCATCGCGATAGGTCACGCGATCGATGCGCTCCGCGTCGGCGTGCTTGTTCGGGTCGGCGGTGTAGATCGCGTCGACGCCGTTCTTGGCCACGAGGACCTCCTGCGCGCCGATCTCCAGTGCGCGCTGCGCGGCGACCGTGTCGGTGGAGAAGTACGGCAGGCCCGCGCCGGCGCCGAAGATGACGACGCGGCCCTTCTCCATGTGCCGCTCCGCCCGACGCGGGATGTAGGGCTCGGCGACCTGGGTCATCGAGATCGCGGACTGCACACGCGTCGCGGCACCCGCCTGCTCGAGGAAGTCCTGCAGAGCCAGGGCGTTCATCACGGTGCCGAGCATGCCCATGTAGTCGGCGCGCCCGCGATCCATTCCTCGCTGGCTGAGCTCGGCCCCACGGAAGAAGTTGCCTCCGCCGACGACGACCGCCACTTCGACCCGGTCGACCGCGGCGGCGATCTCCCGCGCCATCTGGCTGACCACGTCGGGGTTGACGCCGAGCTGCCCGGCGCCGAACGCCTCTCCGGAGAGCTTGAGGAGGACGCGACGGCGTCCGGTGCGTTCAGTCATGGGGGGTGTCCTCTCGTCCCGATTCAAGATAGTGCCTGGTGGGCATGAAGAAGGGGTTCGGATCGAGCGATCCGAACCCCTTCGACAGTGCTACGCGCCGACCTTGAAGCGCGCGAAGTCCGTCACGGTGATACCGGCGTCCTTCGCCACCTGGGCGACAGAGAGCTTGTTGTCCTTGGCGTAGTCCTGCTCCAGCAGGGCGACCTGCTTGATGAACGCGGAGACGCGGCCTTCGACGATCTTCGGCAGAGCGGCCTCGGGCTTGCCCTCGTTGCGGGAGATCTCGGTGACGATCTCGCGCTCCTTCTCGACCGCATCCGCCGGCACGTCCTCGCGGGACAGGTACGACGGGTTCGCGAACGAGATGTGCTGGGCGATGCTGCGCGCGGTCTCGGCGTCGTCACCCGTGTAGGCGACGACGACACCGATCTGCGGCGGCAGGTCCTTGCTCGTGCGGTGGAGGTAGACCTCGACGCTGTCACCGGAGACGGTGCGCACGCGACGGAGCTCGACCTTCTCGCCGATGATGGCGGCCTCTTCCGAGATGAGCTGCTCGACGGTCTTGTCGCCCGCCGAAGCGGCGAGGGCGGCCTCGACCGAGTCGGCCTTCACGGCGGCGACGGCGTCGGCGACCTTGTCGGCCAGCGCGATGAAGCGCTCGTTCTTCGCGACGAAGTCGGTCTCGCAGGCGAGCTCGACGAGCGTCACGGCGCCGTCCTGCTCACGAGCGACGACGAGGCCCTCGCTGGTCGAACGGTCGGCGCGCTTGGCGTTGCCCTTCGCACCCTTCAGGCGCAGGATCTCGGTGGCCTTCTCGACGTCGCCGTCAGCCTCCTCGAGCGCCTTCTTGGTGTCGACCATTCCCGTGCCGAGCTGCTCACGCAGCGCCTTGAGGTCGGCGATGGTGAAGTTGGCCATGTGTGGTGGCTCCTTGCTTCGTTGTGTGGGTGTACGAGGGATTACTTGGCGTCTGCGGCCTCGGCGGCGGCGACCTCGGCGGTCTCCTCACCGGAAGCGGCGGCGATCGCCTCGTCGTGCGCCTGGGCACCGGCCTCGTCGGCGGCGGTGGCGTCAGCGGCCGGGGTCTCGACGACAGCGGCCTCGTCGTCCGCGGTCACGACCTCGGCGGCGTCAGCGGACTCCTGCACGGGAGCCTCGAGAAGCTCCTTCTCCCACTCGGCCAGCGGCTCGGCGTCGCCCGACTCCGGGTTGTGCTTCTGCTGCAGGCCCTCGGCGGCGGCGTCGGCGATGATGCGCGTCAGCAGCGACACCGAACGGATGGCGTCGTCGTTGCCGGGGATCGGGTACTGGAAGTCGTCCGGGTCGGCGTTGGTGTCGAGGATGCCGATCACCGGGATGCCCAGCTTCTTGGCCTCGTCGATGGCGAGGTGCTCACGCTTGGCGTCGACCACCCAGAGGGCGGACGGCGTCTTGGTGAGGTTGCGGATACCGCCGAGCGACTTGTGGAGCTTGTCCAGCTCGCGCTTCTTGAGCAGCAGCTCCTTCTTCGTGAAGCCGGAAGCGGAGGGGTTCTCGTAGTCGAGCTCCTCGAGCTCCTTCATGCGGGCGAGACGCTTCGCGATGGTGGAGAAGTTGGTGAGGAGGCCGCCGAGCCAGCGCTGGTTCACGTAGGGCTGGCCGACGCGCGTGGCCTGCTCCGCGAGGATCTCCTGCGCCTGCTTCTTGGTGCCGACGAAGAGGATCGTGCCGCCGTGCGCCACGGTCTCCTTGACGAAGTCGTAGGCCTTGTCGATGTAGCCGAGCGACTGCTGGAGGTCGATGATGTGGATGCCGCTGCGCTCCGTGAGGATGAAGCGCTTCACCTTCGGGTTCCACCGACGGGTCTGGTGTCCGAAGTGCACGCCGCTGTCGAGCAGCTG
>Ga0233424_10001387_pt1 | contig 21503 bp, 18 predicted proteins | sample Watercolumn_Towu_FD_181011 | JGI IMG/M metagenome (GOLD analysis project Ga0233424, IMG submission 181011) | Freshwater microbial communities from Lake Towuti, South Sulawesi, Indonesia - Watercolumn_Towuti2014_125_MG | ecosystem: Environmental > Aquatic > Freshwater > Lake | place: Indonesia... | reverse complement strand
GCGCCCTGACCTCGGCCGGGCATCGGGTCGGCTTCGCGGGCGATGGCGTGAACGACGCGCCGGCGCTATCGCTCGCGGCGGTCGGTATCGCGATGGGCTACGAGGGGGCGGACGTGGCGGTCGAGTCGGCCGGCATCACGTTGGCGAACGGCGACCTGGCCCTGCTTGCCGAACTGATGACCCTGTCGCGCGAGACGATGCACCTCGTGCGCCAGAACTTTGCGGCGGCGGTGGGGATCAACGGCCTCGGCCTTGCCCTCGGTGCGGTGGGGTTGCTGTCGCCATTCGCTGCCGCGTTGGTGCATAACCTCAGTACCGTGGCGGTGGTGATCAACTCCGGCCGGTTGCTCGCTGGTGCCGACCGACCCGCGCGACAGTCAACGAGTCATGGGCGTCCCGAGCTCCGTACCTGAGGCGCCGTGCCACCGGCGGCGGGCGGTGTGGTGCTGTGACCGTTGCCCGCATTCACATCGCGTCGGTGTACCGGCGTCACGCCAAGCTTGCGACCATCGTGCGCTCGCTCGCCTCGACTTGCGTGCGAACGAGTTGCGCGTACGCGCCCTCGCGGGCGACGAGCTCGTCGTGTGTGCCGGCCTCGACGACGCGCCCGACGTCAAGCACGACGATCCGATCAGCCTGCCGGATCGTGGAAAGCCGGTGGGCTATCACAAGGACAGCCCGGTCGTTGCTGGCCCCACGAACGGCGTCGCGAACTGCGACCTCGTTGGCGGCGTCAAGATGCGACGTCGCCTCGTCCAGGATGAGCAATGGGGCATCGACGAGGAGAGCCCGGGCGAGCGCCAGGCGCTGTCGCTGGCCACCCGATAGCGAGCTGCCGCGTTCCTCGAGGTGCGTGTCGTAGCCGTCGGGCAGCGCCATGATGAACTCATGAGCCTGCGCCGCGCGGCAGGCGTCCTCGACCGCGGTGTCCGTCGTTTCCGGACGCCCAAGGCGAACGTTGTCACGCACCGTCTGGCGGAAGAGGTAGACATCTTGGGAGACGAGTGCCATGCTCCGACGGAGGTCGTCGAGGCGATAGCTCCGCGCGTCATGACCGGCAACGCGGATCGTGCCAGCTTGTGGATCCCAGAACCGGAAGGCAAGATGGGCGACGGTGGACTTTCCGGCGCCCGAGGCACCGACGACAGCGACCGTCTCGCCCGGCATGACGCGGAACGACACGTTGGCGAGTGCCGGGGCGAGGCCCGGCTCGTAGGCGAACGTAACCGCATCGAACTCGAGGGCGGCCACACCCCGCGGCGACGCGTGATCGGCAATCCCTGCCCCATCGTTGACCGCGACCGACGCATCATGGACGTCGAACAGGCGTCGGCCCGAGGCGAACGCGCCTTGGAGCTCCTTGGCCACCTGCGATATCTGCGAGATCGGGCCAAAGCAGGTGAACGCCAGCATCGTGAGGAGCGGCAGGTCGGTCGCGCTCACCGTGTCGCCGGTCGAGGCTAGCCAGCCACCGAAGCCAAGGACGGCGAGACCCCCAAACGCCTGTGTGCCCTCAACGATTCCGGCTTGGAACCCCAGTTGGCGCCCGTACTGCACCTGCAAGGCGGTGAGGCCCTCGCTCTGCTGGACGATCTCCGCAAGTCGCCGGTTGCCATACGAGAAGGCAACGATTTCGCGCAGCCCCTGCACGCTGTCGGTCACGTGCGCGTTCACGACGCCCGTCTGGTTCCGCAGGCGCATCCCGAGATCGTCGGTCGTTCGCCCGACAAGTGCCGGACTGGCGGCGACCAGTGCCAGGAATGGCAGCAAGACGATGGCGAGGGGCCAAGCGTTGGCGGCGAGGACGGCTAGGGCGAACCCCGGCACAGCGACTGCGACGAACGCTGGGGCGATGGCGTGGGCGAAGAAACTTTCGACCGTCTCGATGTCGCCGGTCATCATGCTCGTGAGATCGCCGGTCCGTCGGCCCAGAAGGTAGGCTGGCGCCAGTCGCTCGAGCTTGGTGTACAGGGCAATCCGCATCTCGCAGAGGAGGCGGTAGGCCATGTCGTGGCTGATCCAGCTCTCGAACCAAGCGAGGCTGGCGGCCATGGCGGCTGCCAGGGGCACGGCCACGACGAGGGTGCCGATCTCGTCGCGGTCGCCCGCTCCGCCGGCCAACATGCCGGAGGCGACACCGAGGGCGACAGCCGCTGCGGCGCCAAGGATGCCGGCGGCCAAGGTCACGCCAAGGCGCACCCACTGGGGCCGGACGAGGGCGAGCAGGCGCGTGCCGGTGGCAACGGCGCCTGCGTCGATATCGGCCACCATGGGCGACGGCCCGTGATGGTGGGTCGTGCTGGAGCGGGCAGTCGTGACGAAGGTGTCAGGCAGCCGGATAGCCTCACGGGCGGTCTCGACCCCCGGGGTGTCTTTGTCACCTGCGGTTGCGGTCGCCGCCGCCTGGGTGGCGACAAGCCGCGCAAAGGTGCCGCCGGCGTCGAGGAGTGCCGCGGGAGGTCCCACCTCGATCACGCGACCACGGTCGAGAACGGCAACGCGGTCACAGCGAGAAACGGTGCTCAGGCGATGGGCGATGACGATGGTCGTGCGGTCGCGCATCGCTACCCCCAGGGCCTCCTGGATCGTGGCCTCGTTGCCCGCATCGACATGGGCGGTGGCCTCGTCGAGGACAAGGACCGGAGCGTCCTTGAGGAGGGCGCGGGCGATGGCCAGTCGTTGGCGCTGGCCGCCCGACAGGCGCAAGCCCCGCTCGCCCACGACGGTGTCGTACCCCGACGGCAGCTCGACGACGAAGTCGTGGGCACCGGCCGCCCGGCAGGCGCGAGCAAGGTCGTCGTCGGTCGCGTCGGCACGAGCAACCCGAAGGTTCTCCGCCACCGTGCCGTGGAACAGGTATGTCTCTTGTGAAACGATGGCGACGTGCGCTCGCACTTGGTCGCGCGTCAGCGACCGCAAGTCGTGGCCCCCGAGGCGGACCTGCCCGCCGTCCGGGTCGTACAAGCGGAGGATCAAGGCGGCGATCGTGCTCTTTCCGGCGCCGGACGGGCCAACGATGGCGAGCGACCCACCCGGCGGAACCTCAAGGCTGACACGGTCGAGTGCCGGCTCGCGGCGGGGGCCATCGATCGCGCGCGGGTAGGTGAAGCTGACGGCGTCGAAGACGATCGACGGGGTGATCGCCATCCCCGGTTCCACGGCAGGCATGGTCGGGTCGGTAACCGGTGGCCGCCGGTCGAGAAGCTCCAGGAAGCCCTGCGCCGATGCCATCGCCAGGAGGTTCCGGTGGCGGAGCTGGCGCAACTCGCGGATCGGTCGGAAGATCTCGACGCCAAGGAACAGCAGCATCATCAGCGGCGCGAGGCCGAGGTCGCCGGACTGCACGCGTACGGCCCCCCACGAAAGGGTGACGGCCGTGCCGAGGAGCATGCAGACGTTTGCCGCGCCACCTTCGGCGATGTTCAGGGCGAGTACTCCCATGGTGGCTCGGAACAGCGCCCATGAACGCTCGGCAAGTTCCGCACCCACGCGCCGCCCTTGGCCAAAGGCCCTCAGGGTTGGAAGACCCTGAACGGCATCGACGAAGTCGGCGGCCAGGGCGTCGTAGGCGCGCCGTCGCTCCGCACTGTTGGTTGACGTGCGCGACCGGAACGGGAGCGGCGCAAGCATTGCGAGCGCGGCTACGGTGATGAAGAGCGCCGCCGAGAGTGGATCAATCCAGAACATCAGGGCGAAGATGGCCACTGGCGCGACCAACGAGACGACGAGTTGCGGGAGGTACTGCCCGAAGTACGCGTCAAGTTGCTCGACGGCCTCGACCGCCGCCACCAGGAGGCCACCCGTGCGCCCCGCGCCGAGCGTGCTGGGGCCGAGGTCGAGGAGGTGAGCGTAAATCTTCGCCCGCAGGCGGACCTTCATGATGGCGGCGGTGTGGTGGCCGACGAGTTGCTGCAAGGTCACGAACACCAGGCGCGCGACCGGTAACGCGACGACCGCGCCGAGCGCCGGTACGACCTCCCCGAACGGCGCGCCGTCAAACAGGCTGGCAAGGGCGACTCCTTGTACTGCCAGACGCGCGACGCCGACGGCGGCGGCGAGGAGGCCGAGAACGGCCGCGACGGCAATCCGGCTGCGGAGGCCACGGGTCATCCCGACCAGTCGGCGTGTGATCTCGTTCGGGGTCAGTGGACGATTCACTGTGCGAGGCCTTCCAGTGCCATGGGGACGGCACCACGGAGATGGCACCATGGAGGCACGACTTATTGCGAATAATTCGCAACAATGGCCATTCTGCCATGGCAATGCTCGTCGGGCAAGAGGCGGTGCCGTACGGCTGTCCTGAACGCCACCGTGCCGACTGGTTCGCCCGTGCCAGCGAGGTGACTGATCGTGTGGAACGGAAGCTAGCCACCAGCAAGCACGCGGGCTAGGGCGTGGTACGCGGGCTTCGGTTCGTAGGCGGTGTCGAACGGCAGGGCGCCGTCGGGCTTGCCGGTGAAGCCGGGGATCCATGAGTGGGCGTCGGTGAAGCCCCACAGGGTGAACGACGTCACCCCGGTCTCAAGGCACGTGCCAAGGACATCGGCGTAGACCTGCGCTTGGTCGGCCCGGCGTGCCTCGTCGGTTCCGGTGCCCGTTTGCAGTTTCACGTCCATCTCGGTGACGTGTACGTCCAGGCCGAGGGCTCGCAGGCGGGTGATGTTGGCGGCGAGGTCGGTGACCGGCGGCGCATGCCCGGCGCCGATGCCGACGTGCATCTGCAGGCCGACACCGTGAACGGGTACGCCGTCGCGGATGAGGTCGCGAAGCATTGCGTGGACGGCGTTCGCCTTGCGCCCCATGCCCTCGGCGCCGAAGTCGTTGTAGAAGAGGCGGGCATCCGGGTCGGCCGCGTGCGCCCACCGGAAGGCATCGGCGAGGTAGCCGGGGCCAAGGGCGCGTGACCAAAGCGTGTCCCGCAGGAGGCCGTTGTCGGTGAGGGCCTCGTTGACGACGTCCCACACGGGCACCGGCGCGGGGCCGTCGTTACGGTAGTGGCGCACGACACCCACCACGTGGTCGCGCAGGGCACCGGCCGGGTTCTCGCCCACGGCGGCGACGCGTTCAAGCCACGCGGGGTTCTGCTGGTGCCAGACGAGGGTGTGGCCCCGGACGGTCATGCCATTCGCCGCGGCGAAGGCGACGATGGCGTCGGCGGCCTGAAAATCGAAGTAGCCGGGCGTGGACTGCACAAAACTCGGCTTCATGACGTTCTCGCACGTGACGGACGAGAACTCGCGCGCGAGGGTTTCGCGGTACGCCGGTACGTTGGCGAGAGGACGCGACGCGACGGCGGCGCCGATGCGGATGCCCCGGGCATCGGCAAGATCACGGAGGGTGCCACGCCCGGCCGGTTCGTCCGCATGGGCGCCAGACGCGGCCGCGACGAACGCCGCCCCGGCGACGAGTCCCGCACGGCGAGTGAGGCGGGATTTCATTGCGGCCATGATCGCACCGCGGGCGGTTCCGGGCGGGGTCACGCGGTGATCGGTTGGCCGGTGATGACAACGGCACGGAACGACTGCGTCGCCGAAGCCTCGCACGCGAGGCGCAAGGTGTTGCCGTCACCGAGGGTCACCCGCTGGTGTTGCGCGATGGCGAGTGGCGGTGTGCCGATGGTGCCGTGCCCTTCGACGGTATACGCGATGCCCGCGAATCCCTTGGGGATGGGGACGACGGCCTCATGACCCGGGTCGACGCGTACGTCAAGGTATTGCGTAGGGTTGCGCAGCGACATTGGCGAGGTGGCGCCGTCGACGGTTCCAGCGACGACGCGGATGCACGTGCCGGGGGCGTGGACCTCGGGGATTTCGTCGGGGTCGAGGAGTTGCCACGTTGGGTCGGCGTTGCGATCCGACTCGGTGAGGCCGATGAAGAGTTGGAAGCCGCGGTACGGGACGCCGCCGACCGGCTGCTCTGAGTGGGCGAAACCGCGGCCGAAGAGGTTGCGTTCGGCGCCCCCGGCCATGACGGTGCCGCGGTTGCCGAGTGTGTCCTCGTGGTAGAGGCCCCCGGCGATGCCGTAGGTAACGACCTCCACCCACCGGTGCGGGTGGGTAGGGAACATGACGTGCGCGGGGACATCGTCGTGCATGAGGGCGATAAACGGGTTGGACTGCGCAAGGCCACTGCCTTGGCCGATGACCAGGCGCCCGTCCATGCCGCTGCCAGGCATGGGACGCAGGGGCGCCGACGGGTAGAGGGCGGCGCGTGCGATGGCGGTCATGAAGTCGAGGGTACGGCGTTCGCGCTTGGCCTCGTTGACCGTCGGCACGTTCGCTGCCAATACTCGATGGGTGATCGACGGTCGAAAGGTTGGAGGCAGGGCCTGATGAGAGGTTTGATGAAAGGACGCACGGCGTTGGCAGGCCTGGCAGGGCTAGGCGCGGTCACGGCGTGCGCGATTCCGGGGATGTCCGGCCTCGACACGAGTTGGGTGACGTTGAAGCAGGTCGGCCTGAAGTACGCGAGCGGATCGGCGGCGCAAGTCCTCGACCTGTCCTGCCGAAAGGTGCAACGGCACCGCATCCGGTCATCGTCGCGGTCCACGGTGGTGGCTTCGAGATGGGGAGTGCCGATACCGGTGAAGTCACGCCGATGCTTCAGGCGGCGAAACGCGGATATGCCGTGGCGTCCGTGAACCACCGGCTGTCCGGTGAGGCGAGGTTCCCGGCACCAGTGGCCGACTGCCGGGCGGCGGGCGGTCCGGTACCTGCGCGCGAACGCCGTGAAGCTCGGGTTGAACCCCGACCGGATCGCCACGTGGGGCGATGGTGCCGGGGGCAACCTCGCGGCGATGCTTGCCACGGCAGCGGTGACGCCCGACCTTGACGGCGACGTGAAGGAGAGCCCGGGCGTGTCGCCGGCGGTGCCGGCGGTCGTGGACTGGTTCGGGCCGACCGACTTCCTCGAGATGGACGCGCAGTTCGCGGCGTCGGGCATAACCCCGGCGATGGGCAAGGTTGCATCCGATTCGTCGTTTGAGAGCAAATACATTGGGCAGCTGATCACGAAGGATGAGGATGCCGACACGCCAGTTGGTGGAGTTCGCAGCGGCATTGAAGGCCGCGATTGGGGATGACAGGGTGACCGTTGAACTGCTGTCCGGCGCGGGCAACGGCGGGACGCAGTTCGAGACGGCGACGAACCTTGACAAGATGTTCACATTCCTTGACAAGGTGCTGATGTAGGTGCCGGGCCTTTGGGTGAGGCAGAGGTCGCGGCGCCCACGCTCGACCGCTCCGAGTCGCGGTCCACTGGCTACAGGCCAAGGACCAACCGTACGCCGGCTTCGATCCAGTCGACGATTGCTGCGGGAAAATCCCCGACCTGTTCATCAAGTCGAGACTTGCCGATGGTGACGACCTGCGACACGTTTGCGACGGACTCGTGCGCCAAGCCGGATTCTGCAACGGTGAGGAGTACGTTGCCCGGTGCAGACGCCAGGCACGTATTAGCCGTCACGGAGATCACGAGGACGGTCGCGATCCTTGGGGCGTTGAGATCGTCACTCGGGACGATAACGACCGGCCGTCGCTTGCTTGGGCCAGAACCAACCGGCTGGCCGAGTGAAGCCCACCAGATCGACCCACGCCTCACTCTTCCCACTCTGATCGGACTTCGACCTGAGCCGCCATCATGTCCGGATCAATGGATGACGACTCGACCGCGTAGACGGCATCGAACACGGCGCGAACATGCTCAGAGTCGTGTCGCAAGACGTAGTCACGCAATGCGCGCACGTAGATTTCGCTTCGCGTGACGCCGACTCGGCGCGCCAGATCTTCGGCGCTCGCAAACAGGTCATCTGAGACAGAAATCGCTGTGTTCACGTTATAAGTAGAAATCAGGGTATACCGAAGGATTCGTACGAACTTTGATTCGTTGACCATCGTGGGTTCGCTTCGCGGGGCCGAATCCTCACGCTGGCTTGGTCGCCGAGAAGTCCTCCTCGACCCAAGGCGCCGACATCGACCATGGGTTCGATCGCGATGTCATGACACGCGGCCGTAAGCGTCCTCCAGTCGGGTCACGTCCGCCTCGGAGAATTGCCCGAACGAGACTTCGATGAAGCGACCCTCGTGGCCCGGCGCGGCGACGCAGTGGGTCATCCCTGCGGGGATCCACACCTCGTCGCCGGGGCACGGATTCCACGCGTGGCCGTCGACCTCGACGCGCAACCCGGCATCGAGGATCACCCACAACTCCGACCGGCGACGGTGGACTTGCAGCGAATGCACGCCACCGGCATGCACCTTGACAAGTTTGACCGATACCGGCGTGTTCCGGGCGTACTGCACGGCATGCCCCCACCTGCCTTCCTCAATTAGGGTGGTGGGTTGCACGACCGGTGGGCCGTCCGGGTCGGTCATCGCACGTGTAGTCGCGGGTCAGGCGCCACGCCCGTAGCGGTCGGAGAGGCGGACAATGTCGGCCTCGTCGAAATGGCCGAAGGCGACCTCAAGGAGGCGACCACCGTTCCCGGGGGCACGCAACCGGTGGGTCATGCCGACGGGGATCCAGATCTCCTCGCCAGCCTTTGCCTCCCACGACTTGCCGTCAAGTTCGACGATGAGACCGTCGTCAAGCATGACCCATAGCTCCGCCCGCTGATGGTGGTACTGCAGGCTCAACTCAGCACCCGCATTGACGGTGACAATCTTGACCGATGCGTGCGTGTTGAGGGCGTACTGCTCCATGTGCCCCCAAGGACGAGAGAGGTGAATCGTCGCGGGTTGGGTTTCTGGTGCGACCGGGCTGTCTGACATGTTTTCAGCATCCTCTCAGGTGAGATTGGCGGCGGTTGCCGTCTGGAGTGCGTCAAGAAGTCGGGTGAGGACCGGTTGCAGTGCGTTGTACAAGGTGTGATTTGCGTAACCGGCCCAGGCGACGTCGCTAGTGGTGTCGAGGGGGGCGTCGACGGGGTGCCCGCGGCCATCGGTAACGATCACGCCGGCGGCTTCGGCGAGAAGAAGCGTGCACAGGTCGTACGGCCGACAACACAGACGACGGCGCACGGGGGCGTGGCCTGACGCGCGGTCGCGGGCGTCGAGGGCGTCCATAAAGTACGGACGCAGGTCGGCGACGAAGCGATCGTGCCCGGTAAGCAACTCGTACAGTTGGCCGCCGGACGAGATGTACTGGTCGTCGAAGATGACCGGCGCCCCTTCGGGCGGGTCGCCCATGACGGCGGCGAAGAGGGCTTCCTCGACCTCGGCTGCCATCACCTTGGTGCCCGGGAAGAACTTGGCTATCGAGGCGAAGCCGTGCGCGAGGTCGGTGGCACCGCTTGGGCCGATGCGCGCGGAGGCGATCGCACCGGTGGCGAGGTCGAGGGTGGTGCCGTGCAACGGGCCGCCACGTGTACCCCAAAGGGTGTCGACGAGGCGTGCGCGTGGTGTCGGGATTTCGGCCATTGCAGCGACGTGCAGGTCGCGCAGGCGTGGGGCACGACCGAGGTGGGCGGGTCCGGGACCGGTCGCGGCGAGGGCCCACGCACTGCGCTTGCCGTGCATAAGGCCGCGTGTGCCGTCGATGGGATCGACGATGACCACGGTCTCGACAGCGTCGCGAGGGGTGCCGGCGGGGAAGGTCGTCCATCCGTCGCCGGGCAACCCTTCGGCGATGACGGCGAATGTGGCGCCAAACGGCCGGCGCGGGTTGTGCGCGTGCATCGTTGCCCACTCAAGCACGACCTCCTCGGCGCGGAGGTCGACTCGGTAGATCGTGTCGCCTTCATGCGTTGGGTCGCTGCCGTCTCCGAGGCGCACTACGTCGGCATCGTGACCAGTGGCGTTGGCGCGGGCATCGATCACGGCGTCACGGATCGACTCGACGAGGGTGCGGATCGCGTCGAGAGGCATCGCGAATCAAACGCGCGGTGTGCGCCGCAAGGGCACGGGTTGAGGTGAGGCTGGGCGTGGGACTTCCCCCACCCCCTGCCCCGCTGACTCGGGAGAGGGGAGTGAGGTCCGCGGGGAGTCTTGGGCGGAAACTCGCGAACGGTGGACGTCAGGTGATTGACGGCGCTCAGGACCACCAATAGACTGCGCGTAACCGGCCCGGATATGGGGATAGCCGATGGTCGGTCGTGGAGCGTGATGGGCATCGTCCGATGCCATCCACCCTTGGGGGGATATGTGCGAATGCGTCACAGCGACTCTCCGCGCCGCGGCGTGACGCGCCGTTGGCTTGGGCGACTGGCGTTTGTGGGGGGCGCCAGTGGGGCCTTCTTGGCGGCCTGCGGTGATGCCGCCCCCGCCGCACCGGCGAAGGTCGAACCGACCAAGGCACCGGCGGCACCGGCGGCGGCGCAACCGGCACCCACCGTCGCCGTGGCGGCGCCGTCGTTGCCCAAGGGTGTTTCACTCGAAGCGTGGTGCCACGCCGACACACGGTCGGCGTGGCAGATCAAGACCCTCGAGGACTACAACAAGGCCAAGGGTCTCGACCTGAAAGTGAACTGGACGTTGGCCGGCACGGCGGCCGAGGTCGCCGACAAGTTGGTTGTGACGATCGCCGGTGGGAGTGGCTTCCCCGACATCGCGGACGTCGAGATCAGCCAAATGGGCAAGCTGCTCAAGACGGCGACGCCACCATTGGTCGCCTACAACGACTACCTGAAGGGCAAAGAAGCCGACCTGATCAAGGCGGCGACGCTTGACCCGTGGTCGCTGGGCGGCAAGTGGTATGGCATGGGCAACGAACTCAACGTCGTCCTGTACGCCTACCGCACGGACATCTTCGAGAAGGTTGGCGTGACGACCCCGATCAAGACGTGGGACGACTTCATCGAGGCTGGCAAGAGAGTCAAGGCGGTCGCGTCCGAGGGGATCTATCAGGTACGCGCCGGCCCCGCCGGTTCAACGCACATGTTGGCCGTACAGGCAGGCGGCGGCATGTTCACCGCTGATGGCAAGTTGCAGATCAATCATCCGGCGAACCTCAAGGCAGTGGAGTACCTCGCCGACCTGATCAACAAGCACAAGGTGGCGTCGCTCATCTTTGGCGACCGGCCGGAAGGCGACCCTGGCAGTGCGCTGTTCCGCGAGGCGGTCAGTTCAGGCAAGATCGCCAGTGAGATCGGGCCGACGTGGCGCCTCTCTGGTGGTCTGCGCGTGGACGCCCCAGATTCGGGCGGCAAGTGGATGATTCAACATATGCCACAATGGCCAGGGGCGGCCGGGGGTGGCCGGACGACCACTTCGTGGGGTGGGACGGGCATGACGACGCTGTCGGCCGGCAAGAACCGCGAGCTGGGTGTCGACTTCATCGTGTGGGAACACACGAACCCGACCATCCTGAACGACTTCAAGTTGCGTCAGACGTGGCCGACCTACAAGAAGGTGCTTGACGACCCAATCCTCAACGCCGAGGTACCGTGGTTCAACAACCAAAAGGTTGGCCAGTTCATCCGCGAGGGTGCGGACGCGATGGTGCCGTTCTATCAGGGAGTCTGGTGGCCCGAGGTGAACAACGCCCTCAACCCGAAGTTGAAGGAAGTCTACTTGGGCAAGATGTCGCCGAAGCAGGCGCTTGACGCGGGCCAAGACGAAGCCAAGGCAGCGATCATCAAGGCGGGCGGCAAGGTCGACTAGCCGTCACCCGGCGCGTGCGGATCGTTTGGGTGCGGGGACCCCGGAAGGGGTGCCCGCACCCGCGGAAACGACGCGGTTCGGGCGCGCTTGTGCGTGTGGTCGCCAGAGGCAGTTCCGTGGCGTGTCCGTTTCACGTAGACTTCGCACTCTCGGTGCTGGGCGTGCCGACTGGGTTGGAGGGGACATGACCACCATGCGAACAGCGACTGTCCACACGCGACGTCGACTGGCGGCCGTCGGACTGTCGGGTATCAGCGTCATCTTGGCCGCGTGCGGCGGGGATGCCCCGGCGGCCCCTGCCAAGCCGGAGGCAGCGAAGCCCGAACCGACGAAGGCGCCGGCCGCGGCGCCGACCGCCGCGCCCGCGCCGACGGTGGCCGCCGCCCCGACAACAGCACCGGTCACCCTGAAGGCCGGCACGACGATCACCTTCTGGAACGACATGGGTGGACCGTACCCCGGCCTGATGGAGAAGTGGCGCGACCAGTTCGGTGGCAAGACCCAGGTCAAGGTCGAGGTGACCGGCGGCATGGGCGACTTCACCAACAAGCTGACCGCGGCGTTCGCGGCTGGCACGCCGCCGGACCTGTACCGCTACCTGCAGGAGGCGATTCCACTCCCCGCCGCGGTTGAGCGCAACATGCTCAAGAAGCTCGACGACATCATCAAGCGCGACAAGGTGGATCTCGCGGACTTCCGAAAGGACAGCATTGTCCTCTATCAGTGGAAAGGCTCGCAGTTAGCGTTGCCGCGCGACTATGGATTGCAACTTGTCTACTACAACACGGAGGTTTTCTCGAAGGCCGGGGTGCAACCGATTCCAATCGACTGGGCAGAGAAGACGTGGACGTTCGACAAGTTTCTTGCGACGTGCCAAGCCGTCATGCGTGGTGGTGCGCAGTACGCGTTGATCGTAAACCGCGGGTGGCGTCCGTGGGCGTCGTGGGTCTACTCCAACGGTGGGGCGGTTGTGAAGCGTGACGGCGAAGGTATGGCAACCGAGTTCGCAATCGCCGAGAAGCCAGCGATTGACGCCCTACAGTTCTTGCAGGACCTGATTTACAAGCACAAGGTTGCGCCCACACCCGAGGAAGAGGCGACGCTTGGCGATCAGTTGGCACTGATCCAGTCGGGCAAGGTGGCGATGCGCTTTGGGAACCCAGGCGACAACAGCGCCTACAAGCCGACGGGTATGCCGTATGACGTGGGGGTGTTCCCGCTTGGCCCGTCTGGCACGAAGCGAGGCACCGGCGGCGGCGGGACCGGTTGGGCGATTTCCGGCCCAACAAAGCAACCCGAAGAGGCATGGGCCTTCCTTCAGATGATCACCTCGAAGGAGGCGCAACTTGGGGAGGTTGGAATCGGGCAGACGACGCCGTCACGTACGTCGGTCGCGACGTCACCGGAGTACCTTGCCGGCCCACCCAAGGGCACGAAGGCGTTTGGCGATGGGCAGGACTATGTCGTGCGCGACCCAGTGCATGCCAAGTGGCCAGATGCTCAACGCGAGGCCGTGGCGAAGATCATGAACGAACAGTTCTGGACCGGTAAGACGCCGGCAACCCAAGTGGCGAAGGACGTGAAGGAGCGTGGCGACGCGATGCTGAAGGGGTAGTCGCCTGCGAGGTCGAACCGCCCGCCCATGGCGCGCGCCGCGGGCAATGCCGCCCGTCACACATGGGAGTGCCCCAATGGCCACCCCGCCGAACGTCTTGCTCATCATGGCGGACCAACACCGGGGCGACGTCCTCGGGTGTGCCCAGCCGTCGGCGGGCGCCCCGTGGCCGGTCCAGACGCCAAACCTCGACCGGCTTGCCGGCGCGGGGGTCCGGTTCCGGCGCGCGTACACCGAGTCACCGGTCTGTGTCTCGGCGCGGTCAATCCTCCTGACCGGGCGACTCCCGCACCGGACGAGCGTGGTCGATAACGGCTACTCCGTGCCACCGGGCGTGGCGACGCTGCCCCGGCTGCTCGCGTCCCGGGGCTACCACGGGCAGGCGATTGGGAAGATGCACTTCACGCCCGTTCGGGAATCGCATGGGCTTGAACGGATGTGGCTGTCCGAGGAGATTCCCGAGACCCCTGACGAAGACGAGTTCCTGCAGCACGTGATCGCCAGCGGATTCGGGCACGTCGAGGAGCCGCACGGCGCGCGCCACGAGATGTACTACATCCCGCAGGTGAGCCAGCTTCCGGCGGGCCTGCACACGACCGCCTGGACAGGGGCGCGAACCGTCGAGTACCTAAGGGAGCGGGCGGGGGCCTCGGGCGGACGCCCGTTCTTCTGCTGGACGAGCTTCATCAAGCCGCACCCGCCGTTCGACCCGCCCGCGCCTTGGCACACGCTGTACCGCCCGACCGAGTTTGCGCTGCCAGCGCGGCGCGACGACGAACCGGCGCGCCACACGTACTACCACCTCCGCCAGAACCGCTTCAAGTGGACGGATCTCCGACCTGACAATCACATGGTGCGCCTGATGCGTTCGTACTACGCCGCGTCGGTTTCGTTCGTCGACTACTGGGTTGGCCAGATCATCGACACCGTCGACCATCTCGGGCTGCGCGACGACACCTTGATCCTGTATGTCGCCGACCATGGTGAGTACCTCGGCGACCACCACGCCTTCGGTAAGCGTGGCTACCACGACCCGGCGTGCCGGATCCCGTTCATCGTGTCGTGGCCGGGGCACGTGCCACAAGGCGAGGTGCGCGACCACCTTGTTGGCCTGGCAGACGTCGTGCCCACGATCCTCGCGGCGACCGGCGGGCGGACCCTTGGGGAAGCAGCGCAGGTCGAGCTGGACGGGATCGACCTCGCCCCGGTGGCGCGCGACGGGTCGGCACCCGGGCGCGACGTCCTGATCGGGCAGCTTGCGGAGGGGCGCCTCGGCCTGTACCTCGCGATGGACGCCAGCTGGAAATATGTGTACTCGGCCCCGGACGACCGCGAGCTCCTGATCCATCGGGGAACCGGTTCCGGCCCGGAGACGGACTGGCGCGAGTGTGACGACCACGCCACGTCGTCGGCGCCCGACGCGATTGAGGCGCGTGGGCGATTGCGCCGTGCGATTCAGTCGCGGTTCGCGTCGGATGGGTACATCCTGCCGCTTGACCCGTCCGAGGCGCATGGGTGGCGACGCTTTCCCGCACCGACAGTGCCTTGGAAGGAGTTCGACGAGATCGAGCGGATCAGCGTGGTTGCTCGGGGGTGGCAGTACGCCCGGTGGAACCGGGGCGGCCCGATGGACTCACGCCTCGCCCCTGAGCTGTCCGGCTACCGCTTTCCCTCGACGACGGTCCGTTGACCGCCAGGGTCAGCACGGGTCACGCCTCCTGCCCGTGTCGCGTTTGACGCTGGTCGGAAACACCCGTACCGTGCCGAGACTGCGCCGACGCGCGTGCCCGGAGGTTTCCGCATGTCCATGATCGTCCACGGCACCGAAGACCGCTCCACCGACCCGATCCCGGTGGTCGTCGGCGACTGGTCGCTGCTCTTGATCGGCGGTGCCGTTCGCGTGATCCGATGGCGCGGCGTCGAGGTCGTGCGAGGTATCGACTGCCCCATCCGTGATGCCACGTGGGGCACCCTCGTGCAGGAGGATGTTGCCGTCTCGTGGCACGACAATGGCGTGCGTCGCGTCATGACACGCACCTTCGCGGTCGGTGACGGCGCGGTGCGCGGGCAGATGGTCGTGACTGTTGACCCGGCGGGCACCTTGGAGGTCGACGTGCGCCTTGAGGCGCGCGACACCTTTCGCACCAACCGGTCGGGGATCACCGTCCTGCATCCGATTCTCGGCGTCGCAGGGATGCCCGTGACCGTGCACAAGGCATCCGGTGGTTCCGAGGCGGCGCGCTTCCCGCGCGAGATCATGCCGTCGCAACCGGTGTTCGATATCGCCGGACTCGACCACGTGGTGGATGGCGTGCGCGTGGCCATCGCCTTCGAGGGCGAGACCTTTGAGATGGAGGATCAGCGGAACTGGGCGGATGCGTCGTACAAGACGTATTGCCGACCGCTTTCTCGTCCGATGCCGTACGAGATCGTGGCGGCGCAACCGATCCACCATCGAGTACGCATGATGGTCTCCGGAGGACCGGCGCCAATCGAACCTGTGGCGATACCGGTGCCGTCGGTGGCGCGACCCTTTCCTGAGGTGCTTTTGGTGGCCGAAGAGGGATGGGTGCCTGGGCGTGGCCATCCCGCGCACGAGGTCGGTGTCGGGACGGTCGTGATCCGGCTTGGCCCCCGCCAGAACGGCACTGAAGGGTGGGTCGTTGACGCCGCGCGCGCCGGTACGGGCGTCGACCTGGAGGTGGTGATCCCGGACGGCGCGGATCCGGACGCGCATCTCGTCGGCGTCGCGACGGCCGTGCGTTCGCACGGTATCGACCCGCGCCACGTCTTTGCGCTGCCCGAGGCGTATCTCAAGTCGTATCAACCGACGGGGCAGTGGCCGACCGGCACGTCGCCGGCCGAGGCGGCGCAGGCGGCGGGTCGGGCCTTCCCTCACGCGCGCGTCGGCGTTGGGATGCTCACGAACTTCACCGAGGTGAACCGCTGCCGCCCGCCTCGGGTGGGTGACTACGTGACGCACTCGACGACGGCGATCGTGCACGCGGCCGACGACCGTTCGGTGTTTGAAACACTGGGGACGTTTCCCCGGATCCTGGCGGATGATGTCTCGTTCGCACGCGGGGCGCACGACCGGGTCGCCGTGGGCGACACGGACCTGAACCGCACGGTACGCCTTGGCCTGACCGCCATCGGTTCGCGCGGGAACGCGTTTGGCGCCATCGACTCGCCGAACCCGGGCCGGGTCCGCAAGGCGATGGCGTGCGAGGACCCTCGCCAGATCGGGTTGATCGCGGCAGCGTATGCCATCGGGGTTGCATCGACGATGGCGATTGCGTCGCCGGGCCTTGAAGCGTTCGCACCGTCGTCGCTAGGCGGCCCGTTCGGGGTGGCGTCGGAGGCGGGTCGTTACCCGATCTTCTTCGCGGTGCAGGCCCTTCGGCGCTTCTCCGGTCGACCCACCGCAACGTTGCCGACCCTGCCAGACGGCGCGCACGGCATCGCGGTCGTTGGAGACGCGCCAGGGTCGGTGGATGCGGTCGTCGCGAACGCGACTGATGGCGAGGTGATTGTGACGCTGCCGGTGGGGGCGACGTTCCGGCGCCTCGACGAGTGGTCCGCCCCGGCGGCGGCGGTCGATGCCGGTTGGCTTGATGGTCTGCGCGAGTCGGCTGGTGCCGACGGGGCGGTGACGTTGCCGCGGTACGCCGTGGTGTTCGCGTCGTGGTCTGGTGTGGGCGTGTAGCGGGGAGGTGCGCGGGCACCGATCACTCCCCGCCGTTACACCGCACGTGAAGCGCGAACTAAACCGGGCGTGGCGGCGCGCCCTCGGGGGGGTGATCTGGTTGCTCGCCGCGACGTCGCGGGTGATTGGGCGGCGACCCGCCTCGCCCCCTCGGCGCGTCCTCGTCATGCGCTTCGGTTTGCTTGGCGACGCGGTCCTGCTTATCCCCGCCTTACGCGACCTGCGCGACCGCCTTGATCGCACGCATCGCGAAGCCGGTACGGGTGCGCGCGCCACGATTGACGTCTTGACGACGCCGCTCCAGCGACCGGTGCTTGACCGCTTGGTCACCGAAGGCGTCATCGATGGGCTGATTGACTGGACCGCGGGCGACCTCACGGAGTTGCATCGCGCCCGACACTCACAGGCATGGCGTGATGCGGCGACGACCGTCCGCACCCTACGCAGTCGGCGGTACGACTTGGCCGTGTCGTGCTACGGGCGGCTTGGGAGTGCCGTTGGCGTCTTGTCGGGGATTCCCCAACGCGCGGGGCTGGTGTCTGAGGCGTTCCCCGGCACCCTCACGCGCGGGGCGCCAAGCCACCGGTACACCTCGAAGTGGCATGAGGCCGCACACTCCGTCGAAGCGGTGCGCGTGGCACTCCCCTTCGCGGACGATCGCGAACCGCCGCCCGGCATGGCGCCCGACCCGACCTCCGGGGGGCGCCACCGCCTGCCTTTTCGGCCCGACGAAGCGGACGCCGCGCGTGCCCGCTTTGGTATCTCGGTCGGGGCGCGCCTCGTGGTCGTGCATCCCGGCGCGACGAACGGGTCGGCGAAGCGATGGCCGGTGGCGTCGTGGGCGATGGTCGCCTCACGATTGGTTGCAAATGGTGCGAGGGTGGCGATTGTTGGGGGCCCGGAGGATCGGGCGCTTGGCGCAGAGGTCGTGGCGCGGATGCCTCCGCCTCCACCTCCGCCCGCAGTCGCCCCGGATCGCGTCGGCACTTCATATGAAGCAAGCATCTTCCCGCCCTTCTCGGCACGACCCGTCGGTGCCGTTCACGACCTCACCGGGCGTACGACCATCGACGACCTCGTTGGGATCCTCGCGGCGGCCGACGCCGTGGTCACGGGGGATAGCGGCCCCTTGCACCTCGCCATCGCCCTGGATCGGCCGGTCGTCGCCATTCACGGGCCGACCGACCCGGACATCTGTGGGCCCGTGACCGGATCCGGGGCGCGCGTCGTGACGCTTGGTGTCGAGTTACCGTGCCGACCGTGCTACTCGCTGGCACGAATGGCCGACTGCCCCCTCGGGCACACCATCTGCCAGGACCTCGTGACGCCGCGCGACGTCCTCGCCGCCGTGGCCCAGGTGACGGGCGACGCCCCCGCTCGTGCCCCCGTGCTGGCGAAACGGCCATCTACCTCCAAGACGTCGGCGGTAGCGGGAGGGGAGGCGGGCATCCCGCCTCACATCGCCGCCTTGGTCCGGGAGGCGCAGGCGCAGGCGCATCACCACAATCACGATCACGATGATGATCATGGCCATACCACCGCGCGCGACGGGGACTAGGCGCGATGGTCCGACGCGCCCTCGCGCACGACTACCTGTACGTCCACGGCGGCGCCGAACGGACCCTCGCCGAGGCGCACGCCATCTGGCCCGACGCGCCGGTCCACACCCTGTTGTACCTGCGCGACCGGCTACCCGCCGACCCATTCGCGCGCATGGATCTTCGCACCACGTGGGTCGACCGCCTGCCTGTACGGTCGAGGATTGCCCGCCTCTACGGGCTATTGCAACCGCTGGCTTTCGCGACGGTACGTACTCATGCCGACGAGGTGGTGTCGTTCGCGAGTTTCGGGGCCAAGGCGATCGACCCCGTGCCCGGCGGGAAACACCTGTGCTATTGCTTCACGCCGCCACGCTTTTTGTGGGGCCTTGATCGCGGGACAGACTTAGGCGGGCGCGCCGCGCCGGTGCGGGCCGCCGACGCCGTGCTGCGCACGTGGTTGCGCCAATGGGACCGCGCCGCCGCCTGGCGGGTCACCCACTTCATCGCGCAGTCGCGGGCCGTCAACGTCCGCATCGCACGAATCTACGGCCGTTGCGCCGGCGCGATTGTGTACCCGCCGGTGGCGGTCGACCGCTTCCGTGACCGGCAGGGCGTGGCGGGGGCGGCGTACCTCACGGTGGCGCGCCTTGAAGCGTTCAAGCGGATCGACCTCGCGATCGAGGCGTGCCGACGCCTTGGTGTGCCGCTGAGGATTGCGGGGTCAGGGGTTGACGAAACGCGGTTGCGCGCCCTCGCCGCGGGTGACCCGTTGATCACCTTTCTTGGTGCAATTCCCGACGACGCCGTCGCGCGCGAGATGGCGACGTGCCGGGCGTTCCTGCACCCGGCCGAGGAGGATTTCGGGATCGCCGCGGTCGAGGCGCAGGCCGCCGGGCGCCCGGTGATCGCCTACGCGGGCGGTGGTGCCCTCGAGACGGTCGTCGAAGGGGTGACGGGCACCTTCTTCCGCGAGGCGACGGCGACCTCCCTTGCGGCCGCTCTGGCCGGGTTCGATCCGGCGCGCTACCACCCGGACGACGCCCGGGCCAACGCGGCACGCTTCGCCCCCGATCGCTTCCGGGCCGACTTGGCGGCGGCGGTCGCCGACTTGGGTGCCCGTCCCCGCGATGCCGGCAGTGACGCCGTCGTGCCATGACCGGACCCGGCGCCCTCGCGTATCTCCCCGCCGATGTCGTCACGCCGGATGGGCACCTCGACGACCGCTACGGCGCGTTCCTCGAAGCCGCGGTGATGGCGGCGCCCCTGCCAGACTTTGGCGTGCGCGGCGACCCGTACCCGGCACTCGGTGCGCTTGTCCTCGATGCGGTTGCCGCGCGGTCGCTGGTGCGTGCGACCGAACGCCTTACGCGCGTCTTCGCCTGCGCCACTGACGCCGCCGTGTCGGAACCCGGGGCATTGGAACGGTTTGGGTTTCCTCCGTCGTTCATTGACATGGCGCGACGCGAGGCGCCCGGTGCGATGCCTGTCCTCGGAAGGTTCGACTTCGTGCGCGACCCAAAGCCGTGGCCCGGTGGCGACGACTCAACGGGTGCGTGGCGCGCGGTCGAGTTCAATGCCGATACGCCGTCGGGCCTGCGCGAGGTGGTGTCGCTCGAACCGTTGGTTCGGCGCCACCTGCCACAGACGTTGGCGGCGCTAGTACCGATGGCGACCGGGGTGGCGCGACGCATCGGGAGTACGGTGGCGAAGGCGGTCGCGGCGCCTCTGCCCAGTGGGCGCGCCATCACCACTGTGGGAGTGGTGGCGGACCTGGCCTACCTTGAGGACACGTGCCAGGCGATTGCGTTCGCGCGGGGAATCGGCCCGACCCTTGCGCGCCGAGGGGTGCACGTGACGTTCGGGGCGGTTGCCAACCTGCATCGTCGCGGCGACCGGGCGTGGTTGCGCGACACGCCCATCGACGCCCTTTACCGCCACGCAGCGATCGAGGCGTGGCCCGGCACCGCGGCGTGGGACGCGATGGAGGTGGCGACCGCCGTCGGCGAGTTGCGGTTGGTGAACGGCCTGCGTGGGGTCGTCGCCCAGAACAAGGGCCTGATGGCGTGGATCTGGGGACGCCGCGACGATGCGTCCACCTTCGATGCTGACGCACGCGCGGCAATCCGGGCGCACCTGCCACCGGCGACGTGGGTGGAGGCGATTCCTCCGGTGCCGGTGCGACCGGGTTTGGTCGTAAAGCAGGCGTTTGGGCGCGAGGGTGCCGAGGTGGCGTTGGGTGCCGACCTGGATGAGGCCGGCTGGGCAACGTGCGTGCGGTGGGGGAGTTACGTGGCGCAGGCGCGCGTGCCGGCGGTGCCGACGGTCGCCGCCCTGCCGACGCGGCGCGGTCACGTGGTGGCGGAGGCGTGGCCGGTGGTCGGCGGCATGGTCTCTGGCGGGCGATGGGCCGGGGCGTACGGGCGCCTTGGAGGCACGGTGACGCGCCACGATGCCCGGTGGTGCGCGGTACTGTCGCCAGCCCGGGCGACGCGGTCGACGCAGGCACCCACCCGTACCGGCGTGTGACACTCCCCGTCGATTCCGCGCCGTGCAATGTGCCTGTAACTGGAGGATGCGTCCCGGCACCCCAAACGGGCATGCGCAACCCTACGCTCTGGACATCCCGGAGACCGCAGTCGCGGAAGCGATCAACAAGCGAGCTTCACGGGTGGATTTCCCACAGGCATGTCGCGCATGCGCGGTGGGACACTGGAGGAGAACACCATGGCTATTGCTCGTCGCGGTTTAATCACTCGCCTCGCCGCTGTCGCTGGTGCCCTAGCCGTCGCGCCGGTCGCTGTCGCTTCCGCTGATGGCTGCATGGGCGAGATGGCTGCCTACGCCCCACCGCTGCAGAACATCGTCGAGACGGCGATGCAAGCCGGAAGCTTCAACACCCTTGTCGCGGCGGTCAAGGAAGCAGGTCTCGTCGATGCGCTGTCCGGGGAGGGCCCGCTGACCGTCTTCGCGCCAACGGATCAGGCGTTTGCCAAGCTTGGCGAGGACACGATCAAGACCGTTCTTGCCGACAAGGAACTGCTGAC
>Ga0233424_10001384_pt1 | contig 21584 bp, 18 predicted proteins | sample Watercolumn_Towu_FD_181011 | JGI IMG/M metagenome (GOLD analysis project Ga0233424, IMG submission 181011) | Freshwater microbial communities from Lake Towuti, South Sulawesi, Indonesia - Watercolumn_Towuti2014_125_MG | ecosystem: Environmental > Aquatic > Freshwater > Lake | place: Indonesia... | reverse complement strand
CGTGGCGGCGCCGAGCGCGGACAGGCTCGAGCGCTTTTGCCACGCGAGCATCGCAAGCGCGATGGCGGCGGAGATGCCGAGGGCGATGTTGGGGTCGCCGAGCGTGTGGAACCACGACGCGAGCATCTTCAACTCGGTAGCGACTTGATCCGGCGCGGGGCCCTTGAGCAGCGAAGCGAGGAGCGTGTCGCCGCTGATGAGCAGCACGGGCAGCAGGATGGGCGTGAGCGAGAGCCAGAAGGGCGGAAGGTCCCTTTCGTCGCGCCGGGCGAGTTGCTCCAGTTCGGCGAGGTTGGTGTTGGGCGATTCGCGCAGCGGGATGTCGTTCCTGCTGTTGACCCACTTGGCCCACGAGTAGCCCGCGATGGCGGTGAACGCACTGACCGCGCAGCCGCCCAGAATCATCAGGCCCATGTTGACGTTGAGCGCGGCGGCGACAAAGAGCGGCCCCGGCGTGGGCGGCGCGAGTGAGTGGGTCATCGTCGCGCCGGCAATGATGGTGAGGATATAAAACAGGTAGTTGCGGCCCGTGCGCAGGCGCATGGCCTTGCCGATGGGAATCATCAGCAGGAACACCGTGTCGAAGAACACGGGGATGCCCAGCAGGTAGCCGCTCGCGAGGAACGCGAGTGGCGCGCGCGACTCGCCCATCACGCCGAGCACGCCGCGCACGATGCGATCCGCGCCGCCGGAGTCGAGCAAGCACTTGCCCACGATGGAGGCCATGCCGATAAGGATGCCGATCTTGCCACAGGTGGAGCCGAACTCGCGCGCGACGCGCTCGGAGGGCGACTGGTTGGCGAGCGCCTTCGCCTGCTCGGGTGATTGCTTGTTCTTGAGCGCGAACTCGACGAGCTTGCGGTCGCTCGTGAGCGTGGCCACGACGAGCGCGCCCAGCACGAGCGCGAGGAACGCGTGCAACCGCAGCGCGAGGATGCCGCCCATGACGACCACGATGCCGATGAAAAGAATCCAGAGCGGGTCCATGCGTGGCGCGGCGGAATGCGCGGCGAGTGTGCTGGCGGCGGCGGGCGCGAGTCCAGAAGGGAATTCGAGCGGCCGCGCAAGAGGGCGCATCTCACTTTCTTGCAAGCGACTCAGGCGTCGGAAACGGACAGAACGAAGGAGGCAGAAAAAACCGGGGGTCCGAGCCCATGTCAGGACTCATGAGGTTGGCAAACGAATGGGGACAAACGAATGCGCGGCCAAAGGAGTGGATGCGCCTTCCTTCGTTCACCTGCCGTCCGTGCTGCGCCGTGTGCCAGGCCTTCTTTCTTCCCGCTTCGTTCTGTCAGTTCGTCCGCCCTTCCCTCTGTGCTGCAAGAAACTGAGATGCGCCCCGCGCAAGACGCCGGCGTTGCGCCGCGCCCTTCCCGTGAAACCGGTTGCGTCAGCGTCCGGCGGGCTTTGCCGCGCCTCCGAAACTCCAGAGGTGTTTCTCCGTGCGCACGAACAACCGGCCAAGCGCCACGGCGGGGGTCGAGTGGCAAAGCTCGCCGAGCGGGAAGCGGTGCAGCACCTCGAACTCCGTCGCCGCTTTCGCGATGACGAGTTCGCCGGCCGTGGAGACGCAGAAGAGCCGACCATCAATCCAGACCGGTGAGCCGAAGAAATTCCCGCCGACGCGCTCCTGGAAATGGATCTTGCCCGTCGGCGCGTCGAGGCAGGTCAGGAAGCCATTGTCGCTCCACAGCCACACGAGGTTTCCGACGACGATTCCCGTGGGGACGTAGGGCGCGGAGGTTTTTACCTGGTATGCCAGTTCCGCGCCCCGGCCCTTCGCCGCGTCGCCTGCACGGACGGCGGAAACGAAATTGCCGCCGCCGCCGGAACCGCACGAGCCGAAGATGATCTCGCCGGCGATGAGGGGCGAGCTGACACTGCGCTTGTCGAAGGCTTTGTCAAATTCCCACAGCACCTTGCCGTTGTCGGGATTGATCGCATAGATGCCGTGGCCCTGGCTGTTGAAGATGAGCGCCGGCTTCGCGCCCTTCGCCTGATACACGCAGGGAGTCGAGTAGGCCACCACCTCGCTCCGGCGCGGCGTTTGCCACACAGTCGAGCCCGTCTTTGCGTCCACGGCGATGATGAAGCTCTCGCCGTCGCGCGCGTGCGCCTTGTCGGCCTTCTGACCGTCCTGCTCGTTGCCGAGGATCACCTTGCCATCGTGAAGAATCGGCGAGATGCCGCACGCATGCTGGCTCACGAACGGCCCGAGGTCGCGCTCCCACTGCACCTTGCCGGCGTGGTCGAGTGACGCGAGGTGGAAGTGGTCCGGCTCGTTCCACGAGACCACGACACGATCCGCGTCCACCGCAGGTGTCGCCGACGCGAAGCTGTTGAACTGGTGCCGGCGAAACGACTCGAGCGGGTAGTCCTTCCGCCACAGCGCCGTGCCGTCTTTCGCGTTTAGACAGAGGACGGTGAACCCGCCGGCCTTGTCACCGGTCGTCGTGAGGAAGAGCCTGCCCCCCCACAGCACCGGCGAGGAATGGCCGACGCCCGGCAGCGCGACCTTCCAGTTCAAGTCCGCTGCGGAGAGCGTGGTCGGGATGGTCTGTGCGTTGCTGATGCCCGTGCCGTTGGGTCCGCGGAACCGTGTCCATTCCTGCGCGGGCGCGGCGAAAAAAGCAGTGGCGAGCGCGGCGGCGAGCAGGCGGGACGCGAGGGGTGAGTTCATGGATTGCAGGACCGACGATTTGGTTTGGGGTCGCATTCTACGGGCGGGCGCCCCGATGTGAAGCCGGACTTGCACGAGCGCGCTTGGACGCCGAACGGCCCCGCTCGTGGGTGCCCGGTTTCCCGTTTGACTGGCTGCCGGCTTTGCAGAGAATGCCGCCATGAAACTCCGCTTGCTGCTCGCCACCGTCATCGCACTCGTCGCGCCACGCACCGACGCCCAGGTCAACGTCGTGCAAAAGGTCGCGCCCGACGTTTACTTCCACGAAGGCGACATCGGCCGCAAGGGCCACTGCAACAACGGCTGGATTGTTTTCGCCGACTACGTGCTCGTCGTGGACGGCAACTTCCCCAGCGGCGCGCTCGAGGTGATTCCGAAAATCAAGGACAGCGCGGGCGGCAAGCCCATCCGGTTCGCCTTTGACACGCATCACCACGGCGACCACGCCTACGGCAACCAGGTCTGGCACGAGCACGGCGCCATTCCCGTCGCGCACGCCGGCGTGCTCGCGGAGATGAAGCGCTACGAGACCAACTACTTCGGTGGCGGCAAGCCCGGCCGTTGGGAGGACGCCGCCAAAGGGCGAAAGGACGTGGCCGGCTCCAAGCTCAAGCCGCCCACGGTGCTCTACAACAAGGACCTCATCTTTGACGACGGCACGCGCCGCGTGGAACTGCTGCACTTCGGCGTCGCGCACACGCATGGCGATGGCTTCGCGTGGCTGCCGAAGGAGCGGATACTGTTCACCGGCGACGCGTGCGTGAACGGCCCGTGGAATTACGTAGGCGACGGCAACCTCGTCGAGTGGATCAAGACCCTTCAAGCCGTGCAGAAGCTGAACCCGAAGACCATCTGCCCCGGCCACGGCCCCATGGGCGGACCCGAAGTGCTCGAGGACCAGATCAGCTATTTCATCTCGCTGCGCGCCGAGGTGAAGAAACTCGTGGACGCGAAGAAATCGCCCGCCGAGGCGCAGGCCGCGATAGACACGGTGAAGGCTGCCCTGCGCAAGAACGACCGCATCGCCCGCTACATCGGCACCATGTTCAACGACCAGGTCGAGAAGGCGTGGACCGAAGCCGGCGGCCAGCCGTTCCCGAAGAAGCCTTGAGGTGGAACCCGCCCCGCTGCGAACGGCCGCCTTCGTAGTGGCACGGGCGTCCCGCCCGTGTGTTTCTGCCTGCGCGGCGGGACTCCCTGTAGCGACAAGCGCCGACCATGAACCTCGTCGCACACGTCGAACGCTCCATCATCTCGCGCGGATTGCTTCGCGATGGGCAGTCCGTGCTCGTTGCCGTCTCCGGTGGCGTGGACTCGATGGTGCTTCTCGACGTTCTGCACCGCCTCGCGCCGAAGCACCGCTGGAAACTCACCGTCGCGCACTTCAACCACCAGCTCCGTGGCCGCGCGAGCGACGGTGACGAGAAGTTCGTGAAGGCTACGGCGGAGCAACTCGGCCTCGACTTCCTCTCGGATTGCGGTGCCGTGCGCCCGTTGCAACGCAGGCTGAAGTGGTCGCTCGAAATGGCCGCCCGCGGATTGCGGCGCGCTTTCCTCTCAAACAGCGCGGCCAAGCTCGGATGCGCTGCCATTGCGTCGGCCCATCATGCCGACGACCAGGCCGAGCTGCTTTTCATCCGGCTGCTGCGGGGCGCCGGCGGTGAAGGACTCGCCGGAATGAAGTGGAGCGCAGCCTCGGCTTTGCACAATCGCATCCGGTTCGTCCGCCCCTTGCTCGACTTGCGAAAACGCGACCTGCTCACGCACGCGCGGCGACACCGGCTTCACTTCCGCGAGGACGCGAGTAACCGCTGTCTCGACATCCTCCGCAACCGTATCCGCCACGAACTCCTGCCTTTGCTCGCGCGCAGATATCAGCCGGCCGCAGTGCAAGTGGTGCTCCGCGCGATGGAGATCACCGATGCGGAATCGGATTTCGTGAAGGCCGCCGCCCGACGATGGCTCGATGCGCCGCGTCGTCGCGGCTTCGACCGGCTTCACCTTGCCGTGCAGCGACAAGTGTTGCGGCTGCAACTGCCCGATGTCGGCGCCTCGCCGGAATTCCAGCTTGTCGAACGGCTTCGGCTGAATCCCGGAAAAGTCTTCACCGCTGAGCGCGGCGTGCGCGTGTGGCGCGATGCGTGCGGAAGCGTCGCCAGCCGGCTCGGCGAACCGGGCGGGCTCACGTTCAAGTTCAGCGGCATGCCGCTCGACTTGAAGCCGCGACGCGGCGAGCGGCAGTTCGACGGCGTGACGGTTCGCTGGCTCCGGCGCGCGCGCAACGCGTCCGACTCGCGTCTGCGGCCGACGCCGGGCATGGAGCGGTTCGATGCAGGCGTGATTGGCCGGTTCGTGCGCCTGCGCCACTGGCAACCCGGCGACCGTTTCCAGCCCATCGGCATGGCTCGTGATGTGAAACTGCAGGACCTGTTCACCAACGCGAAGATTCCCGCGGCAAGGCGACGCGAGTTGGTCGTCGCCACGGTTCGTCTGGGCGAAACCCTCTACTGGGTCGAAGGGCTCCGCATGGGCGAGCGCGCGAAGATCACGCCCGCGACAAAACGCGTGCTCGAATGGCGGTGGAACCGGAGTGCTTCGACGTAATCACCGGCGTTTCGATGCCTGCGCGTGCGCGACGATGTTCTTGAGCAATGCCGTCACGCACGCCTCGGCGAAGGCGGCTTCGTTGATGGCGCAGTCCATCTCGATGACCGGAATGTCGCGGCGCAGGCTGGACTTGAGGTTGGTGAACAACGCGCGGTCCGCGATGGGGTCGTGGAACTTCTGTCCCGGCGCGCTGATGACGCTGATCGCCCGCAGCGGCAGCACCACGGTGACGGGCCCGGTGGAAAGGTTGATTTTCTCCGCGAGAATCCGGCCCAGTCGCGCGCACTCGTCCGGCGTCGTGCGCATAAGCGTGACCTGCGGGTTGTGCTGATAGAACGTGCGGCCCTTGAACTTCGCGGGCACGGACTCCGGCGGGCCGAAGTTCACCATGTCGAGGCAGCCGGGAGTGACGATGGCCGGCACTCCGCCGCGCGCTGCGGATTCGCAGCGCGTCGGACCCGCGCCGAGGATGCCGCCAACGAGTTCGTCCGCCCATTCGGTCGTGGTGATGTCGAGCACGCCGCTGACCAGTCCCGCCTCGATGAGCGATTCCATCGTGCGCCCGCCAGTGCCGGTGGCGTGGAACACGAGCACTTCGTATCCGGCCTGTTCGAGTTGCGCCTGCGCGCGCTGCACGCACGCGGTCGTGTTGCCAAACATGCTCGCGACGATGACGGGTTTGTCCGGAGCGATGTCCGCAGCCCGGCTCGATGAACTCGCTTCGACCATCCCGCAAATGGCGCCGGCGGCGAGCGTGAGAATGCAGCGCGAGATGCGGTTGATGCCCGACACGTCCACGATGGCGGGAATCATCACGATGTCCTTCACGCCGACGTAGGGCGCGACATTGCCGCTGGCGAGCGTGGACACCATCACCTTCGGGAAGCCGACGGGCAGCGCGCGCATCGCCGCCGTGGCGATGGCCGTGCCGCCGCCGCCACCGAGCGAAATCACACCGTCCACGCGACCCTCCGCGGCGAGCTTCGCAAGCACGATGGGCGCGCCGCGGGACATGGCGGCCACGGCCTCGCCACGGTCGCGCTTCGCCGCAAGCGCCGCGAGGTCCGCGCCCGCCGCAGCGGCGATTTCGTTGCGCGGGATGTCGGGCGCGAGCCGCGGCGCTTCGAGCGTGCCGGTGTCCGCGACGAGCACGCGGTGGCCGCGGGCCTTGATCAGGCCTGCAACGAAGGCGTGCTCGACGCCCTTGGTGTCCATCGTGCCGAGGAGTGCTATGGTGGCCATGGGAAGCGCGCGCAGCGTATCCGGCCGACGTGCCGCCACGCAAGGCGGCGTGCAGCAGCGCAACCGGGCGCATCTCAGTTTCTTGCAGCACAGAGGGAAGGGCGGACGAACTGACAGAACGAAGCGGGCAAAAAGAAGGCCTGGCACACGGCGCAGCACGGACGGCAGGTGAACGAAGGAAGGCGCATCCACTCCTTGGGCCGCGCATTCGTTTGTCCCCATTCGTTTGCCAACCTCATGAGTCCTGACATGGGCTCAGACCCCCGGTTTTTTCTGCCTCCTTCGTTCGGTCAGTTTCCGACGCCTGAGTCGCTTGCAAGAAAGTGAGCTGCGCCCAGCGCAACCGCGACCGCCAGCGTGCGCTTGTGTTCCCGCGCTGATTCGCAACACTGCCTCCGCCGGATGCGCAGCATTCTCCTCATTGACGACGACGCCGTCATTCGCGTCGTCACCAGCCGCGACTACTCCACGGACCGGCTCAACGCGTTTGAAGCCGGCGCGGACGAATACCTCGTCAAGCCCGTGCACCCGAAGGAACTCATCGTGTGGCTCGAGCCGGTCGAGGATTTCACGGGTCCATCCCCACGCCCGGGCCGGGAACGGTCTTCTACGGCGGCAACACGACCTGCGTGGAAGTGCGCGCGGACGACGAACTCATCGTGCTGGACGCGGGCTCGGGCATCCGCGCGCTGGGCGTGCAGCTCACGGAGGAGTTCAAGGACAAGCCGGTGCAGTTGGCGATGCTCATCACGCACACGCACTGGGACCACATCCAGGGCGTTCCGTTGTTCGCGCCGGCCTCTGATCAACGCATCCGCATCCTTCGGCTACGAGGGCACGCAGCAGGGGCTCGAGGGCGCGCTTGCGAGGCAGATGGCGCGATCCTACTTTCCGATCGGGCTCTGGGAAATGCCAGGCAACATCACCTTCGAGGAACTCAAGTCGCACACGGCCAAAATCGGCCGCGTCGAGGTTTGTTCGATGGTCGTGAACCACCCCGGCATCTGCGTTGGCTACCGGCTCAACACCGCGCGCAGTTCGACGAGCAGGAATACCTCGCACACGTCGGCTGGGGCCACAGTTGCATCGAGGACAGCGTTGCCCTCGGCATTGCGGCCAAGGCGAAGAAGCTCTTCCTGTTTCACCACGACCCGTCGCGCGACGATGCGCGCGTGTCGCGTCTGGTTTCGCGGGCGCGCGTGATTGTGCACGAGGCCGGGAGCGACCTCATCGTCGAGGCGGCGCGTGAAGGGTTCGAGGTCCCGCTGCACCAGGCCAAGGCCTGAGCGCAACGCTCACGCGAGCCTGCCGCAGACTTCCTCCGGTCGCGCCTCGGCCAGTTCCCTCACGGCCCACGTCGGACGGTGTGCGCGCAGTTCGTCCACTGAACTGCCGCCGGTTGCGACGGCGAGGCTGCGCGCGCCGATGGCCCGCGCGCACGTGATGTCATGCGGCGTGTCGCCGATGATGAGGATTTCATCGCCGCGGAGCGGGCGCCCGAGCACGCGTGTCGCGCGCTTCTGCGCGATGGCGGCGAGTTCGTCGCGGTGCTCGTGGTCGTCGCCGAACGCGCCAACGCGGAACAACCCCCACAGGTCGAAGTGGCGCAGCTTGATTTCCGCGCCGAGCCGGATGTTGCCCGTGAGCAGCCCGAGCGCGGGCGGCTTGGCGAGCGATTGCAGGCTGCCGAGAAACGGCCACACGCCGGGACACGTCCGGCCCTGCGCGTGGCCGAGCAGATGGTCGAGCCAGAAAACGTAGGCGTCGCAGAAGCGGCTGAAGTTCTCGTCCGTGGCATCGAGGTGGTGTTGCGCAAGGAACTCCCGCACAAGGCTCGAATCCGTCCGGCCCGCGAACGCGAGGCCGTTGGTCTCGCGGGGCAGTCCGAATGCAGTCGAGAACGCGTGACCGAACGCGCGGACACCCGCGCCGCCCGTGTGCACGAGCGTGCCGTCAATGTCGAAGAGAACCAGCCGCACCATGGCGTGAGACGTTCCGCCGCCGGCGCGGCTCGACGGAGGGGCTACTTCACCTGCCTGACCTTCTGCCAGGCGCGGGACTTGCCGGAGGCGAGCACGGCGTCCACGACGTAGTCGGTGGCGAGGCCGTCCTTGAAGTCGGGCTTGCAGCCCTTGCCGCTTTCGAGACCTTGGATGAACTCGACCATCGCGTGGACGAAGCTGTGCTCGTAGCCGAGCTGGAGGCCGGGCACCCACCACTTGCCGCAGTAGGGATGGTCGCCATCGCTGACGTGCACGCTCTTCCACGCGCGCTCCTGCCCTTCGTCGCTGTGGTCGAAAATCTGGAGCCGGTGCAGGTCGTGCAGGTCCCACTTGAGGCTCATGTGCTCGCCGTTGATCTCGAAGGTGTAGAGCGCCTTGTGGCCGCGGGCGTAACGGGTGGACTCGAAGAGGCCGAGGGAACCGTTGTTGAAGTGGCACATGAACGAGCACGCGTCATCAATGCCGACTTTCTCGACCTTGCCGGAAAGGTTGTGCTTGCGCTCCTTGACGAAGGTCTCGGTGACGGCGGTCACGTCCTTGATGCCGCCGTTGAGCCACATGGCGGTGTCAATGCAGTGCGCGAGCAGGTCGCCCGTGACGCCGGAGCCGGCGACCTTCACGTCGAGCCGCCACAGGCCGGTGCCGCCCTGCGGAAGGTCGGGGTTGATGGTCCAATCTTGCAGGAAGTTCGCGCGGTAATGGAACACACGGCCGAGGCGTCCGGCGTCCACGAGGTTCTTTGCGAGCACCACGGCGGGGCAGCGACGGTAGTTATACCAGACCATGTTCGGCACCTTGGCCTTGTTGATGGCCGCAAGCATCTGCTCGGCTTCTTTGGCGTTCAGACCCAGCGGCTTCTCGCAGAGGATCATCTTGCCGGCCTTGGCGGCGGCGATGGCCTGCTCGGCGTGGAGGTTGTTGGGCGTCGCGATGTCCACGACGTCGATGTCGTCGCGCTCAAGCAGCTTGCGCCAGTCGGTCTCGATGGACTTGTAGCCCCACTTGTCGGCGAAGGCCTGCACCGCCGCGGCGTCGCGCCCGCAGACGGCCTGCGGCACGAGCTCGTAGCTGGAGGGGAAGAAGTGGTTGACCTGGTGGAAGGCGTTGCTGTGGGCGCGGCCCATGAAGCTGTAGCCGATGAGTCCGATGCGGAGTTGTTTCTTGGCCATGGGGATTTGTTGGTTGCCCGCGAATCACGCGAAAGGCGCGAAAGCGGATTCAGTTTCGTGTGTTTTGCGTGCTTCGCGCGAAACTCCGGGAACAGCTTACGCCGTGCTCCATCCGTGCTTCTCGCGGACGGCGAGCATCGCGGCGAGAATCTTGTTCCACGTCTCCTGCTTCATCAGCACCTCGTTCGGGAACATGCAGCCGTCCCAGCAGATGTGCATGCAGGCCTTGGTGAGCTTGCGGTCCTCGTCGCGCAGCCAGTAGCCGGCGTGTGTGGGGATGTCGAGCTTGCCGTTCGGGTCGTCCACCTGGCAGTGCTTGCCGGTCTTGTCGTGGCCGCCGGAGCCTTTCACCGTCGCGTCGTTCTGCGCGACGTGGAAGTCAATCGTCCACGGACGCAGCGCCTTGGTCAGCTTCTTCAATGCACTCGCGAGCTTGTTCTTGTCCTTCCAATCGTAGCCGGGCGGGAGAATGGCGTCGTTCTCGGCGTTGTAACCGAGGGTGTAGAGAAGCGTGTGCGCCATGTCCGCCTGGAAGCCCACGACGCCGGGGCGGTCGGTTTCCTCGAGCAGGTTCACCATCGCGCGCCACGAGTGCATGCCGCCCCAGCAAATCTCGCCCTCGGCGGCGAGCCGTTCGCCGTGGTCCACCGCGACCGCCGCGCCTTCGCGGAAGGTCTGCGCGATGAGCTTTGTGTTGCCCTTCGGGTCCTTGTCCCAGTCGGCGACGCCCGCGGCGGAGTCAATGCGCACGATGCCGTAGGGGCGGCTGCCGAGTTCGCGGAGCTTCTTGCCGATGCGGCAGGCCTTGCGGACGGCGGTGACCCAGCCGGCGCGCTTGGACTCGTCGCCCATCGCGTTGCCATCGAACCACACCGGCGCGACGACCGAGCCGACCACGAAGCCCTTCGCCGCAATCTTGTCCGCGAGCGCCTTGATGCCGTCGTCACTGATGTCAATGTTCGTGTGCGGGTCGTAGAGGAACAGGTCCACGCCGTCGAAGCGCGCGCCGTTGACCTCGGCCTTCGCCGTGAGGTCGAGCATGGTGTCGAGGTCAATGAACGGCTCCGCGCCGGGGCTGCCCTTGCCGACGAGGCCGGGCCACATGGCGTTGTGGAGCTTGGGGAAGAGGTTGGCGGTGGCGCTCATGGTGTTCGTGCGATGGGACTCGGAAATGCGCGGCGAGAGTAGCCACGGGGATTTCCGGCTCGCAACACCAAATTGCCCGCAGGCCGCTCCAACGCGAGTCACGAGCCGAGCCGCTCGACCACGTGGCGCAACTCCGCGTCGGTGTTGTAGAAGTGCGGCGAGAGCCGGAGGTATTTGCGGCCGGCGCGGTCGGCGCGGAGCGAGGTGACGATGTGAGCGTCGGCGAGCCGCTGGTGCGCGGCCGCCATGTCCGCCCCTTCGCGCCACAGCGAGATGATGGCGCCGGAGTTTTCGCGCGGGGCCTTCGCATGGAGGACGGACCAGCCCTTCTCCTGAAACGCGGGCACGAGCCATTCGCGCTTGCGGAGGAGCTCGGCGGCGATGGCGTCCACGCCGACCTCGAGCAGCAGTTCAATCGCCGCCTTCAGCCCCACGAGCCCGACGATGTTGTGCGAGCCAGGCTCGAAGCGCCCGGGACCCGTGCGCAGCGTCAGCGCGTCCTGCGCCACGTAGTCCGGGCAGCGCACATTGTTCCACCCGAGCGCCGTCGGATGCAGCCGCTCCTGAAGGTCTTTCCTGACGTAGAGAATCCCAGCCGCGCACGGGCCGAGCATCCACTTGTGCGCGTCGGCGGCGAGGAAGTCCACGTGCTCGACCGTCGTCGGGAACGCGCCGAGCGTCTGGATGCCGTCCACACAGAAAAGGATGCCGCGGTCGCGCAGCGCCTTGCCGATGGTGTTCACGTCGAGCCGCCAGCCGGCGACGAAGTGGCACGACGCAAGCGCGACGAGCCGCGTCTGCTCGTCCACCTGCCCGATGACATCGAGCGGCCGGATGCGGCCAAGCTCGCGCACGTTGAGGAAGCGGACCTGCACGCCGCGCTCCGCCAGCGCCATCCACGGATACACGTTGGTCGGGTAATCATCGTGGTAAACGACGAGGTTGTCGCCCCGCCGCCACGGCAGGCCGGACGCGACCGTGTTGAGCGCGAGCGACGTGGGTCCGACGAACGAAATCTCCTCCGGCTGCGCGCGCACGAGCTGCGCCGCGAGCTCGCGCGTTTGCTTGAGCAACTGCGGCAACTGGGTTTCCTGGTCGTCCTCGCACGCGTTGAACGAGTAGAACGCCATCGCCTCGGCCACGCGTCGCGGCAGCGGACAAACTCCGGCGTGGGCGAGAAAAATCTTCGCGCGAGCGACGGGGAACTCATCGCGGCGCAAGTCCTCGTTGGCGAGCAGTTCAGGAAGCGTCATACGCCGTCAATCACGTTGCCGATGGTCTTCATGTAGCCGCCGGCGAGCGCGAAGATCATCTTGATGATCATCAACGCCACAAACGCGTAGAGCACGCGCGGCGCCCACTCGGCCACCATCGCCATCCGCCGAGAACCCTCCTCCTGATGATAATCCTGAAGGCGGCGCAGCGTGTCATCAAGCTGGCCGCTGACCTCGCCGGTGGCGTAGAGGTTCTGGAAGAGCTCGGGAAACTCGCCGCAGTTCGACAGCACTTCGCCCGGCGTCTCGTTGCCTTCGCTGACGCGCGGCAGCCACTTTGCCACCGCGCGGCTGATGGCGGGCGAGCCGCAACCCGAACCGGCCATGTCCCACGACTTCACCACGTCCACGCCGGCGTTGAGCAACGCGTCCAGCAGCATCGCCGTCCGCGCGAGCGCCAGGTTTTTCCAAGCGCCTGCCACGAGATACAAGATCCATGCGACACCGGGGCCGAGGATCAGCCAGTTGAAGAACCACCCGCCCGCCTGCGGCAGCGCCTGCGACACCAGGAAGAGCGCGCCCAGCACCACCAGATAGGTCACGGGACTGTAACGGCAAGCCAGCTCGAGCACCGCGCGCCAGCGTTTACCCCATGAACTTTGCCCCGTGAGCACGAGCAGCAGCGTCAGCCCGTAAACCATCGCCAGCGGCGCGAGCGCGCGCACGAGGTATTCGTTCATGCTGATGCCCTGCGGGCTGAGCATCGCCGGCAGCGGGAAGATGAAGCACGCCAGATGCAGCGTGAGCACCGGATACAGCAGGCCGGAGTAAATCTTGCGCGCGAGCAGCGCGCGCTCGTTGTAGTAGCGCTCGAGCAGGCCGAAGGAATGGTCGAGGCGCCCGGCGCGCTCGCCATTCTCGATGAGCGCGAGGTCGAACGGCCCGAGCCAGCCCTTCGACTGCCGCATGCCCTCGCTGAGCGTGCCGCCGAGCTGGATGGCCGTGATGGTCGTGTCGAGCGGCTTGCGGTCGCCGAGCGACGGCGGCGAACGGCGCAGCGCCTCGAGCGTCTTGATGAGTGGCAGCCCGGCGACCGTCATCGCGCGAAGCTGGTGATACAGCTCGCCGCGGCGCACGAAATGTCCGGGCAGCAGTGCGATGGCCACGGGCAGGAAGGTGGCGGAAAGCCCCGCTGCGTGGCAAGCGCGGCGTCGTGGGCGCTGCCCTGCCACGCTTGATTCCACCCCATCGCTGCCGCATCCTCGCGCGCGCTTCGATCATGGCACTCGCATTGGACACCGTCGCGCGGCTTCGTGGACTGCTAGGCGACGCCAACGTGCTCACCACGCGCGAGGACCTGCTCACCTATTCGTTCGACGGCACCGCCGCCCTCTCGCAGATGCCGGGTTGCGTGGTGTTCGCGGGCAGCACGGCGCAGGTCGCGGGCGTGCTGCAACTCGCCAATGCGCGCCGCATCCCCGTCGTTACCCGCGGCTCGGGCACGGGGCTCAGCGGCGGCAGCCTGCCGTCGCCGGATTGCATCGTGCTCTGCACGGTGAAGATGGACCGCATCCTCGAAGTGGACCGCGCCAACCTCACGATGCTCGTCGAGCCGGGTGTGACCACGCTCGCGGTTGCGGACGCTGCGTCCGCCGTCGGGCTGTTCTATCCGCCGGACCCCGGCTCGATGAAAATCTCCACCATCGGCGGCAACGTGGCCGAGAATTCCGGCGGCTTGCGCGGGCTCAAATACGGCATCACCCGCAACTACGTGATGGGCCTGCAAGTCGTGCTGCCCGACGGCGAGGTGTTGTGGACCGGCAACAAGTGCGTGAAGGACGTCGCGGGCTACTCGCTGCGCGACCTGTTCATCGGCAGCGAAGGCACGCTCGGCGTCATCACGCAGGTGCTCCTCAAGCTCATCCCCAAGCCCGCCGCGAAGAAAACGATGGTCGCCACCTTCAACGCGATGGACGCCGCCGCGCAAACCGTCAGCGACATCATCGCCGCGCAAATCATCCCCTGCACACTGGAGTTCCTCGACCGCACGACGATTCATTGCGTCGAGGACTTCGCGAAGGTCGGCCTGCCGCTCGATTGCGAGGCGCTGCTGCTCATGGAGACCGACGGCCACCCTGCCGCCGTGGACGACGAAGCCGCGAAGATGGCCGAGCTCGCGAGGGAGAATGGCGCGAGGGAAGTGCGCGTGGCGAAGGACGACGCCGAGGCGACGAAGCTCGCCGCCGCACGGCGCAGCGCGTTCAGCGCGCTCGCCCGCGTTTCGCCCACGACCATCCTCGAGGACGCCACGGTGCCGCGCAGCGAACTGGCGCGGATGATCCGCTTCGTGGAGTCGGTGGCGAAGAAACACCGGCTGCGCATCGGCACGTTCGGCCACATGGGCGACGGCAACCTGCATCCGACGTTCCTCACCGACGAGCGCAACGCCGGCGAGATGCGCCGCGTGCACGAGGCGTTCAAGGAGATCTTCGACGAGACAATCCGTCTCGGCGGCACCATCACGGGCGAGCACGGCGTGGGCGTGGCGAAGAAGGACTTCCTGCCGAAGTTCGCCGGCGACGCGCAGATGCGGGTGATGCGCGAGCTGCGCCGCGCGCTGGACCCGAACGGAATCCTGAATCCGGGGAAGATGTTCGATCCGGGCGTCGCCACTGCTTCCGCTAAAGGTTCGTGCGGATGAGCGGATCCCAGTAGCGAATGTTCAAGAGCGCCCTCGCCTGCAGGGAGCTTGGGTTGACCGGCGGATTGATCTCCTCGTCCTTTCGGGTCTCGGCGTGACCGTCGTTGAAGAGCACGACGCCGCGACCGACGAGGCGGTTGTGGTCAATACCCTCAAAGTTGGCGGGAGGCCGCGCGGCAAACATTCCGGCTTGGGGCCACCAAAGGCTCGTGCTCCACTGATTGGCTGGAGTGGGCATCCCTTCCCCGGCAATGAGACTGTCGTTGGGCCTGAGGATCTGACCGCGAAAAAGTTGGTCGAGTTGCGGATGAGGATTCCGGAGATGGTCAACTGGCCAACCGAGTTAGGGTGCGGCCCGTGGAAGAAGCCGTTGTAGCCATAGCCCGCGAAGTGCACGTCGTATCGCCATTCCCACGTCAGTCCCTGGTCCGTGCGCCGACCTTTGAGCATCGGGCACCGAAACATGTTCGAGTTTTGGAGGTGGCCCGCGATGGTCGGCCCCCACCAGTTTGTCAGGATGACCGCCGTGCTGTTGACGCGGTTGTTCCGGTGCGGCGGGAAGATGTCGTCGTGGTCGTCCGTGTAAATCTGAAGAAACGTCCCGATCTGCTTGAAGTTGTTCACGCAGATGGTGCGCTGGCCCTTCTCCTTGGCCTTCGAGAGCGCGGGCAACAGCATCGCCGCTAGGATGGCGATGATCGCAATGACCACGAGCAGCTCAATCAGCGTGAATCCGGCAGCGACACGGTGGTGGGCCGGCGACACGGACGCTTGGAATTCTTCATGGAATGCTGTGCTGTGATAGTGCGGGCGTTGGCGGAAGTCAACACCACCAGCGCCCGCGAGTTGCCGCCCGGCGCATTCCAGTTTCTTGCAGGACAACGGGAGAAGGTGGATTCGCAGCCCAATGAACGACGCCTGTTCTCACCCTCACCCCGTCCCTCTCCCTCCGAGGGAGATGGGGAATCGTCGCCCGTCACTCCGTGGAATCGAACGCGGTGAGTGCACGCACACCGTCCCGAACCCCGACTTCGAGTCGGGGCTCCCTCTCCCATCGGGAGAGGGCCGGGGTGAGGGAGAAAAACTCCGAAGGTCGAACCGCGCTGCATGAAGGTGATATCCGCCCGGTTGCCTGTGCTACCCGTTGCCGAGTTTTCAGGCAGGTATTAAGGTCGCGTCCGTAGCCAGTCCCCATTGGCACCTGACATGTCCCCGACTGCACCGCGACCCAAACGGCCCGCCTCCGACCCGCGGCGCGTGGTGGACATGCACGTGCACATCGTGGGCAACGGCTCGGCGGGCACGGGCTGCTGGATTCGTGTGCAGAAGTCCAAATGGCTCCTCTACCAAATCATGATCCGCCACATCGGGCTGCCCGCGGGCGCGCTTCAAGGCGACCTCGACCGGCTGTTTGCCGCGCGGCTCGTCCAGCTTGTGCGCGAGTCCTCGCTCGACGCTATCGTCATCCTCGCGCAGGAGCAGGTCTATCACGAGGACGGCCGGTTGATGGAAGGCGTCGGCAGCGCCTACGTGCCGAATGATTACGTGCTGCGGCTCGCGCGCGAGAATCCGCAGTTCCTGCCGGCCATTTCGATCCATCCTGCGCGGCCCGATGCGCTCGACGAACTGGACCGCTGCCTGGCCGCGGGCGCAGTGATGCTCAAGATTCTGCCGAACTGCCAGAACATTGACTGCAACCTGGCGCGTTACCGGCGTTTCTGGGAGAGGATGGCGGCGGCGGGTTTGCCGCTGCTCGCGCACACGGGAGGAGAGCACACATTGCAAGTCGTCCGCCCCGACCTCGCCGACCCGCGGGTGCTGCGCGTGCCGCTCGAATGCGGCGTCAACGTCATCGCCGCCCATTGCGCGACCAAGAGCGGCCTGTTCGACCCGCAATACTTCGGCGTGCTCGCGCAGATGTTTCGCGAACACTCCAACCTCTACGGCGACTTGAGCGCGTTCAACGTGCCCATCCGTGGCAGCGTGGTGCCGCGCTGCCTGCGCGAGCCCGCGCTCGAGCGCATGGTGCACGGCAGCGATTTTCCCGTGCCGGTGTTCGGCCACTGGGCGTGGATGCAGGGCTTTGTCTCGTGGCGCGGCTTCCGCGCGTGGGAGAACAACCCGAACATCCTCGAGAAGGACTACCAGCTCAAACGCGCGATGGGATTTCCGGAGGAGGTTTTCACGCGCATCAACCGCCTGCTTCGAAAAGTCCCCGTGTGATGCCCGGCGGGCGCGCCGTCACCACACGCCGAGTTCGCGCAACTGCTCCGTGGCGGCCTCCGCCCAGCCGCGATTCGCCGCGGGACTTGCGGGACTCGGATGCAGCATCCGGCCGAACTTCACGCCCGCGCCGTGCAACGCAATCCTCGCGCGTCCCTCCGCAAACCCACCAATGCCGATGACCCACCCGGGCTGGAGCGCGGCGGCGACTTCGCGCAGATGCGCGTCGCACGCCGTGAACAGCCGCGAGGTGTCCGTCGGGCACAACTTGTCCGGCGTGAGGTTGCGCCCGCCTGCGTCCATGAATGCCAGCGGACAATAGTTCGCGACGAAGTGCTCCTTGAAAAACGCGCGCGGCGTGCCGAACCGCTGCGCGAACAACGCCCACAACCTGCGGCCGCTGACTTCCGACCGCGCGCAGTTGAAGCCCTCGACAGGCCGCTTCGGATGTGGCGTCGCGGGTTGCCCCACTTTGGCCGCGATGCCGAGCCAGTTACGCACCGCGGCCACCTCGCCGAACGGCACGCCAGTTTGCGCCATGCCGAACGGGCCGGGATTCATGCCGAGGAACAACACGCGCCGTCGTGCGCCGCCGAACTTGCGAAGATAAAGTTCGTGCGGTGCACGCGCGTAGTCGAGCGGGTTGTAAACGTATGCGACCGGCGGCGTGAAACGAAGCGCGCCCACCAAGCGTGACACTCGTCGCGAGGCGCGAACCAAACGCAGTGCAATGGCGACCATGAGTTGCTCGGCGAGGTTTCGCCGCCGCGCAAGGGCTGACAAGTGCAATCGGCCCGCGCCTTTGAGTTTCGCAAGTTGACATGAACTTCCCGAACCCGGACAACTGCCGCCGCCATGGCCCAACTGGCTTCCCAGATAGCCGTCGTCACCGGCGCTGGACGCGGCATCGGCCGCGCCATCGCCCTCAAGTTCGCCGCCGAAGGCGCGGACGTCGTGTGCGTCTCGCGCACCGCGAAAAACTCGGAGAACGTTGCCGGTGAAGTGCGCCTGCTCGGCCGAAGAGCGTGGGCGCACGCGGTGGACGTGTCCGACTCCGCCGCTGTCGCCGCTGCCGCCGAGACCATCCTCAAGGATTGCGGCAGAGTGGACATCCTCGTGAACAACGCGGGCGTGACGCGCGACGGCCTGCTGATGCGCATGAGCGATGCGGATTGGGACGCGGTGCTCAACACGAACCTCAAGGGCGCGTTCAACTTCACCAAGGCGCTCACGCGCGCGTTCCTCAAGCAGCGCTCGGGGCGCATCCTCAACGTCGCGTCCGTCATCGGCCTCATCGGCAACGCCGGCCAGTGCAACTACGCCGCGAGCAAAGCCGCGCTCATCGGCTTCACCAAGTCCGCCGCCAAGGAACTCGCCTCACGCGGCATCACGGTGAACGCGCTCGCGCCGGGCTTCATCGAGACGGACATGACGGCTGTCATCAAGGACGACATGAAGGCCGAACTTCTAAAGCAAATCCCGCTCGGCGCGCTCGGCCAGCCCGAGGACATCGCCAACGCCGCGCTCTTCCTCGCCTCGCCTGCGGCGCGCTACATCACCGGCCAGGTGCTCACGGTGGATGGAGGGATGGTGATGTGAGCGCCCGTCCCTTCGATTTTGCCGCGACCCAACTCAACGCCCATTTCACCGTTGACGGCGTTTCAAAAAAGATGTTTTTCGGGGCTTGACGCTTCCGGCATCAAGGCATAGACAACCGCTCAAAATTATGGCCGACAAAACCATCGAACAACGCGTCAAGGCGATCATCGTCGAAAACCTCAGCGTGAAGGAGGATCAGGTCACGCCCGACGCGAAGTTCATCGAGGACCTCGGCGCGGACTCGCTCGACACCGTCGAGCTGGTGATGGCGCTCGAGGAGGAGTTCGGCATCGAGGTGCCGGACGAGGAAGCCGAGAAGCTCCAAAGCGTCGGCGACGTCATCAAATACATCGAAGAGAAGGCCAAGTAGGCCGCGCGCACTTTCCACGGGGCAGCCCGCTGCGGCCAGCACGAGCTGCCCCGATTTCTTTATGGCGAACTCCTCCGAACGCCGCGTCGTCGTCACCGGCTTGGGCGTGGCGTCCTCCCTCGGGCACGATGCTGACACTCTTTGGAAGAACATCCTCTCCGGCCAATGCGGCATTGACCGCATCACGCTCTTCGACATCGCGGCCTACGACTGCCAGATCGCCGCCGAGGTGCGGAACTTCGACCCGACACCCGCTTTCCCCACGCCCAAGGAAGTGCGCCGCACGGATCGTTTCACGCAGTTCGGCATCTACGCGGGCTGGCAGGCGCTCAAGGACTCGGCCATCAACCTCGACCAGTGCAACCGCGACGAGATCGGCTGCTTCATCGGCTCGGGCATCGGCGGGCTCTCCACAACGGAGGAACAGCACAAGGTTCTTCTCTCGAAAGGCCCCGGCCGCGTGTCCCCGTTCATGATCCCGATGCTCATCCTGAACATGGCCTCGGGCATGTTCTCGATGTATCAGAAGCTCCGCGGGCCGAACGTCGCCACCTGCTCCGCTTGCGCCACGAGCACGCACGCCATCGGCGAGGCGTGGCGCACCATCAAGATGGGCGATGCGCAGGCCATCTTCGCCGGCGGGTCCGAGGCGGCCATCGTGCCGCTGGGCATGAGCGGCTTCGCGGCGATGCGCGCGCTGAGCACCCGCAACGCCGAGCCCAAGCGCGCCTCGCGGCCGTTCGACGCGCAGCGCGACGGCTTCGTGATGGGCGAAGGCGGCGGCGTGGTGCTGCTCGAGGAACTCGAACACGCAAAGAAGCGCGGCGCGAAAATCTACTGCGAAATTGCCGGCTACGGGAACACCGCCGACGCCAACCACATCACCGCGCCCGCGCCCGAGGGTGAGGGCGCCGCGCGCTGCATGAAGATGGCGCTGCGCAGCGCCGGGCTGAATCCGTCGGACATTTCCTACATCAACGCCCACGGCACCTCCACGCCGCAGGGCGACGTGTGCGAGACGCAGGCCATCAAGAGCGTCTTCGGCGAGCACGCGCGCAAGCTCGCGGTCAGTTCCACCAAGGGCGCGACCGGCCACATGCTCGGCGCGGCAGGCGTGGTGGAGATGATCCTCTGCGCGAAGGCCATCGAGACCGGCATCGTCCCGCCGACGATCAACTACGAGAACCCCGACCCGCAGTGCGACCTCGACTACGTGCCCAACACGCCGCGCGAGATGCAGGTCAACGCCATCCTGAACAACTCCTTCGGCTTCGGCGGCCACAACGCGACCGTGTGCGCGAAGCGCTTCACCGGCTAAGAGCGCGGAGTTCCAACTCCGCCCAAGTTTCGCGTGAACCCGCACACGATTCTGATCCTCGAAGACAACGAAGAGCGAATCGCGGCCTTTGAGGCCGCCGTTTCATCCCTTGGGACAGGATTCCGCCTGCGACTCTGGCGCGACGCACCAACCATGATAGCGGAATGCGAGGTCGAACTGGCAACAGCGCGACTCATTTCGTTGGACCATGACCTTGTTCCTCAGTGTCCAACCGATCCCGACCCGGGATCGGGTCTGGAAGTTGCCGAGTTCCTGAGCAGACGGCCACCGATATGCCCGGTCATCCTTCACACGAGCAATCACGAGCGCCGCTGGTCGATGCACAATGAGTTTCGATTCGCAGGTTGGGCCGTAGAAATAGTCCCACCGCTCGAAACCGACTGGATTCCTCGCTCATGGCTTCCACGCGCCCGCTCTTTGCTCTCGGGCCAGGCGAATTAGCCGATTCGGCGGGACGCCGAATCCGACCCGCGGAGGCGGGTGCTACTCGGAAGAAGGTGCCGATTGCTGCTTTGGCGTCACAGCCCGGATCGCGAATGCTACCCCGAGGGTCACGGCCGTTCCAATCAAGGTGAACCACGGCCAGAAGACTTCGCCGCCGAAGGTCTTCAGCCACCACTCCTTCGTCGCCGTGAGTTGGGCTGGCCAGTAGAGCAGGTTCATCACGATGAGTGAGGCGCTCATCCCCCACATGGCCGCGGTCGCGCCGAGGCGTCTCCAGGAGACCGCGATGAGCAGGCTGCCGAGCAGCGCGCCGCTCGTGAGCCCGCGCAGGGAGAAGGCGGCGTTCAGCACGAAGGGCACCTCGCGCGTGAGCCACGCGACGCCGATCAGCGCGACGGCCCAGAAGATCGTCGAGTTGCGGCTGAACCGCAGGAAGAACTCCTCGTCGCGCGCCGGCCAGAGGCGTTTCACGAAGTCCATCGTGGACACCGACGCCAGCGACGTGAGCGCCGAGCTGATGCTCGACATCGCCGCCGAGAGGATCGCCACGATGAGGAACCCGCGCAGCACATGCGGAACCTCGGTCATCATGAAGATGGGAAAGATGAAGTCGTTGGCGCGGATTCCGGGCCGCGCCTCGGGCAGCGGAATCTGGAACGGATGCGACTGGTAGAACACGAACAGCAGCGCGCCCACGAGCAGGAAGATCAGCATCAGCGGGAAGATCACCACCGCCGAGAGCACGAGCGCCTTGCGGCCGTCCGCGACGTCGCGGCACGCGAGCACGCGCTGGACGATGAGCTGTTCCGCGCCGTGCGTGCTCATCACCATCACGGTGCCCCCGATG
>Ga0233424_10001383_pt1 | contig 21631 bp, 19 predicted proteins | sample Watercolumn_Towu_FD_181011 | JGI IMG/M metagenome (GOLD analysis project Ga0233424, IMG submission 181011) | Freshwater microbial communities from Lake Towuti, South Sulawesi, Indonesia - Watercolumn_Towuti2014_125_MG | ecosystem: Environmental > Aquatic > Freshwater > Lake | place: Indonesia... | reverse complement strand
AGGCATCGCCAACGATTTGGCCAGCATTCTCCCGATAGTCGTTTTGCCGGCTCCCATCAAGCCGATTAAATAAATATTTTCTGAATGTATCACAAATTCTTCGAGTAATTTTTATAGCATAAAAAAAGGGGGCATTATGCCCCCTTTTTGCTCTGAGTAGAAGCGGTCAGTTACTAGCTAGATTATCTTTAACGATTTTCGGTGTGACAAAAATCAATAATTCGGATTTTCTATCTTCAGTAAAGTTTCTTTTAAACAAGAAACCTATGCCGGGCAAATCCGAAAAAAAAGGTACTTTATTAGTATTGTTGTTTTGTGTTTGTTTAAATACGCCACCCAATACGACGGTCTCACCATCCATAACATGAACATTGGTTTCAAGTTGTCGGGTATTAATAGGTGGGGGACCACCTTCCACCAATGAATCAGAAGGTTCGTCATTACTAACTTTTAAAGCCATAACAACACTTCCACTTGGCGTGATTTGCGGTGTCACATCTAGCTGAAGCAAGGCATCTACCAATTGCGTTACAGGCCCGGTATTAGCGCTTGAGGTCTGATAGGCTATTTGTATGCCTTGTTTTATCGAAGCTTTACAACGATCTGCGGTCATGACTCTTGGATTAGAAATCAGCTCACCTAAGCCCTGATCTTGTAAAGCAGAAATTTCAAGATTAAGCACATAATCGGCGCCTCTTGCTAAAGTCATTCCCAGCGCACCGTAGGGATTGCTTTCCGTTGCTAGATTCACCAGCATATCGTTGACATTGACATTACCCGTTGTGCTACTGCCCCTGGTACCTTGACCGCCAACTCCAAATCTTTTTCCACCCCCGGCATCGCCTTGTTTTGCCACACCGAATCTAACTCCCAATTCTCGAGCAAAGTCATTATTGGCAGAAACAATTCTAGTTTCCACCATAACCTGGCGCACCGGCACATCCAACTTACGGATCAACTTTTTCATTTCTTCAAGCCGCCTCGGTGTTTCCCTTAGTATCAAGGTATTGGTTCTGGCATCCACAACCGCAGAACCTCTTGGAGACAACAAAGCAAATTGATCATTTTTGGTGATGGCGGTATTGGCTTGATTCGCTTGAGCTTGTGACTGTGTCTGACTTGGACTTAAGTTTAGGCTTTGGTTTTGCTGACTTAGCTGACTCAATCCCTGATTCAATTGAGCTTGCCCAGAGGATACTGAAGTTGCTGCGCCACAGGTTCCAAATGCACCCGTATCAGCACCTCTAAACAAATTTCTGAAATTCTCGGCCCGAGCGTAATTGATCCTGATATATTCTGTCGATAATGGCTCCAACTGTTCGACCACTGCTTCGGTTGCCTGTTGCTTTTCCTTGTAATCCTTAATTTTGCCTACCGGCGCAATCATCGTGATATTGCCCGACTCAAATTTTTCAAGACCCTTGGACATCATGATGAAATTCAACGCTTCATCCCAGGGCACGTCATCCAGCTTCAAGGTTACGTTGCCCGTTACTTCATCACCAGCAACAATATTCTGTCCGGTAAACTCAGCCAAAATGGCAATAACGCTGCGTATTTCGATATCCTGAAAGTTTAAAGACAATCTATCCTGAGTGCTGGGCCGTTTGCTTTCAAGAATTTCTTTCTCCATCGGAGTTAAAGCACGAAACTCAACCGTTAATAAGCCTTCAGACTGAAACAGTGAATAATCATAAAGATTGTTTTGTAACTCAACGGTAATCGTAGCCCCTTGATTGGTTGTCGCGGTGTCAATAAATTTAACCGGTGTCGCAAATTCAGTGACATCAAGTCTTTTGGCGAGATTGCCTGGCAAGCGGGTGTTCAAAAAACTCACCACGACTTTCCCACCTTCTTCTTTAGAATTAACAATCGTATTAGGATTTGCCAGAGAAACTAAGATACGCCCTTCACCGTTGTCGCCACGCTTAAAGTCAAACCCGCTGATCGCCTGCTCGGGAACAAGCGCCAGGGATGAAGCCGATACGCTTGGCCTTTTCTCTACTACTGGCATCGGCGCTGCCGCAGAAGACGCCACCGCTTTTTCACTGGTTAACGTTAGCATAACCTTGTTATCGACAATTTTCGCCTGATAAGGCGTCGATTCCAGTAAATTAACAATAACCCTTACTCTATCAGCTGCTTCGGCTATATAAATGTTGCTAATAACCCCTTGGTTTACTGGATAGACTTTTTTATTCAGCGTATTTTTCACACCTTGAAAATCCAATGCGATTCGTGCTGGATTATCGGTATGAAAAATTTTGGGCGTTACAGCAGCGCCACTCATTTCCATTTGAATTTGGAGTTTATCGCCCCCTAAAGCAGAAACATCAATGCCGGACAATGACAATGCTTCCGCTTTAACCGCAACCATTCCTCCCAGGAAAAAAAGCAAGCTTAAGGCTATGCGCGAATAGAAAGACTGTCTTGTTTTATTGAATATCATGCAATTTTGTTTATTAATCATTTCGTATCCCCACAATCACTCAGCTAAAGCTATTGAAGTCTGCTGTTCACGCCAAGATCCAGGCTTATCGGGAACTATTTCCATCAATTCGATCTTATCGGTAACAATCCTGATAATTTTTCCATAATTTTTACCCATATAATTGCCTACTTGAACACGGTGAATAGTGCCATCGCTCGCTTTGATCAATCCCCATAAATTCGACTTTAAAACGACAGTGCCAACCATTTTTAGGCCATCTAACGGAAATGCCTCCAATTCTTCTTTTCGCCTCGTGGTATCGGGCCTGATTCCATTTGTCTTAGGGATGTCACCACCTTCAGACTGTTCTGGTAATTCAAGCGGCCTAAAGGGATCTCGTAAACCCTCGGGTTTAAAAATGAAAGGCTCTATAACTTTTATTTCCGGCAATGGCTCAATAGGCCCTTTTGGCCGCACCTTTACTGACGCGATGTATTGGTCCAAATCGGTAAAATCATCATTACCGCAACCAACAATAAGCGCTACAAAAAGCGCAACATAACAATAGCGATAAAAACCTATTTTGAATATTCTCCGTAGATTAGTTCGGCGCATTATTTTCTGCTCCTTTTCTTTTTACTAGCAGCGTCAGCAGAACTGCTACCAGCACCTTCGTTATAGGTCTTCACCATAGCGTTCATCAGCATAGTGCCTGATTTGTCTTTTGCTATCGGTACGATATTGACATCATGAACCGTCACAATCCTAGGCAATGCTGCGAGACCGCTGACAAATAAACCCAACTCCTCGTATTTTCCTTTAACCTGTATAGTAATGGGTAATTCTGAATAAAAATCCTTGGCAATAGGAGCAGCGGGCTTAAATAACCTAAATTCTAAACCACTGGCCAATCCTGTTTGTGAAATATCCACCAATAGACTTGCCACTTCTTCCTCTGTCGGCATTTGCCTGATCATTTCACTTAAGGATGCTTCAATTAGCTCTAACTGTTCTTTATAGTCTTGAAGATTAATGGCTTTCTTTTGTTTGGTTTCGAAAACCATTTTAAGTTCGGGTTCTTTCTTCTCGATCGACTCTAATTCAGCCAACTGACCTAGGGTATCTAAATAAACACCCGCGCCTGCAACTAGAATACAGACCACTAAAATGACAACCGCCTTTACCGCTAAAGGCCATGTTCCTGAAGCATTAATATCCCAATTAATTTCTGACAGATTCATGCATTACTCCATCTTGGCTTCAGGCTCGTCTCTACTTTGCTTTGCATGCAAAGTAAAGTCACTTAGTTCGTCAGGATCTATTTTTTCAGGTGTCTGAATAACATTCAAGGTAGGCAAATCGAGCCAATGCGAAGCATCAATTGCTCGCATAAAAGCTGAGACCCGGGCGTTTGACTGAGACTTTCCCTCAAAGGTAAGATCCGATCCAATTTGAGTAACCTTGGTCAAAAAAACGCCGTCGGGAGTAGTTCTCGGGACTTCATCAAACAAATGAACTATTTCTGGACGGCTTTCTTGCAATTTCTGTATCAAATCAATTTTGGCCAATAGTTTTCGTTTTTTCTCTTCGATTGATTTAATTTCTACAATTTTCAAATCCAAAAGCGCAATTTCATCCTGCAACTTTTTATTTCGGCGTTCTTGATAATCTTTTTGACCGCTGATAACCGCATGAACCACCCCAATAATGCCTAACGTAAAAACTACGGATAATCCTAGTGCCGCCAGAAAGTTCTGCTTTTGCTGTGTTCGAAGCTCTTCCCGCCAAGGAAGCAAGTTTATTTTAGCCATTAGTCAAAGCTCCTTAGCGCCAATCCACATGCAATCATCATTGCTGAAGCATCATTACTTAAAGCTTGAGGCTTTACCTTATTCGACAAAGACATGCTAACGAAAGGATTGGCTATATATACGGGTACACTTAGACTCTGCTCAACCAACTTTTCAATGCCCTGGATTGATGCGCAACCGCCGGCTAAAATCATGCTGTCAATCCCTCTATTGGCGCTGGATGACACAAAAAACTGAAGTGACCTTTGAATCTGTTGCACCATCGCTCTTTTAAAAGGATCCAGCACATCTGTGATGTAATTGTCGGGTAAGCCGCCATGCCTTTTTGCTAACCCGGCCTCTTCATAAGAAAGCCCATAACGCCGCTGAATTTCCTCGGTTAATTGCTTGCCGCCAAAACCTTGCTCACGGGTGTAAATAGTTCGCCCATTGTGCAATACGTTTAACGTTGCCATAGTTGCGCCAATATCTGCGATGGCAATGGTTTTTCCTTCAACAGAATCAGCAAATTGATGAGCCAGCAAAGCGAATGCATTTTCCATGGCGAACGCCTCAACATCGACAATTTTCGCTTTTAATCCGGCTTTAGCCAGTGCTTCCACACGATCATCGACATTCTCTTTTCTGGAAGCGGCCAAGAGAACATCAACTAATTGCGGATTGTTTTCGTTGATGCCTTGTACTTCAAAATCAAGATTGACTTCATCCAATGAATAAGGCACATATTGGTCGGCCTCAACCATGATCTGTTCTTCCATTTCCGCATCAGATAAAGTAGCGGGCATGGTTATTCCTTTAGTCATGACGGCAGAACCGGTAACAGCAACAGCTGCCTGTTTTAGCTTTGAACCCGATTGTTTCAATGCCACTTTGATAGCTTCAGCAATTACATCGACATTGGCAATATTTTTATCAATAATCGCATCCTGCGGCAATGGCGCAACGGAAAAACACTCAACACGATAACGAGCTGCTACACGACTAAGCTCCAGCAACTTAACAGCGGCTGTACTAATATCTATGCCAAGGACCGCATTTTGATTCTTATTAAACCAACTCATTAATATAGCCTGTGTAGTACTTAATCATTTAGGTAACCCATAGGATGCAATAAAGCCTCAAATACCGAATTACTCATAAAACTATTACGCTAAAAAAGTATAGTAGCCTTTTTATTGCGTGAGAAAAATTATTAAATTAATTTATGCGACTAGCCGCTCCATACGCTTGCTTGAGTATGCGCCAGATTATCTAACCCTGGGTAACCTTTTTTAGTTAGGTTTGCAAATGTCTACAGCTGTATTTTGTAAAAAATTATTAACATGGATTGTAAGCCTTTGTCTCTTAGTCGCTACGGGCTCATTGATCTCAGCGTATTTTGTCTATCAGCATTTAATAGTCGGGCTTCCAGACATCAACTCTCTGCGGCACGTCCAATACCAACTCCCGTTAACCATTTACAGCAAAGAAAATCTGTTGATTGCACAATTTGGTGAAAAAAAACGCATTCCGGTTGAAATAGAAAATGTTCCTCAACAATTGATTCACGCCTTTCTTGCCGCCGAAGACGATAGTTTTTATGAACACCCTGGCGTTGATGTTAAAAGCTTACTCAGAGCCGCCTGGCAGCTTATTTTAACCGGTAAAAAAAAACAGGGCGGTAGCACCATCACGATGCAAGTCACGCGCAACTTTCTACTTAGCAACGAAAAAACCTATACCCGGAAGCTTAAAGAAATCATTTTAGCCTTGAAAATAGATCATAAATTATCAAAAGATCAAATACTTGAACTCTATTTGAATCAAATTTTCATGGGCCACCGAGCCTACGGCGTTGCCGCTGCCGCCCAAGTCTATTTTGGAAAAACGTTAAGCACTTTAACTCTAGCCGAACACGCCATGATCGCCGGCTTACCCAAAGCACCATCACTCTTTAATCCCATTAACAATTTAGCGCGCGCAATTGAACGTCGAAATTATGTTCTGCAACGCATGCTCGTTCTAAAATACATCTCACAAGAAGAGTATGACATTGCTATTCAACAACCCTCCACGGCAAAATTACAAAAGGTCACAGCTGATGTTTCAGCGCCTTACCTGGCCGAAATGGTCAGGCAAAAAATATACGATGAGTATGGCGAATCTGCTTATACGCTGGGGTTAAAAGTCTATACCACCATTGCCGCAAACCTGCAGAAAGCTGCCAACAACGCATTAGCCAATACTTTACATGCTTATGACGAGCGGCATGGGTATAGATTAAACACGTCCTTATCTAATAGTAGAGCGCTTATTCATAATGAGCGCATATCAACCATCGGCGACACTATCCCGGGCCAAGTCATCAGCTTAGCGCCTGATCGAGTTATGATTCGTCTACAAAATCATACTAACATCGAATTGCCACGAGAGAACATGAAATGGGCCGGAGACCAACTTGAAAAAACTCTCAAAATTGGCGATATACTCCGAGTCAGAAAGCTAAAAAACAACGCTTGGAAACTCGCGCAAGTACCCAAAGTTGAGGGCGCTTTTGTGGCATTAAACGCCACTAATGGCGCAATCTTGGCCCTAACAGGCGGATTTGACTTTCAGCGCAACAAATATAACCGCGCAACCCAATCCAAAAGACAACCCGGTTCCGGGTTCAAGCCCATTATTTATTCTGCCGCCCTTGAAGAAGGCTATACACCAGCCAGCATGATTAATGACGCGCCCTTAGTTATTGATATTGCCGGCCAAGAAACCGAATGGCGACCGGAAAATTACAACCGGAAATTTCTAGGCCCTACCAGCTTACGAGCAGCGATAGCTCATTCAAGAAACATCATTTCAATACGATTATTGAATGAAATCGGCATTGATAAGGCGATAAAAACAGCCATGCGATTTGGCTTTAGCGAAGAGCAATTGCCCAAATCACTTTCTTTGGCACTTGGCAGCGGCTACGCATCACCTCTACAAATGGCCAGAGTCTACGCAGCTTTTGCCAACGGCGGCTTCCTGGTTGAACCTTATTTCATAGAACGAATTGAAGCACCCAAAGGCGATATTATTTATCAAGCTAAACCTAAAATCGCATGCGCCGAATGCAATATTAATTATGCTTCGCCGAACTCCTATGCCCCTAGAGTTCTGTCGGCTGATATAAATTTTCTGATGAATTCTATGTTACGAGATGTTGTACAAAAAGGCACCGCCATCAAGGCTAAAAATTTAAACCGACAAGATCTTGCAGGCAAAACCGGCACTACCAATGAACAAAGAGATGCATGGTTTAATGGATTTGTGCCAACCATTGCATCAACTGCCTGGGTAGGATTTGACGATTTTACCCCACTAGGAGAACACGAAACTGGAGGCACGGCAGCACTGCCCATGTGGATAGAATTCATGCAAACTGCGTTACAAGAAACACCCGAGAAACCCTTTGAAGCGCCACAAGGTGTTATCAAAGCATTTATCAACCCAGCTACAGGGTTGCTTGCATCTGAAAAAAGCAGCGCTGGGGTCTGGGAGTTTTTTCAAATCGAGCATCAACCAAATAAAGTGGCGAAACCCGGCATTGACACAGCCCCCGAAACATCGCACCAAGATGTAATCGAAGCCTTATTTTAGCTTAGGCAGTAGAAAGAGAAAGAACCGCTATACCCAATATGGCAAAGCTAAGCAATTTAGATGAGATTAAGCTGCACTCAAAGCTAACCGAATCGGTTAAGAATTCTACTTGCCGTATTTTTTTCGGAATTTATCAACCCTGCCTGCGGTATCGACAACGCGCTGCTTTCCGGTATAAAAAGGATGGCAAGATGAACAAACTTCTATCAACAGATCCTTTGACAATACAGAGCCAGTTTTAAAAGTATTACCGCAACCACAGGTCACAGTAATTTGTTTATAGGGAGGATGGATCTCAGGTTTCATAGTTATCGCTTTAGCCCCATTTAAGGCTGTTGTTAATTGTAAAACAGAGTATTCTACTTTTATTACCTATAAAACGCAAGGCAAGCTTTAACGCAAAGGACGCCAGCCTGATTGCCAACAGTCATTCGAGAAATTTAAGCGCAACTGCCTTGCATCGATCAAACATCCCCGTTTTCGTTTGGAATAGGTTTGTTTAACTTTTGCACTCGCATTAGCAAAGCAACCAAAAAGATTGCCGGCAATCCTACAAGAGCAGCATATATAAAAAAAAGGGTATAGCCATAATAGTCGACGATAACCCCGGAAAATCCTCCCAACAATTGAGCTGGCAAAGTCATCAAAGAACTAAACAAGGCGTATTGCGTAGCCGTATACGATGAGCTGGTCAAACTGGAGAGATAAGCAATAAAAACCGACGACGCCAAGCCACCGCTCAAGTTATCAGCGCTAATAACGCCAGCTAACAACCAAAGATTCGGCGTACTAATCGTTAACACGGCAAATAACAAATTGGTCAACATAACCATTATGGCGCCCATCAACAGCGGACGCATAATGCCAAATCTTACCACCAAAGAGCCGCCTATCGCGGCGCCCGCAATAGTCATAAAAAAACCAAAAATCTTGCTAATATCCGCAATTTCTTTTTTACTAAACCCCAAATCTAAATAAAAGGGATTCGCCATAACCCCCAACGTAATATCGCTCATTTTATAAACCGCAATCAGGATTAAAATTAATAATCCTAACTTGCCATTACGGTTGAAGAACTCAATAAAAGGACTCAAAACCGCATCAAAAAAGCCGGCCAGCAGGCGTTTAGCAAAGCTTTCCGAGTCCCTGACAGAAAAAACGCTTGCCAATTTAAGTTCGATGGCACCATGTGTTTGGGCGACATCATGCTTAGGTTCTTTCAGACGCAAAGAAGCTAATACACCGATAACCATTGCGCCAGCCATAACCTGATAGGCTCGTTGCCAACTAGTGTAATCGGCAATATAGAATGCGCCTGCGCCTGCAACCAACAGTGCGATCCGATAACCCAACACATAAGTGGCCGCCATAGCGCCTTGATAATCCACATCAGCGGCTTCAATGCGATACGCATCAATTACCACATCTTGAGTCGCCGAACAAAATGCCACCCAAACAGCCAATAAGGCAATTTGCTGCAATTGACTATGAGAATCGCAAGCGCTCATACCTAACAAGCCAACAATGACGCCAAGCTGAGCGACCAGTATCCAGCTACGTCTTTTGCCTAACCAAGGAGTTAATAGAGGCCAACGCATCCGGTCAATAACAGGCGCCCAAAAAACCTTTATTGAGTAAGTCACACCAACCCAACTAAAAAAGCCGATTACCGACCTTTCTACGCCATCATCCCTCAACCATGCAGATAAAGTTGAAAACACCAATAGAAAAGGAAGGCCCGCCGAAAACCCCAGAAACACCATATTGCGTACTTGCGGCCGGGCATAAATCGAGAAGGCTGAGCGCCAACTTTTTTTAGTCGTCATCAGCCCTCGCTAAAAACGCAGGCGCCCATTAAAAGCGAGCGCCTTTGCTTGATAGTTGCGTTAACCATTAATGAAGTAATGCGCTACGATGCTCGCAACATAACCAGCCGCAATAGCAGGCGTCCATTGCAAATGGCTAAAAAAAGTATACTTGCGGTCCGACTGCCCCATTAACGCAACGCCCGCTGCCGAACCAATAGACAACAAAGACCCGCCAACGCCTGCGGTCAGCGTCACCAACAACCATTGATATAAATCCATATCAAGATTCATGTTCAACACAGCAAACATGACAGGAATGTTATCAACGATAGCTGAAATCAAGCCGACCAAAATATTGGCCGTGGTATTGCCTAATGTTTCGTATAATGCATTGGAAAGCAGCTCAAGATAACCGATATAACCTAAACCGCCCACCGCGAACACCACGCCAAAGAAAAACAGCAAGGTATCCCATTCCGCATGACGGACCTTATTAAAGATATCGAATCCTTCTTCACCTTCAAGGGTATAGTTCTTTTTAATGTAGAAACCATACAACATCAATAACGATAAACCCACCATCATGCCCATAAATGGCGGCAAGTGCAGTTTATTATGGAAACTGACCGCGGTAATAATCGTAATTAAAAACAACACGCAAATTTGAACCGCCCCTGGCTTTAAGAGGACCGCCTCTTCTCCGGTCGATTTTGGCTGTTCATCCGGAACGGCAAAATACATCAGTGCGGCGGGTACGGTATAGTTAACCGCCGAAGGAATAAAAAGCTTAAAAAACTCAAAAAACTGCACATATTCGGCCTGCCAAACCATAAGCGTTGTAATATCGCCAAAAGGACAAAATGCGCCACCAGCATTAGCTGCGACAACGATATTAATAAAGCCCAGGCTGACAAATTTTGGATTATCTGAGCCAACCGCCATTACCACGGCGCCAACCAGCAAAGCAGCAGTTAAATTATCAGCAACTGCTGAAACAAAAAAAGTGATCACTCCGGTAATCAAAAACAATTTGCGATAGCCAAACTGTTTCCTAACCAACCAGGAACGCAACGCCTCGAACACATTACGCTCGGTCATCGCATTGATATAAGTCATCGCGACCAATAAAAATAGCATTAATTCCGCGTACTCCTTCAAGTTGTACTCAAAGGCCTTATGCATATCTTCTGTAGCAACGCCGGCCTGAGAAGCCAGTACCGCCGCATGAGCCCAAATAATGCCGGCTGCCAAAATAACGGGCTTGGATTTACGCAAATGCGTAAATTCTTCGGCCATCACAAAGCAATAAGCAATAATAAAGATTAAAACGGTATAAACTCCCCGTTCTGTCCCGGTTAAACCAAGGCTCTCAAATGGGCTGGCGATCGCCAAGCTCGGCACCAGCATTGTCATCAACAAAAGCAAAATCAGTCGCACTCAAACACCCCCGAATAGTTATGTAAACATCGTTTAATCCAATCGATCATTTTATCATTTTACAATTAATTTTGTCATTTTATGACTCGCGGTATATTATTGATGGCTGTGTTTTACCGCTTGGATGGCATTAAAAGTGCTTTAGTATGTACCAATATAACGAGAACGATCAAACGCTTATTGATGAGCGTGTAGCCCAATTTAGAAGACAAACCGAACGGTTTTTAAAAGGCGAGCTAAGCGCTGACCAATTCCGCCCTCTACGACTCAGAAACGGACTCTATATTCAAACGCATGCACCGATGCTACGGATTGCCGGTCCTTATGGTTTATTGAACTCAAAGCAATTTCGCAAACTTGCCCACATTGCGCGCAAATACGACAAAAATTTTTGTCATTTTACAACGCGACAAAACATTCAATTTAATTGGCCAAAACTGGAAGAAGCTCCGGATATTCTAGCTGAACTCGCCAGCGTTCAGATGCACGCGATTCAAACCAGCGGCAACTGCATGCGCAACACAACAACAGATCATCTGGCTGGCGTCTGTATTGACGAAATCGAAGATCCCCGCCCTTATTGCGAAATCATCCGGCAATGGACCACTTTGCATCCTGAGTTTGATTATTTACCGCGCAAATTCAAAATTGCGGTTAGCGGCTCGCAGCGCGACCGGGCAGCTACCCAATTCCATGACATCGGCGTTCATCTAGTCAAAAACGCAGAAAATGAACTCGGCTTTAGAATCCTGGTTGGCGGCGGATTAGGACGCACGCCGATTATCGGCCAGGTCATCAAGCCTTATCTGGAAAAGCGTTATTTGCTCTCTTACCTAGAAGCCATACTCCGGATATACAACCTATTTGGCCGCCGTGACAACATGTATAAGGCGCGCATCAAAATCCTGGTCAAAGAAACCGGTCTGGACAAATTTACCGCGATGGTCGAAAAAGAGTGGCAATTGATTAAAGACTCTAATGAACTTAGCGAAAGCCGTATTGAAACTATCAAAGCTTTCTTCGCACCACCCGCCTATGCATCAGATGCAGCCGAAGACACTACCTTTGCGCAGCATAAAACGAATAACCCCGCTTTTGCCACTTGGTGCAAACACAATCTTGCTGAACATAAGGTTGCAGGTTATCAAGCCGTGTTTTTGTCTCTTAAAGCGCCGGGCTCTCCGCCAGGCGATATAACTGACACACAATTGGATGCTGTTGCCGACTTAGCTGATCAATACAGCTTTGGTCAAATCAGAATAACTCACAGGCAAAACCTCGTGCTTGCCGACGTAAAGCAACAAGACTTGTTTAGCCTATGGCAATATTTGAGCGCAATTAACCTCGCCACCCCAAATATTAATACTGTTGCCGACATGATCTGCTGCCCGGGCCTGGATTATTGCTCCCTAGCTAATGCCAGCTCAATCAGTGTCGCCAAAGAAATCAGCGAAACTGTCGATGATTTGGACTATCTCTATGACATCGGCGAATTGAAAATCAATATCTCAGGATGCATGAATGGTTGCGCCCATCAAAGCGTTGGCCATATCGGAATTTTGGGAGTCGATAAAAATGGCTCCGAATGGTATCAGCTCACACTGGGCGGCTCATCCGAAAATGAAGCCGCGATCGGCGACCGTCTAGGCCCAGCGATCGCCAAAGACCAAGTAACCAAAGCGATCACCACGATACTGGATGTCTACATCAAGCAACGACATACGAACGAGTCTTTTTTACAAATGGTAAACCGAGTAGGGATTACTCCTTTCAAAGAGCAGGTCTATGCAGATCATTAAAGACAAGCAACTGATTGCTAACAATTGGCGCTATATTAATGAGGATGTCGACCTTCAGCCTGGCGACATTACCGTTTCAGTAGACAAGTGGAAAAAGAACAAGCAACAATTACTGGACCACGCAGGCAAAATAGGCTTAAGACTGCGCCCGAGCGATTCAACAGATGAAATAGCCGAAGATTTGGACAAAATGCAGCTAATCGAGCTGGACTTTCCAGCGCTTGCCGATGGCCGCTTATTCTCTCACGCCTGGCTACTGAGGAGGCGCCATCATTATCAAGGCGAAATTAGAGCCACAGGACACTTTTTACCCGACCAAGTATATTACTTGGCTCGCGTGGGCGTGAATGCTTTTAATCCTGAGAAGGCGCAGGACTTGCCAGCCATTCTAATCGGATTGAACGATTTCTCGGTGACTTATCAGCCCTCAATCAATTAACCGAGTGGGATAGCCAACAACTTGGCTATCCATCACGGCCCTCGCTTAAGCCAAGCCGTCGGTCTGAAGCTTAATTTTTTACGATGCTAATCCCTTTTAGCAAAGTTAAAGCTTCATAAAGCGCATAATCTTTCAGCTCTAACGCATCTTTATTATCGGCAGACTCTTCAGCAGAGTCTGGATTTTTGGCCGGTTCTTTACCATTTTGCAAATGACGAGACAAGTCGGCTTCTTTAACCGGAGTAAATTCCTGTTTATCTAAAGTTTCCAATTTAACCCGCGCCAGCGGAATATCCGGCTCGATGCCTTCAGCCTGGATGGACCGGCCTGAAGGCGTATAATAACGCGCCGTTGTCAGCTTTACCGCCGCGCCATTACTGGTCGGCAAAATAGTCTGCACAGAACCTTTGCCAAAGGATTTTTCACCCATGATCACCGCGCGCTTTTGATCCTGCAGTGCGCCAGCAACAATCTCTGATGCCGAAGCTGAGCCGGCATTAATTAAAACCACTATAGGCGCGTCATCAATTAAATCATCCGGCGACGCACTGAAACGCATCTCCGAATTTTCAATGCGGCCTTCGGTGTAGACAATCAATCCTTTGCGTAAAAACGCATCACTGACTTCAACTGCGGCATTCAGAACACCACCGGGATTATTACGCAAATCAATAACCAATCCTTTTAAGTTTTTATTATTTTCTTTTTTTAATGTCGCAATCGCTTCTTTCAAACTGTCTCCGGTTCCCGATTGAAAGCTGCTAATCCGAAGATAACCGTAATCTTTTTCAAGCATCCGGCTTTTAACGCTTTTTACTTTGATCACGTCGCGAACCAAGCTTAATTTTAACGGCGCTTCCTCGCCCTCCCGCACAACGGTCAGTACAATTTTGCTACCAGGGTCGCCGCGCATTAATTTAACCGCATCGGCTAAGGACATGCCTTTAACCGGCTTATCATCAAGCTTGATAATAAGATCCCCCGTCTTGATGCCAGCCCTCTGTGCGGGCGTATCGTCTATCGGCGAAACTACTTTGATAAAGCCGTTTTCCATGGTCACTTCTATACCTAATCCGCCAAACTGACCTGTCGTCCCTTCCTTCAACTCTTGGAACTCTTCGGCCACCAAATAAGCAGAATGCGGATCCAAGCCGCTCAGCATGCCTCTGACAGCATCTTCTAACAACTTTTTATCGGAAACCGGTTCAACATAATCGCGCTTGATCCGGCCGAAAATCTCGGTAAACGTTCGCAGATCCTCAAAAGGAATCGTCTCGGCATCAGCTATCGAGCCGCCATTTTCTTTATCGGCAAAGACGCTACCACAGGTTGCCATAAAGACACCCATTACAATTCCTAACGACAAAATAAAAACATTTTTCTTTTCTAGCATGCGCCTTTAAACTCCAAATACCTGTTTTCTACAGTAACAATAGTCCGCTTAACGTAATGATGACTTATCTAACGCACCATTCAAGCGGATCAATTGGCAAACCTTTTTTACGCAATCCAAAATACAAGCCAGGCTGGTTCCGCCCACCGCTCTGACCGACAGAAGCGATAATCTCTCCTGCATTTACTTTATCGCCGACATGCTTGTACAAGCTCTGATTGAAGGCATACAAAGACATATAATCTTGACCGTGGTCGATAATAATCAGCAAACCATAACCGCGCAGCCATTCGGCATAAACAATCTTTCCCCAAGTCACGGCACGAATATCGGCGCCTTCCGTAGCTTCGATTAAAACGCCATCCCAAACACTATCAAAACGAGGACTGCCAAACTTTTGCGCCAACTTTCCTTTCACCGGCCATGGCAACTTACCCTTCAATTCGGTAAATGCAAGCTCAGAGCGAGAAAACGCCTGCTCCATTTCCGCTGGCTCTGATTCAGGCACACTGTCAGCGCGTTCATTCTCGGAACCATCCACAAGATTTTTCGAAGACGATTCGTGGATTTTGCCGTCAAACAGTTCATCAGCATTCTGCAAGCTAGTGATGACATTTCTCAGTTTAGCTTCATTTTCTAAAAGAAAATTCAACTGATCCGTATCAGGCGGAGAATCATCATTTAGTTGCGCCAAAAGCTCATTTCTCTGCTTTCTGGCATCATCTAAAATCAGCTGCTCGGCATTTTTTTTCGCCAGTTTTTTTTCAAGTTGCGTGGTTTGCTGTTGTCTGTCGAGTTCCAACTCTTCTAATCGCTTTACAGACCGATTAATTCCAGCAAGTTTAACGACACGCGCTTTATTCAGGTAATGATAATAATTCATCATTCGACTGGATAGTTCAGGATCTTGCTGATTCAAAATCAACTTCAATTTTTCCTGCCGACCCATCACAAAAGCTGATTTTATTTGCGCCGCTAACTCTTTATTTTGCTTAGCCACTTCTTGATGCAGCACATCCATGTCGGCGCGAATTTTAGACAATGTGGCATTTTCACGTTCTATATCGCGCCGAAGCTGCCTCAACAAACTGGCCGTTTCACCATAGCGCTTTTCAACTTCAGCCAATAAATTAGTTAAGGCTTCCTGGTGTTGCGCTAATTCCTGCAAAGCTTGCTCAGTTGCCTGGCCATTTTGCGCCGCAATTTCACTTTCAAAAGCTACGGAAAATCCAGAATAAACAAGCGTTAACCAAAAGCATAGCAAAAAACCAAGATCTATTGGCTTTCTCATTCCTAAATTTAAGCAGAAACCAGAAGCGACTTACCGGTCATTTCACTGGGCTGCTTGATGCCTAAAATTTCTAGCATCGTTGGCGCCAAATCAGACAAGCTGCCACCTGATTTGAGAGGCTTTACGCCACCCACATAAACCAAGGGCACTGGATTCGTGGTATGTGCGGTATGCGGCTGACCGGTTTCCTTGTCAACCATCTGTTCAATGTTGCCATGGTCCGCCGTCAACAACATCTCGCCGCCGGCTTTTTGCAATGCATCGACAATACGCTGAAGAGATCCGTCAACCGCTTCAACTGCTTTTACCGCTGCATCGATCACTCCAGTATGCCCCACCATATCGCAATTGGCATAATTACAGATAATGACGTCATATTTCCCGCTCGTGATCGCTTCGACTAAATGATCAGTCACTTCATTCGCGCTCATTTCCGGCTGTAGATCGTAGGTTCTAACTTTAGGGGAGGGAACTAAAATTCTTTCTTCACCCGGAAAAGGCGTTTCTATACCGCCATTGAGAAAAAAAGTCACATGCGCGTATTTTTCCGTCTCGGCCAAGCGCAATTGGGTCATACCCAAATTAGCCAATACCTCACCTAAACCGTTTTTAACATCAACCGACGGAAAGGCCACCGGATAATCAAAATCCTGATGGTACTCCGTCAACGTGCAGAAATAACCCCGATAAGACGGGCAATTTCTTTCGAACGCGGTAAAACTATCGGAAGTAATGGCTTGAGAAATTTCCCGGGCGCGATCGGCTCTAAAATTCATAAAAACCACGGAATCTTCCGGATCCAAAACCACTGCTTTATGACTGCCGCCTAAAATAGCCGTCGGCAACACAAACTCATCGGTTTCTCCCCGGCTATATGCGGCTTCCAAACCTTTGACCGCGGAATCGGTATAGAAATCAGCCTCGCCTTTGACAATAAGATCATACGCCTGCTTAACGCGTTCCCAACGCTTATCCCGATCCATCGCATAAAACCGGCCCACAATCGAGGCAATTCGACCAACGCCGAGTTCAGCAAATTTTGCGTCCAGCAATTCGATCGAAGCGCCCGCGCTCTTGGGCGGAACATCTCGACCATCCAAAAAAGCATGCAGATATATCTGGCTCATACCTCGTTTCGCCACCATTTCAACCATGGCCATGATTTGGTGTTCATGACTATGCACACCGCCGGGCGACAATAGACCAAAAATGTGCAACGCTTTGCCCTTCTTCTTCGCCGAATCGACTGCCTGGCATAAAACCGGATTGGCAAAAAAGCTGCCATCTTCGATGGCGTCATTTACTTTTGAGAATTCTTGTGGCACATAACGACCAGAACCGATATGAATATGACCCACTTCTGAGTTGCCCATTTGGTCGCCAGGCAAACCGACAACCCTGCCCGAACAATCCAGCAAGGTCATGGGATAATCTTTCTGCAGCTTATCCCAGCAAGGCGTCTTTGCCATAGCGATGGCATTATTTTCCGGTTCCAAAGAATAGCCAAATCCGTCAAGAATCAGCAAGACTAAAGGCTTTGGTCGTTTTAACATAATAACTTTTCTCCACATGCGATAGGCTACGTGATAGACATCGATGCAACCTTGACGAACTGACAAACTGTTTTATTTCCGTTACCCCAATCACCCGAAAATAATGTATCATTGGGCCGGATCACTGGTTTTAGTATTTTGGTGACAAAACAGACTACAAAATAAAAGGGTTCATTATACATTAATAAACTGAGGCATTGCCTGCACATCAATAATTCTTCTCCGCATTCTGCTCATGCTTGCCAGGTACAAAAATCAGCATCACCCTTGAAAACTTATGGAAACCAAAGACTCACACATTTTGTATGACGATGCCGACATCGCTCGCGCCGCCCGGTGTATCAAAGCCATGTCACATCCCTTACGGTTAAAAATATTATGCGTTCTTGGTAACCGATCAGTTAGCGTGCAAGAAATAGTAGAGCAAGTGGGCACCAGTCAGAGTAATATTTCCCAGCACCTATCCATCCTCAGAGAAAAAAACATCCTTGGCTCGAAAAAAGAAGCCAATCGGGTGTTTTATTTCATCGATGACGAGCGCATGCTCAAACTAATAAAAATGATGAGAGACGTTTTTTGTTCCTCCTCTCACCAATAGATATTTCAACCCATCACCGATAGTTTGTAATTCCCATGGACCGTTTTTTAGAATTTGTTTTTAATCATTACATTTATTCACTAGCTTTAGTCGTCGTCACTTATTTGTTGATCCAAGACTTTTGGGATTCAGCTTTCAAAAAATTCGCTCACATTAGCCCCTTAATGGCTGTCGCTAAAATGAACGAAGTTGACACCACGGTCCTCGATGTCCGCGAAGTCGAGGAGTTTATTAAAGGCCATATCGAATCCGCTATTAACTCGCCGTTAGGCAAATTGTCCGAGCAAATCTCAAAGCTGGATAGTTACAAAAAAAAGCCCGTTCTAGTGGCTTGCGAAAATGGAACCAAATCTGCTTCGGCAAGCAAACTATTAACAAAAGCCGGCTTTGAACAGGTTTTTGTCATTACTGGCGGCATGGATGCCTGGACCGAAGACTATCGATTGCCGATAAAAATTAGCAGTAAGAACAAAAATCGCAGCTAATTTTTCCCCGATAGGCTTTCAATTTTCCTATTGCGGCTACAATTCGTCTAAGTCTAAAAAAGACTCGCCCTTAGCAGGGTCAACACTCCCCATTAACTTCCAGCAACAATTTTTATGGCCGAAGAAAACAATAAAGTTGAAAAACAATTCGCAATCCAAAAGATTTATACCAAGGACATGTCTTTTGAAACCCCCAACTCGCCCAAGATATTCACGGAAAAATGGGAGCCTTCAGTCGAATTTAACTTAAGCACCAATGTTCTAACCTTGGAAGCCCCACTTTACGAAGTCGCTCTGACGATCACGATAACGGTAAAATGTGGCGCCACGATCGCTTATCTGGTTGAAATCATCCAGGCAGGCATTTTCACGTTGTCAGGTTTTAGCGACCAAGAGCTTGGACCGATGATTGGCAGCTTCTGCCCTAATATCTTGTTCCCTTATGCCCGGGAAGCCGTTTCCGACCTGGTAGCCAAAGGCGGCTTCCCTCAATTGCTGCTAGCGCCAGTCAATTTCGACGCGCTTTATGCTCAGCATCTGCAACAACTTCAACAACAAGCGCCCAGCTCGGAAACCCTGAATTAATTTCTTGTGCTTAAAAAAATAAGCGTACTAGGCGCTGGCTCCTGGGGCACCGCGCTTGCACTTTTAGCCGCCCGAAATGGCTGCCAAACGTTGTTGTGGGGACACCAAGCCAGCCATGTTGAAGCGCTCAATAAAGATCGCCAAAATGTACGCTACCTGCCAGGTCAGCGCTTTCCAACCAATCTTGTTGTTACCGATCAATTATCCGAGGTCGCCAGCTTCAGCAACCTCGTCCTGGTCTGCGTACCCAGCCATGCCTTTAAGGCTACCTTAGCAAGCTTAAAGTTTTATTTAACTCAACCTGTCAAAATCGCCTGGGCCAGCAAGGGCTTTCATCCCGCTGATGGCGCCTTACTGCACGACATCGTAGCCAGTTTATTTTCACCACAAACGCCCGCCGCGATTCTCTCAGGACCGACGTTTGCGCGTGAGGTCGCTGACAATTTACCAACTGCAGTCACGATTGCCTCCTCCCAGCAGAACTTTGCCAGCGAATTGGCCAATATCCTGCACAGCGAGCGCTTTCGGACTTACACCAGTTCAGACATCATTGGCGTTGAAGTCGGCGGCGCTGTTAAAAATGTGCTGGCAATAGCGGCTGGCATCGCCGACGGCCTCGGCTTCGGCGCCAATACACGCGCCGCATTGATCACTCGCGGACTGGGCGAGATCATTCGCTTGGGCGTACAACTGGGCGGCAAGCAAGAAACTTTCATGGGTCTATCCGGCTTGGGTGATCTGGTTTTAACTTGCACCGACAACCAATCGAGAAACCGCCGCTTTGGCTTAGCCTTAGGGCAGGGCATGGATCAAGCGGGGGCTTTAAACGAAATCGGCCAGGAAATCGAAGGTATTGCCGCCGCCAAAGAAACGTGGCTGCTGGCAAAAAAATACGCCATTGACATGCCGATTGCCGAACAAACCTACCGTGTATTATATGAAAATCTGATCCCGCTAAGCGCAGTAAAAAACTTGCTCTCGCGAGATCAAAAATCCGAGCATCACACCGAAAGCTGTTATTCAACTAAAACTTGAAAGCTTGACTTTTCAGGTTACGAATTTAGCCAAACTGAAATAGCTTGATGAGAACACCGCTGATTACCAAGCAAGGCTTTGAAGCACTCAAAAACGAACTGGACCAGTTATGGCGGATAGAACGACCCGAAATCACGAAAATGGTTGCCTGGGCCGCTAGTCTGGGCGATCGAAGCGAAAACGCCGATTATCACTATAATAAAAAGCGCTTACGTGAAATAGATCGCCGCATCCGGTATCTGCAAAAACGGCTCGGCGAACTCAATATTGTTGAGCACCACCCCGATCAAGATGGCAAAGTTTTCTTTGGCGCTTGGGTTGAAATCGAAAATGAGTTTGGCGAAACCAAACGTTTACGCATCGTTGGCTATGATGAAATTTTTGCGAGCAAAAATTTTATCTCTGTTGACTCTCCAATGGCACGTGCTTTGTTAAAAAAAGAAGTCGATGATGAAGTCGTTGTTAAAACCGAAGCCGGTGAATTTATCTGGATTGTCACCTCGATTGAATACCTCTAAAAATCATTAATTCCAGACAAAAATGATTTTAACCTTTATGATAAGTTTCTTTAATTAATCTAACAGGCTCGACGATGCGCATTGCTGACAATACCGCGGTTTCCATTCACTACACGCTAACCAACGACAAAGGCGACGTGCTGGACAGCTCCCTAAACCAAGATGCCTTGGTGTATCTACATGGCAAAGGCAATATTATCTCCGGCCTTGAAAAGGCCTTATCGGGCAAAACCGCCGGAGAAAAATTTAATGTCCGCATCCCTGCGAAAGACGCCTACGGCGAATTCTCCGAAGAAATGGTTCAGATCATTCCCAAATCTATGTTTGAAGGCATTGACAGCATTGAAGTCGGCATGCAATTCCATGCCGATATGAATTACGGCACCGGCGTCGTCACCATCGTCAAAATTGACGGAAACGATATCACGATCGATGGCAATCATCCATTAGCTGGCCAAGCACTAACTTTCGATATCGAAATCGTAGCCGTAAGGCAGGCAACCAATGATGAAGTAGAACACGGACATATTCACGGCGCTGGCTGCCATCACCATTAATGCCAGAAATTAAATTTATTTTTCAAAACGAATACTTTGAAGACTTCAAGCGACAGGCATATTAATCGTCTCAAAAGATATGGCATATCTGAGTTAAAATATGGTGATGAACAGAGCGGAAAAGAGAAGCCAGGAAGAACATAATTTGTAGTAGTTCAGACTTAACCTGACACTGCTCTTGAAAAAAGAGAGGGTTACTGGTTAGATAGAAGTGTGTAATTTTTATCAAACCTTAAAGAGGTCACCCTCCTGTTAGAGACTAACGTAAAAATC
>Ga0233424_10001381_pt1 | contig 21652 bp, 19 predicted proteins | sample Watercolumn_Towu_FD_181011 | JGI IMG/M metagenome (GOLD analysis project Ga0233424, IMG submission 181011) | Freshwater microbial communities from Lake Towuti, South Sulawesi, Indonesia - Watercolumn_Towuti2014_125_MG | ecosystem: Environmental > Aquatic > Freshwater > Lake | place: Indonesia... | reverse complement strand
CCTCGGAGAGTTCGCGGATGGGACAGGAGAAATGCTGCCACGTGCCGAAGGTGTCCACGAACTTGATGTCCACCATCCGCGCGCCGTTCTTCTTGGCCAGCTCCAATACTGCTTTGGGGGTGCTCATGAGGTTTGCTGTGCGATTCGATTGTTGGTTTTTACGGACAAAAAACCCCGGCCCATTTTCGAACCGGGGAAAGTCAAATTCAGACGGCGTCGTCGCCGGTCTCGTCGGTGCGGATGCGCACGGCCTGCTCGACAGCGCTGACGAACACCTTGCCGTCGCCGATTTTTCCAGTCTTCGCCGCCTTCACGATGGCAGCAACGGCGTCCTGCACCTTCGCGTCGGTCAAGACGACTTCGATTTTCAGCTTCGGCAGGAAGTCCACCGTGTATTCGCTGCCTCGGTAAATTTCCGTGTGACCCTTCTGCCGGCCGAACCCCTTCACCTCCGTCACCGTCAAGCCCTCGACTCCCATCGCCGTCAGTGCTTCCTTCACGTCCTCCAGCTTGAACGGCTTGATGATGGCTTCAATCTTCTTCATGGCGGGGCGCGACGCGCGCGGATACTAGCAACGAGCCTCGACCTGTAAACAGGAATCTGCCTCGGCGCGAAAATTTTCCGCGAAGCGCGCACGAAGCACGGAGCTGAACGCACTTTGCGCGAAAGAGGGACGCGACTGCCCTGCACTCCGCGAGAATTCTTCCCGCGCGCGCGCCTTCCTGTTAAGCCTCCGGCGTGCGCACCTACCAGAACTTCATCGGCGGCGAATGGGTCCCATCCAAGTCCGGCCAGACCACGCAGACCTTCAACCCCGCGGACACACGCGAGTCAGTCGCGCAATATCCGGTGAGTGGACGCGACGACGCGCTTGCAGCCATCGAGTCCGCGAAGGCCGCGTTCGCCGCTTGGTCCGCGCAAACGCCCGTCGCGCGCGGCCGCATGCTCAGCAAGGCGTCGCAGCTCATCGAGTCGCGCAAGGCCGAGCTCGCCGAGTTGCTCACGCGCGAGGAAGGCAAGACCCTCGCCGAATCCACCGGCGAAGTGCAGCGCACGGCGGACATCTTTCGTTTCTTCGGCGCGCTCGGCTACCAGCTCGGCGGGCAGACCATCCCGCATGACCTGCCGAACCAGCTTCTCTACACGCGCCGCGAGCCGCTCGGTGTCGTCGCGCTTGTCACGCCGTGGAACTTTCCCATCGCCATCCCCGCGTGGAAGCTCGCGCCCGCGCTCGTCAGTGGCAACACCGTCGTGCTCAAGCCCGCCTCGCAAGCGCCAGCGATGTCGTGCGAGGTCGCGAAGGTTCTCGCCGAGGCCGGCCTTCCCAAAGGCGTGCTCAACGTGGTCCTCGGCGAAGGCCGCGCCGCCGGCGGCGAACTCGCCACGAATCCCGCGGTGACCGCGCTCTCCTTCACCGGCTCGCTCGGCGTCGGCTCTCAAATCTACTCGCAGCTTGCCGCCCGGATGGCCCGCGCGCAGATGGAAATGGGCGGCAAGAACCCGACCATCGTCCTCGCCGACGCCGACCTCGACCTCGCCGCGCGGCTCGTGGCGACGGCGGGCTTCGGTCTCACCGGACAGGCTTGCACCGCGACGAGCCGTGTCATCGTCGAGCGCAGCGTGGCGGACGCGTTCACTGCGAAGCTCCTCGAGAAGGCGCACGCCATCGTGCCCGGCAACGGCTTGAAGCCCGGCGTCACGATGGGACCGGCCGTCAGCAAGCAGCAACTCGCGACCAACCTCGACTACGTGGACATCGCCGTCGCCGAGGGCGCGAGCCTCGCCTGCGGCGGCAAGCGGCTCACGGACGGCGATTTCGCGCACGGCCACTTCATGCAACCGACGGTGCTGACCGGCGTGAAGCCCTCTGCGCGCATCGCGTGCGAGGAGGTGTTCGGCCCGGTCGTCGGCGTCATTGCCGTGGAGCACTTCGACGAAGCGCTCGCCGTTGCCAACGGCGTGGACGTGGGCTTGAGCGCGAGCCTGGTCACGCGCGACCTGAAGAAGGCGATGCTCTACACCGAGCGCATCCAAGCCGGCGTGGTGAAGGTGAACCAGATTTCGACCGGCCTTGCACTGCAAGCCCCGTTCGGCGGCGTGAAGAAGTCGAGCACCGACTCGTTCAAGGAACAGGGCCCCGGAGCGGTGGATTTCTACACGCGGGTCAAGACGGTTTATCTGGATTACTCGGCGTAAGGGGAGGTCGCCAATGGGACTCGACGGCGTTGAAATCGTGATGGCGGTGGAGGATGCGTTCGGGATTGCGATTGCTGACGAAGAAGCGGCGAAAGTCCGCACGCCGCGGGACCTCATCAACCTTGTCTGCTCAAAACTCCAGCTCTCGACTGACGCGCGATGTGTGAGTCATCGCGCATTCCACCATGTCCGGCGCGAGTTGATGAATTCCTTCGACGTGCGCCGAAGCGACATTCGTCCCTCGGTTCGCTTGGAGGACCTGCTACCTGCGAACCAGCGACGAGAGAGTTGGTGCAAGTTGCGCCAGGCATTGCGCGCAGAAGTGTGGCCCGCGCTTCAGCCGACAGCGGCGCACTGGTGGCTGGCTGCCCTGCCCGGAATTGGCGCCTCGGCTCTGCTGAACTGGGGCGGATCTGTCGCGAACTGGATTTCCACCGCGCTGGTCGCTAGCATGATCGTCGTCGGTTCCGCTTTCCTTGTGATTCGGGCAACGCACCGACTCGGTCGCGACATTCCCACGGAGTGCTTCACAGTCGGCGACCTTGCACTCTTCCTGGTTCAGCACAACCGGGAATTGTTCGCCACACCTGCCGGACGGGAGTGGAATCCGGTGGAAGTTTCCGCCGTGGTTCGCAAAGTCATCGGGGACACCCTCGCGATCCGCGACTTCAGTGACGACGCAGACTTGGTGAAGGACCTCGGCCTGAGTTGAGCCGCCGAGTCACGCCACTGCCACGCCGCGCGGGACTTTCACCACGATGGTCCCCGCGATGAAGTCGTGCCACGAGCGCTTCTGCCGGCTCCAGCCCGCCCAGAAGAAACCCACGAACAGCACGAGCGCCGAGAACACGCTCGCCAGCGCGCGCACGAGCGACACCGCGAAGCCCATCGGCCGCCCGTCCTCGCGCACCATCTTCACGCGCATCGCCATGCCTCCGACGGTCGTGCCGAGCGTCGTCCACAGCGCGAGGTGATAGCCGAGCCACGCGAGCAGCAGCAGCACCGGCGTCGCGTTCGTGCGGAACATTCCCGCCAGCACGAGCACCGGGACCAGCACCAGCACCGCGTCCATCGCCATCGCCATCGCCCGGCGCCAGAAGCCCGCGCGCGGCCACGCGCTCGCCACTTGCAGGAGCGGCGGCGTTGAACCGGGTTCGGCGGCGGCAGGCGGCGCGTGTGGCGTCGCGACGGACTCCTTGCGGCGCATCCCGCTGAACAGCGCGAGCGTGGCATTGCCCATCCCGAGCGTGGTCAGCACAGCCCACGCGACAAGCCCGACGACAGGAATCACATACAACACGTGCAGCAGCACCGTGCCCGCGAGCAGCGCGAGCAACGGCTTCTGGAGGAAGCCCGCGCCCGTCTGCCGGCCGAGCTGCTGACCCGCGTGGCAATACACGGCGACCTTGCCGAACACCATCCCGACGCCGAGCGCGCCGACGATGAATGGAACGACCAGCAGTCCGACACCCGTGAACGCGAGCACGACCAGCACGGGCCCCGCGAGCACCAGCCCGAGCAGTCCCGCGAAAAACGCGCCCACCGGCTGGCGGTCGAGCGCGTTCACGCAAGCCTGCACCGGCCGCGGAAACAGCACCGCGAGCAGCACGTGGATGAACACGAAGACCGCGGCGACGTTCCACACCCAGCCGAGCGACGGCGGCAACGGCCGGCCGAGCATCAATCCCTGCGTCGTCCAGTCCACGGCCATTTTCATGTGCGGAAACTCCTTCGCCCAATCTTCCGGCCAGATTTTCAGGTTCTTGAAGTCGAGCGGAATCACACGCGCCCGCTGGCGAACGAGCGCGTCATCGGGAGCAATCAATTCGCCGCCGACCACGACCACGTCGCGCCGCGCCTCCGACTTCGCGTCGGCCTTCAAGTCGCCGCCCAGCACGACGCAATCGCCCTTCACCAACGCCGTCGGGCCGAGCGTCGCGGAGCCAAGGATCACCACGAGGTCGCGCACTTCGCCGTCCACGCGCGCGTCGGCGAACAGCACGACGGCGTCACCGGCGACTTCACCCTCCTTCACTGTGAGCTTCTCACCGACACGCACGATCTCGCCGTGTGGGGATTGCGAGCGGAGGACGCGGCTGCGCTCGAGCGCGCGCTCAACCTGTTCGCGCACGCGTGCCGCGGAATCCGGCGCCTCCTGTCCGGCCACGGTTGAAACCAGCGCGAGCAGCGCCGCAACGACCGCGGCTTGAACCCGTCGGCAAATCGCCGCCTTCATGCGGTCACCTCCGCGTGGCCGCGAGCCGCCAGCACAACGCGCCCATCACGAGCGTGGCCGAATACACCGTCGCCACCAGCAACCCGGCGCCGATGAGGACCAGCGCGTAAACACTGCGCGACAGCGCGGCCATCGCGCGCATCACGGTCGCGCCGGACTCGACGAGCCAGCTCTGCGAAATCCAATCGGCCGCCGTGCCCCTGGCCGCGGTCACGCCCTGCCATGCGCCGGCGGAGAACCATCCGCCCAACGCCAGCACCGCGAGCGCGAGCACCGCCGTCGCCGCCCGCACGGAGACCGGCCACGCGAACCACGGTTGCCGCCACCACGGCGGCGAAGCGCGGCGCGAGAGAGCGGCGAGCACCACCGGGGCAAGCGACGCCGGAGCGGGCACCTCGGGCAGCGCGCGCAGCTTCGCGTGCAACGCCTGTTCCGCCTCGATCGCCGTGAGCACGCGCGGCACGAGTTGGCGCGGCGCCGGGACTTCGGGCAGCGCGCGGAGCTTCGCGCCGAGCGGGTCGAGGTGGAGGTTGTGGGCGCTCATGAAATCAGATGAGTTGAATGGCGCCGGTGCGGAGCAGGTCGGGTGCGGCGCTTGCGCCCGTGGAGAGTTCGCCCTCGACGGAGAAACGGAGCCTGCGACGCAACGCCGCGCGCCCGCGATGGATGTCGGTCTTCACCTTGCTGAGCGAGATGCGGAGCCTGGCGGCTATGTCCTCGTAGCTGAGGTCCTCGAAGTGGTAGAGCACCAGCGGCACGCGCTGGGCGGCGGGGAGCTTGCGGAGTGCGGCCTCGAGCACGGCGCGCTCGCGCTCCTCGTCCATGGGTTGCCCGCCCGTGTCGGGCGCGGCGATGGACGAGGCATAGTTGCGGTCATCGTCCTCGTTGCCCATCTCGCTGAAGAAGCGCCAGCGCATGCGGTAGCGCTTGAGATGATTGAGGGAGAGATTGCGGGCGACGGTCTTGAGCCAGCCGCCGGCGGTCGGGCTCGAGCGCAAGTCGTCGAAGTGGTCGTGTGCGCGCACGAAGACCTCCTGCGAAATGTCGGCGGCGTCCGTCTCGTTGCCGAGCAGGCGCACGGCGGTGCTGAACACCATGTTCTGGTGGTTGCGCATGAACGTCTCGAATTCGCCGATGTCGTGCATCGTGCCCGCCGGGTCGGGGCGAAGCTACTCCAAGCACACGGGGGCGGCAACGAAGTTGCAGGGAAGTCGGGAGCCCGGCGGGCATCTCAGTTTCTGGCACGTTGGGATTTGGATTTTGGTGCTCATTCCCCCGCCTGCTTCGCGTATTGTGCGCGCGTGCAAACGCCGCGAGACAGCGCCGCGGAAGACCTGCCGCTCAATCAGCTCGTCCTGCCGGACCTCTGGCAGCAGCAGGCCGTGCTGGCGTTGCGCGCGGGGCGCGACGCCGTCGTGCACGCACCGACCGGCGCGGGCAAGACGCTCATCTTCGAGTTGTGGTCGCAGGAGGGGAAGCCTGCCGGGCAGGCCATCTACACCGTGCCCACGCGCGCGCTGGCCAACGACAAGCTCGCCGAGTGGCGCGCGCGCGGATGGGATGTCGGCATCGCCACGGGCGACCTGTCGGAGAACCTGGATGCGCCCGTGCTGGTGGCGACTTTGGAAACGCAGAAGAACCGCCTCATCGCCGGCGACGGGCCCGCGCTGCTGGTCGTGGACGAATACCAGATGCTCGCGGACGCCGACCGCGGCCTCAACTACGAGCTGGCCATCGCGCTCGCGCCGCCGCGCACGCAGTTGCTCCTGCTCAGCGGCAGCGTCGCCAACCCGCACCACGTCGTGCAGTGGCTTCGCCGCCTCGGCCGCGATGCCGTCCTCATCAAGCACGACGTGCGCCCCGTGCCGCTCGAGGAAATCCGCGCGGACAACCTCAACTTCAACGTCCCTTCCGAAATCAAGGGCTACTGGCCGCGACTCGTCGCCAAGGCGCTCGCGGAGGACCTCGGGCCGGTTTTGATTTTCGCGCCGCGCCGCGCGGACACCGAGGAACTCGCGCTCGAGCTGGCGAAGTTTCTGCCGAACCCGGCCCCGCTCGCGCTCACCGCGGCGCAGAAGGAACTCGTGGACGAGCCGCTCGCGCGGCTGCTCAAGTCGCGCATCGCGTGGCATCACAGCGGGCTGAGCTACGGCGCGCGCGCGGGCGTCATCGAGCCGCTCGCCAAGGCCGGGCAATTGCGCGTGGTGGTCGCGACGATGGGGCTGGCCGCCGGCATCAACTTCTCGCTGCGCAGCGTGGCGCTGGCCGCGGCGTCGTATCGGCGAGACTTCACCGAGCAACCGCTGCGGCCCGATGAAATGCTGCAGATGTTCGGCCGCGCCGGACGCCGCGGGCTTGACGAGACCGGCTACGTGCTCGTCACCGCGACCGAGGTGCGCCTGCGCGACGGCTATCCGTGCCACCTCGCGCGCAGCGGGCTGGTGGACTGGGGCGCGCTGCTCACGGTCATGGGCGCGGCGGCGGCGCACGGACGCGACGCGTTCGCCGAGGCGATGCGCGTGCAATCGCGGCTCTTCACGACCAAGCCCGTGTTCCTCGGCGTCGAGGCGGCGATGAAGTTTCGCGACGCGCCGTGTGGATTGCGGACGGACTCCGAGCGCGCGCGCCACGTGCGGCGGCTCGTTCGCGAGCTGCGCAACAGCAGGGGCGAATGGGAGAGGTTCCCCGCGCTGCAGGAGCGGAAGCTCGGGGAGATTCGTGTTCCGTGTTCCGTGTCGCGTGAAAAGGGAAGCGCATCACTGACAAGCCCGGCGATCGAACTGAAGTCACGGAACACGGAACACGGTTTTCGCCCGCTCCTTTCGGACGAGGCGGCGCTCGATCAGGTCGGCGTGGGCAACCTGTGCGTGTTGACCGAGCGCGACGGCGTGAAGACGTTCGGCCGCGCGCTCGGGGTGGCGGACAAGCTGCACGACGGCCGCGTGGTCATCGGCAAGTGGATTCGCCGGCTCACCAACTGGAACGGGCGCCAGGCGACGATGGAGGATTGGCTCGGGAAGATTGCGCCGCTGGTCGAGAAGAAGCTCGCGCAGCAGCACACGCCGGTCGTGAGGTTTGCCGAGCGCGAGCATCGCATCCTCGCCGAGGTCAACATCGCCAGCCTCACCACGAAGGTGCCCGTGGACCGGCACGGCGTGGCGCTGTGGCAACCAGAGGAGCGCGAGATTCTGCCGGCGGACTGCGCGGCGTGCTCGAACGTGGGCGCGTGCCGCTCGCTTTCGGCAGCGACGGGCGTGGCGCTCTTGTGGCGGCGTCTCGGGTTGGTGGACACCGAGGGCGCGCCGACGATGCGCGGGCGCGTGGTGAGCTTCCTCCATGGCGCGGACGGGCTGGCCATCGCGGCGGCTCTCGAGGACACGAGCTATCCGCTGGACGAGCTCATCTACGACCTCGCGAACCTCGACGCCGGGTTTCGATTTTGCGGCGAGGAGGACCGGCTCGAAGGCCGGCTGGTCGTCGCATGCCGGAAGACCTACGGCACGCAGACGATTTCAGGCTACCTCGAAAACGGCGCGCCCCCGAAATACGGCTCGGGCGGCGAATCCGTGGTTGCCGCGGTGCACAGGAACCCGGCAAGCAAAGTTCGGTGGGTCTCGGGCATCATCGGCGCGGGCGACGTGGACCGTGTCATCATCGAGTGGCGCAGCATGCTGCGGCAGTTGGCGCACTCGCCGCCGCTGCAATGGGCGCGCTGGACCGCACTGCAGGCGATGGCGCGGGGCATCTTGAGGGAGACGGAATCCCCGACGCTGACCGACCTGCCGCCGCTGGATTCCCACCAGACGCGCCGCGTGGCGCACAAGTTGAAGTTCCGGAGGCATTGAACAACACGAGTCGCGTCCGTGAACCACGGAGGGCGGCAAGTGGAAGCGCCAGGGGAATGGAATCGGCGCAGCGGAGCTAAAACCCGCCGCCGCCGTTTCGCGCGCGGATGAAGACTTTCTCGCGGCCCGAACTCGTCCAGTTGGCGTTCACGTCGCCGGGGATGTCGCCGAGTTCCTCCATGTTTGGAGAAGGTGTGCCAGTGGCGGTGCCGTTGGATCGCCAGGGAGGCAACTTCACCCACACCGCGCGGCCATCGGCGGCGGTGGCGGTCATGCCCCAGTTGTGGCGGATCATGCCATTGCGCGGAAACGGCGTGTTGTTCCACGCGGTCCGCACGTTGTTAAAGCCGCCGCTGTTCATGCTGAAGCCCGCGTTGCTCGAGTCCTTCTCCGTGTGCATCACGAAATCGGACGGCTTGTTGATCATCAAGCCGCGCAGGGCGTTCGTTTCCGTGAAGGTGATGTCGCGGAAGATGTGGCGGTTGGCGCGGTAATGGACGAGGAACGCGAGCGTGCCGATGCCGGGCGTGAGGTCCGAGACGCACACGAAGGTCTTGTTGTTGTTGGTCGTGTTGCCGACGTAGGGCACGAGCTGCAACACCCAGCCGCGCGGGTCCATCTGCGTCGCCGCGTCGGTGATCTGGATGCCGAAGGGGAAGCGGTCGTCGTAATCATCCTTGTAGAGCATCGTGGCGAGCGCGAGCTGCTTGTTGTTGTTCAGGCACTGTGTCGTGCGGGCCTTCTCCTTGGCCTTCGACAGCGCCGGCAGCAGCAGCGCCGCGAGGATGGCAATGATGGCGATGACCACGAGCAATTCGATGAGCGTGAAGCCGGCGGCCAACCGGCGCGTTCGGACGGGGTCAAGTGTCGCGGATTTCATTGGCTTGCGTGGAGTGAAGTCCTTTCAGCCCGGGAAGTCAACGCCGCACCCGAGGAATGTGGATTGACCGTGGCGCGCGTCCGGCTACATTCGCGACAGTTTTCAAAGCTCCACGCGCTTGGACCAGACGGGCATCTGGAGCGTCCGCGCACGCGACTAGCGCACGCTCCGGGTTCTGAGTTCCGTGTTCAAAGTTCGAAGTTCAGAGTTCAAAGTTCAAAGATTGAAGTTCAAAACTGTTGACCCGCCATGAAGCACACACTTCCGCTCCTCGCCACCCTCGCGTTCGCCGCCACCCTCGCCCTTGCGCAACAGCCGCCGCGCCCCAACCCGCAGCAGAAGGCCGGCAAGCGCCCCGGCGACCAGCGCGCCCAAACCAACCTGCGCGTCGGCGACACCGCGCCGGACTTCAAGCTCAAGACCAAGGACGGCGACCGCGACGTGCAACTCGCGAGCTTCCGCGGCAAGAAGCCCGTCGTGCTCGTCTTCGGCAGCTACACGTGACCGCCCTTCCGGGACCAGGTGGGTTCCCTCGAGCGCATTTACGACCAGTTCAAGGACCGCGCGGAGTTCTTCATGGTTTACATCCGCGAAGCCCATCCGACCGACGGCTGGCAGGTCCCGCAAAACGAGCGGCAGGGCGTCCTCGTGAAGGACCCGAAGACGCTCGACGAGCGCAACAAGGTCGCCGCCCAGGCGTGCTCCATGCTCAAGATCAAGCTGCCCTGCCTCGTGGACGGCATGGACGACGCGGTGAACCGATCCTACGGCGCGTGGCCCGACCGAATCTACGTGGTGGACAAGGACGGCAAGATCGCCGTGATGGGCGCGCAAGGCCCCGCGGGATTCCCGCCCAGCGTCAGCGCCGCGCGTTCGTGGCTCGAGCAAAACCTCGGCGCAGCGCGCGGCAACTGAGCCCGCCGCCCTCGCATCGGAGCCAGAACCGCAACCACGGAAGACACGGAGCACACGGAGGGAGCACACGGCAGTCTTTGGCCATTCTTCATTCCGTGTCGTCCGTGTGTTCCGTGGTCACCATCCGCCCTTCCGAGTTTGAGCTTTTCTCGCCGCGCGCTTTGCCGTTAATTCGCCGCCTGATTTTGGCGGCCACCCGCCGCGCAGCAAACACGCATCACCACCGCCCAACGAATGAAAATCGTCCTCGCCTACTCCGGCGGCCTCGACACCTCCGTCCTGCTCTCGTGGATCAAGGAAAAATACAACGCCGAGATGATCGCCTTCTGCGCCAATATCGGGCAGGAAGAGGAACTCCACGGCTTGGTGGCGAAAGCGAAACGCACCGGCGCATCCAAGATTTACATTGACGATTTGCAGGAGGAATTCGCGCGCGATTTCATCTATCCGATGATTCACGCCGGCGCGATTTACGAGGGGCAATACTTCCTCGGCACGAGCATCGCGCGCCCGCTCATCGCCAAGCGCATGGTCGAGATCGCGAAGAAGGAAAAGGCCGACGCCATCGCCCACGGCGCGACCGGCAAGGGCAACGATCAGGTGCGTTTTGAACTGACCGCCGCCGCGCTCGCGCCGGATTTGCAGGTCATCGCCCCGTGGCGGGACGCGCGGTATCGGAGCGAGTTTCCCGGCCGGCAGGAGATGATTGATTACTGCGACCGCCACAAAATTCCCGTGCAAGCCAGCGCGAAGAAACCGTTCTCAATGGACCGCAACCTCCTGCACATCTCCTACGAGGCCGGCATTCTCGAAGACCCGTGGTTCGACGCCGGCGAGCCGAAGTATCGCGGCCACTTCAACACGCTCTCCGTGTTCCCCGAGGACGCGCCGAACAAACCGGAGTTCGTGACGCTGGATTTCGTGAAGGGCAACTGCGTCGCCGTGAACGGCAAAAAGCTTTCCCCGCTCGGCGTGATGAAGGCGTTGAACAAGCTCGGCGGCAAACACGGCGTCGGGCGCGTGGACATGGTCGAGAACCGTTACGTGGGCATGAAATCGCGCGGCGTGTATGAGACGCCCGGCGGCGCGATCCTGCATTTCGCGCACCGGCAGATGGAGACGCTCACGATGGACCGCGAGGTCATGCACCTGCGCGACTCGGTCATCCCGCGCTACGCGGAGCTGGTCTATTACGGCTACTGGTTCGCGCCGGAGCGGCTGGCGTTGCAGGCGCTCGTGACCGAGAGCCAGCGCAACGTGACCGGCACGGTGCGCGTGAAACTCTACAAGGGCAACATCATGGTCGCGGGCCGCAAATCCCCGGTGAGCCTCTACAACCCGCACATCGCGACGATGGAAGCCGACCGATCCCGCCAAGGCGGGACCTACAACCAGGACGACGCCACCGGCTTCATCCGGCTCAACGCGCTGCGATTGAAAGTCGCGGCGAAGGTGCAGAGGAAAAAGTAAGTCGTCGAACGAACGAATTTCCAAGCCGAGTTCTCAATTTGAATTGAGAGAAAGCCATAGCTTCATACGCTTGGGAAAATGGCGGTGGTAGGTGCGGGCATCTCCGGCCAGCCTAGCTTTGGTCGACCATCATGTGCGCTCCCGGCCTTTCCACCGCCAAAACTATTTCGGGCGATTCTTCCGGAGCGCTTCAACGAATGCTGCTCGAAGCGTTTCTCGTTGGTCGGAACTCAAAACGCCAAACTGCTTTTTCGCTAAACCTAAGAGCGGTCTATCTACCAATGGTGGGAGCTGATGATTCGACTCGTAGTTTGCGATGAGGCTATCAACCGCCGCAGCCTCAATCCGAATTTCTTTGGCGGCAGTTTCGGCTAGCGATGTCAAAGAAGCGGTTTGCGGCGAAACAGGCGCACTAGCAATTGGCGCAAAGGGTTTCTTTCCCGGCTGTGCACTGGGAAAAACACTGGGATGATGGACAAGGAATTTGGAGACGTCCGCAAGCGTCCACTCATTTGTTGTATCGGCTTCTTGAAGTAGGAATTGGGATTGGCTTCCACGGCAGGGGGTAATCCCCAACAGGTGGACACGCACGCCGAATTCTTGTGCTTGCTGAACTCCGACGCGAACGTCTTCGTCGCCCGAAAGCAGCAAGGCGTCACCCATTGCGCCGTTCCGGGCTAACGTGATCATATCGGTGACAATCAATGAATCTACGCCTTTCTGAAAACCGGCAGTATTGACGAAACCCAGGCGCAGCTTGACTCGAGGCTTGTAGGCAACGGCAATGTGTTGCGGAGTCGGTCCACTGGCTGTTCCGTCATACCAATAAATTCTGAGCAACGAAACTCCGCTCAAGCGGCAAGCGAGTTCCTCCAGTGAATTCAAGGCACGATCAAGATCGATTTCGATTTCACTGCGTGGCCGTTTTTGACCGGTCAGGAGGGCTGAACCTTGTGCGAAGAGATAACCAGCATCGACGAATACGGCAGTTCTTTTCGTAGCTTTAAGATACGTTTAGTTTAAGATAAAGCGCGAGTTCCCGCAGGAACTCGCTAAATATGCAGCCTCGATTCAATCTATACTCCGAAGCTGCGAGAGAAGCATGGCATTCCGCGTTGTTCGCGTCAAGCAGTGTCTTTGGTAGTGTCGGGTCGCCCTGCTCACGGCAGCTTGAACTTCGGACACTGGCTCATGAAACGGATGGGGTTGCCGTAAACCACGGCGTCCACGTCCTCGGCGGTCCAGCCGCGCTTGCGCATCTCCAGCGCCGTGTAGGGCACGTTGAGCGGGATGCTCACGCCCCAGTCGCACGCGCTGTTCATCCAGAGCCGCTCGCGGCCGTAGCAGTCGAGGATGTCAATCGCGCGCGCCGGCGAGCACTTGCTCTCGGGATACAGCGTCATGCCCGCCCAGAAGCCCGCGTCCAGCACCATCGCCACGGTGTGCTCCTCCACGTGGTCAATGATGCAGCGCTCGGGCCGGATGCGCCGGTCGCTCTTGAGCGCGTCAATGATGAGCCGCGTGCCCTTGAGCTTGTCCTCGAGGTGCGGCGTGTGGACGAGGATGAGCTGCCCCATGCGCGCCGCGAGGTCAATGTGCCATTCGAGCACCTTCAGCTCGTTCTTGGAGTTCTTGTTGAGCCCGATTTCGCCGATGCCCAGCACGTTGGGCCGGTCGAGGAACTTCGGGATGATGGAGACGACTTCCTCGGCGAGCTTGGTGTCCTCGGACTCCTTGGGGTTGATGCACAGCCAGCAGAAGTGCGGCAGTCCGAACTTGGCGGCGCGCTTGGGCTCGTAATCGGTGAGCTGGCAGAAGTAGTCGTGGAAGCCGTCAACGCTGCTCCGGTCGTAGCCCGCCCAAAACGCCGGCTCGCACACGGCGGCGCACCCGGCGGTGACCATGTCGCGGTAATCATCCGTCGTGCGGCTGACCATGTGGCCGTGGGGTTCGATGTAGCGCATGAGTAAGGAAACAGTGTTCAGTAACAAGTGCTCAGTTCGGCCAGTAGATGCGGACGAGGTTAATCAAGGAGCGGCCTTCCGCGTCGAAGCGGTCGTAGTTGTCCAAAACCATCTGTGTCAGGTCATCCAAGTCGGCCAGCGTGAGTGGGTATTGGGCGCGGTCGGCTTCGTAGCGTGCGTCTTTCGAGAAACCGCCCGTGCTGACGTAGAGACCGCGGTCGCCCTGACGGAAGCCGCCGAGAAAGCCGCGGATTTCCTGTGAACCCACCGTCGACTGTTTCCGGTGTTTCACCTCGACCTTGATGCGCGGCTCCAGCAGGCCCAATCCATCCGGCGAGGCCAACACATCCACGCCCCGATCAGAACCCGGCGCGGAGACTTTGGTTTTGAGTCCCATCGCGCGCAGAACTGCGGCCACCAGCCGTGGCACATCCCTTTCCGAGAGCGCCGCGATTTTGTCCTTCACCAGCTCGAACGCCTTTTCCTCGGTCTCCTCCTTGATGAACTCAAATTGCTCCTGCGCGTCATCGGACGAACCTTCCACCGCTGCCGAAGGCCGGGGCGTTGGCGGCAGATTGGCGGCATCCAGGAGGTCTTCCTGCACCTCCTCGTTGACGGCGAATAAGGTGAGCGTGCTGCCGAGGGAGTTGCGCGAGGATGGCTTGAGTGCATCGCGGCTGATGCGATGCGACCACTTCACTGCCCGTTCGTGAGGGTGTTCCACGGCCAGTTTCGGTTGGTGGCGGTAGTCTGAAGTGACTTCGCCCAGCAGGTATTGGCGGTGATGCTTGTCGTAGGACAGCACCCTGTCTCCGACCTGCAATTGGCGACAGAACTTCCACATCATGGATACTGCGTTGCTGACCTTGCCTTCGTGGTCTTCGGGCCAAATCTGCTTGTAGCGGTCACGGAGCGCCTCTCGAGTAGGGAAAGCAGACAAGTCGCCAAGCTCGTGCCAGCCGATGAGGACGTGTCCCTTGTCGAACAGCTCAATCAATTCGCCGTCGCTAGCCCGCACCATCCAACAGTCCTTGGTTTTCATGTCTCAGTTTTCCGAGCGCGTCGTATCGTTGCTATCGGGATTCCTCGTTCGGTAATTTCGACGGCCCCGACACGGTCAATCAAAGCGGCAACCTTGCGGAACTGACGGCGCAACTGAGTGACGCCGACTTGCGGTAGTTCCGGTTTGGCTTTGCTTGACGGCTTCACTTTACCCCTCCCGGCCACGCTCCCGTTGCGCCTTTCACCGTTGCCTTTGCGAGCGGCTTCGTGGTCGGGTCGCTGAGCGCGAGCAGAACCTGCCTCGCCCGCTGCGGTTTCTTGCCCGCGAGTTCCTTCATCGCGGCGCGGAATGCCTGAATGCGGAAGTCGTCCTGGCCCGGCGCGCGGTCCACGCGGTCGAGGAAGGCCGCGAGTTCGATGAGCTTGAAGCGGGCGTCCATGAAGTCGAGGTCGAGCACTTGCTGGCGTGTCATGGTGGTGCGGGTTGTCGCGGCAACTAAAGCCGAGGCGGGCCGGATTGACAACCGGCGAGTGCAGACCCGTGTGCAGACAAAGAAGTTGCCGCACGTCGAAGTCCTGCGCAAAGTCCCGGCCGCACCCGATTGCAGCATGAGCGCCGAAGAAAAGGTGCTGTTCAAGGGATCGTCGTCGCCGTTCATGCTCGCCGGGTTGCTCGGGGCGCTGGGCGCGGCCGAGTTGGTCCTGATTGTCCTCGGTTTCGTGCTAAGCCTGTGGTTGCTGTTGCTGGCGCTTGTGCCGCTGGCGGTCGCGGGCTGGGCGCTGTTGGTGCTCAAGTCCCGCGTTTACGAGGTCACGACCGAGCGCATTCGTATCTCGACCGGCCTCCTCACACGGCGCACCGACGAACTGGAATTGTATCGCGTGAAGGACATGACGCTTGTCGAGCCGCCCGTGCACCGGATGTTCAAGCTCGGCAACCTCGTGCTGCAAACGTCGGACACGACGAGCCCGACGCTCACGCTCGAGGCCATCGCGAATCCGACCGCGCTGCGCGAGTCGTTGCGCATTTCCATCGAGGAGTGCCGCGCGCGAAACCGCGTGCGACTGACGGAACTCGAGTGAGGCGGCTGTCCGTCGCGGGCGGTCGTCTTCCGCTGCGGCATCGGGAGGACGGCTGCCCCGCAAGCGGCAAAAAAATCTTCGGACTTTCCTTAAATTCGCCTTGCCGCGAGGGCGTCAGCGAATGATAACTTAACCAAACATCCACCACTGCGTATGCTGACGATCCTTGGCCCCAGCCAGAACGGCGGTTTCTGCGACGGCGTTTCGCGCCGCAACTTCCTCAAGATCGGTTCGCTCGGGCTCGGCGGGCTCGCGCTGCCGCAGCTCTTCCAAGCCGAGGCGCAGGCCGGCACACGCCTCGGGCACAAGGCCGTCATCATGGTGTTCCTCCCCGGCGGGCCTTCGCACCAGGACATGTTCGACCTCAAGCCCGACGCGCCGGTAGAGTTTCGCGGCCAGTTAAATCCCATCGCGACGAACGTGGACGGCATTCAGATTTGCGAGCACCTGCCCCGGATGGCCAAGCTGATGGACAAGTGCACCATCATCCGTTCGATGGTCGGGGCAGTGGACGACCACTCGTCCTTCCAATGCTACACGGGCCGGCTTCGTCGCAACCAGCCGCCCGGCGGCTGGCCTGCGATGGGCTCGGTGCTTTCCAAGGTCGAAGGCATGACCAACCGGGACATGGTTCCCTTCGTGGGACTCGCGCCGAAGATGGGCCACGTGCCGTGGTCCGACAGCGGCCAGGCCGGATTCCTCGGGCCGGGCCATTCGCCGTTCCAGCCGAACAAGGGCGGTGGCAGCGAGGACATGGTGCTCAACGGGATCACAATTGACCGGCTCTCCGACCGAAAGACGCTGCTCACGAGCTTCGACAAGTTCCGCCGCGACGTGGACGCCAGCCGGCTCATGGAAGGGCTCGATGTGTTCAATGAGCAGGCGTTCGGCGTGCTGACATCGAGCCGCTTGCTCGAGGCGCTCGACATCTCGAAGGAAGACGCGAAGGTTCGCGAAAGCTACGGCAAGGGTGACCCTAAGAACCGCGACGACGGCGGGCCGAAGCTCATGGAGCATTTCCTCGCCGCACGGCGTCTCGTCGAGGCGGGCGCGCGCTGCGTGACGCTCGCATTCAGCCGTTGGGACCACCACGGCGACAACTTCGGCGCGCTGCGGCAGGACCTGCCCTTGCTCGACCAGGGGCTGAGCGCGCTTATCACGGACATTTACCAGCGCGGTCTCGACAAGGACGTGTCCGTCGTCGTGTGGGGCGAGTTCGGCCGCACGCCGAAGATCAACAACAGCGCCGGGCGCGACCACTGGCCGCAGGTTTCCTTCGCGTTGCTCTCCGCAGGCGGCATGAAGCACGGACAAGTCATCGGCGCGACGGACCGCATCGCGGGCGAAGCCGTGGACCGTCCGGTGAAATTCGGCGAGGTGTTCGCCACTTTGTATCACACGCTCGGCATCGATGTTCACAAGACCTACGTCACCGACCTGAGCGGCCGGCCGCAGCATCTCGTGGAGCCGGATTGCGACGCGATGAAGGAACTTGTCTGACGGGAGTGCTCGCCGGGCTCGTTGAACTGAAACGGATGGGGCGACGAGGAATCGAGCGCGCGCCACGACGGGCAGTCACCAAGATGTCGAACTCGCACTGACAGAATCAAACCGTAACGCGCAAACAATCACAGACCATGCTCACCATCCTCGGCAACTCCCAGCTGTTCTGCGACGGCGTTTCGCGGCGCAACTTCCTCCGCATCGGCGCGCTTGGCATGGGCGCGTTCTCGCTGCCGTCGCTCATGCGGCTTGACGCCCTCGCCGGCAACGGCGCGTCGAACAAGTCCGTCATCATGGTCTACCTGCCGGGCGGCGCATCGCACCTCGACATGTATGACATCAAGGAGAACGCGCCCTCCGAAATCCGCGGCGAGTTCCGCGCCATCCCGACGAACGTCCCCGGCATCCGCGTCTGCGAGCACATGCCGCGGCTCGCGGCGAACATGGACAAGTTCGTGCCCATCCGCGCGCTCGTCGGGCAGGTGGACCAGCACAGCCCCTTCCAGACGATGACCGGCCGCGTCGAGCAAAACCAGCCGCCCGGCGGATGGCCGTCGGTCGGTGCGACGCTGTCGCGTTTCCTCGGTTCGCACGAGGGCGTGCCTGCGTTCATCGCGCTTTCCGGCCGCACGGCGCAGAGCGGTTACGCGGGCGCGGCGCACGGGAGCTTTGAGCCGAGCGGTCCGGGCAAGAACGACATGGTGCTCAACGGCGTCACGCTCGACCGGCTCGAGAACCGCAAGTCCTTGCTCACCGCGTTTGACAAGTTCCGGCGCGACGCCGACGCGAGCAAGATGATGGAGGGCTTCGACGGCTTCAACCAGAAGGCGTTCGATGTCATCACGTCGAGCCGGCTCGTGAAGGCGCTCGACCTCAAGAACGAAGACCCGAACGTCGTCGCGCGTTACAACATGCCGGCGCAAGGCCGGCGCGGATTGGAAAACTTCCTCATCGCCCGGCGGCTTGTCGAGGCGGGCGCGCGCTGCGTGACGCTCAACTTCGGCGGCTGGGACACGCACAGCCAGAACTTCGTCACGCTGCGCACGCAGTTGCCGCAGCTCGACCACGGCGTCACCACGCTCGTCGAGGAACTGCACGAGCGCGGCCTCGCGAAGGACGTGAGCGTGGTGGTGTGGGGCGAATTCGGCCGCACACCGCGCGTGAACGGCACGGCGGGACGCGACCACTGGTCTCGCGTCGGCAGCGCGCTGCTCGCCGGTGGCGGCATGAAGACCGGCCAGGTGCTCGGACAGACCGACCGTGGCGGTGGCGAGGCGGCGGACCGTCCAGTGAACGTCGGCGAAGTGCTCGCAACGCTCTATCACAACTGCGGCCTGCGCCCGAACGAGCAGACGCTGCCCGACTTCGCCGGCCGCCCGCATTACCTCGTGGACAAGCACGCGCCGATTTCGGAATTGGTGTGATGAAGCCGCCGGTTTCGAGCGTCACAAATTGGCCAAACAACGAATGATCATGCGACTGAACGTCAACTGGTTGAACCGCGGTGCGGGTTGCGCCGCAGCACTCGTGCTGGCGTGTGCGTCGGCCGCTTCCGCCGCCTCAAAGGACGCCGCGAAATCCAGTTCCGCAACGAAGCCCACGGAAAAGCCCGCCTCGCTCGCGCTGCACGCGGGCGATGCGACCGCCGCGAAGCTCATCCACCTCAAGGGAAGTGATGCGCGCCAGCAGTTGCTCGCCACCGCGAAGTTCGCCACCGGCGCCGAGCGGGACTACACCCGCGCCGTCACCTACACGGCCGCGCCAGCTAACATCGTCGCAGTGGACAAGGAAGGACTCGTGACACCAGTCGCTGACGGCAAGGCCATCATCACTGCGAAGTCGAAGGACGGCGTGAGTGCGACCATCGAGGTCACGGTCGAGAACGCGAAAGTGGTGAACGCGATCAACTTCGCCAACCAGATCGTCCCCATCTTCACCAAAGCCGGCTGCAATAGCGGCGGCTGCCACGGCAAGGCGAGCGGACAGAACGGCTTCAAGCTCTCGCTGCTTGGCTTCGAGCCCACGGAGGACTTCGAGCACCTCGTGAAGGAAGCGCGCGGACGCCGGCTTTTCCCGCCCGCGCCAGAGCAGAGCCTGCTGCTCGTCAAGGGCGCAGCGGTCGTGCCGCACGGCGGCGGCAAGCGCATTGACGTCGGCTCCTACGACTACGAACTCATCAAGCGCTGGATCGCACAGGGCATGCCTTACGGCGACCTGAAGGACCCGACCGTCGCGCGCATCGAGGTTTTCCCCAAGGAGCGGACGATGGCGAGGGACGGCGAACAGCAACTCGTCGTGCTCGCAACTTACACGGATGGTCACGTCGAGGATGTCACCCGCGGCTCGCTCTACGAGGCGAACGACAAGGACATCGCCGCCACCGAAAACACCGGCCGCGTGACGATGACCGGCCAGACCGGCGACCTCGCGGTGATGGTCCGGTATCAGGGCAAGGTCGCCACCTTTGTTGCCACTGTTCCGCTCGGCGAGAAGGTGGAGAACCTGCCCGTCGCGAAGAACTTCATTGACGAACTCACGTTCAAGAAGCTTGTGAAGGTCGGCATGCCGCCGTCGCCCGTGTGCGACGATGCGACCTTCCTGCGCCGCGCCACCCTCGACATCGCCGGCCGCACGCCGACTTCGGCGGAGGTCGAGAAGTTTCTCGCCGACAAGTCGGCGGACAAGCGTGACAAGTGGATTGACCAACTCCTCGACAGCAGCGACTACGCGGACTACTTCGCCAACAAGTGGGCCGCGCTGCTCCGCAACAAGCGCGTCCAGCCCACGCACACGCGCGGCACCTACGCGTTCTACAACTGGATTCGCGACAGCTTCGTGATGAACAAGCCCTACGACGTGTTCGTGCGCGAAATCCTTGCCGCCTCCGGCGACATCGGCGAGAACCCGCCCGTCGCGTGGTATCGGCAGGTCAACAACATGACCACGCAGCTTGAGGACACCGCGCAGCTCTTCCTCGGCACGCGCCTCCAGTGCGCGCAATGCCACCATCACCCTTACGAAAAGTGGAGCCAGCAGGATTACTACAGCTTCGGCGCGTTTTTCTCGCAGGTCAGCCGGAAGCCCAGCGCGCAGCCGGGTGAGGAAATCATCTTCGCGAAGCGCTCCGTCCCGACGTCGCAGAACAAGAAGAACAGCCAGACCGTCAAGCCCGCCGGCCTCGGCGCGCCGCCGCTGGACATCATCCCCGACGACGATGCCCGCCACGCGCTCGCCGACTGGATGAGCGCGAAGGACAACCGCTTCTTCGCGCACTCGCTCGTGAACCGCTACTGGAAGCACTTCTTCAACCGCGGCCTCGTCGAACCCGAGGACGACATGCGCGAGACAAACCCTGCGACGAACCCCGAGTTGCTCGACGCGCTCGCGAAGAGCTTAATCGAGTCGGGCTTCGACATGAAGGCGCTCGTGCGCGCCATCACGCGCTCGACTACGTATCAGCTCAGCGCCATCCCGAACGACTTCAACAAGGCCGACAAGCACTACTACTCGCGCTATTACCCGAAGCGCCTCACGGCCGAGGTGCTCTTCGACGCCATCAACGTCGTCACGAAGTCCGAGCCTTCGTGGGCGGGCCTGCCCACCGGCACGCGCGCTGTCCAGCTTCCCGACAACAGCTACAACGCGAGTTCCTACTTCCTCACCGTGTTCGGCCGGCCCGACTCGTCGAGTTCGTGCGAGTGCGAGCGTTCGCAGGACGCCTCGCTCGCGCAGAGCCTGCACCTGCTCAACTCGAAGGACATCCCGTCCAAGCTCGCCGCTGACACCGGCCGCGCCGCGGTGCTCGCGACCGACGAGAAACGCACCGACGACGACAAGCTCCGCGAACTCTACCAATGGGCCTACGCGCGCAACCCCGAGTCCTACGAGGCCGAGCTTGCCAAGCAGCACATCGAGAAAATCCTCAAGAAGGAAGCGGACGCCGCCAAGAAGCCCGCCGCCAAGCGCCAAGCCTACGAGGACATCGTTTGGGCGCTCGTGAGCAGCAAGGAATTCTTGTTCAACCACTGACGGGTTACGATTCCGACGAAACCATGGTTGCCACTGAGCCAATCGAACGGGAAGCCAAGATGGGGCGAGTCATCGTCAAACTGAAGCTGACGAACTCCCACGATCTCTCGCCGCGCGCGCGCCAGGCGGGCGGAGGCGAGCCACGCTGCGTTGAAGTCGAGGCGCTCGTGGACACCGGCGCGACGACTCTTTGCCTCAAGCCGAGCGTGATTCGCCATCTCGGGCTCGAAGTCACACGCCAATCCCCTTCGCAGACCGCCGCAGGCACACGAATGACGCGCATCTATTCTCCCGTCCCAATCGAGCTGATGGAGCGCTCCGGGAACTTCGATGTATTCGAGGTGGACGAGAGCGCACCCAATCTGCTCGGCCAGTTGCCGCTTGAACTCTTTGACCTCCTCGTGGACTCGCGAGCCCAGCGGGTCACGCCGAATCCTGCCCACGGCAACCAATGGGTGGTGGAAATGCTCTGACACCGGCTTGATTGCAACCATGACACGCCCCGGCCAACCCAACCGCATCGGCTGC
>Ga0233424_10001380_pt1 | contig 21680 bp, 18 predicted proteins | sample Watercolumn_Towu_FD_181011 | JGI IMG/M metagenome (GOLD analysis project Ga0233424, IMG submission 181011) | Freshwater microbial communities from Lake Towuti, South Sulawesi, Indonesia - Watercolumn_Towuti2014_125_MG | ecosystem: Environmental > Aquatic > Freshwater > Lake | place: Indonesia... | reverse complement strand
ACCATGCTCGGGGCACCGGTCAGCAGGCACTGGGCGCGCTGGGTCTTGGGGAATGCGATCACGTCGCGGATGGACTCGGCCTTGGTCATCATCGTGACGATGCGGTCCAGGCCGAAGGCCAGGCCGCAGTGCGGGGGCGCGCCGTACTGCAGGGCGTCCAGCAGGAAGCCGAACTTGATGCGCTGCTCTTCCGGCGTGATGTTCAGGGCTTCGAAAACCTTGGCCTGCACGTCGGCGCGGTGGATACGCACCGAGCCGCCACCCAGTTCCCAGCCGTTGAGGACCATGTCGTAGGCCTTGGCGATGCAGGCGCCCGGATCGGTCTTCATCAGCTCTTCGTGGCCATCCTTCGGCGCCGTGAAGGGGTGGTGAACGGCCGCCCAGCGGTTGTTCTCCTCGTCGTGCTCGAACATCGGGAAGTCGACCACCCACAGCGGCGCCCACTTGTCCTCGAACAGGCCGTTGGCCTTGCCGAAGTCGCTGTGGCCCACCTTCAGGCGCAGCGCGCCGATGGCGTCGTTGACGATCTTGGCCTTGTCGGCGCCGAAGAACAGCAGGTCACCGTCCTGGGCGCCGGTGCGCTTGAGCACCTCGGCCACGGCTTCGTCGTGCAGGTTCTTGACGATGGGCGACTGCAGGCCTTCGCGGCCCTTGGCCACTTCGTTGACCTTGATCCAGGCCAGGCCCTTGGCACCGTAGATCTTGACGAACTCGGTGTAGGCGTCGATCTCGCCGCGGCTCATGGCGGCGCCGCCCGGCACGCGCAGCGCGACGACACGGCCGCCCGGCGTGGTGGCCGGGCCGCTGAACACCTTGAAGTCGACCGTGGTCATGGCGTCGGTCAGCTCGGTGAACTCGAGCTTCACGCGCAGGTCGGGCTTGTCGGAGCCGAAGCGGTGCATGGCTTCTGCGTACTTCATGACCGGGTAGTCACCCAGCTCCACGTTCAGCGCCTTGCGGAAGACGTGGCGGATCATGCCCTCGAACATCGAGCGGATTTCTTCTTCGGTCAGGAAGGAGGTCTCGATATCGATCTGCGTGAACTCGGGCTGGCGGTCGGCGCGCAGGTCCTCGTCGCGGAAGCACTTGGTGATCTGGTAGTAGCGGTCGAAGCCCGCGACCATCAGCAGCTGCTTGAACAGCTGGGGCGACTGCGGCAGCGCGAAGAAGTGGCCGTCGTGCACGCGGCTGGGCACGAGGTAGTCGCGCGCGCCTTCGGGCGTGCTCTTGGTGAGCATCGGCGTCTCGATGTCCACGAAGCCGTGCTCGTCCAGGAACTTGCGCACCTCCATCGCCACCTTGTAGCGCAGCATGAGGTTGTTCTGCATGTAGGGGCGGCGCAGGTCCAGCACGCGGTGCGTGAGGCGCGTCGTCTCGGACAGGTTGTCCTCGTCGATCTGGAAGGGGATGGGCACCGACGCGTTCAGCACCTCGATCTCGTGGCAAAGCACCTCGACCTTGCCGGACACGAGGTTGGCGTTCTCGGTGCCGGCCGGGCGGGCGCGGACCTTGCCGACGATCTTCAGGCAGAACTCGCTGCGCACGTCTTCCGCGATCTTGAACATGTCGGCGCGGTCCGGGTCGCAGACGACCTGGACGAGGCCTTCGCGGTCGCGCAGGTCGATGAAGATGACGCCGCCGTGGTCACGGCGACGGTGGGCCCAGCCCATCAGGGTCACGGTCTGGTCGAGCAGCTTCTCGCTGACTTGGCCGGCATAGCAGGTACGCATGGAATTTCTCCGGGGATTCTTTTCAGGGGGTGTTCTGAGGGGCGCTGTCGAGCTCGCTGGCTCTCAGGATTGAACGCGGGCCGGGGCGTTCAACCCTGCGGATTTCGTTGGGCGTCCGCCGGGGCGCAGGGCGTGTCGGCGGCCGTCAAGGGCGACACCGTGCCCATCGAGATGATGTACTTCAGCGCCTCGTCCACCGACATCTGCAGCGGCTTGATGTCGGCCGTGGGCACGATCAGGAAGAAGCCGGAGGTCGGGTTCGGCGTGGTCGGCACGTAGACGCTGGTGTGCTCGCCGTCGAGGTGGCAGGCGACCTCGCCGCTGGGCGTGCCGGTGACGAAGGCAATCGTCCAGCTGCCCGCGCGCGGGTACTGCACCAGCACCGCCTCGCGGAAGGCATTGCCGCTGCTGGAGAACAGTGTGTCCGACACCTGCTTGACCGAGCTGTAGATGCTCTTGACGATCGGGATGTTGGACATCAGCCGGTCCCACTGCGTGAGCAGCCACTGACCGAAGATGTTGGCGACGAAGACGCCCGTGGCGAGCAGGCCGCCCGCCACGATCACGAGGCCCAGGCCGGGCACATGCTGCAGGCCCAGGATGCCGGCACGCCAGGCGCTGGGCAGCACGAGGGCCAGCGCCGACAGCAGCGAGCCGAAGACGCCGTTGACGACGTCCAGCGCCTGGCCGAGCACCCAGACCGTGATGGCCAGCGGGAGCCAGACCAGCAGGCCGGCAACGAGGTATTTGCGGAGAGAAGCGCCCACGTCGACCCGATTCAATGGCAAGCGCAGGAGCCGCCGCAGGGGGTGGACGACGAGGCCGAGGCCTCGGTCGAGCCGCTGCCCGACGTGCCGCCCGAGTCCGCCTGGGCCGGTTCGGCCGCAGCCGGTGCGGAGGCCGCCGCCGCGCCTGTCGCAGCGGCGCCGCCACTGCCTCCGCGGAAGTCGGTCACATACCAGCCGGAGCCCTTGAGCTGGAAGCCGGCGGCGGTCACTTGCTTGCTGAAGGCCTCGGCACCGCAGGACGGGCAGGTGCTCAGCGGGGCATCAGAGAGCTTTTGCAGCACGTCCTTGGCATGGCCACAGGCGCTGCAGCGATAGGCGTAGATGGGCATGGTGGTGCAAAAGGTGGGTTGGGCAAAACCCGCGATTTTAGGGCCACCGCGCCGGCGTCAAGCCCCGGGGCTCAAGGATGGGGCTTCAGGTGGTGGCTGACGTGGTCGTGCCGGTCCGCCAGGAGCTGCGGCATCAGCGAGCCGACGACCATGCCCAGCAGGGCGGCAATCAGGCCAGCCAGCTGGCCGGGGAAGAACTCACCCCAGGTGCTGACCTGCGGGAAGAAGGCCACCCACACGCCGATGCCGGCAAAGATCGAGAAGATGGCGCCCTGGGTCGTCGCACGGCGCCAGTACAGGCCGAACACCAGCGGCACGAAGGCGGCCACCAGCGTCACCTGGTAGGCGGCGCTCACCATTTCATAGATGGGCGTGCCCTGCAGCGCGATGGAGTAGGCCAGCACGCAGGCGGCAAACACCACCAGCGTCACGCGCATGGCCACCAGCTGCTGCTTGTCGCTCATGCCGGGGCGGATCTGCTTCAGGATGTTCTCGACGAAGCTGGTGGTGGGCGCCAGCAGCGTGGCCGAGGAGGTGCTCTTGATGGCCGACAGCAGCGCCCCGAAGAACAGGATCTGCATGATCAGCGGCATGTGGCCCATGATGAAGGTGGGCAGCACGCGCTGGTAGTCGTTCTGGGCCAGGTCCAGCGCCTGGTCGCCCATGACGGCCACGGCCGCCAGCACGATGAACATCGGCACGAAGGCGAAGGCGATGTAGCTGAAGCCCCCGATGACGGCGCCGCGCTGGGCGGTCTTGGCGTCCTTGGCGGACATCACGCGCTGGAACACGTCCTGCTGCGGGATGGAGCCCAGCATCATGGTCAGCGCCGCACCCAGGAACATCGCGATCTGCGTGAAGCTCGGCTCGGGCAGGAACTTGCCCAGGTCCTTGGAGGCGGCCAGGTCCAGCACCACGCCGGCGCCACCGGCCAGGTCCGCCGAGAAGACGGCGATGACGCTCAGGCCGATGACCAGCACGATCATCTGGATGAAGTCCGTCCAGGCCACGGCCAGGAAGCCGCCGATGACGACATAGATCAGCACCGCCAGCAGGCCGACGATCATGCCCATCTGCGGGCTCATGGCGCCGCCGGTCAGGATGTTGAACACCAGGCCCAGGGCCGTGACCTGCGCCGCCACCCAGCCGAGGTAGCTCAGGATGATGGCCAGCGAGCAGAAGATCTCCACGCCCTTGCCGTAGCGCTGGCGGTAGAAGTCGCCGATGGTCAGCAGGTTCTTCTGGTAGAGCTTGGCCGCGAAGAAGGTGCCCACCAGCACCAGGCACAGGCCGGCGCCGAAGGGGTCTTCCACGATTGCGTTCAGGCCGCCCTGCACGAACTTGGCCGGGATGCCCATCACCGTCTCCGCGCCGAACCAGGTGGCGAAGGTGGTCGTGATGACCATGACCAGCGGCAGGCTGCGGCCGGCCACGGCGAAGTCGCTGGTGTTCTTGACCCGCGTGCCGGCCCAGACGCCGATGGCCAGGGTGCCGAGCAGGTAGAGCACGACGAAAACGATCAGCGTGGTGTTCATGGGCGTCAGAGCGGGAGGGGCCGGAAAAAGTGGCGCGGATTATGAAGGCGCCGCCCGCGCCCCGGGCCCGCAGGGCCTAGAGGCCCAGGTCCAGAAAGCGCAGTGCAAGCCAGGCCAGCGTGATGCCGAGCGCAAAGCCGCCCGCGCCCCAGAGCAGGCTGGACAGCAGCCGGTTGGTGCTGCGCAGCTCGCGCACCAGGGCGCGCAGCTCGGCGTCGCCGCCCCGCTGGGCCTGCTGCTTGAGGGCGTCGTGCAGCAGGCGCGGCAGCTCGGGAATGAGCTGGGCGAAGCGCGGCGCCTCTTTCATCATCTGCTTGTTGAAGGCCGGCCAGCCCACCTGCTCCTGCATCCAGCGCTCCAGGAAAGGCTTGGCCGTGGCCCAGAGGTCCAGCTCGGGGTCGAGCTGGCGGCCCAGGCCTTCCACGTTCAGCAGCGTCTTCTGCAGCAGCACAAGCTGCGGCTGGATCTCGACGTTGAAGCGGCGCGAGGTCTGGAACAGGCGCATCAGCACCTGGCCCAGGGAAATGTCCTTGAGCGGCCGGTCGAAATGCGGCTCGCAGACGGCGCGAACGGCGCTTTCCAGCGCATCCACCCGCGTCTCGGGCGGCACCCAGCCGGAGGCGATGTGCAGTTCGGCCACGCGCTTGTAGTCGCGCTGGAAGAAGGCGATGAAGTTCTGCGCGAGGTAGTCCTTGTCCACCTCGGTCAGCGTGCCGATGATGCCGAAGTCCAGCGCGATGTAGCGGCCAAACGTCTCCGGCGCCAGGCTCACCTGGATGTTGCCCGGGTGCATGTCGGCGTGAAAGAAGCCGTCACGGAAGACCTGGGTGAAGAAGATGGTCACGCCATCGCGGGCCAGCTTCTTGATGTCGATGCCGGCGGCTTCCAGCTCGGCGCGCCGGGAGATGGGCACGCCCTTCATGCGCTCCATCACGATGACTTCGGAGCTGCACAGGTCCCAGTGCATCTCGGGCACCAGCACCAGGTCCAGGCCGTCCATGTTGCGGCGCAGCTGGGCGGCGTTGGCCGCCTCGCGCACCAGGTCCAGCTCGTCGTGCAGGTAGGTGTCGAACTCGGCCACCACCTCGCGGGGCTTCAGGCGCCGGCCGTCGGCCGAGAAGCGTTCCACCCAGACGGCCAGCTGGCGCATCAGGGCCAGGTCGTCGTCGATGACATCGAGCATGCCCGGGCGCAGCACCTTCACGGCCACCTCGCGGCCGTCCTTGAGCGCCGCGAAATGCACCTGGGCGATGCTGGCGCTGGCCACCGGCTCGGCGTCGAAGCTGGCAAAGAGCTGCTCCAGCGGCCGCCCGAAGGCGCGCTCCACCATCTCGCGGGACAGCGCCGCCGGGAAAGGCGGCACGCGGTCCTGGAGCTTGGCCAGCTCCAGGGCGACGTCCTCGGGCAGCAGGTCGCGCCGGGTGGACAGCACCTGGCCGAACTTCACGAAGATGGGGCCCAGGCGCTCCAGCGCCAGACGCAGGCGCACCCCGCGAGGCTCCTGCCAACGGCGGCCCAGGCGGGTGATGCGGCGCAGGATCTGGAAGCGCCGGCGGGTCAGGCCCGACAGGGCCAGGTCATCCAGACCGAAGCGCCAGACCGTCCAGAGGATGACCAGCAGCCGGGAGAGGAACCTCATGCGCCGCTGCCGGACGTCGTCTTGGCGAAGCGGGCGCCCATGCCCGAGAGGCTGCGGCGCAGGGTGCGGCCGAACTGAGCCAGCTGGCGCGCCGGCAGAGGGCCGACGATGCCGGCCAGGTCGTCCTCGATGTCCCAGCGCAGGTTGTCCATCAGCCAGTGCATCTCGCCGGCCATGGCGGCGTCGCCCTGCACATTCACCGTGGGGGACTCGCCGCTGAGCGCGCCCAGCGCAAGACGCGCGGGGTTGGAGGCATCGATCTCGATGCGAAGGCCGACCGGGCCGGCCGTGGGGGCGTCCAGGCGTTCGAAGAGGCCCGCCGGTGTCACGCCCAGGATCAGGTCAGGTGCCGGCGGCAGCAGGCTGGGCCAGCCCGCCAGATGCACCACGAGTGTGCGCCCCGCCAACGGCTTGAGCCGGTCGGCCGCGATGGGCTCGCGCGACACGACATGGTTGATCAGCAGCACGAGGCGATCCTGCAGGGCCGGCATCAGCAGCGGCGACAGGGACGGCAGGGGTGGCAAGGGCCAGGGCGAGGACATGCGCAAGATTGTAGGCAGCGGACCCTGAACAAGGGACGCGCCAACACGGATCGTCAATTTTGTTGGTAGAGAATCCCCCTCGTTTCCCCTGCCCCGCAGGCCGCCCCACCCGAGGCCACTCACGACTGCCACGATGTTCGAGGACCGCAGCTACAAGAGGACGTTCTACAGCGCGCCGCAGTCGGTCGAGTCCCTCGTGGCGGCCTTCCTCGAGCCGGGCATCATCGTCCTGACCTTTCTGCTGGTGAACGGGCATTTCGAGGAGCCGGTCATGCGGCCGGCCCTGACGCTGTGCCTGCTCGTGTTCGCGCTGACCTTCCCGGGGCGCAACCGCTTCGGCGACCACCCGGCCAGCGCCTTGGTGGACGTGCTGTCCTCCTGGCTCGTGCTGCTCGGCATCCTGGTGCTCTGCGGCTATGCCACCAACAGCCTGCACTACTTCGAGAACGAAGTGCTGCTCTGGTGGGCCATCATCACCCCGGTGGTGCAGATCGTTGCCATCGAGACGGGCCGGCGCATCCAGAAATGGCGCGCCAGCGACCCGGGCGCCCGGCGCACGGCCGTCATCGTTGGCGCCGGCCCGCTCGGCCACAAGGTGGCCCGGGCGCTGCGCGACAACCAGGGCGTCATCTGCCTCGGCTATTTCGATGACCGCGCCCCCGGCCGCCTTCATCCGGAAGCCGGTGCCGCCATCCTGGGCACGCTGGGCCAGCTGAGCGACTATGTGCGTGACAAGGGCGTGCGGGAGGTCTACATCACCCTGCCCCTGGGCTCACAGCCGCGCATCGTGGAGCTGCTGGAGCAGGTGCAGGGCACCACGGCCTCGCTGTTCTTCGTGCCGGACGTGTTCGGCATCAGCATCATCCAGGGGCGATTGCAGGACATGAACGGCGTGCCGGTCGTCGGCATCTGCGAGACGCCCTTCACCGGCACCAACCAGCTGGTGAAGCGGCTCAGCGACATCGTGCTGGCGTCGATCATCCTGGTGCTGATCTCGCCCATCCTGCTGCTGGTGGCGATCGGCGTGAAGCTGAGCTCGCCCGGCCCGGTCATCTTCAAGCAGCGCCGCAACGGGCTGGATGGCGAGGAGATCATCGTCTACAAATTCCGCTCGATGCGCACGCAGGACAACGGCAGCGTCGTGAAGCAGGCCACCAAGCACGACCCGCGCATCACCCCCTTCGGCGCCTTCATCCGCCGCACCTCGCTCGATGAACTGCCGCAGTTCATCAATGTGCTGCAGGGGCGCATGAGCATCGTCGGCCCGCGGCCGCATGCCGTGGCCCACAACGAGGAGTACCGCAAGCTCATCAAGGCCTACATGGTGCGGCACAAGGTCAAGCCCGGCATCACCGGCTGGGCGCAGGTCAACGGCCTGCGGGGCGAGACCGACACCATCGACAAGATGAAGGCGCGCGTCGAATACGATCTTGAGTACCTCCGCAACTGGTCCCTCGCCCTCGATCTGCAGATCATCCTGCGCACCGTGCGGCTGGTGGTGTTCGATCGCCATGCCTACTGAGCCCGTCCGCCTCTCCCTCGCCGCCCTGTTGTGCGCTGCGCTGTTCGCGCCTGCCGCGCAGGCGCAGACGGACGACACCGTGCCCTTCTATGCCGGCGTGGCGGCCGGTGTCACCCACGTCTCCAACGTCTACCGCGTGGGCCCCAGCGTCGGCCTGCCGGCCGGCACGGTGAACAGCGACAACGTGACCACGGCCGCGCTGCTCGCCGGCGTGGACAAGCGCCTGGGCCGCCAGCACCTCAAGGTCGACGGCACGTTGCAGGACAACCGCTATGCCGACAACCCCACGCTCAACAACAGCGCCTACACGCTGCGCGCCGCGCTGAACTGGGAGACCGCCGGCGACCTCTCCGGCACGGTCAGTGCCCAGAACAACCGCTCGCTCGCCCAGTTCAACCTGGGCAGCGGCGCCGAGCTGGTGACGGGCAAGAACCTGGAGCGCAGCCAGGAGTACGGTGCCACCGTGCGCCTGGGTGTGGCCTCGCGCTACTCGATCGAGGCAGGCGTGAACCGCCGCTCGCGCGACTTCTCGGCCGAGCAATACGACCGCTTCGTCTACAGCCAGCACACCACCTCCTTGGGTGCCTATGCCAAGCCGGGCGGCAATGTGCGCTTCGGCCTCGTGGCGCGCCGCACCGAGGGTGACTACCCGCGCTACCCGCTCTTCTTCGCCAACATCCGTGTCGGCACGATGGCGGTGGACTATGTGCGCGACGACATCGATCTGACCGCCAACTGGTCGACCGGCGGCAGCAGCCAGCTGTTCGCGCGGGTGAGCACCAGCCGCGCGCGCCACGATCCCAACAACAGCCCGCTGCGGGACTTCAACGCGACGACCGGCGTCATCAGCGGCAGCTGGCAGCCCACGGGCAAGATCAAGCTGGGCCTGCAATTCGCGCGCGACACCGGCCAGGAGCTGCTGATCAGCAACGCCGACGTGAACCGCGTCTACAACAGCTGGCAGTTCAACGGCGACTACGCCCTCACCGGCAAGCTGAGCCTGAACGCCTCGGCCTCCAACAGCCGCAACCAGCGGGATGACGGCGGCTTCGACAAGGAACGCAGCCACGGCCTGGGCCTGCGCTGGGCCATCACGCGCAGCCTGAGCCTGTCCTGCCAGTACAACCACGCCGCCCGCGACAGCAGCGTGCTGCAGTACGCCTACTCCGCCAACAGCTACGGCTGCACCGGCCAAGCCCTCGTCTTCTGATGACCACCATCCTGCTCACCGGCGCGGCCGGCTACATCGCCTCGCACACCTGGCTGGCCCTGCAGCAGGCGGGCTACCGGGTGGTCGGCGTCGACAACTTCTCCAACAGCTCGCCGCGCGTGCTGGAGCGCCTGGCGGAGCTGGCCCCCGCGCCGATCGAGTTCGAGCAGGCCGACGTCTGTGACGCGGCCGCGCTGGACGCCGTCTTCGCGCGGCACCGGCCCGAGGCCGTGGTGCACTTCGCGGCCTTCAAGGCCGTGGGTGAATCCGTGGCCCAGCCGCTGGCCTACTACCGCAACAACCTCGGCGGCCTCGTCAACACCTGCGAGGCCATGAAGCGCCACGGCTGCAGCCGCATCGTGTTCAGCTCCAGCGCCACGGTCTACGGCGCGCCCGAGCAGTTGCCGCTGCGCGAGGACGCGCCCACCTCGGCCACCAACCCCTACGGCGCGACCAAGCTGATGGGCGAGCAGATCCTGCGCGACCTCGGCACCAGCGACCCGGGCTGGCAGACCGCCTGCCTGCGCTACTTCAACCCCGTCGGCGCCCACGAAAGCGGCCGCATCGGCGAGGACCCGCGCGGCACGCCCAACAACCTGATGCCCTATGTGGCCCAGGTGGCCGTCGGCCGGCGCGAGAAGCTGTCGGTCTTCGGCGGCGACTACCCCACGCCCGACGGCACCGGCGTGCGCGACTACATCCACGTGACCGACCTCGCCGAAGGCCATGTGGCCGCGCTGCGCCGGCTGCTGGCCCAGCCCGGCTCGCTCACCGTCAACCTCGGCACCGGCCAGGGCTACAGCGTGCTCGACCTCGTGCGCGCCTACGAAAAGGCCAGCGGCCGCCCTGTGCCCTATGAAATAGTGGCGCGCCGGCCGGGCGACGTGGCCGCCTGCTGGGCCGACCCGGCCGCCGCGCGCGAGACACTCGGCTGGTCCGCGCGCCTGGACCTCGCCCGCATGTGCGAGGACAGCTGGCGCTGGCAGCACCTCAACCCCAACGGCTTCAACCCTTCCTGACCCCATGATCCAGGTCCAACCCGTCATCATGGCCGGTGGCTCCGGCACCCGGCTGTGGCCGCTGTCGCGCGCCGGCTACCCGAAGCAGTTCCTCGTGCTGTCCGGCAACGAGAGCCTGTTCCAGCTCGCCGCCCGCCGCCTGGCCGCGCTGGCCGCCCCCGGGCTCGAACTCGCCGCGCCCTGCATCGTCGGCAATGAGGAGCACCGCTTCCTGGTGCTCGACCAGCTGCGTGAAACCCGCCTGGAGCCGAGCAGCGTGCTGCTGGAGCCGCTGGGCCGCAACACCGCGCCCGCGCTGACCCTGGCCGCGCTGGCCGCCCTCGAAGGCGGGCAGGACCCGGTCCTCGTCGTCACGCCGGCAGACCAGACCGTCACCCAGCCCGCCGCCTTCACGGCCGCGCTGCAGAGCGCCATCCGCCTCGCAGCCGAGGGTGCGATCGCCATCCTCGGCATCACGCCCGACCGGCCCGAGACGGGCTATGGCTACATCCGCACCACGGCCGACGCGGCCGGGCTGGCCGTGGCCCAGTTCGTCGAGAAGCCCAACCTCGAGACCGCCGAGCGCTATCTCGCCGAGGGCGGCTACTACTGGAACAGCGGCATGTTCGTGCTGCGCGCCAGCGTCTGGATGCAGGCCCTGGAGCGCTTCCGCCCTGACATCGCCGCCGCCACGCGCGCCGCCTGGGCCGTGCGCAAGACCGACGCCAAGTTCGTGCGCCCGGGCAAGGCCGAGTTCGCCGCCGTGCCCAGCGAGTCGGTGGACTACGCCGTCATGGAGCGCTGCCCCGGCACCGACATCCCGCTGCGCATGGTCGCCCTGGACGCCGGCTGGAACGACCTGGGCGCCTGGGAGGCCGTCTGGCAGGTGGCCGACAAGGACGAGGCCGGCAATGCCTTCGTCGGGGATGCGCTGATTGCCGACAGCAAGAACACGCTGGTGCATGCCACCAGCCGCCTGGTCGGCGTGGTGGGCCTGACGGACATCGTCGTCGTCGAGACGCCCGACGCCGTGCTCGTGAGCGACCGCGCCCGCAGCCAGGAGGTCAAGCAGATCGTCAACCGCCTGGGCGCCGAGCAGCGCGGCGAGCAGGCCCTGCACCGCAAGGTGCACCGCCCCTGGGGCTGGTACGACAGCATCGACAACGGCCCGCGCCACCAGGTCAAGCGCATCATGGTCAAGCCCGGCGCTTCGCTGAGCCTGCAGATGCACCACCACCGCGCCGAGCACTGGATCGTGGTCAGCGGCACGGCCGAGATCGTCAACGGCGACAAGACCATCCTGCTCACCGAGAACCAGTCCACCTACATCCCGCTCGGCCAGACCCACCGCCTGGCCAACCCCGGCAAGGTGCAGCTGGAGATCATCGAGGTGCAGTCCGGCTCCTACCTGGGCGAGGACGACATCGTGCGCTTCGAGGACACCTACGGCCGCGCCTGAGCCATTGCGCCTCCGCCGGGTGGGAAAAGCCCGCCTATTCCGGGCCTTTCCGCGGCATGCCCGCGCCTAGCATGCCGTCCGGGCCTCCCTGAGAATGACGACATGACGATCCTGGTCACCGGCGGCGCCGGCTTCATCGGCAGCAATTTCGTGCTCGACTGGCTGCGCCAGTCCGACGAGCCCGTCATCAACCTCGACGCCCTGACCTACGCGGGCAACCTCGAGAACCTCGCATCGCTGCAGGGCGACGCGCGCCACACTTTCGTGAAGGGCGACATCTGCGACCGCGCGCTGGTGGACCGCCTGCTGGCCGAACACCACCCGCGCGCGCTGGTGCACTTCGCGGCCGAGAGCCATGTGGACCGCTCCATCCACGGCCCCGGCGCCTTCATGAAGACCAACGTCGAAGGCACCTTCACGCTGCTGGAGGCCACGCGCGCCTACTGGGGCACGCTGGAAGGCGAGGCCAAGGCGGCATTCCGCTTCCACCACGTCTCGACGGACGAGGTCTACGGCTCCCTCAAGCCCACCGACCCACCGTTTGCCGAGACCAACCCCTACGAGCCCAACAGCCCCTACAGCGCGAGCAAGGCTGCCAGCGACCACCTCGTGCGCGCCTGGCACCACACCTACGGGCTGCCGGTGGTCACCACCAACTGCTCCAACAACTACGGGCCCTACCACTTCCCCGAGAAGCTGATCCCGCTGATGATCGTCAACGCCCTGGCCGGCAAGCCCCTGCCGGTGTATGGCGACGGCCAGCAGATCCGCGACTGGCTGTTTGTTGCCGACCACTGCAGCGGCATCCGCGCCGTGCTGGCCGGCGGCAGGTTGGGCGAGACCTACAACATCGGCGGCTGGAACGAGAAGGCCAACATCGACATCGTCAAGACGGTGTGCGCCCTGCTGGACGAACTCCAGCCCTCGCCCGATGGCCCCTACGAGCGTCTCATCACCTATGTGAAGGACCGCCCCGGCCACGACCGCCGCTATGCCATCGACGCCCGCAAGATCGAGCGCGAGCTCGGCTGGCGCCCGGCCGAGACCTTCGAGACCGGCATCCGCAAGACGGTGCAGTGGTATCTGGACCACCCCGAGTGGGTCGCCCGCGTGCAAAGCGGTGCCTACCGCGACTGGGTCTCCACCCAGTACGGCGGCTGATCATGAAGATCCTACTGCTCGGCAAAGGCGGCCAGCTCGGCTGGGAACTGCAGCGCTCGCTGGCGGTGGCCGGCGAGGTGGTCGCCCTGGACCATGACGACGGCGCCGACTTCACCCAGCCCGACGCCCTGCTCGCCCGCGTGCAGGCCATCGCGCCGCAGGTGATCGTGAATGCCGCGGCCTACACCGCGGTGGACAAGGCCGAGAGCGAGCCCGAGCTGGCCCGCCAGATCAACGCCCGCACGCCGGCCCTGCTCGCGATCGAAGCCCGCCGCACCGGCGCCATGCTGGTGCACTACTCGACCGACTACGTCTTCGACGGCAGCGGCAGCCAGGCGCGCGACGAAGAAGCCCCGGTCGCACCGCTCAGCGTCTATGGCGCCACCAAGGCCGAGGCCGACGACGCCATCCGCGCCAGCGGCTGCCAGCACCTCATCCTGCGCACCAGCTGGGTCTATGCCGCGCGCGGCGGCAACTTCGCCAAGACCATGCTGCGCCTGGCGCAGGAGCGGGACCAGCTCAAGGTCATCGCCGACCAGATCGGCGCCCCCACCGGCGCCGACCTGCTGGCCGACCTCACCGTGCCCATGATTCGCGCCGCGCGGGTCAACCCGGCGCTCATCGGCACCTACAACGCCGTGGCGGGCGGCGAAACGAGCTGGCACGACTACGCGTGCTTCGTCATCGAGTTCGCGCGTGCCCGCGGGGTCAACATCCGCGTGGCGCCGGAGCAGATCCTCGCCATCCCGACGACCGACTACCCCACCCCCGCGAAGCGCCCGCTGAACTCGCGCCTGGCCACGGCCAAGCTGCAGCAGCGCTTCGGCCTGCGCCTGCCGGCCTGGCAGCAGGGCGTGGAACGCATGCTGATGGAGACCCTGCCATGACCCTGGCCCGCAAAGGCATCATCCTCGCCGGCGGCTCCGGCACGCGGCTGCACCCGGCCACGCTGGCGGTCAGCAAGCAGCTGCTGCCGGTGTATGACAAGCCGATGGTCTATTACCCGCTGACCACGCTGATGCTGGCCGGCATCCGGGACATCCTGCTGATCAGCACGCCGCAAGACCTGCCGCGCTTCGAGGCGCTGCTGGGCGACGGCGCCCGCTGGGGCCTGAACATCAGCTACTGCGTGCAGCCCAGCCCCGACGGCCTGGCCCAGGCCTTCATCCTCGGCCGGGAGTTCATCGGCAATCATCCGAGCGCGCTGGTGCTGGGCGACAACATCTTCTACGGCCAGAACTTCGGCGGCCTGCTCGGCAGCGCCACGTCCCACGAGAAAGGCGCGAGCGTCTTCGCCTACCACGTGAACGACCCCGAACGCTACGGTGTGGTGGAGTTCGACAAGGCGCATCGCGCCGTCTCCATCGAGGAAAAGCCCAAGGTCCCCAAGAGCAACTACGCCGTGACGGGCCTGTACTTCTACGACGAGCAGGTGTGCGACATCGCCGCCGGCATCAAGCCCAGCGCGCGCGGCGAGCTGGAGATCACCGACGTCAACGCCCACTACCTGCGGGCCGGTCAGCTCAATGTGGAGATCATGGGCCGCGGCTATGCCTGGCTCGACACCGGCACGCACGACAGCCTCATGGAGGCCGGCCAGTTCATCGCCACGCTGGAAAAGCGCCAGGGCCTGAAGGTGGCCTGCCCGGAGGAGATCGCCTTCCGCTCCGGCTGGATCACCGCCGACGAAGTGCGCGCCCTGGCCCATCCCTTGGCCAAGAACGGCTACGGGCAGTACCTGCTCAAGCTGCTCGCCGACCTGAACGCCTGAGATGAACGCCACCCCGACCGCCCTGCCCGAGGTGCTGCTGATCGAGCCCAAGGTGTTCGGCGACGACCGCGGCTTCTTCCTGGAAAGCTGGAACGAAGGCCGCTTCAACGCGGCCCTGGGCTACCCGGTGAAGTTCGTGCAGGACAACCACTCCCGCTCCTCGCGCGGCGTGCTGCGCGGCATCCACTACCAGCTGGCGCCGCATGCGCAGGGCAAGCTCGTGCGCTGCGTGGCAGGCGCCGTCTTCGACGTGGCGGTGGACCTGCGGCGCTCCAGCCCCCGCTTCGGGCGCTGGGTCGGGCATGAACTGTCGGCCGAGAACCGCCGCCAGATGTGGATCCCGCCCGGCTTCGGCCACGGCTTCCTCGTGCTGAGCGAAACGGCCGACTTCCTCTACAAGACCAGCGGCGAGTACGCCCCCGCCTGCGAAGGCGCGGTGCGCTGGGACGACGCCACGCTTGGCATCGACTGGCCCCTGAACGGCCTGGCGCCCCAGCTCTCCGCCAAGGACGTGGCCGCGCCCTTGCTGGCCGACGCCCGCACCTTCGACTGAGGCCTCAGCTGCGGCCGATGCCGCTGTACTGAATGCCCAGGGCCTTCATCAGCTTGGGGTCGTAGAGGTTGCGGCCGTCCAGGATGACGGGCTGCTTGAGTGCCGCCTTGATGGCGTCGAAGTCCGGCGTGCGGAACTCCTTCCACTCGGTGATGATGAGCAGGGCGTCGGCGCCCTGCAGGGCGGCGTCGGCTCGCTCCAGCAGCTTCACGTCATCGCGCGGGCCCAGGATGCGCGCAGCCTCCTGGCCGGCCACCGGGTCATAGGCGGCCACGGTCGCGCCGCGCCGTGTGAGTTCCTCGATGACCACCAGGGACGGCGCCTCGCGCATGTCATCGGTGTTGGGCTTGAAGGCCAGGCCCCAGACCGCGAAGTGGCGGCCGCGCAGGTCGTCGCCGAAGCGCGCGGTCACCTTGTCCACCAGCACCCGCTTCTGCCGCTCGTTGGCCGCCTCGACGGCGGTGAGCACCTGCAGGGGCAGGCCCTGGTCGGCTGCCGTCTTGACCAGCGCCTTCACGTCCTTGGGGAAGCACGAGCCCCCGTAGCCGGCACCGGCGTAGAGGAACTGGTAGCCGATGCGCGGGTCGGAGCCGATGCCGCGGCGCACCAGTTCGATGTCCGCGCCCACCTTCTCGGCCAGCAGGGCCAGCTCGTTCATGAAGCTGATGCGCGTGGCGAGCATCGCGTTGGCGGCGTACTTGGTGAACTCGGCGCTGCGCACGTCCATCACCAGCATGCGGTCCTGGGTGCGGTTGAAGGGAGCGTAGAGCGCGCGCATCAGCAGCGTGGCCTGCTCGTCGTCCGAGCCGACGATGATGCGGTCGGGCTTCATGAAGTCCTCGACCGCTGCGCCTTCCTTCAGGAACTCGGGGTTGGACACGACGGCGAAGGCCATGTCGGCCAGGCCGCGCTTGACCAGCTCTTCCTTGACCGCCTCGCGCACGCGGTCGGCGGTGCCGACCGGCACCGTGCTCTTGTCCACGATGACCTTGTAGTCGGTCATGCGCTGGCCGATGGAGCGCGCGGCCGCCACCACGTACTGCAGGTCGGCCGAGCCGTCCTCGTCGGGCGGCGTGCCCACGCCGATGAACAGCATCGTGCCGTGCTGCACGGCCTGGTCGACGTCGGTCGTGAACTGCAGGCGGCCGGCGGCCACATTGCGCTTCACCACCTCCAGCAGGCCGGGCTCGTGGATGGGGATGTCACCGCCGTTGAGGATGCGAATCTTCTCGGGGTTCACGTCCAGGCACATGACGTGATTGCCCATCTCGGCCAGGCAGGCCCCGGTGACCAGACCGACATAACCGGTCCCGATGGCGGTGACTTTCATGCTTCGTACTCGTTCAGATGCAGATCACGCCTTTGTAATGCACCTGCATGACGGCACGATGCCAATCAGACCTTGTAGTAGTCCCTGTACCAGGCGACAAAGCGCTGAATTCCTTCAGGCACGGGCATGGCCGGGCGGAAGCCCGTCCATTCGGCCAGCTCTTCCACGTCGGCATGCGTGGCCGGCACGTCGCCGTCCTGCAGCGGCATGAAGTTCTTGATCGCCTCGCGGCCCACGGCTTGCTCGATGGCTTCGATGAAGCTCATCAGCTGGATGGGCGCGTGGTTGCCGATGTTGAACACGCGGTAGGGCGCGCTGGAGCGGGCCGGGTCGGCCTTGGCGGCGTCGTAGGCGGGGTCGGCCGTGGCGGTGCGGTCCAGCACGCGCACGACGCCTTCGGCGATGTCGTCCACATAGGTGAAGTCGCGGATCATCTTGCCGTGGTTGAACACGTTGATGGGCCGGCCTTCGATGATGGCCTTGGTGAACAGGAAGAGCGCCATGTCCGGGCGGCCCCACGGCCCGTAGACCGTGAAGAAGCGCAGGCCGGTGGTGGCCAGGCCGAACAGGTGCGAGTAGGTGTGCGCCATCAGCTCGTTGGCCTTCTTGGTGGCCGCGTAGAGGCTGATGGGGTGGTCGACGCTGTGGTGCTCCGAGAAGGGCATCTGCGTGTTGCCGCCGTACACGCTGGAGCTGGAGGCGTAGGCCAGGTGCTGCACGCCGTTGTGGCGGCAGCCTTCCAGGATGTTGGTGAAGCCGACGATGTTGCTGTCGATGTAGGCGTGCGGGTTCTCGATGGAATAGCGCACCCCGGCCTGCGCCGCCAGGTGCACGACGCGGTCGAACTTCTGCTCGGCGAACAGCTTGGCCATGCCCTCACGGTCGGCCACGTCCATCTGCACGAAGCTGAAACCCGGCTTGGGTGTCAGGCGCGCCAGGCGGTCGTGCTTGAGCTGGACGCTGTAGTAATCGTTCAGGTTGTCCAGGCCCACGACCTGGTCGCCACGCGCGAGCAGGATCTGGCTGACATGCATGCCGATGAAGCCGGCTGCGCCGGTGACGAGAACTTTCACTCCTGGGGCCCTCCGAAGAACAGCGCGGGATTGTCGCTGCTTCAGCCGCGCAGCAACTGCTTGGCAGCCCCCCAGATGAAGAGGCTGTTCGTGACCAGATACCGACGCCACAGCCGCCGCGGCTCGCTCACCAGCCGGTGCAGCCACTCCAGGCCGGCGCGCTGCATCCACAGCGGCGCGCGCTGGATGGTGCCGGCGTGGTAGTCGAAGGCGGCACCCACGCCCACCATCACCGCCTGCACCCGGCCCCGCTGGGCCGCCATCCAGAGCTCCTGCTTGGGGCAGCCGAGCGACACCCACACCGTGCCCGCGCCCGAGGCGTTGATGGCGGCGATGTCGCGCGCCAGCTCGTCGGCCGTCAGGGGGCGAAACGGCGGCGACACCGCCCCGGCGATGACCAGGCCCGGGAAGGCCGCCCGCAGCCGCTGCTGCAGCAGCGCCAGCGTGGCGTCGGTGCCGCCGTACAGGTAGATGCCTTCACCCCGCAGGGCCGCGCGCTCGCAGTAGCGCCACATCAGGTCCGGCCCGTTGATGCGCTGCTGCCCCGGCGCCCCCAGGCGGCGCATCATCCAGGCCACCGGCGCGCCGTCGGACGTGACCATGTCCGCCTCGCGCAGCACCGTGCCAAAGGCCGGGTCCTGGCTGCCCGTCACCACCGAATGCGCATTGCTGATGCACACATAGCGGCTCTCGCGCCGGCCGGCCCAGGCGGCGATGCGCCCGAGCGCGTCGTCCCAGCTCAGCACGTCCAGCGGCTGGCCCAGCACGTCGATGCGGCGGCGCTCAGTCATGGCGCGGGCCCTCCGCCACGGCAGCGCCGTACACCGCCAGCAGCTCGGCGTGGTTGATGTCGGCGGTGTAGTGCGCCTCGTAATGCTGCCGTGCGCGCTGGCCCATGGCGGCCAGCGCCTCCGGGTGGGCCTGCGCCCAGCGCAGCCGATCAGCCAAGGCCTGGGCATTGCCCGCCTCGAACAGCAGGCCGGTCACACCATCCTCGATCAAGTCGGCCATCGCGCCCAGGCGGCTCGCGATGACCGGCAGCCCGCTGGCCCAGGCCTCCACAAGCGTGCGTGGGAAGTTCTCGTACCAGACGCTGGGCATCACCAGCGCCCTGGCGCGCTGCATCTGGGCCAGCACCTGCGGCATCGGCTGCGGCCCCATCAGTTGCAGGGCCGGCTCGGCCGCCAGGGCGGCTTCCATCGGGCCGCTGCCCACCACGCGAACCGGCTGCCCGGCCAGCCGTGCGGCTGCCGCCAGCACGTCCAGGCCCTTCTCGGGCGACAGGCGGCCCACGAAAAGCAGGCCCTCGCGCGCCTGCTCCGGGGGCGCCGGCAGGTCGACAAAATTGGGCTTCACCACCACCCGCTCTGCCGGCAGGCCGCCCTCCACGAACTTGGCCCGGCAGAAGTCGTTGAGCGCAATAAAGCGGTTCACGCGCCGCTGCCAGGTGCCCAGGCCGCGATGCAGGGCCAGCATGCCGGCCAGCACCGTGCTCTGGGCCTTCGAGCCGCGGTAGCAGCCGCGCAGCGCACCACGCCAGGGCAAGCGGCCCACGCAGTCCTCGCACACCTTGCCGTCGCGCAGCAGCATCGCCTGGGGGCAGAGCAACCTGAAGTTGTGCAGGGTCTGCACCACCGGCACGCCGGCGGCCTGCGCCGCCCAATGGATGGCGGGCGACATCAGCGGGAAGCTGTTGTGGACGTGCACCACATCAGGGCGAAAGCGCTGGCAGCGCGCCCTCATCTCGGCCGCCGCCGGCCGGGACCACAGCGTGCGCCCGAGCAGCGCCACGCGCCCCATACCGTCAATCGCGTCGTTATGCACGCGCAGCACCTCGACCTCGGCCCCCCGGCTGCGCAGCAGGGCCACCTCGTCATCCACCACACTGTCTTCGCCACCCCGCTGCTGGTACGCGTTGTGGGCCACCAGCACCCTCACCGCGCACCTCGCCGGATGGGCGCCGCCAGCGCCCCGACCACCCCTTGCGTGAACTGGCGGGACATGTGCTCCAGCGTGTAGTGCGCTGCATCGGCCAGGCAGGCCGCGCGCATGGCCTGGCGGCCGGGTTCGTCCTGCAGCAGCGCCACACAGGCATCGACATAGGCCTGCAGCGTGTTGGCCGTCATCACGCCGTTGACGCCCGGCTTCAGGTAGGCAATCTCCGGCGAATGCAGGCCGCAGTCCGTCGTGAGCATGGGCAGGCCGCCCGCGAAGCTGTCCAGGATGTTGAGGCCCACCAGGCCCGGGTTGATCATCACATCGGCCAGCGAGGCGGCCAGCGCCTTGTCCGGCCCCTTGCGCAGGCCCAGCACCTTGACCCAGGGCGCCTGCGCCGCGAAGGCCTTCACCAGGTCCTGCTGCGGCCCCGTGCCCATCACCAGCAGCTCGAAGCCCGGCACACGCTCGCGGATGGCGCGCGCGGCCTCCAACAGGAAATCGATGCGCTTCTCGAAGTACAGCGACCCCAGGAAGAGGCCGACCGGCCCGCCACTCAGCCCCAGTTCGGTGCGCAGCTGCGCCTGCGCCGCCGGCGTCACGGCCTCGAACTGGGCGCGCATCTCGGTGGTGTCGACCGAGTTGTCCAGCACCGTGATGCGTTCTGCCGGGAAGCCCAGCGCCCGCACCAGGTCGCGGCTCATGTCGGTGTAGGCCAGCCACCAGTCGGCCCGCAGCGCCACACGCGCCTTGAAGCGCTCTCGCAGGCTCTCCTTGTCGCCCTGCAGATTGGCGCCGTGGCCCCACAGCATGACGCGCCGGCCCGTGGCCAGGAACTGCTCGCCCAGGTTGCACAGCAGCTTGTTCTCGGCGGTGATGACCGTCACGGCCGCGTCACGCGCGAGGTGCCCGAAGGGCTGCCAGCACACGCGGCCGTCCAGCCCGTAGCGCGTCGGCAGGCGCTCGGCCCAGGCCAGCTCCCCGCTGTCGCGCTTGGTGGCCTCCTGCGCCGTGGGCTCGCCATGCGCCAGGCACAGCTCCAGGCCGGCCGAACGCAGGTCGGCACGCAGGATCTCGAAGAACGGAACTCGGTAGTGGGTGAGGCGCCGCTGAACGACGAGGACCCGTCGCGCGACGGCGGTTGTCATGGGCATGAAAGGCTCTGTGGAAGCGGCCAAAGTGTAGGACTGCGCATCGGCGACTTTCGGTTACATCAGCGCTTCCTTGTCCCCGTGTGAGGGTTCACGGGCCACCGGGCGACATGCATCGACAGCGGCGCGTTGCATCGCAACAATGGCTGCTGTTGTACCGCGCTCCGCCAAGGACCTTCATGAGCTTGCCCTCCGCCCCCCTTCCCCGCGCCCTGGGTGTGTTGTTCACCATCGCGTTGACGGCCTGCGGAGGCGGCGATGCGGACAAGCCCTCCTCGTCTGCCATGGTGACGCCGGTGAGTGACGGGGCCAGCGCCGTGGTGGCCAGCGCTGCGGTGAGCGCCGAGGCAGCCAGCATCCCGGCCAGCGCAGCCAGCGGTGCCGAGGCCGCAGCATCTTCGGCGACGGTGGGCATGGTGAGCGCCACGCCGACGGCAAAGACCGCGAGCGTGCGCACCACCACCACCACAAGCACGACCGCCGCGCCGACGGCCCGCATTGCTGCGGCCGGGCCGGCCACGGCCATGTCCGGGGTGGCCGCCGCGCCGGGGACGGCCATGTCCGGTGTCGCCCCCACACCCGCCACGACGAGCACGTCCACCGCCACCGTGACCACGAAGGCCGCCGGCGCGGCGCTCGTCACGGCTGACGTCAGCGTGCTGGGCAGTTCGCTCAGCATGACCAGCCTGCAGTCGCCCGCGACAAGCCTGACGGCCACCACGACCACCACCAGCACGGGCAGCACCACCTGCAAGGTCTACTACGCTCCCCCTGCCAGCCTGAGCAGCAGCACCGCTGCCGCCCGGCCTGCCGTGGGCGGCGTGTTCTACACGACCACCGAACTGGCCACCTGGAAGGCGCGGCTCACCACCGGCCCCTTCCTCAAGGCCAACGACTTCACCAAGGGTTCGCTGGGCGACTGGGACCGCATCAACCAGAACGCAGCGGAGTTCA
>Ga0233424_10001379_pt1 | contig 21685 bp, 19 predicted proteins | sample Watercolumn_Towu_FD_181011 | JGI IMG/M metagenome (GOLD analysis project Ga0233424, IMG submission 181011) | Freshwater microbial communities from Lake Towuti, South Sulawesi, Indonesia - Watercolumn_Towuti2014_125_MG | ecosystem: Environmental > Aquatic > Freshwater > Lake | place: Indonesia... | reverse complement strand
GCCCACGCGGGCATTGACGATGGCATCGGAATGTTCTTCGGTGAAATGCGTTCGCATGAGAACTCCGTTGAGTCTTCTCTTCGGACAAGGCTTAGCCCGACAGGCGAGCCTTTCGGCGCCTGTTCGGTCGGAAGCGGTTGCGGGGGGACCTCAGGCGGCGGGATCGCCGCGCCAGGCCCGGTGCAGCAAGGCCCGGATGGCGTCGCGCTGCAGCGGCCGCGGATTCCAGTAGGCACTCGTCATCGCAAGATCGGCGGCCTGATCGACTTGGCTCTCTTGCAACCCGATGTCGCGCAGCGCGCGGGGCGCGCCCACCGCCGCTGCGAAGGCTTGCAGCCCCGCGGCGGCGGCGACGCCGAACAACTCGTCGAGGGGCCGCAGGCAGTCTGCCGCTGCCGGCGCGTTGTAGGCCAAGACATGGGGCAACACGATCGCGTGGGTGTCGGCATGCGGCAGGTTGAAGGCGCCGCCCAGCACATGGCACAGCTTGTGGTGGAGCGCCATGCCCACCGTGCCCAGCACCGAGCCACAGAGCCAGGCACCGTATTGCGCCTGGCTGCGCGCCAGCAGATCGAGGGGATCGGACACGAGCGCCGGCAGCGCCTCGCGCAGGGCACGGATGCCTTCCAGCGCCGCGAGTGAAGCGACCGGGTTGCGATCTCTCGCGTACAGCCCTTCGGCCGCATGGGCGATGGCATTCAGGCCGCTCGCAATGCTGACCGCGACCGGGAGACCCAGCGTGAGCTCGGGGTCGTAGAGGACGACCTCGGGCAGGACACGCCGGTCCCGCAGGGTGGTCTTCGCACCATTCTCCGTTTGTCCGAGGACCGGCGTGACCTCGGAGCCGGCATAGGTGGTGGGCAGCACGATCTGCGGCGCATCGTTGCGCCAGGCGATGGCCTTGCCGAGTCCGGTGGCCGTCCCGCCGCCGACGGCGATGATGCAGTCCGCCGCGACCTCCTCGTACACCCGGAGCGCCTGCGCGGTCACCTCGACGGGCGTGTGCATCGCCGCGCCGCTGAAGATGCCGGCGGCGCGGGATCCGAGGCGCTCTGCCAACGACTGCGCCAAGGCGCGCTGCGAGGCAGTGCAAAGGAGCAGCGCACGTGTCGGACCGAGCCGTTCGAGCTCGTCGCCCAGGCGTGCGCGGGCGCCCGCCCCGAACACGATGCGAGCCGGGAGGGCTTCGTAGCAGAAGGCATGGAGTGCGTGCATCGGCGGCTCGCGATCGACCCTCAGGGCGCCATCAACACGGAACGGGCGGGGAAGGCCTCCGCAAAACGGTCGCCCAGCGGCGCCACGAACACGTTCTCGGTGCGGGTCCGCGCGACCAGCCACTGGCCGTCGACCTTGCGGAACAAGTTGTTGAGGCGGCTCGACCGGAGCAACGCCTTGCCGTCGGAGAACAGCCAGGGCTGCATGTGGATCCACTGTCCATCGGCGTGGATGCCATCTTCGTGCACATGGATCTGTTCCGAGGTCAGATAGTGCGCGTTCAACAGCAGCAGCGGCTCTTGCCGGGTGCCCCAGAAGGCCTGGAAGTGCTTGCGCAAGGCCGCCTTGCCTTCCATGCGACCGAATTGATTCGCGTAGTACTCGCCCACCCCCTCCCAGACGGCGTCCTCGGTGTACAACGCGAGGATCTTCTCCACGCGTTGCGCGTCGTCCTCGACGCCGTGCTCCGGACAGGGGGTATCGCACAGGAACATGTAGCGCGCCTGGATGCGACGGATCTCCGCCTCGGCTTCCAGCACCTCGACCCGGCGGGCGAGGGTTTCCAGCAAAACAACCGTCGATGGGGAACTCATCGGAACATCTCCTTCTCGTTCGTTCGGCATGATGGGCGGCGCAGGTCAGTAGATGAAGCCGACGATCATCTGCGGGTCATCGGCGTTGACGAGCCGGACGACCTTGCGCTGCAGCTTGAATCCGGGCCCCGCCCGCAGCAGCCGGTACTCGACGTCCGCCGCGCTGGAACGAACGCCGTTCTTGCGGAACTCGCTCAGGAGCTGCGCGGAGCGAACCGTCACCACGCCCGCCTCTTCACCGACGATGCGCACCCTCGAGATCTGCCGCACGGTTCGCGGCGCGGGGCTCACGGAAATCGATTCGCCCCCGGTGAGCCTCTCCACGCGCAAGCGCCGCATGTCCGCGTCGTCGTTGGCGTAGTTCAGCGAATTGAAGAAGTCGGTCTCCAGCGGGTCCACCGGCACCACGTAGAGGCCGTCCTCGGACCACAGGTCGAGCCAGGCCGAGTACTCGCGCCGGTCGAGCATGTCGCCCTCGGTCCAGAGGAAGGCGGTGGCCTCTTGCAGAAGTTGCGTCGTCATTCGTTCGTCCCTCAGGCCGTCATCAATCGGAGCCACTCGCGGTAGGCACCCCTCATGCCGGTTTCCGCGCTGACATCGCTCTTCAGACCGTCCGGCGTGCGGACCTCGCCCGGCAGGCCACGGTTCACGAGGATCCAGAGATCGGTCCCCGCGGCCACACCCTTCTGCACCCGCTCCCATGCTTCACCGTCGTCCGGCGTGCCGAAACCCATCGGCCCCTGGAAGTGTTCATGCAAGCGCAGGCGGGCCTGGTTGGCGGCCTCCGGACCGCCCTCCATGGTCAGCGCGATGTGATGGACCTCGGTTTCGTCGACCGCGATCGGCTGCAGCACCCGGAAGAACGACATCGAACAGGCGATGTTCGGGAAGATGTTGAGGTTGAAGCCCGTGCCGCCGACCGCCCGCACGATCCTGCGGACCTGCTCCTCGGGATGCCCCTCCTCGCGCAGCGCCGCGGCCAGCGCTTCGAAGCGTCCCGGTATCGGCAGGTCCAGGTCGGCATCCAGGTCCACCAGCTCCGGGATCATCACCGACACGCTGTGTCCATTGCCCAGGTCCTCGACGAAGCCGGGGTTGCCGAGGAAGTTGAAGACCTTCTTCGTCTGCTCGTCGACCGAGGACAGGAACGACTTGTGCACCACGGGGAAGTGGTAGGCGTCGGTGGTGTTCTCCAGCTGGATCTTCCAGTTGCCAGGAAAGCGGAACCGGTGCGTCCCACGCGCTTTGACGGGATAGCCGCCGCCCTGTTTCATGAACAGGTCGATCCACTTGCGCGCCGGGCCCAGGTGGTCGCGCAGCGGCTGGATGTCCTGCTTGAAGGTGGCGAACACCATTCCCGCATGGCTTTCGGTGCGCAGGCTGATCAACGGGTACTGCGACTTGTCGAGAGTGTCGCCATAACTGTCGGGTGCAGGAACGCCGCGCAGCGAACCATCATGGGCGTAGCTCCACCCGTGGTACGGACAGACGAAGCTGTTGGTCTTGCCCTTCTTGCCTTCACACACCGTCGCGCCGCGGTGCCGGCAGCGGTTCAACAGGACGTTGATCTGCCCCTTGCGGTCCCGCACGACGATGACCGGCTGCTTGCCGACCCAATGTGTCTTGTAGTTCCCCGCCTCGGGCACTTCGCTTTCGTGGGCGACCCAGACCCAGGTGTTATGGAAGATCGCCTCCATCTCCGCCTGGAACAGCGCCGGGTCGGTGTACAGGGAGGTGTGGACGCGGTCGGGCTGAACCAGATCGGCGACGTTGCGCCGCAGCTCGATCGGCCGCAGGGCGGGGACGGTGTTTTCAGGTTGCATGGACATGTGACATTCCCAGGTGTCGGGGTCAGAGGTAGTGCCGCAGCAGCTTGTTGGTGACGACGCGCAGGACGCGATCGAACAGGAATCCCAGCATGCCGAGCGCGATGATGCCGACGAAGACCCACTCGGTCCGACTGAAGTTGCGGGCGGTCCAGATCAGCGAGCCCAGTCCCTCGTCGGCGGCCACGATCTCGGCCGACACCACCGTGAGGAACGAATTCCCCATGGCGATGCGGGCGCCCGTGACCATGTACGGAATGGCGGAGGGCAAGATCACGGTGGTCAGCGTCTTCAAGGGACCGGCGCCCAGGCTGGCGGCCGCGCGCAGCCGCAACGGATTGACGGCCTGCACGCCGGCGATGGCGTTGATCGTGACCACGAACACGGTGGTGTAGAAGATCAGCGCGATCTTCGACGCCTCGCCGGGTCCCATCCAGATCACCGCGAGGGTGACAAAGGCGATTGGGGGGATGAAGCGGAAGAACTCGATGTACGGCTCCAACAGGCGGCGCACCAGCGAAAAGCGCCCGACGAACACGCCCAGGGGGATGCCGACGATCACACCCAGTGCCCACCCGGCAGCGATGCGCCAGGCGGAGGCCACGATGGAGCGTTGCAGGGTGCCATCGGCGACGAGCTCCACTGCAGCCGCCCCGGTCGCCGAGACCGACGGCAGGAAGAGCGGCGACGTGAAGCCCGACACCACCTGCCACAGCACGAGACCGCAGGCAATGGAAAGCACGTACATGCCGGTCGCGCCCAGGGCGTCGAGACATCGGCTGTTGACCGGCCGCGAGGAACGCAGCGGAAGGTCTTCGGTGTTGGCGGCGTCCATCAGTGGACCTCTCCTGCAACGGCAGCGGGTTCGTCGTCGTGGGCCAGGCCTTGCGCGCGCAGCACGCGGTTGACCTCGGCGCCGATGTCGTCGCGCAGCCGCTTGTAGAGCGCGACGCTGCGCGGATCCGCCGGATCGCGCGGATGCGGCAGGTCGATGCGTTCGATGCTCTTCACCCCCGCCCGCGGGCCGGCGGTCATGGTGACCACGCGATCGGCCAGCAGGATGGCCTCCCAGATGTCGTGCGTGACGAACACGATGGTGCAGCCGGTTTCGCGCCAGATCCGGTCCAGCTCGCGCTGCAACACCTCGCGCGTCTGCGCATCGAGCGCCCCGAACGGTTCGTCCATCAGCACCACGGAGGGGCCGTTGACCAGCACGCGGGCGATCTGTGCCCGCTGCCGCATCCCGCCGGAAAGCTCCTCCGGGTACTTCTCCATCGCATGCGACAGCCCGACCAGGCCCAGGTAATGCTGGGCGTCGCGCCGACATTGCTCGGGTGCGACACCGCGCAGACGCAGGCCGTACTCGACGTTCGCCTGCACGGTGAGCCACGGGAAGAGCACTTCGGACGATTGGAAGACCATGCCCCGATCCGGCCCGGGCCCCTTCACCGGCTTGCCGGCCACCGCGACCCGGCCACTGACTTGCTGGAATCCCGCGATCGCGTTCAGCAACGACGACTTGCCACACCCGCTCGGACCGAGGAGGCAGATGAACTCGCCGGCCGAGATCTCGAGGCTGACATCGGCAAAGATCTGGTGGCCGCCCAATGAAAGGCCGGCGCGGTCGATCGAAATGTTGGAACCTGCCATGACTGCCTCAACCCTTGTAGAACCCGCGCTGCATGAAGCTGCCCGGATCGACCGGGGCCGCCATGACCTTCTGCTGCGCGAGGTACGCCGAGATCTCGCTGACGGTGCGGAAATCCTGGTCGTTGAAATCGCGCACGACCAGGTCCAGTTCCTTGAGCAATGCCACCGAGGTCGCCGTCGGCATCTTGATCACCGCCGAGAGGGCCGCCACCGCACGCTGCGGGTCCTTGCGGGCCACTTCGGACGCCTGTGCCAGTGCCTTCAAGATGGACTGCGCGGCCGCCTTGTTCGATTCGAGCCAGGGCGCGAGCGCCGTCATCCACAAGGTCGACTTGTAGCCCAGTTCATCGCTGGTCATGAGGGCCTGCCCACCGCTGCGCACGCCATTGGACGGCCACGGTTCCCAGACGAAGTAGCCGTCGATGTCGCCCCGCATCAGCAAGGCGGCCATCTCGGGCGGACCGGACTTGACGTACTGCACGCTGGCCGGATCGATCCCGCTCTTCTTGACGAGCAGGTTGGTAACGTATTCGCTCACCGAGGCCGGCACCACGCCGAACTTCTTCATCTGCGCGATCGACACCCCCTTGCGCCCGACGAGCTTGATGTAGCGACCCGACTCCTGCACCACCGCCAACGGGCGCAGCGGTGCGCGAGCGATGCGGACGAGGTGGGTCGCATCGGACGCACAGGCGAGTTGCACCTGTTGGGCGACCAATGCATCCATCGCGGTCCCGCCGTCCGTGAAGGGCTTGACCACCACCTCGACCCCATGAGCCGCGAACATCTTTTCGTGTGCCGCGATGTAGAACGGCGTGAAGACGGGATCCGATCCCACGCCGATCGTGATCGGCGTCGACTGGGCGAACACCTCGCGGCTGGCGAGCGCGGCGGCCGCTCCGCTCACGAGCACGGCTCGACGGGTGATGCGGGCAGGACTTGATGATTGACGCTTGTACACAGGGAGGCTCCTTTCCATGACTGACGGTTCACTCAGATCGAACGCATGACGAAGTGGCAGTGGTCGCCCCCATCGCGGGAGACGCAGCAGGTCTCCTCCACCGATACCGCATCGCCGAGCACGACCGGCGCCAGCGCGGTGAAGATGCCCCGCACGGCGTGGCACACCGGCACGGGACTGCGACCGTACCCGGCGGCGAAGGGACTGTTCCGCACCGTCAGCTTCAACGTGCGCCGGTCCTCCTCGTAGGCGAAGCGCCATCGCCCCCAACCGAGCTGCGGCGACGTCTGCGAGATCACGTCCAGCAATGCGGTCGGATCGTGCGCCCCCGCCTCTCTGTACGCCTGCACTGATCGTCCACCGAAACGAAGGGCGGCACGGCCCAGGGCGTCCAGCGCCAGGTCGCGGGCGGCCTCCGGCAGGTCGGCGAAGGCGCCCATCAGGACATCGGGGCGCATCAGCAGGTACCGGATGGCGCCGTCCCGGTACTCCCCTTGGGCTTCGTCCAGCTGGAGGCGCTCTCGAAACCCTGTCGAGCGCACATCAGGCATTGGCAAACCGGACACGATGCCCCCTTACGGCTTGCCAGCCGGGGTGCGGCCCAGGAGGGTCCCGCCCACGGTGTCGTAGTTCGATTCGTTCACCGCCACGTGCTGGGTGACCACCATGCTGTCGCGCACGATTTGCTGCAGCCGGTGCGTCTTCTCGATCGCGCTCATGCCGGCGATGCGGTAGGCGACCTGGACCACCTCGGCGGACGACTGCGCCGCATAGGTGGCGCTCAGGCGCATCTCCGCTTCCAGTTCGGGCGATATCACGTCGCCTCGCGCCACGACCGCCCAGGCCCGCTCCGCCACGTCGTAGAAGTACAGGCGCAGGCTCTGCCATTTGGCCTGGGCGCGAGACCATTCGGTGCGGTAGTAGGCCCGGTCGCCCAGCGATGGTGCGCCGGCGATGATCTTCGCGCCGCCCGCCATGTCGACCAGGAGGTCCAGTGCGGCACGCGCCAACCCCACGTTGACCACGGCGTGCACCTGGGCCTGCAGCGGCAAGGCGGGGTAACGGAACAACGGCTCGTCGATGAGGCTCGCGCTGCCGCGCTCGCAGGTCCACTCGTACGGATAGAACTTGTCCTGGACCCGGGTGTCGTGGCTGCCGGTGCCCTGCATGCCGACCACGTTCCAGTTCATGATGATCTCGACTTCCGACGCCGGCGCCACGGCCAGCACCGGCACGGGCGGACCGGCCCGGGGCGGATCGTCTGGCGAAGGCGGCAAGCGCAGGCCGACGCCGATCCAGTCGGCACCCATGCAGCCGCTGGCAAAGCGCCAGCGCCCGCTGACGCGATAGCCTCCCTTCTCCGGCTGGGCCATCTGCAGCGGATAGAGGCCGCCGGCGAAGACCTGGTCCGGACCTTCGGCATAGATCTTGCGCTGGGTTTCCAGTGGCAATGCCGCGAGGTAGGTGCCCGAGGACCCAAATGCAGTCACCCACCCGGCCGATCCATCCGCGCGCGAGACCCGTTCGACGACCCTCAGGAATTCGGGCGCCGGCATCGGGTCACCCCCGAAGCGCGTCGGCGTGCTGGAACGGAAAATCCCCGCATTCTTCATGAGCGCCACCACGTCTCGCGGCACGTAGGTGAGCTTTTCGAATTCGTTGCGGCGGGCTTCAACTTCCCGAACCAAAACGTCGAGCGCCGCCTTGCGCGCTGCGTCACTCGTGGCCTTCGGCCTTTCTTCGGCAAGCAGGTTTTCCATCGCGTTTCCTTGCTTCAAAGCAACTCGTCATCGAATAAATATCAGTCTCTCCACAGATGACATACAGGTCAAATTCGCAATTGGAATTCATCGGATGAGCAAGACGAATCCAGCCTCTCTGGACTTGAACCTGATCAGGGTATTCCTGGCGGTGTGGGATGCCAGGAGCCTCACCGACGCCGGTGAAAGGCTGCACCTGACACAGCCGGCGGTCAGTCACGCGTTGAAGCGACTGCGCGACGAGTTCAACGATCCGCTGTTCGTGCGGGTGGCGAACGCGATGGTCCCGACGGAGGCCGCCTCACGGCTCGAGGGCCCCGTTCGGCAGGCGCTCGCCATCATCCACCGGGCCGTGCACGAGCACGGCGGTTTCGACCCCGCCAGTTCCGACCGCAGCTTTCGCATCGCGATGTCGGACGTCTCGGCCTTCGTGCTGCTGCCCGCGTTGCTGGCGAAGCTCGAGAAGTGCGCGCCCGGCGTTCAGCTCGAGAGCGTTCGAGTGGATCCGTCGACCGTGAGCGCCCAGCTGCGGACCGGTGAGATCGACCTCGCGCTCGGCTTCCTGCCCGACCTCGAGGAGGGCTGCCTCGGGCACCTGCTGCTGAAGGACAGCTGCGTGTGCCTGCTGCGGGCGGGCCATCCGCTGGCCGATGCAAAACTCGACGCCGAGGACTTCGCCAAACTCCGTTTTGTCTATGCCGGATCGGGTGCCCCCGGACACCTCATGACCGAGCGCTGGCTCGACCAGATCGGCATCAAGCGCACCATCGCGCTGCGTGTCGCTCACTTCACCATCGCGCCGGAGATCGTGAAGCAGACCGATCTGGCCGTGGTGTTTCCGTTGAGCATGGCCAAACGGGTCAATCAATCGAATGACTTCTGCCTGCTGTCCATTCCCGGAGATACCCAGGATATCGACGTCAAGGTGCATACCCACGTCAATTTCTCGAGTGATTCCGGAATCAATTGGCTGCGCGATCTGATGACGGGACTGTTCGCGACGGAAAACTGACGACGCGGGCGATCCGGCGAGGATGCCGCCTCAGCCGGCCACCACCGCGATGCCCCGGATCTGTCCCGCCCGGGCCGGCGTGACCGGCTTCGGATAGCGCTGCGGCAGGTACCGGTGCATCAACTCCGCTTCGCGCGCCCGGGCGAGCGCCACGTTGGCCAGCTTCACATGCCCATAGCCCCGCATCGCCAGCGGCACCGCGGCGATCTGCGCGGCCAGGGCCTGGCGCTCCAGCGTCAGGTGCTCGGCCAACTCCACGGCACGCGCCTCGAACTGGTCGATCAGCTGCCGCTCCAGGCGCCGCTCCTCGGTGTGGCCGAACACGTCGAGCGCGGTGCCGCGCAGCACCTTGCCGCGGGCGAGCACGGGCAGCACTGTCATCATCCAGCCCCCCAGGCGGATCTTGCGCGGCGGCCGACCGTCCCTGGACCGTGACAGCAACGGCGGGGCCATGTGGAACACCAAGCGCAGGCGGTCGCCTTCGAACTGCTCGGCCAGTTGGCGCTTGAACTGACCATCGGTGTAGAGCCGGGCCACTTCGTACTCGTCCTTGTAGCTCATCAGCTTCAGCAGGCTGCGGGCCACGGCGCGGGTGACGGGCAGCGTGGCGTCGCCCCCCTTCAAGCCGGCCTCGGCCTCTCGCACCCGCTGCACCACCGCTTCGAAGCGAGCGCCCCAGGCGCGGTTCTGGTAGGCCGTCAGGTGTTCGACCGCCCGGGCCACCAGCGCCTCCAGCGACTCGTCCAGCGGTGCTTCAGCCGCCCCGCCGCGCAGCCCCTGCAGGGCGTGCGGGTCGGCGGCAGCCAGGCGGCCCAGCGAGAAGGCCAGCAGGTTCGACTCCACCGCCACGGCGTTCAACTCGATGGCGCGGGTCAGCGCCGCCAGGCTCACGGGCACCAGGCCGCGTTGCCAGGCGTACCCCATGGCCAGGATGTTGGCGGTGAGGGTGTCGCCGAGGAAGTCTTCGGCCAGCGCCTGCGCATCGAAGGTCTCCACCTGCTCGGCCCCGGCGACGAAGCGCATCTTCTCCAGCAGCAGGTCGACCTTCAGGCTGGCATCGGCGTTGTGCAGCGATTCGGCCACCGGGATCTGGTGCGTGTTCGCCAGGACGCGGGTGCGGCCGTGGCGCACGGTCTGCAGCGCCTCGGCCGAGGCGCCCACCACCACGTCGCACGCCAGCAGGGCATCGGCCTGCTGGGTGTCGATGCGCACCTGGTTCAAGCGCTCCGGCACGTCGGCCAGGCGCACGAAGCTCAGTACCGAACCGCCCTTCTGCGCGAAGCCCATGAAGTCCAGCACGCTGGCGCTCTTGCCTTCCAGGTGCGCCGCCATGGCGATCACGGCGCCCACGGTGACCACGCCCGTGCCCCCCACGCCCGTCACCAGCAGGTCGTAGGGCGCCGTCCAGCGGTGCTCGGCGGGCTGCGGGAGCGCGTTGACCCGGGCCAGGAAGGCCTCCTTGCCCGTGCTCAGCGCCCCGGCGCGCTTGCGCAGCCTGGCGCCGGTGACGCCGACGAAGCTGGGACAGAAGCCGGTGGCGCAGGCGTAGTCCTTGTTGCAATGGCTCTGGTCGATCCTGCGCTTGCGACCCAGCGCGGTCTCGTGGGGCAGCACCGCGACGCAGTTGCTCTGGACGGTGCAGTCGCCACAGCCTTCGCACACCGCCTCGTTGATGAACAGGCGCTGGTCCGGCTCCACCATCTCGCCCTTCTTGCGGCGGCGGCGCTTCTCGGCGGCACAGGTCTGCTCGTAGATCAGCACGGTGACCCCGGGGATGTCGCGCAGGCGGCGCTGCACGGCATCGAGTTCGGCGCGGTCGTGGAACCCGGTGCCGGCCGGAAAGCGGCTGCGCTGGCGGTCGTACTTGGCGATGTCGTCACTGACCACCACCACCTGCTTCACGCCCTCGCTCTCGACCTGGCGCGCGATGGCATCGACGCTGATGACACCGTCCACCGGCTGGCCGCCGGTCATGGCCACCGCGTCGTTGAACAGGATCTTGTAGGTGATGTTCGCCTTCGCCGCGACGGCCTGGCGCACCGCCAGATAGCCGGAGTGGTAGTAGGTGCCGTCGCCCAGGTTCTGGAACACGTGGGGCACTCGGGTGAACATCGAGTGCGACACCCAGTCGACACCCTCGCCGCCCATCTGGATCATGCCTTCGGTGTCGCGGTCCATCCAGTTGGCCATGAAGTGGCAGCCGATGCCGGCACGCGCCCGGGAGCCCTCGGGCACCTTGGTGCTGCTGTTGTGCGGGCAACCGGCGCAGAAGTACGGCAGGCGTTTCACCGAGTCGCCCCCGTTGGACAGCAGCTCGGGGGGCGTGAAGTCACGCACATGCTGCAGGTGGTCGCCGAACGCGGCGGGGCCGAAGTGCTCGGCCAGCCACTGCGCGGTGATCTCGATCAGGCGCGACGGGCGCAGTTCGCCGAGCGCCGAGATCAGCGGTCGGCCGTCGCGGCCGCGTTTGCCCACCAGCGCCGGCCGGGCATCGGCGGGCGCGTTGTAGAACAGGTCGCGCAGCTGGGTCTCGACCACCGCGCCCTTCTCCTCGATGACGAGGATCTCGCGCAGGCCCTTGGCGAAGGCTTCGACCCGCGTGGTCTCGAGCGGGAAACTCAAGCCCACCTTGTAGAGCCGCACGCCGGCGCGGGAGAGCATCTCGGGCGTGATCTCCAGGCGGCGCAGCACCTCCATCAGGTCGTGGTGCGCCTTGCCGCAGGTGATGATGCCGACCGTGGCATCGTCGCTTTTGATGATGTGGCGGTCGATGCTGTTGACGCGCGCGAAGGCCCGCGCGGCGTCGAGCTTGGCCGCCATGCGGGCCTCGATGGCCAGGGACGGCAGGTCCGGCCAGCGGATGTGCAGGCCGTCGCCCGGCGGCGTGAAACCCGTCGCCTCGGTCACGGTGGCCGCATCGGCCCACGCGGCCACGCGGGCGTTGACCCGGTCCAGGTCCACCGTGGCGCCGCTTTCCACCACCTCGGACAGGGCTGCCAGGCCCACCCAGGCGCCGCAGTAGCGCGAGAGCTCATAGCCATAGAGGCCGAACTCCAGGTACTCGGCCACGCTGGCCGGTTGCAGCACCGGCAGGCTCCAGGCCAGGAAGGCCTGGTCGCTCTGGTGCGGCATCGAGGAGGAGACACAGCCGTGGTCGTCGCCCGCCACCACCAGCACGCCGCCATGCGGCGACGAGCCGAAGGCGTTGCCATGCTTCAGCGCATCGCCGGCGCGGTCCACGCCCGGCCCCTTGCCGTACCACAGGCCGAAGACGGCATCGACGGTACGCTCAGGATCCAGCTCCACGCGCTGCGTGCCCAGCACCTGGGTGGCGGCCAGTTCCTCGTTGATCGCCGGCACGAAGCGGATGCCGGCTTCGGTGAAGCGTTGGCCGGCTTTCCAGATCGCCTGGTCGACCATGCCCAGCGGCGAGCCGCGGTAGCCGCTGATGAAACCCTGCGTGTTCAGGCCGCGCGCGGCATCGCGCTGGCGCTGCATCAGCAGCAGGCGCACCAGCGACTGCGTGCCGGTGAGGAAGACCACCCCATGGTCTGCCCACAGGTGGTCGGACAGGCGGTATCCCGGGCGCTGGATCGGGGCGGTGGAAGACGCGTTCATGGCGCACATTGTTGTTTTGCCTGCCAAGGAAAGGCTTCTTCAATACACTGGCGTTTCCGCTTGATCGGAGAAGGAATTTCTCCTGAGACGCCATGAGCGAGCCAACCGTTCTTCTTGACCGCTACAGCCTGAAGATCCTGCAGGCGCTGCAGCGCGATGCCCGCCAGACCGTGCAGCAGCTCTCCGAGGCGGTGGGCCTGTCTGCCACGCCCTGCTGGAAGCGCGTCAAGGACATGGAGGCCGCCGGCATCATCCGCGGCTACACCGCGCTGGTGGACCGCGAGCGGGTGGGCCTGAACCTGGCGGTGGTGGCCGAGTGCAACCTCAAGGAGCACACCGAAGACCTGGTGTGCCGGTTCGAGCAGGCGGTGGCCGCCAGTCCGCAGATCGTGCGCTGCCTGTCCACCACCGGCCAGGCCGACTACATCCTGACCGTGCTGGTGGCCGACATCAAGCACTACGAACAGTTCCTGCACCACACGCTCTTCAAGCTGCCCGGGGTGACCCACGTGCGCTCGAGCATCGTGCTGAAGGAAGTGAAGTCGGAGGTGGCGCTGCCCATCGACGGTGCCACCGCCGAGCCGGCCGCAGAGCACAAACGGGGGCGCTGACGTGGGCGGGCGCTGATGCGGGCGCGCGCCGACGCGGCCCGCTCAGGAGGTCGTTGCAGCCGACCGGGTCAACGCCTTCGCTGCACGGCCTGCGCCAGGGATCGCAGCACCGGCTCGGTCTGCGCCCAGCCGATGCAGGCATCGGTGATCGACACGCCCTGCGCCAGCGGCACGCCGGGCCGCAGGTCCTGCCGGCCAGGATGGAGGTGGCTCTCGATCATCAGGCCCATGATGCGGCGCTCGCCGGCGGCGATGCGTTGCGCGATGTCCTGCGCCACCCCGATCTGGCGCTCATGCTGCTTGGCCGAGTTGGCGTGCGAGCAGTCCACCATCACACGCTCGTCCACGCCGGCCTTGCGCAGGAGGGCGCAGGCGGCATCGACGTCGGCTTCGCTGTAGTTGGGGCCGCGCGAGCTGCCGCGCAGGATGATGTGGCTGTCCTGGTTGCCCAGGGTGTCGAAGATGGCGGCCTGCCCCATCTTGGTCATGCCCATGAACGAATGCGGCGAGCGGCAGGCGATCAGGGCGTCGACCGCGATCTGGACGCTGCCGTCGGTGCCATTCTTGAAACCCACGCAGCAACTCAAGCCCGAGGCCAACTGGCGATGGCTGGGGCTCTCGGTGGTGCGGGCGCCGATGGCACCCCAGCTGACCAGGTCGGCGATGTACTGCGGGCTCAGCAGGTCGAGGTATTCGGTGGCCGTGGGCACGCCCATCTGCGCGATCGCCAGCAGCAGTTCGCGGGCACGGCGCAGGCCTTCGTTGATGCGGAAGCTGCCGTCCAGCCGCGGGTCGTTGATGTAGCCTTTCCAGCCCACGGTGGTGCGCGGCTTCTCGAAGTAGACGCGCATCACCAGCAACAGGTCGTCCCTCAGCTCCTGCGACAGGACCCGCAGCCGACGGGCGTACTCCAGCGCCTGCGCCGCATCGTGGATCGAACACGGACCCACCACCACCATCAGCCGGTCGTCGCGACCATGCACGACATCGGCCACCTGGACCCGGCAGGCCTCGATGAAGCGCTGCACGGCGTCATCCCCGGGCAGTTCGTACTGCAGCAGGGCGGCGGAGATCAGCGGCCGCACCTCCTGGATGCGCACGTCGTCCAGCCGGTTGGCGTGCGGGGTTTCCTCGTTGGGTTCCACGACTTGCCGCGAGAGACTCATGTCCAAGCCCTCGCGGTCACGCCCGCGCAAACTCGGCGATCACCTCCGCCTCGTAGGCCAGCAGCTTCTGCGTGCTCGGCCGAGCCTCCATGCGCTCGAAGTGTGCGTGGCAGTTCGGGAACGCCAAGAGGTCCGTGCCGAGCTGCCCGGCACGCCGGAAACACCAGTAGAAATAGGCATCCGCCGCGGTGTAGTGGTCCGCGAAGAACCAGTCTCGGCCTTCGAGCGACTGCTCGGCCACCGCGAAATGCTGCTTCAGCAGCGCCTGCGCGCAGCGGCGCACGCTGTCTTCGCTGCCGGGCAGGTCGCAGTAGCGCTGCGGGCGGGCGTTGGGCGTGATCGCGGGGTGGATCGCCGAGGCGCACCAGGCGAGGAAGGCGATGGCCCGCATCTCCTCCAGCGAGCCGGACGGCAGCAGCCGCGCCTGCGGGAACTGGCGGGCGATCCAGATCTGCAGGGCGACGTTTTCGGTGAGCGGCTCGCCATCGATGACCAGCACCGGCACCTTGTGCTTCGGATTCACGCGGTCGTATTCGGGCTTCAGGTGCTCGCCCTTCCCCATGTTGACCGGCTGTACCTGGAAGTCGGCACCGGCTTCCGTGAGCGTGAGGTAGGGCACGAGCGAACAGGCACCCGGGGTGTAGAAGAGGATGAGGTTCATGGCGCAGCGGTGGTGGTGGCGGCGCGCGAAGGTCGCGCCCTTCGATCTTAGCCACCCGGTCGGGTCATCACCTGCTGCTCGAGGCGCGCGCCCTGATCGACCACCAGCACGGCGCGGAAGTCGTTCACGTTGGTCAGGGTCGGCCCGGTGACCACGCTGTCGCCGAGGGCACCGAAGAACCCATGCGCATCATTGCGGTCGAGGCTCTGGCGCGGCGGCACGCCGCAGGCCCAGGCGCGCGCCAGCGTGTCGGGGCCGCTGACCGCGCCGGCGATCGGCTCGGCGCCGTCCACGCCGTCGGTGTCGGCGGCGAGCGCGTGCACGCCGGCCAGGCCTTCGAGGGCGATCGTGAACGACAGCAGGAACTCGACGTTGCGGCCGCCGCGGCCGTGGGCGCCGTCGACGTCACCGCGCAGCGTGACGGTGGTCTCCCCGCCGCTGAGCAGCACGCACGGCGGCGCGAACGGCTGGCCGTGCAGCGCCACCTGGCGGGCGATGCCGGCCAGCACCTTGCCGACGTCGCGGGCCTCGCCTTCGAGGCTGTCCGACAGGATGTGCGCGGCCAGGCCACGGGCGCGGGCCGCTTCCGCGGCCGCCTCCAACGCCTGCTGCGGCGTGACGACCAGCCGCACCTCATGGCCATGCAGACGCGGGTCTGCGGGTTTGATGCTCTCGCCCTCGCCGCTCTCGAGCAGGCGCCGCACCGCCGCGGGCACGTCGAGCCGGTAGCGTTCGATCACCGCGAGCGCATCGGCACAGTCGGTCGGGTCGGCGATGGTCGGGCCGGAGGCGATGTCCACCGGCGCATCGCGCGGCACGTCGGACATCAGCAGCGTCAGCACCCGCGCGGGGTGGCAGGCGGCGGCCAGCCGGCCGCCCTTGATGGCCGAGACATGCCGGCGCACCGTGTTCATCTCGGTGATGCTGGCGCCGCTGGCCAGCAGCGCGCGGTTGAGCGCCTGCTTGTCGGCCAGCGTCAGGCCGGCGCCGGGCGCCACCAGCAGCGACGACCCGCCGCCCGACACCAGCACCAGCACCAGGTCGTCCGGCCCGGCCTGTTCGGCCAGCTGCAGCATGCGCGCGGCCGCGGCGGCGCTGGCCGCATCGGGCACCGGGTGCGCGGCCTCGACGATCTCGATGCGCCGGCACGGCGCGGCATGGCCGTAGCGGGTGACCACCAGCCCGTGCAGCGCCACCGCGGGCCCGTAGTGCTGCTCGACCACCCGCGCCATCTCGGCCGAGGCCTTGCCGAAGCCGAGCACCAGCAGCCGCCCGCGCGGCGGCGGCGGCAGGTGCGGCGGCACGCACACCGCGGGCTGGGCGCGCCGCACGGCGGCGTCGAACAGGTCGTGCAGCAGCGCGCGGGGATCGTCGTGGAAACCGCTGGGCATCGTCAGGCAATCGATCGATCAGGTCACGGGGGCCGGGTTGAACAGCACCAGCGCATTGTGGAGCCGGTGGCGCTCGGCCCAGGTGCGCTGGCCGCTGGCGGTGGCCAGCAGCTGGTGGAAGAGCTGCCAGCCGAGCGCCTCGATGCTCGCCCGGCCCTCGGCGATGGCGCCGGCGTCCAGGTCCATCAGGTCGTGCCAGCGGCGCGCCAGCTCGCTGCGCGTGGCCACCTTCAGCACCGGGCAGGCGGCCAGCCCGTAGGGCGTGCCACGGCCCGTGGTGAAGACGTGCACGTTCATGCCGGCGGCCAGCTGCAGCGTGCCGCAGATGAAATCGCTGGCCGGCGTGGCCGCGTACACCAGGCCCTTGCGGCCGGCCAGCCGCTCGCCCGGCGCCAGCACGCCGCTGATCGGCGCGCTGCCGCTCTTGATGATCGAGCCCATCGCCTTCTCGACGATGTTGGACAGCCCGCCGGCCTTGTTGCCCGGCGTGGTGTTGGCGCTGCGGTCGACCCCGCCGCGCTGCAGGTAGGCGTCGTACCAGGCCATCTCGCGCACCATCGCCTCGGCGATCGCCGGCGTGGCCGCGCGTGCCGTGAGCTGCTCGATGCCGTCGCGCACCTCGGTGGTCTCGCTGAACATCACGGTGGCGCCGGCACGCACCAGCAGGTCGGTCGCGAAGCCCACCGCCGGGTTGGCGGTCACGCCGCTGAAGGCATCGCTGCCGCCGCACTGCACGCCCACCACCAGCTCGCTGGCCGGCACGGTCTCGCGGCGCCGGGCGTCGAGCCGCGCCAGGTGCGCTCGGGCCTGCGCGAGGATGTGGTCCAGCATCGAGGCGAAGCCCACATGGGCGCTGTCCTGCAGGCACACCACGTCGAGCGCCTCGGCCCCCGCCGCGGCGATCGGCAGGCTGCCCGGCGGCAGCAGGCGCTGCGGCTGCAGCTTCTCGCAGCCCAGGCTCACCACCATCACCTCGCCGCCGAAGTTCGGGTTCAGCGCCAGGTGGCGCAGCGTGCGGATCGGGATCTCGGCCCCGGGGGCGTCGATGGCGACGCCGCAGCCGTAGGTGTGCTCCAGCCCGACCACGTCGTCGACGTTCGGGTAGTGCGGCAGCAGCTCGGCCTTGATGCGCTCGACCGCCCGGGCGACGACACCGGCGACACATTGCACGGTGGTGGTGATGGCCAGCACGTTGCGCGTGCCGACCGAGCCGTCGGCGTTGCGGTAGCCCTCGAAGGTGTAGCCCTCCAGCGGGGGCGCGGCCGGCGCGGGCCGCGTGGCCCGCGGCAGGCCGTCGAGCGAGCGCGCGGGCGGCATGCGCAGCCGCTGCTCGTGCACCCAGCTGCCGGCCGGCAGCGCCTGCCGGGTGTGGCCGATCACCACGCCGTAGCGCAGCACCGCGGCGTCGGCCGGCAGGTCCACCAGCGCGACCTTGTGGCCCTGCGGCACGGCGTCGCGCAGCACCGGCCCGTCGGGCAGCGCGGTGCCCGCGGGCAGGCCGCCGTCGTTGGCGACGATGGCCACGTTGTCCTGTGGATGGATGCGGATCAGCACCGGTGTCATCGGCCCCTCATGCAGCAGCGGTATCGGTGGCCAGCACCTCGACCCAGTTGGGATTCAGGCCCACCGGCGTGGACCGGCCGGCCGAGAGCGTGCCGTCGGCACGGCTGACGCGGTGCACGCCCAGCGTGTGCGACGCCTGCCCGGCCGCGACCAGCCAGCGGCCCGAGGGCGTGATCGCGAAGCTGCGCGGCTGCGCCTCGGTGGGCCAGCGGCCGATCGGGCGCAGGCCCTCGGCCTCCACCGCGAACCCTGCCAGCGTGCTCGAGCGCCGCTCGCTCGCATACACGAACGCGGCGCCCGGGGCGAAGCGCACCTCGGCGGCCCACGGCTCGAGGCCGCTGCCCACCGGCAGCAGCGGCTGCGTCTGCAGCGCGGTCAGCGTGCCGTCGTGCGGGTCGCGGGCCAGCAGGTCGAGCGTGCCGTCCAGCTCGTTCAGCAGCACGGCGCGCCGGCCGTCCGCATCGAACCGCAGGTGCCGCGGACCGGCGCCCGGCCGGGCGGTGAACACCCCCGGCGCGGCCGGCCCGAGCCGGCCGTTCGCCGCATCGAAACGCCAGTGCAGCACCTGCCCTTCGCCGAGCAGCGCGGCGTAGGCGAAGCGCTGGTCGGGCGAGACCTGCAGGCAGTGGGCATGGCGTCCGGTGGGCAGCACCTGGGTGGCCGGGCCGGCCAGGCCGGTGGCGTCGAGCGGACTGACGGCCACCTGGTCCCCCGGGTACGAGGCGCTGAGCAGCCAGCGGCCCGAGGCCTCGGTGGACAGGTAGGCCATGCTGTGCGGCAGCGGGGCCTCGCCGAGCGGGTGCAGGCGGCCTTCGGCCGGATCGACGGCGAACGACAGCACGGCCCACGGTTCGCTGCGCCGCGCCGCATACAGCCGCCGGCGCCGCGCATCCAGCGCCAGCGGCATCACCTGGCCGAGGCCGGCGAGGGTCTGCCGCGGCTCGAGCGTGCCGCGCGCCTCGTCGAGGGCCAGCACCCACAGTTCGCCGCTGTCGGCGCAGCTCGTGTAGACGAAGGTCATGGCCGGCTCAACGGAACAGGTTTGGCAGCCACATCGAGAACGCCGGCACGTAGGTCACCAGCAGCAGGCAGACGCCCAGCGCACCGTAGAACGGGCCGATGGTGCGCATCACCTGCCCCACCGAAATGCCGCCGATGGCGCAGCCGACGAACTGCACCGAGCCCACCGGCGGCGTGTTCAGGCCCAGCGCGCAGTTGATCAGCATCACGATGCCGAACTGCACCGGGTCCATGCCGAACTGCTGGCAGATCGGCAGGAAGATCGGCGTGCAGATCAGGATGGTGGCGGCCATGTCGAGGAAGGTGCCGAGCAGGAACAGCAGGAGGTTGACCATCGCGAAGATCACCCACGGGTGGCTGCTGATGGACTTCATCCAGTCGCCGGTGAGCTGCGGCACCTCGTACAGCGCCATGAAGTAGCCGAACGCGTTGGAGATGCCGATCAGCAGCAGCACCACGCCGGTGGTCTTGCAGGCCTTCGCGCAGGCTTTCAGGAAGTTCTGCAGCGTCATCGAGCGGTACACCAGCGCGGTGATCAGCAGGGCCCACAGCACCGCGATCGACGCCGACTCGGTGGCCGTGAACGCCCCCGACAGGATGCCGGCCAGGATGATGACCACCACCAGCAGGCCCGGCGTGGCCACCGCGAACGAACGCAGCACCTGGCCCCAGCCGGGGAAGCGGCCGTGCGTGGGATAGCCGCGCCGGCGCGCCACCCACCAGGCCGCGGCGAGGTTGCAGGCCGTCAGGATCAGCGCCGGCACCAGGCCCGCGAGGATGAGGCTGAACACGCTCACCGAGGCGATGCCCGAGGTGGCCAGCGTGAAGATGATGAGGTTGTGCGAGGTCGGCATGATGGCGCCGACCAGCGCCGCATGGGTGGTCACGTTCACCGCATAGTCGGTGTCGTAGCCCTCCTTCTTCATCAACGGGATCATCACCGAGCCCATCGCCGAGACGTCGGCCAGCGGCGAGCCGGCGACCCCGCCGAACAGCGTGCAGCCCAGCACGTTGCTCATGCCCAGGCCGCCGCGCACATGGCCGACCAGGCTGTTGGCGAAGCGCACGATGCGGTCGGCGATGCCGCCGTACAGCATCAGCTCGCCGGCGAAGACGAAGAACGGGATCGCGAGGAAGCTGAACACCTCCATGCCGCCGATCATCTTCTGGAACACCAGCGCGACCGGCAGGCCGGCGGTGACGATGGTCGCGACGGACGACAGCCCGATCGCGAAGGCCACCGGCACGCCGATCAACAGCAGTGCGGTGAAGCTGATGGTGAGGACGATCAGTTCCATGTGCCTTCCGGAGCAACGGGTTCAGGGGACAGGCGGCGCTCCAGCACGGCGGCGTCGGCCGCGGGGGCGCGGGCGCGGCGCGGCCGGCCCCAGTCGAGCGGCGGCACCTCGGTGCCGCGCCACACCGCGATGAAGTGCTCGATGGAGAACAGCACCACCGTCACGCCGGCGATCACCAGCGGGATGTAGTCGACGCTGTCGGGCACGCCGAGCATCGGCTTGGTCTCGTGCCACTTGGCCACGGTCCACTGCCAGCCGCTCTCGGCCATCAGCGCGCCGAACAGCGCCACCAGCGCGTGGATCAGCAGTTCGATGCGGTGGCGCCAGACCTCGGGCAGCAGCGCCACCATCGATTCCAGGCCGATGTGGCCGGACTCGCGCACGCCCACCGCCAGCCCGAAGGCGGTGACGTACAGCACCAGCAGCAGCGCCAGGCCTTCGGCCCAGGTGGGCGTGTCGTTGAGCAGGTAGCGGCCCACCACCTGGTACTGCACGCACAGCACGACGGTCAGCAGGCCCGCCACGGCCAGCACCAGGCAGACCTTGCACAGGGCCTCGCAGAAGCGGGTGTACATGGTGTGCCGCGGCTCAGTTGCCGTCCTGGATCGAGCGCACCAGGCGCTTCAGGTCCGGGGTGGTGATGAACTTGTCGTAGACCGGGCCCATCAGCGCCTGGAACGCCTTGCGGTCGACCTCGATGATCTCGGCGCCGCCCGCCTTCACGTTGGCGAGCGACTTGGCCTCCTGCTCGTCCCACTTCCTGCGCTCGACCGCCACCGAGGCCTTCGCCGCGGCGCGGATCATGTCCTGGTCGGCGCGCGGCAGCTTGTCCCACACCACCTTCGAGAACAGCAGCATCTCCGGCGCCATCGAGTGCTCGGTCTTCGAGTAGTACTTGGCCGACTCGTAGTGCTTGGCGGTGTCGTACGACGGCACGTTGTTCTCGGCGGCGTCGAGCAGCCCGGTGCGCAGGCCGGTGTAGACCTCGCCGAAGGGCATCGGCGTCGCGTTGGCGCCCATCGCGCCGACCAGCGCCACCCACAGGTCGGACTGCTGCACGCGGATCTTCATGCCCTTGGTGTCGGCCGGCGTGCGCACCGGCTTCTTGGCATAGATCGACCGGGCACCGCTGTCGTAGAACGCCAGCGCGACGAAGCCCTGCGCCTCGCAGTCCTTCAGGATCTCGTCGCCGACCGGGCCGTCGAGCATGCGGCGCATGTGGTCGACCGACTGGAACAGGAACGGCAGCGTCGGCACCATCGTCTTATGGCAGACGCCGTTCATCGGGCTGATGTTGACGCGCGCCATGTCGAGCGCGCCGATCTTCAGCTGGTCGATGG
>Ga0233424_10001373_pt1 | contig 21753 bp, 18 predicted proteins | sample Watercolumn_Towu_FD_181011 | JGI IMG/M metagenome (GOLD analysis project Ga0233424, IMG submission 181011) | Freshwater microbial communities from Lake Towuti, South Sulawesi, Indonesia - Watercolumn_Towuti2014_125_MG | ecosystem: Environmental > Aquatic > Freshwater > Lake | place: Indonesia... | reverse complement strand
CCGACTCGCGCAACGAAAAGGCGCAGGGTCTGCTGTCCGAGCTCGAGGTGACGGATGCGAAAATCTCGCCGCTCGTCGCGCGCCTCGCCGAGTGGGTCGCTTCGCTCACTGCCGACGAACTCGCGAAGGTGAGCGACGCCGCGCGCGAGCACCTCGGGCCGCTGCGTCGCCTGCAGGCGCGCGCCGAACACCAGATGAGCGAGCCGGAAGAGAACCTCTACTCCGAATTGTCGACGACCGGCTCGTCGGCGTGGGGCCGCCTGCAGGGCGACATGACGTCGCAGTTGAAGACGAGCGTCGACCTGCCCGACGGCGCGAAGGATCTGCCGATGGCCGCCGTGCGCGGGCTGGCGAGCAACCCCGACGCGCGCGTGCGCAAGGCCGCGTACGAGGCCGAGATGCGCGCGTGGCCGACGATCGGCGTGCCGTGCGCCGCCGCGATGAACGCGATCAAGGGCGAGGCGAACGCCGTGAACCGCCGCCGCCAGTGGTCGTCTCCGCTCGATGCGTCGCTGTATGCCAACAGCGTGAGCCGCGCGACGTTCGACGCGATGCAGTCGGCCGTGCACGCGTCGCTGCCCGACTTCCGCCGCTGGCTGCGCGTGAAGGGCCGCCTGAACGGCGACACGAACGGTCTCTCCTGGTGGAACCTGCTCGCCCCGCTGTCGTTCGCGCCGAGCAACATCTCGTGGGACGACGGCGTGAAGTTGGTGCGCGGCGCATTCAGCGCCTACAGCGACCGGCTCGCCGGCTTGGTCGACCGCTCGCTCGCCGAATCGTGGATCGACGCCGAGCCGCGCGAAGGAAAAGTGGGCGGCGCGTTCTGCATGTCGTTCGTCGACGACCGCTCGCTCGTTCTGCTCAACTGGAGCGGCAGCGTCGACTCCGCGCAGACCACCGCACACGAGCTCGGACACGCGTACCACAACACGCAGCTCGCGCACCGCACGCCGATGCAGCGCAACCTGCCGATGGCGCTGGCCGAAACCGCGAGCATCTTCTGCGAGACGCTCGTGGTCGAAGAAGGTCTCTCCCGCTTGCAGGGCGACGAGCGGCTCGCGTTGCTCGACATCGACCTGCAGGGTGCCGCGCAGGTGGTGGTCGACATCCACAGCCGGTTCCTCTTCGAGTCGGAGGTGTTCGCCCGGCGCCAGCGTCGCACGCTCGGCGTGAGCGAGTTCAACGAACTGATGGGCGACGCGCAGAACCGCGCGTACGGCGACGGCATCGACCAGTCGACCGCGCACCCGTACATGTGGATCTTGAAGCCGCACTACTACGGCAGCCACTTCTACAACTGGCCGTACACGTACGGGCTGTTGTTCGGCTTGGGCTTGTACGCGCAGTACCAGCGCGACCCGCAGCGGTTCCGCGGCGGCTACGACGACTTGTTGTCGCGCGCCGGCATGGACTCCGCCGAGCAACTCGGCCAGTCGTTCGGTCTCGACGTCACAAAAGAGGACTTCTGGACTGCGTCGCTCGACGTGCTGCGCGCGCGGATGCGCGACTACGAGGCGCTCGCCGCACCACACTTGCAGGCGTGACCGCGGCCCGCGCGACGACGCTCTACGACGCCTCGCGCGAACAGATCGCCGAGGTGCTGGCGGGCGAGCCGGCGTACCGCGTCGCACAGGCGTGGTCGGGGCTCTACACGCAGTTCCAACCACCCGGCCGAATCACCACGCTGTCGGCCGCGCTGCGCGAACACCTCGCGCGCGCGCTTCCCGAGGCGCTCGTGCTCGTGCGCGAGAGCGTGAGCGACAAGGGCGACACCGTGAAGTTCTTGTGGCGGCTCGTCGACGGCGGGCACCCGATCGAGACGGTGCTCATGCACTACGCCGACCGCGTGACGGTGTGCGTGAGCACGCAGGCCGGTTGCGCGATGGCGTGCGGCTTTTGCGCGACGGGCCAGGCCGGCTTCAACCGCCAGCTCACGAGCGGCGAGATCGTGGAGCAGGTGGTGCGCGCCGCGCGGCACGCGAAGCAACGTAAGCAGCGCGTGGCCAACATCGTGTTCATGGGCATGGGCGAGCCGCTCGCCAACGAGCCGGCGGTGTGGGCGGCGATCGAGCGGCTGCACGGCGACATCGGGATCTCGGCACGCCACCTCACCGTGTCGACCGTGGGCATCGTGCCGGGCATCCGCACGCTCAGCACTCGTCCGCTGCCGGTGAATCTCGCCGTGTCGCTGCACGCCGCGCGCGACGAGTTGCGCGACGAACTCGTGCCGATCAACAAGCGGTATCCGCTGGCGGAACTGATGGACGCCTGCCGCGACTACCTGCGCGCGAAGAACCGTCGCATCAGTTTCGAGTGGGCGCTCATCGCCGGAGTGAACGACACTGTGCGCGACGCGAGCGAACTGGCCAAGCTCGCCAAGTCGCTGAAACCGACCGCGCACGTGAATCTCATCCCGCTCAACCCGACGCCGGGCTTCCCGACACGCGGCACCGACGCTGCCGGCGTGCGACGCTTCGCCGACCGCCTGCGCGACCGCGGGGTGAATGCCACCGTGCGGCGCAACCGCGGCACAGACATCGACGCGGCGTGCGGGCAACTCGCGGGCGGTCAGCCCGTGGTGCTCACCGTGCGCCGCAATGTGTAGCGGTCAGGTTCCGCCGCGCAGCAACTCGGCGAGCCGATCGCGCCCGGCGTCGATGTTCTGGCGCAGGATCGCTTCCACGACCGACACGAACAGTCGTCCGTCGTAGTACAGACGCATGACGAGTTCGGCCCCGCCGCCCGGGTCTCCGCGTGCTGCCATGTCGCCCTTGAGTGCGGCGGCCGCCACCGCCACCGTCAGGCGCCACATGGCGTGTTGCCGCTCATCGATCTCGCGGCGCTCGAACACGATGCGTGAAAGATCGGCACGTTCGTACACGGCGCGCACCATCCGCAGTCGCTTCGAGCGTGCGAACGGCCCGACGCGGGCGCGCAGTTCCACATCCCACGTCGGCTCGGATGCGTCATCGACGCGCACGGCCGTGTGCACGAGCGGCATCCACGCTGGATACACGCCGAGATCGTCGACGTGCGCGAGCACTTCGCCCACCGATGCGGCGGTCGTGAGCGACGCCTCGAGTTGCATCATGCGGCGGCCGTCGATTGCTCGACGCGCCTACTCGACGTGGTCGCCCTGGTTGAAGTCGTCGATGTGGTCGCCCTGCGGCAACGAATCGGTGTCCGACGCAACACTCGGGCGCTCGATGGGCTTGGTCTGGCTGGAGAACGCGCGCCCCAAGAGGCGTCCGGTGGCATTCAGCGCGCCGCCGACGTCGCTCGTGCGGTCGAACTTCGGCAGATACGCCGGTTGCGTGTCGGGGCTCGCGGTGTGCGGCGTCGCACTCGTGGCATCGCTCGGCACGTCGACGGGTGTCTCGCCCGGCACCTCCGCGGACAACGGCGCGAGAAGAGGCGAGTCCAGCGGCAGCGTCGGGTCGAACAACTCGGGCCCGTCCTTTCGCTTGGCGGGCTTCGACGCGTCGCGCGCGGTGCGACGCGGCACGGCGCCGGTCTTGTTCCCCGGTTTCGCTGCCGCGGCGCCCTTGGTCGAGGTGCGGCGCGTGGAGGCGGTGGCGTCGCCACCCTTGCCGGGCTTTCGTGCGGTCACGCTCGATGTCGTGTTCGGCGCCACGAACAACCTCGGCACCCGCTCGCGGCGGTCGTCGAAGCTCCAGCCGCGCGGCAGCGTGAGTCGCGCGGCATGCGTGGTGCACAGCACGTTGAGGTGCCGAGCGTCGTCGGGGTCGTGGTTCTCCAGCCACACGACGCACGAGATGCGATCGATGCCGAACGCCACCTCGCCAGGCTCGTTGCACCCGAGCTTTTCGCAACTGCGGCTCATCACCGTCAAGAGTAGAGAGAATGTGCCGCCAGGTGGGCGATGCGGGCCTCGATCCCACGACTTCTACGATGTGAACGTAGCGCTCTTCCGACTGAGCTAATCGCCCTTGGTGACCGCCGAGGCTAGCGGCTCGATGCAGACCGTGCCCATGCCTTGGCGGTCGCGAGCCTGCGTGGTGTCGCTGTCGCACGGCGCGTCGAACGGCACGAGTTCGCGCACGACCGCTTGGTGCGGCCCGTTGCAGGGCACCTCGTAGGCCGCGCCGAGTTGGTCGAAGTCGACGCACGAGCCGCTCGTGATGAGCCCGTCGATGCCGCGCTCGGGCATCGGGTCGCCCATGATGTGCAGGACGAGCAGGATCGCGGTGCCGACTCCGATGACGACGAGCACGAACCGCCACGGAAACCGCGCCGGCGGATACACGCGGTCGAGGTCGGCGTCGTGCGGCTGGCGAGCGGCGTGCTCCGTGCCGTGATGGTCGGCACGACTGCTGCCTCCGAGATTCTCGCCGACGCCCGCGGCGCTGCCCGTCTTCAGTTGCAGGTCGTACGCGGCGCGGCGCGCGGGCGACGACAACACGCTCCATGCTTCGGCGATGCGCGTCACGTCGATGCTGCTCGACGCCGCCGTGGTTCCGCGGGCGTCGGGGTGTGCTTCGCGCATGCGCGCGCGGTAGGCGCGGCGGATGTCGGCGAGCGACGCGGTGCGCGCGACGCCGAGCGCGGCGTAGTGGTCGGTCACGCGGCCCGCCTCAGTACCCGAGCGCCACGTCGACCGTGCCGACGAGCGGTTCCCCCGCGGCAAACAACCGGCAGTTCGTCGCGATGCGCTCCGAGAGGAGCGGCAACGCCATGGCGCGCGTGTTGCCGATGTGCGGCGTGACGAGGCAGTTGTCGAGGGTCCACAGCGGATGGTCCTTGGGCAGGGGTTCGGGGTCGGTCACATCAAGCGTGGCACCGCCGATGCGTCGTTCGCGCAACGCATCAACCAGGTCGTCGGTGACAACCAACCGCCCGCGCCCGACGTTCACCAGCCACGCGTCGGACTTCATGAGCGCCAGTTCGCGGGCGGCGATGAGCCCCGTCGTCTCGGGCGTGAGCGCGCACGCCAGCACCACGGCGTCGGCGGTCGGCAGCACCGCGTGCAGTTCGCGCGGCCCGACGACGCGAGCGACGCCGGGCATCGCGGCGGCGCCAGGCGTCGGCGCCGCGCGCTTGCGCACCACCGTGATGCGCGTGTTGAACCCCTGCAGCATGCGCACCAGCGAGGCAGTGATGCCCCCACCGCCCACGATCACGATGTCGCCGCCGAGCAGGTAGCGGCCGTGGTCGCCGGTCCACTCGTGCACGCGCGAGTAGCCGATCACGTGGCGCATGCCGCCGAGAAGGAATGCCATGCACAATTCGGCGACGGGTTCGGCGTACACGCCCTTGCCGCTCGTCCACACTCGACGCGCGTCGAGATACGGTACGAAGTTCTCGATGCCGGCGAACGGCAACTGCACCCAGCGGAAGTGCGGGTGCTCGCGCATCACCGCGCCGAGCGCGTCGGCACCGTGGGGGTCGCCCCACACGAGCGCGTCTGCGTCGGCATAGTCGGCAATCTCGCATCCGCCGGCGCGCACCGCGTCGCGCAACCGCTCGGGCGCAGTGGTCGGGCCGACCGCGACGCGCGTCATCGCGCGCAGTCCGCGACGCGGGCCATCAGTTGCCGGTGAGCGTGGCGGCGATGTTGCCCGCCGACGCTCCGCCGCGGCGCAACACCACCACCAAGCACCACAGCGACGCCATCGTGACGACGAACAAGCTGATCGCCCCGACACCCCAGAACGGTTTGATGGTGCTGCGCGTCGCACCAAGGAGCGCTACGGGGAACGTGGTCGAGCCTGCCTCGCTGATGAGCGACGACACGACCGCGTTGTCGAGGCACAACGCGAACGACAAGAGTCCGCCGGCGATCATCGCCGACGCGATGAGCGGCAGCGTGATCTGGCGGAACGCGCGCCCCGGGGGCGCGCCGAGGTCGGCGGCCGCTTGCTCGAGCGATTCGTCGAGGCCCGCGAGGCGCGCCCGCACGATGAGCGTGACCACTGCGGAGGAATACATGGATTGTCCGACCCACAACTTGTTCATGCCGCCGTTGAACGGCCCCCAACCCGACCCGAAGACGTAGCCGACCAGGGGAACTTCTTGGATGCGCGGGAACCACGTGGCGAGCGCGAGCGCCTCCATGATCTCGGGCGTCACGAGGATGAGGAACACCACCACCATGAACGCGCTCGACCACGCGCCTGGCCGCCGCGCGAGCGCGACGCCCGACGTGCCGCCGAGAATGACGGCGATGATCGTGGCGCCGAGCGCGGCGAGGAACGAGTTGCGGATCGCGTCGCCGATGCCGGAGAAGTCAAAGAGCGTGGCGTACCACCTCGTCAGCACTCCGTTCACCACGATTGCGAGAGCGAACGCACTCGGCACGATCCACCCGCTGTGGCCGCCGCCGAACTTGGCCCGCTTGCGCAACACGCGCTGCGCCACCACGCCCGCGGCGACGAGCGCGGCGAACAACGCAACGGTCTGCGCGAAGACTGCGGCATCGAACAGTTCTCCCCACCACTTGGTGCTCACGGCGTACGACCAGATGGTGAACGAGTTGCCGCGGTTGAACGAGTGCATGAACACGAGCCCGACCGGGATGAAGAGGAAGACGAGCACGAGCACCGTCCACGCGCCGAGCGCGCGATGCAGCACCGAGTCGGCGAGTGCGAAGTGCTTCGACGGCGCAACGCCGACTTGGCGCGGACGCTGCGCGGCGCGACGGCGCAACGACTGCACGAGGGGCTCGAACACCACGAGGACATTCGGCGCCGCCCACACGATCGCTGCACCGGCGACGAGCACCAGCAGCACCGCGCCGATCATGAGCACCGCCATCGCCGAGCCGAGCGGCCAGTTCTGCGCCTGGTTGAACTGCGATGCGATCATCGCGCCGATCATGTTGCCCTTCGCGCCGCCGAGCACGGTGGCGGTCACGTAGTCGCCGCACATCGGGATGAACGTGAGCAGCACGCCCGCGGCGATGCCCGGGCCGGCGAGCGGCAGCGTGACGCTGAAGAACGTCGCGATGCGACCGGCGCCGAGGTCTTTGCTCGCTTCGCGCAGCAGCACGTCGATGCGGTCGAACGCGACGTAGAGCGGCAAGATCATGAACCCGAGGTAGTTGTAGACGATGGCGAGCTGCACGGCGGCGGCAGTCTCCAAGATCTGGATTCCGTTGTCGCCGACGAGCCCGATGTCCTGCAGCCACTTGGAGAACATGCCGTTGGGCGCCAGCGGAATCCGCCACGCCACCGTGCGGATGAGGAAACTCGTGAAGCTCGGCACCACCACGGCGGCGAGCACGATGGCCCGCCACTTCTCCCCCACCTTGAACGCCGCGAAGTACGCGACGGGAAGCCCGATGAGCAGGCACAGCAGTGTCGCGGAGATCGCGATGCGGATCGTGCCGCGGAACACCTTGAAGAACGTCTCGTCGAACACCGCCGAGTAGCTCGCGGTCGACGGATTGGAGAAGTCGACGGGGACGAGCCGGTTGATGTCCTTCGTGCCGAACGAATAGAGCACCACGAAGACGATCGGCGCGACGAAGAACGCCGCGTACCAGATGATCGACGGAAGCGCGAGCGCAAACTTCGGGCCGCGCGGCCGCCAGCCTCGCTTGTTCGCGACCGTCGCGGCCACCGATCAGCCTCCGGCTTTGGCCTTCACCTTGTTCATGATCTCAACCTGGCGGTCGGTCAGCGGTGAGATCTCCTGCGTCTGGAACGTGGCGACCTGCTCGGGCGTGAAGAAAATCATCTCGCCGCGCACGAGGTCGGGCGCCAACTCTTGGATGAGCGTGTCGATGTTCTTCATGCCGGTGTTGTAGCCGTGGTACTGCAGGTCTCTGATCGAGATCTCGGGCACGAGTTCCCAGTTGATCCACGCGTGCGCCGCCTCGGGGTTGGGCGCGCCGGCCGCGACGCAGTAGGTGTCCATCCACAGTTCGGTCGCGGGCGCGCCGAGCACCCACACCCACTCGTCGGGGTCGCCACCGGCATCCTCGATGCGCGTGTAGGCCTGGCGCAAGTCGCCGTTCCAGCCCATCGCCACGCTGTACGCGCCCTCGGCGAGCTTGGTGCTCGGGTACGAGTCGAACGCCTTGATGTGCTGCGCGAACTCTTCGACGAGGAACCGTTCGCACTCGGCGATGTCGGCTTCGTCCTGGCTGTTCCAGTTCTTGCCCTTCGACCAGTACCACATGCCGCAGAGGTTCGGGCCAGTGTCGATCATCGCGCAGTCGCCGCTCGCTTCGTTCATGCACGCGTCGATGAAGTCCTGCCAAGTCTCCATCTTGCGGGTGATCTTGGTCTTGTTGTAGATGTACCCGGTGCTGCCCCAGTTCTTGCAGACGGAGTACTCGTTGCCGGCGTCCCACGCGCGACCCACGTACGCGGTGTCGACGTTCGAGAAGTTCGGGATCTTCGACATGTCGAGCTTCTGGATGAGGCCCTTCTCCACCATCTGCGGAATGTACGGGCCGGTCGGCACCACGATGTCGAAGCCGCTGTTGCCGGCGCCCGCCGCGAGTTTGGTGATGAGGTCTTCGTTGCTCGGGTAGTAGTCGACTTTCATCGTGACGCCGAGTTCGCTCTCGGCGAGCGAGCCGACCAGCTCGGGGTCGTTGTAGTCGCCCCAGGTGTACATCGCGAGCGCACCCGACGCCTTGTTGACGACGCGGCTGTAGTCGCCCGACGCTTCGCCGGTCGATTCGCCGCCGTCGCTCGACTCGTCCGAGCCGCCGCACGCGGTGAGCACCACGGCGAATCCTGCGGCCACGGTGCCGCCTTTCAGGAAGGCACGACGGTTGAGTTTGTCGCGGAATGCCTCCGGTGCGAGCATGCGCAGCTGCTTGGTCATTGCTTCCCCTCGGTTATGCGTCGAAACTTACCAAGAACCGTACTACACTGCGCGCTCACAGCGCCGCTCTCTCGGCGCCTAGCGCGGCGGCCGGTGCGGCCATCACGACCTCCGCCTGGCGGGCAGAGAAGAGATACACGTCGTCGGCCGACCACGAGCACCACACCTCGTCGTCGACCTTGAACCGCTCGGGGTTGGTGCGCGGCATGAGCACGAGCAGGTCCTTGTTGCCGCTTCGCACCACGTATTGCAGCACGTCGCCGAAGTACGACACGCCGGCCACCGTGGCGCGGGTGCGGTTCTCCGGCTTGGCGGGTTGCGCCGCGGTGAGGTTGATGCATTCGGGTCGCACCGCCGACAGCGCGGGCTCGCCGTTGGGTACGTCTTCTTCGGGTCGGCTGGCGACGAACACGGTGCCGTCGTCGGCTTGCGAGCCGTGCTCGGTGGCGATGCCTTGCCAGAAATTGTTGCGCCCGACGAAGCCGGCGACGAACGCGGTGGTCGGACGCTCGTACACGGTCTCCGGGTCGGCGATCTGTTCGATGTGGCCGTTGAGCATGATGGCGATGCGGTCGCTCATCGACATCGCTTCTTCTTGGTCGTGCGTGACGAACACGAACGTGATGCCAAGGCGCGTCTGCAGGAGTTTCAATTCGATCTGCATCTCCTCGCGCAGCTTGCGGTCGAGCGCACCGAGCGGTTCGTCGAGCAAGAGGATGCTCGGCCGGTTCACCAACGCGCGTGCGACCGCGACGCGCTGCTGCTGGCCGCCCGACATCTGGCGCGGGCGGCGTTGGGCGAGGTTCGACATCTGCACCATATCGAGCGCCTCGGTCACGCGCTGCGCCATCTCCGATTTCGGCACGCCCTTCTGCCGAAGACCGTACGCCACGTTTTCTTCCACCGTCATGTGCGGGAAGAGCGCGTAGTGCTGGAACACCGTGTTCACGTCGCGCTTGTACGGCGGCACACCTTGCACGTATTCGCCCGAGATGCGGATGAAGCCCTCGTCGGGTTGCTCGAACCCGGCCAGCATGCGCAACGTAGTGGTCTTGCCGCAACCGCTCGGACCGAGCAACGAGAGGAATTCGCCGGCTTGAATCTCGAAGTTGATCTTGTCGACGGCGACCACATCGCCGTAGCGCTTCGTCACATCGACGAGTTCGACAGAGCCACGCTCGCTACTCACCGCCGGTTATCGCCCCCTCGCGCCGAAACGCTAGTCAGTCGCGACCGCACGACGCCATCCCTCGGCGACTGCCTCGCTAGATGGTGATGTTCGCCATCACGTGCTTCACGCGCGTGTAGTCGTCGAGCGCGTACGCCGACAGATCTTTGCCGTAGCCCGACTTCTTGTATCCGCCGTGGGGCATCTCGGCGACCATCGGGATGTGGGTGTTGATCCACACGCAACCGAAGTCGAGGGCCTTTGCCATGCGCATCGCCTTGCCGAAGTCGCGCGTCCACACCGACGACGCAAGGCCGTATTCGACGCCGTTGGCCCACTTCACTGCCTCGGCTTCGTCGCTGAACTTCTGCACGGTGATCACCGGGCCGAAGATTTCCTGCTGGATCATGTCGTCGCTCTGCTTCAAGTCGGCGACCACCGTCGGCTCGAAGAAATAGCCGTCGTTGCCGATCTTGTTGCCGCCGGCCACCACTCGCGCGTGCTTTGGCGCGCGCTCGACGAAGCCGCTCACGCGCGCCAGCTGGTTGGAGTTGTTGAGCGCGCCGTAGAGCACGTCGTCGTTCGGCTGGCCCGTCTTGGTGTTCTTCGCCGCCTCGGCGAGCGCCTCGACGAAGTTGCCGTACACCTTGGGCCCCGCGATCACGCGAGTGGCGGCGGTGCAGTCTTGTCCCGCGTTGAAGTATCCCGTCATCGAGATTTGTGCAGCGGCCGCCGCGAGGTCGGCGTCGTCGAAGACCACCACGGGTGCCTTGCCGCCGAGCTCGAGGTGTACGCGCTTCAGCGACTTCGACGCCGCTTCGGCGACTTCCATGCCGGCGCGCACCGAACCCGTCACCGACACCATCGCCGGCGTCGGGTGCGCGACCATCGCCCGACCCGTGTCGCGGTCGCCGCACACCACGTTGAACACGCCCGCGGGCAAGAACTGGTTGGCAATCTCGGCGAGCAACACGGTGGTGGCGGGCGTGGTGTCGCTCGGCTTCAGCACGATGCTGTTGCCCGCGGCGATGGCCGGCGCGAACTTCCACACCGCCATCATCATCGGGTAGTTCCACGGCGCAACTTGCGCGCACACGCCGACGGGCTCGCGGCGGATCATCGACGTGAAGCCCTTCATGTATTCGCCGGTGCTCTTGCCTTCGAGCATTCGCGCGGCGCCCGCGAAGAAGCGGACCTGGTCGACCATCGGCGGAATCTCCTCCGATGCGGTGATGGCGACGGGCTTGCCGCAGTTCTCCACTTCCATCGCGATGAACTCGTCTTTGCGCGCCTCGATCGCGTCGGCGATGCGGAACAAGGCGAGCGAACGCTCCGAGGGCGTCGACTCTTTCCACCTTTCGAAGCCGCGCGCGGCCGCCTGCATCGCGGCCTCGATGTCGGCCGCCTTGCTGTTCGGCGACGTCGCGTAGACCTTGCCGGTGGCCGGGTTGATGATGTCGAGCGTGTCGCCGCTCGCGGCGTCGACGTGCTGGGAGTCGACGAAATTGTGGAACTTTCTCATGCGGTTTTTCTAGCACGGCGCGTGTAGTAGACAAGTGGCGTGCAGCCCGCGCACCGCACGCTCGGCGTTCCGAAAGAAACCAAGACGCTGGAAGGCCGCGTGGCACTCACCCCTGACGGCGTACGCGAGTTCGAGCGCGCCGGCGTGGAAGTGTTCGTCGAGACGCAGGCCGGTGCGGCCGCGTCGATCACCGACGCCGAGTACACGGCGGCCGGCGCCACCATCGTGCCGACCGCCGCCGACGCGTGGGGGCAGAGCATGGTGGTGAAGGTGAAGGAACCGACCGAGAAGGAATTCGGTTTTCTGCGGCCTGACCTGACGCTCTTCACCTACCTGCATCTTGCGGCGTACCCGAAGGTGGCCAAGGCGCTGCTCGACAACAAGACCACGGGCATCGCCTACGAGACGGTGCAACTCGCCGACGGTTCGCTGCCGCTGCTCGCGCCGATGAGCGAAGTCGCCGGACGATTGGCGACGCAAGCCGGCGCGCACTACCTGCAACGCCCCTACGGCGGTCGCGGCGTGTTGATGGGCGGAGCCCCCGGCGTGCGCCCGGCGAAAGTCGTGGTGATCGGCGCGGGCAACGTGGGTTGGAACTCCGCGTGGATCGCCGCCGGCATGGAAGCAGAAGTGATCCTTCTCGACAAGAACCTCGACCGTCTGCGTTTCGTCGACCAGATCCACAAGGGCCGCATCATGACGCTCGCGTCGAATCGCGGCGCGATCGAGCGCAGCGTCGCGGAGGCCGACCTCGTGATCGGTGCGGTGCTCGTCGCGGGTGCGCGCGCGCCCGTGGTGGTGAGCGAGACGATGGTGAAGACGATGAAGAAGGGTTCGGTGATCGTCGACGTGGCGATCGACCAGGGCGGCTGCGTGGAGACGATGCGCGAGACCACGCACGTCGACCCGGTGTACGAGCTGCACGGCGTCATCCACTACGGGGTCGGCAACATGCCCGGCGCCGTGCCGCACACCAGCACCTACGCGCTCACCAACGCCACGCTGCCCTACCAGTTGCAGGTCGCGATCCACGGCGCGCGCGGCGCGGCCGTCAACGATTCGGCGGTCGCGCTCGGCGTCAACACCGTGGGCGGCAAATTGACGAACCAGCCGAGCTCCGAGGCGCTCGACATCGAGTTCGTCGAGCCGCTCGCCGCGCTCGCATGACCGCGCCGGCAATCTCCCTCCGCAACGTTCGAAAGTCGTTTGGTCCCGTAGAGGCGGTCACGAACGTCTCGCTCGAGATTCGAGACGGCGAATTCCTCACGTTGCTCGGACCGTCCGGTTCGGGCAAGACCACCGTCTTGCGGATGATCGCCGGCTTCGAACTGCCGACCAGCGGCACGATCCTGCTGAACGGCAACGACGTCTCCCACCAGCCGGCTTTCAAGCGCGACGTCAACACCGTGTTCCAGGACTACGCGCTGTTCCCGCACATGACCGTCGCAGAAAACGTGGAGTACGGGCTGCGCGTGCGCAAGACCCCGAAGCCGGAGCGCACCGCACGCCGCGACGACGCGTTGCGCATGGTTCGTCTCGCCGAGTTGGCCGACCGAATGCCGGCGCAATTGTCAGGCGGCCAGCGCCAGCGCGTGGCACTCGCGCGGGCGATCATCAACAAGCCGCGTGTGCTGCTGCTCGACGAACCGCTGGGCGCACTGGACCTCAAGCTGCGCGAAGAGATGCAGACTGAGCTGAAGGCGCTGCAGCGGACGCTCAACATCACGTTCGTGTACGTCACGCACGACCAGGGCGAGGCACTCTGCATGAGCGACCGCATCGCCGTGTTCAACGCGGGCAGGCTCGAGCAGGTCGGGTCTCCCCGTGACCTGTACGAGCGTCCGGCAACCGCCTTCGTCGCCGGTTTCGTCGGCGTGGCGAACCTGTTCGGCCCCGAGGTGTCACACCGACTGTTCGGGCGCCGCGCCGTCCACACCGTGCGACCCGAGCGAATGCAGGTGCTTGCGGCTTCGTCCGACCATGGGCACTCGGCGCGCGTGGTCGACTCGCAGTATCTCGGCGCCGAAATCCGACTTGCGTGCGCGCTTTGTGCTGGGGGTAATGTCGTGGTCAGCATCCCGAGCTCGCTCGAGAATGCCCCGTCACGCGGCCAGGAGGTCAGAGTGACGTGGGACCCTCAAGCGGTCTTCGAGGTGACTGACAAAGAATGAGACTCGGAATGTTCCAAGGGAGGGACAAATGAAAAGGAGAATATGTGCCATGGCAGTCGCGCTGCTCGGAGCCGTCGCGCTCGGAGCATGCGGAGGCGACGACGATGGCGGAGCGATGCTCGACGAGCTGGGGGAAGGCGAAGGCGCCGTGAACCTGGTCGCGTGGGCGGGCTACGTCGAAGACGGTTCCACCGATCCGAACGTCGACTGGGTCAGCGATTTCGAAGCCGAGACCGGCTGCGAAGTGAACGTCAAGATCGGCAACTCGTCGGACGAGATGGTCGAACTCATGCAGAGCGGCGAGTACGACGCGGTGTCCGCATCGGGCGACGCGACGCTGCGCTTGATCGCGGGAGACGATGTGGTGCCGGTGAACACCGACCTCATCCCCAACTACGCCGACGTGTTCGAGGGCCTGAAGAACAAGCTGTGGAACTCAGCCGACGGCGTGGCGTACGGCGTTCCGCACGGTCGCGGGGCCAACCTCTTGGTGTACAACACCGATGCAGGCGCGGCACCGTCGTCGATCGTCGACATGTTCTCGCCTGACAGCCCGTACGCCGGCAAGATCTCGGTGTACGACAGCCCCATCTACATCGCCGATGCCGCCATCTACCTGATGGCCACCCAGCCGGACTTGGGAATCACCAACCCGTACGCGCTCGACCAAACTCAATTTGATGCGGCGATCGCCGCGCTCGAGACGCAGAAATCAGTGGTCGGACAGTACTGGGCGCTCTACACCGACCAACAGGCTGCACTCGAGAAGGGCACCGTCACGCTCGGCACCACGTGGCAGGTCATCGTGAACCTGGCGAAGGCCAACGGCGCGAAGATCGACTCCACGCTGCACAACGAGGGCGCGACGGGCTGGTCCGACACCTGGATGATCTCCAGCAAGGCCAAGCACCCGAACTGCGCGTACAAGTGGCTCAACCACATCATCTCGCCGAAGGCGAACGCTGGCGTCGCCGAATGGTTCGGCGAAGCGCCTTCGAACTCGAAGTCGTGCGCGCTGACCGCCGACCCCAACCACTGTGCGACGTTCCACGCCGAAGACGAGGATTACTTCTCGAAGGTGTACTACTGGACGACGCCGACCAAGGAATGCTTGGACGGCCGTGACGTCGAGTGCGTGCCATACAGCGAGTGGGTGAACGCCTGGAACAAGCTCCGCGCGTAGCCGAATCGAACCGCGTCAACGCGGGCCGGGGGCGACCCCGGTCCGCGTTTGCGTTGTGGGGTCTGTTGTCCGCCCCGCTCGCGTGGCTGCTCGTGGTCTACGTGGGCTCGCTCGCCCTGCTCGTGGTGAGCGCGTTCTTCAAGCTGGACGACTTCACCGGCAAACCGACCACCGACCTGACGGGCAGCAACCTCGTCGAGGCGTTCACTCAGAGCGAGTACGTGTCGCTCGTGGCGCGCAGCGTGGCGGTGGCGATTGCCGCGACCGTGATCTGTTTTCTGCTCGCCATGCCGACGGCGCTGTACATCGCGCGTCTGGCGTCGCGCCGCACGCGACGAGGACTTGTCGTCGCGCTCATCCTCCCGCTGTGGACCGGCTACCTGGTGAAAGCCTTCGCGTTGCGCGCAGTGCTCGAACCGGGTTCGGAATACGGCGAGGGCGGCTTCATGAAGAACCTGGTCGGCTGGTCGCCCGGTTTCGGATACACGGCAGTGGTCCTGACGCTCGCCTACCTGTGGTTTCCGTACATGCTCCTGCCGATCTATGCCGGTCTCGAACGCATGCCGAGTTCACTGCTTGACGCTTCGGCAGATCTCGGCGCCGGCTCGCTGCGCACCTTCCGCCTCGTGATGCTGCCATTGCTCATTCCGTCGATTGCCGCAGGCAGCATCTTCACGTTCTCTCTGTCGTTGGGCGACTACATCACGGTGAAGATCGTCGGCGGCACCGCGCAGCTCATCGGCAACATCATCGAGCGCGCACTGCTGGCACCCAACCAGCCGCTCGCTGCGGCATTCACCTTGTGGCCGATGTTGATCATGGTCGCCTATCTCGCCGTGATGGGCCGTGCCGGGGCATTCAAGAACCTCTGATGCAACTCTCCCCGCTCGCCCGACTCGCCCTGCGACTGTGCACCTACGCGGTGATCGTCATCGTGTACCTGCCCTTGGCGCTGATCTTCGTGCTTTCGTTCAACTCGGCGCGTTCGATCGCCTGGCCGCCCGTCGGGTTCTCCACTCGCTGGTGGGCGGGGTTTCTTGAAGTCGAGAGCGCGCGCGACGCACTGTTCTCCTCGACGCGGCTGGCCTTCGTCGCCATGGTGATTGCGATACTTCTCGGCTCGATGCTTTCGTTCGCACTGCAGCGCCACGAGTTCTACGGAAAGAACGCGATCAGTTTTCTCGCCGTGCTACCGATTGCGCTTCCGGGAATCGTGACTGGTGTGGCGCTGCGCAACACCTTCGTCCGATTCGGCTGGGACCTCGGATTTCTGTCGGTGGTTGCCGGCCACGCGACCTTCTGCATCGTCGTGGCGCACAACAACGTGATTGCGCGCCTGCGCCGCATCGCGCCACACTTGCGCGAGGCCTCGGCCGATCTCGGCGCGACACCGTCCCAGACGTTTCGCCTCGTGACGTGGCCGCTCATCCGTTCCGCCGTCGCGGCCGGCGGCATTCTCGCGTTCGCGTTGTCGTTCGACGAAGTGGTCGTCACCACCTTCACCGCGGGCGCCGGCGTGCAGACTCTCCCGCAGTGGATTCTCAACAACTTCTCGCGCCCGAACGTGCTCCCGTACGTGACCGTGATGGCGACCCTGGTGCTCGTCGTGTCGTTGCCGATTGCCTGGCTCGCACAGCGGCTGGGCGATTCGAACCCCGAATAGCGTCGCCGAGGCGCGCGCACGACACGGCCGATTCACGGCCCGCAACAGCGCGCCCGACTCGCCGCCCGACTCGCGCGCGTGACACACTGACGTCGTGGCGCGGCTCGGATACCAGACCGGTTATTGGGGCTCGGGCCCGCCGGCCGGCGTGCTCGACGCGGTGAAAGAAGCCGACAAGCTCGGGTTCCATTCGGTGTGGACGGCCGAGGCCTACGGCAGCGACGCAATCACGCCGCTCGCGTGGTGGGGTGCGCACACCTCGCAGATCAAACTCGGCACGGGCATCATGCAGATGAGCGCGCGCACGCCGTCGGCGGCGGCGATGACGGCGATGACGCTCGACCATCTCTCGGGCGGTCGCATGATTCTCGGCCTCGGCGCGTCGGGCCCGCAGGTGGTGGAGGGCTGGTACGGCCAGCCGTATCCCAAGCCGCTCGCGCGCACGCGCGAATACGTGGAAATCGTGCGCCGGATCGTGCGCCGCGAAGAGCCGCTCGAGTTCCACGGCGAGTTCTACGACTTGCCGCTGCGCGAGGGCGGCCTCGGCCTCGGCAAGGCGCTGAAGAGCACCGTGCATCCGCTGCGCAAAGAACTCCCGATCTATCTTGCGGCCGAGGGCCCGAAGAACGTCGCGCTGTCGGCGGAAATCTGCGACGGATGGCTGCCGCTCTTCTACGCGCCGAAAGAAGACGCGCGCTACCGCCAGCAACTCGCCGAAGGTTTCGCCAAGTCGGGCGACCCGACGAAGAAAGACCGCTTCGACATCGTGTCGTCACTGTTGGTGTTCATCGGCGACGACGTGGAACGCACCGCCGACATGGTGCGGCCGTTCATCGCGCTGTACGCCGGCGGCATGGGCGCCAAGGGCGCCAACTTCCACTTCGAGGTGTTCGCGCGCATGGGCTGGGAAGGCGTCGCAACGCAAGTGCAGGAGTTGTACCTGGAGGGCAAGAAGAAGGAAGCCGCCGCGCTCATTCCGCTCGAGATGGTGGAAGACGTGGCGCTCGTCGGCCCGCTCGACAAGATCAAGGGCGAGTTGCCGAAGTGGAAAGAGACGTGCGTGACCACCTGGTTGGTCGGCGGCCCCGCGGCGTTCTTGTCGATGTACGGCGAACTGCTCGCCTAGTCGACTTGGTTGCGCACTCGCGCGGCGAGCGTCAGCGATTCAGTCGCAGCAGCTGTCGCGCCAACCACAGCCGGCGCACTTGTAGTGCGCGTGCTCGGGGTGCAGCGCGTGACCGCACTGCGGGCATTCGGAGAAGATCGCGAATCGCGTGGCGCACGCCGCGGGTTCGGCGGGCGCCGGCTGTGACGAAACCGACGCATGCGTGGCGGGCTGCGGGGTCATCGGAGTTCTAGCGTAGAACTTTGCGGTTCGCCCATGACAGATAGTTCGCCACTCGCCACCGAGACGGGCGAGCTGCCGATTCTTCGCCCGGGCAGCGCGCGCTCGGCGCTTTCCCACTCGCACTTCCGCCGCATCTTCGTCGCGTCGTTCGGCTCGAACATCGGCTCGTGGATCCAGAACCTCGTGCTGCCGATCTACATCTACAACCGCACCGGCAAGGCGTCGGTGGTGGCGCTCTTGGTTCTGGCGCAGATGGGCCCGCTGCTCTTGCTCGCGATACCGGCCGGGGTGGTCGCCGACGCGGTCGACCGTCGCAAGTGGTTGTCGGCGATGCAGTTGGTGATGCTCGTGTTCTCCGTGGTGCTCGCGCTTCTGGCACGAGTGGATGCACCGATTTGGGCGATTTTTCTGGCCCAACTCGGCATCGGTGTCGGCGGGGCGCTCAACATGCCCGCGTGGTCGGCGCTCTTGCCGTCGCTCGTGCCGCCCGCCGACTTGCCGGGCGCGATGTCGCTCAACTCCACGCTCATCAACGGCTCGCGCGTGGTCGGCCCGATTCTCGTCGCGGTGCTCTCGCCGCTCGGCATGGAGGCGTGGCACTTCTTTGCCTTCAACGCCGCCACCTACCTGCTCGTCGTGTGGGCGCTCGCCCGCGTGCACGTGCCCGCGCACCGCCGCGACGACACGCGCGGCTGGCAGCGGTTCACGTTCGCCTTCCGCGTGGCGCGCGAGCGGCCCGTGGTGCGGCGGCTCGTCGTCTCGCTCGCCTTGTATTCGTTGGTCTCGCTGCCGTACATCGGGCTCTTCCCCGCCGTCGCCGAGCTCAACTTCGGCATCGACGACTCGAGCGCGACGTACAAGTGGCTCTATGCCACGTGGGCGCTCGGTGCCGCGCTCGGCGGGCTCGCGCTCGGCACGGTGTTCGTCGGGCGCGACTCGCGCGTCTTGATTCGCTACGGATTCTTCGCCAACGGCGCGGCGATGGCGCTCTTTGCCGCGTCGCGCAGCGCAGCACCCGCGTTCGTCTCGGGGTTCGCGCTCGGTGTCACCTATTTCTTCACCACCACGGCGATGAGCACGGTGATGCAGTCGCGCCTCGCCGCGCACGAGCGCGGGCGCACGATGGCGCTGTGGTTCATGTCGTTCGGCGGCACGGTGCCGATCGGCAACATGATCTTCGGGCCGCTCGTCGACCGCTACGGCACGCGCTGGCTGCTCTTCGTCGGTGCTGCCTGGGCGCTGGCACTCGCCTGGTGGTGCAACACGCGCGCGATTGACGAGCGCGCCGCCACGGGCACGCCGACCCCTGCCCGCTAGGCGAACGCCTCCACGAGCCGCTCGAGCCCGGCGACGCGCGAGCCCTTCACGAGCACCGCGTCGCCGTCGGCGAACTCTGCGGCGCGCAGCATTGCGGCCTGCAGCGTGATGGTCTCCACGCCGTAGTGGTTGCAGTCGACCGCCACGAGCTCGATGTCGAGCCGCCGGGCCAGCGCGGCGATCGCACGATGGGCGATGGCCGGATCCTTCAGCTCGGCCATGGTCCCGACGAAGGCGACTCGTCGGCGCGCAGGCAGCGCCGCGAGCGTGTCGAACGCGGCGGCCATCGACTTCGGGTTGGCGTTGTAGCAGTCGTCCACCAGCGCGACACCGCGCCGCGTGGTGCGCACGCTCATGCGGCCCGGCGACATCGGCGCAGCGGCGATGGCGGCGGCGGCCTTCTGCAAATCTGCCCCGCACACGCCGACCACGGCGATCGCCGCCGCGGCGTTGTGCACGCTGTGGCGCCCCGCCACGGGCAACGCGAGCCGCACGGCACCCCACGGCGTGGCGAGGTCGGCAGTGGCGTGCGCGTGCTCGTCGAGCGACACGTTCGTGATGCGCACCGTGGCGGCCTGGTCTTCGCCGAACGTGACCACGCCCGCGCGCGTGCGCGAGCGCATGGCGAGCACGCGCTCGTCGTCGGCGTTGAGAATCGCGGTGCCGCCACTCGGCAGTGCCTCGACCAGTTCGCCCTTCGCGCGCGCGATGCCGTCCAAGTCGTCGAGCAGCGCGCTGTGCGCCTCGGCGACGGCGGTGACTACGCCGACGATCGGCATCCCCACCTCCGCGAGCCGCGCGATCTCGCCATGGCCGCGCATGCCCATCTCCAACACGAGGGCTTCGCAGTCGTCGGGCGCGTTGAGCAGCGTGATCGGCACGCCCTGGTCGTTGTTGAACGAGCGCGAACTCGCCGCCACCGTGAACGACGCACCGAGCGCGGCGGCGGCGAAATCTTTCGTGGTGGTCTTGCCGACCGAGCCGGTGATGCCGACCACGCGGTGCGCGACGCGGTCTGCGAATCGTTCGCGCGCGAAACGCCCGAGTTTGCGCAACGCCTCCACGGTGTCGGGCACCACGATGCAGGTGCCCGCGCCGGCCGCGCGCGAGGTGAGGTACGCGCCGGCCCCGCGGGCGAGCGCGTCGTCGATGAAGTCGTGCCCGTCGCGCTGCGCGACGATCGGCACGAACAACTGGCCCATCTGCAGCGTCCGCGAGTCGAACGACGCGCCCGACAGGTGCGCGTTGCGGCCGCTCAATGTTCCGCCGACTGCGTGGGCGACGTCGCTCGCCATGTAACGCATACGAATTCCAAGCGTACGAGGCAAGTACCGTGGAGACGAGTGAATCCGCGCTCGCGCACCCGTGTCATCGTGATTTTCGGCGGCGAGTCTGCCGAGCACGACGTGAGTTGCGTGACCGCGGCCCATGCGTTGCGCGCGCTCGACCCGCATCGTTACGAAGTCACGACTGTGGGCATCTCGCGCACCGGCGAGTGGATGCTGGCCGACGCCGCGATGGCGGCGCTGTCGCGCGGACCCGCCGCGCTGCCCGACCGGCTGGAGGCACGCGGACGCGCGTCGTCGCTCGGCGAAGTCATCGCCGCGAGCCATTCCTCGGTCGACGGCGCCGCCACGAGCGAGCAGACCACCGTGGTGCTGCCGTTGGTGCACGGCCCGATGGGCGAGGACGGCACGGTGCAAGGCCTGCTCGAGCTGGCGCACGTGGCCTACGTGGGTGCCGGCGTGCTCGGCAGCGCGGTGTCGATGGACAAAGCGACCACCAAGCGCGTGCTCGCCGCCGAGGGCATACCGCAACCCGAGTTCGTCGCGTTGCGCGAAGACGACATCAGCGAGAAGTCGATCGCGGATGCCGCCGCGCGACTCGGCCTGCCGATGTTCGTGAAGCCCGCCAACATGGGTTCGTCGGTCGGCGTGACGAAGGCGAAATCTGCCGGCGAGGCACTCGCCGCAGCGCGCGCCGCCCTCGCCTACGACGAGTGGGTGCTGTGCGAGGAGGCCGTGGTCGGCCGCGAGATCGAGGTGTCGGTGCTCGGCAACCGCGAGCCGCGCGCGTCGGTGCCCGGCGAAATCATCCCCGGCCGCGAGTTCTACGACTACGTCGACAAATACGAGGGCGACACCGCGCAACTGCTGGTGCCAGCCCCGCTGTCAGCCGCCGAGTCGGCGGCGGTGCGCGACATGGCGATTCGCGTGTTCCGCGCGGTGCGCGCCGAGGGCATGGCCCGCGTCGACTTCTTCTACGAAGAGAAGCGTGCCGACGGCACCAAGGGCCGCGGGTTCTTGTGCAACGAGATCAACACGATCCCCGGCTTCACGCCGATCTCGATGTATCCGAAGTTGTGGCAGGCCTCAGGCGTGTCGTACCCCGCGCTGCTCGACGAGCTCATCGCGCTGGCACTCGAGCGTCACGCCCGCCGCGCCCGCTTCCGCACGACGAAGCGCTGACTCGCCTCGCGGCCCCGTCACCTGACCGAGAGCGACCGCCGCTGCGTCAGGTGCCGGCGGGCGGGATGTTGATCTTCATCCCCGGTGCCAAGAACACGTTGATGCTCTGCCACT
>Ga0233424_10001371_pt1 | contig 21781 bp, 17 predicted proteins | sample Watercolumn_Towu_FD_181011 | JGI IMG/M metagenome (GOLD analysis project Ga0233424, IMG submission 181011) | Freshwater microbial communities from Lake Towuti, South Sulawesi, Indonesia - Watercolumn_Towuti2014_125_MG | ecosystem: Environmental > Aquatic > Freshwater > Lake | place: Indonesia... | reverse complement strand
TGAGATCATTCCGTTCCTCGCCAAAGCCGTCCTAGAAAACCTCCGGGCGACGAAGTGAACACTCCTGAAGAGACGCTCTTAGGTAGAACCCATGCACACGGCCCATGAACTGGTAAGGACGCGTTCCACCGCGTCCCTGGTTTTGCTCTTGCGGTCGCAGAGTAAAATCAGGGACGGAGTGGAATCCGTCCCTACCGGGATTAGTTAAGTTAGACGTCGCGACAGGATCGTTCGGCGCCTGTCAGCGCGGCGACGGTGAAAATCATCGGGTAAAGCAGCTCATGGTACCAGAGCCTGGCGAAATAGAAGCCGATCGGCGACGGATTCCTCCAGGCGCCGCTTTCAATTTGTTCAACCAGCCACCGCGTTCCCCGAACGAGCGCCGGCGAAAGTGGTTTCACTTCTGCTTTCCGGTCGTTCGGGTTCGCGCTCACGAGCGCTTCCAGCGCCAGCGCGGTCTCCTCGATCGAAGCCGTCCCGCCAGGAAAGCCGCTCCAGGCGCCGTCCGGGTTTTGCGCGCGCAACAGCCACTCGATGCCTCGCCTCAGCGGCGCCTCGCTCGCTTTGATTCCGCTCGAAGCCAGCTTCTGCAAAGCGACCACGACGCGGGCCGTTCCGTAAGTGGCGTTTTGGTCATCCGGGGCGAATTGATTTCCGAACCAGAGTGGCACCCACGAGCCATCCGCGCGCTGGGTTTGTTTGAGATATTCCACGGCTCGAACGGAAGCGCGGTCGATTCGTAACTGGAGTTCCGCCGGAACGTCTCCGCGCCACGCGGCCCACGCGCGCAAAGCGTGCGCGGTCAAATCCGGGCTGCTGCGGTCGAAGGGAAGCGCGCCCCAGCCCCGGCAAAAAGTCGGAATTCCGCCGTCGCGATTCTGGAGGTTGAGCAGCCAGTTGATTCCCGCGACGGCCGACGCGCGAGTGCGGTCATCGATCTCCCCCAGGTTTCGCAGCGCGAGCGCGGCTCCGGCGGTATCGTCCGCGTCCGGAACACCGCCGGGCAAATCCGTCCACGCCCAGCCGCCCGGGGCCGCATGCGTGTAGGGATGTTCTTCGCGATATTGTTGCGCGAGCAGCCATTCCCGGATCGCGCGAGCTGCGTCCGATGGCAAGGTTGGCGTGGGGACCGCACGCGCCTCGCGTGCTGCTTGCGGCGCCTCGCCGCAATGCTGCACCTGTGATATGCTCCATGCCGCTGTGTCTGCCGCCGCATCGGCCGGCGAGGCGTCGACCGAGACACGCGTGGGAGCCTGTGCTCCCGCTGAAATGTTAAGCGTGTCAGTTGAGCCGAGCGCATTGACGGCCAGTGTCGTGACCCAGGTTGCCAGGTTGGTATCGATGGGCCAGCTCCCGTCCGCGCGCGCGGATTTCACGAGGAATTCCACGCCTTGCCTTGCCACCGGGTGCTGCGCGTTCCCTGCGCAAGCCAGGCTCATGACGACGAAGCTCGTCAGAGGCGTGGCTTCCAGGAATCCGCCGCTCGCCGGTTGGATGCTTCGAAGAATCGTCAACGTCCGGCTTCTGGCCAAAGTCCGAGTCAGGCGAACGAATGGATTCCTCGATGGCAAATGGTGATGCCGCGCCTGGCCGATCGCGATCAGCGCGGGCAGCGCGTAGCTGACCACCGGGAGCCGCAGCGCGGCGAACCATCGATGGGGGCAAGCTGCGAGCTCGAACGGGAGCGGCAAAACCCGCCGCCAGGCCTCAGGCCTCGGGCCCAGCCGCCCGCCCAGGACGCACGTCATCAGAATCGGAACAGAGAAAGTCCGGTCCTTGCCATAGCGCGAGATGATTGCAGGCGCCAAATGTTCCGGATCGATCCCTCCGGCGCGCTCCGCTAGCCAGCTTTCCGAGCGCGCGACGTTGTCGCGGAACTTTTCATCGGCGCCAGGCGCCATCCCAAACGCCGCCCAACCCAGCGCCGTGGTGCTGATGTTGCTGATGCTGATCGTGGTGTCGCCCCACCCGCCGTCGGAGTTTTGGTGTTGGGCAAGCCACGCCAGCCCGCGCGGAATCAGAATTGCGGATTGCGGATTGCGGATTGCGGAATTCTTTTCAGCGGTGGCAAGGGCGCAAACTGCGGTGGCGGTGGAAAGGGCGCTGCTGGAAAGTTCGCCCACCCAATGTCCGCCCGGCGCGCGGGCGCCGAGTAATTCCCGCCGCGCCTGGAACAGCGCCGTGTCGAGACGCCGGCGAAATTCAGAGCGGTTGACCGTCGCACTCACACCGGGCATGTGCGGCCACTTCACTTGGGCCCGGGCGCATCGGCCGGCGCGGTTGGACCGAGCGGCAGAATTTCCTTGAGCGCTTTGAGCGGGCGGAACGGCAGCATCAAAAACTTCGGAAAGTAAAGCAGCTCGCTCTGGGGCTGGTTCAGCGTGCCGGTGACTTTATACTCGAAGACTTTGGTGATCGGCCAGAGCGCCAGGCTCACGATGCGGCCCAACGCCCACGCATCGCGCAAGATTTCCGCCTGGACGCGCGCGTTGACCCGGCCGTCGAAACTCACCGTGCCCACGTACTGCAAGCGCAACGTTGGCGCCTTCATTTCCAAATCGCTCGTCTGGATCAGGCTTTTGTCGATCGTGAAACTGGCGGAGCCGGCGTTGACCCGGTTTTTCCCGACGCCGGGCAGAATCCAGTCCAGGACAGGCGAAAAGAATCCGAAGATCGGGATGTTCCAGATGAATCCATCGCGAAGCTGAACGTCGCCGTGGCCCTGCCAGCTTGACCAATCCCGCGTGTCGGCGGAGTTGATGATGAGGTCCGCGTCGAAGATTCCTTCCAACGGCGTATTCGTCAGCGTGAGATCTGCGACGAGTGATTGCAAGTCGCTCTGGGCTGCGTGGCCGCGAAACTGAAAGCGCGCGCCGGGCGGGCCGCTGAAATCGAAATGGCCGTCCCAGTTCAACCTGCCGCGGTAAAACGCGGCCTGGAGATTCGTGATCGTGACGGTGTCACCCCGCCAGTGCACGTTCCCGGAGATTTCGGGAACATTGAACCGCCACCAATTGAAAGTTTTGCCGGCGATTTTGAACGTGGCATCCGCGTCCGCTTCTGAGCGCGTGGGCAGCCGGCCATTGACCACGACGGTGGGCGGTTCCTGGAAATGATAGGGCGCAATCGCCGCCCGCACCGGCCGGCTGATCATCCTCGCCACCAGGTCGGGTTCCAGGGTGCTGACGCCGTTCGTGACGTGAACCACGTTGGCCTGCGCCTCGTAGGCGACCCAAGGCGCCGTGATCTGCTCCGGGCCTCGGCGCAGCTTCACCTCCCGGAATTCCAAGAAGCGGTTGGTGAATTGCAGCGCGGCGTGAAAACTGTCGAGCGCTTCGCCTCGGAAAGTGAAGTTGGTCAACGCGACATCGGCGGTGAACCCGGTGAGTTCCGGCCTTCTCCACTGGCCGCGCACTCGTCCCTGGATCGAGGGCGGTTGGGAGAATTGAAAATAATCCAGCACTTGCTTTTCGGCGGGCTGCAACAGGGGCGCAATCGCGTGAGGATCGATGCGGCTTTGGATCACCCAATCGTATTCGAGGGTGGCCGTGTTCTCGACGCCGTTCAGGTGAATCTGGCCTTCCGGCCGCGTGACCACCAGATCCGGTATCCGCCAGACGGAATTGGAAAAACTGAAAGGCGAGCGGGCCGAAACGGCCAGAACGCCTCGATAAGCGGCGGCGGCGGTCTGGAAGGAACCGGCGACCGCAAGCGTCTTCAGCGATTCTTTGAAGCGGCCCGGCTCGCGATTCGTCCAGGCGGGCAGGAGCAGGCGGGCCTCGGCTTGGACCCGCGGCGGAGTTTCCCAACTGTATTGGCGGAGCCAGCGCTGGGTGTTCGTGGGCAGCCACGGCTGGAGGTGGCGAACGTCAAAGTCAAAAGCGACCCGGGACTGGACTTCGCGCCTGGAAATATCCAGCGCGGCGCTCGCGTCCATCCGCCTGCCGGAAATCTGCGACGCGAGTTTGCGAATCGTCAGTTCAGGCGCGCGCCATTCGCCGGCGCTGTCGATCTCCTCGATCTGAACTTCGCCGGAACTGATCTTGCGGATTTGGCTTTCCCAATCCACAGACACCGGCTCAAGTTTTGCCCAGGCGCCCCAACTCCGATCCGCGCGCCTTTGTTCGGGGTTGATCGGAGCGCGTCGAACGCGGCCTGAGAACCACGCCGATTCGGATTCGGCCCCTTTCGATTCGAGGCGTTTGAGTTCCAACCGCCACTTTCCGTCCAGCGCGGCAAACTGGTTTGCGGGCTGGACAAAATCCGAAGTCAGAAGCGCGGAATCGGCCTGGGCCCACGGCGTCCGAACTCCACGCGCTTCCAGGGTCCAATCGAACTGCCGTTGCTCCGCATGCTCGGCGAGCGGCGCGGCCTTGCCTGAGACGATCAGTTCATCGGCGCCCCCCCAATCGGTTTGCGGACTCAATTGGAACCGCCACTGGCCCCGGCTCGAATTCAGATTGGTGACGGCCAGTGAAAGTTCGGCGCTGGCTCGGGCGTTGGTGAAATGGCCCATCTGCAACTCCCCGGAGCCTATTTCCAGATCACCCTTTGTTTCCAGGGTCCGCGAAGCCACCCCGCCCGGCGCCGTTTCCACGTGCACGCGAACGTTTTTCACCGCGCCCCAACCGCCGGACATTTGCGGAATCAGGAAGTCCAATTTCGCGCGCAAGGCCCCGAGGTCCTGGCCATCTCCTTGAAACGTGAATTGAAACTTCGACGCCGGACTGAACGTGGTCTGGTCCAGGGAAGCGACCAGCCGGTGCAGCCGCTCCGGCCAGGGAGACGCCTTTTTCTCCGCGGGCTCGCGGGACGGCGCGGCGCGGCGCGCAAGCGCATTCGTAAGGGTCCCGGATGCTTGCACGGCGGCGTCTTTGCAGCGCGCTTCGAAGCGCGCGAGGTCCCATCGGCCGTCGGAGGAAACCCGAAGTTCAAGCTGAATGTTCTCGACCGGCAAGCGGGCCGGAGGCAAGTTCGAACTGAGGAAAGGAAAGATCACGCGGCCTTGCCGGACGACCAAAGCCTCCAGTTGAGCTTGAAGCCGCCAGAGCGCGTTCGCCCGCAGCCGCAATTCCGCGCTGCCGATAACCAGATCCGAATGAAGCAGGTCCGGGGCTCTTCGCCAGCGCACGTTCTCCGCAATGCAGGTTCTAAGCCCGCGCAACCGCAGCCGGTCGAATTGCAGGTCGATCCCGCGGGACTGAAGCTGGTCTTCGATGCGGGCTTTCGCGAAGGCCGGCAAGCCGATTCGGTTCAGGTAAAGGAACACTAGAGCCAGAAGAATCAGGCACAAACCCAGCGCACGGGCGAGACGGAGAATGAAGCGGAACCGGCGCGAAGATCGAGGTGGTTCCGCAGGGAGCTTATTCATGAACGGCCTCTAACTAATGTCCGTCGTCGAGCTTGTGGATTTTCGGACACGCTCTCATGGGTGCGCGGCTTCCGGAAAGCTCAGAGCTCGCGCCACGTCTTGATATAACGAGGCCGGAAACACAAAGATGATCCACTGTCCTTCTTCCAGCACGACCGCGGCCAGCGGGCCTTCCGTCACCAGCGGACCGAACCGAACGGGGTAAGGCTCGATCTGGCCGCCGCGGTTCACGTCCAGGGTGATCTGGTAATCGAATTCATGAAACCTCCGCAGGCGCATTTGCTCCTCGCCTTTGGCCCGCCAACTGACGGCGCGCAATTCACTCAAGCGGCGCAGGAGCTCTTCCAGCGTCTCGTTCTCGACCGTCTCCGAAAACCACGCGCGTTGCGCGTTGCGTTCGAGTTTGCGGGTCCGGCCGCGCTGTTGGACCGTCACACTCACGATGTTGCTCGAAGCGAAGTTCCAGATGCGGCGATCGCGCAGTTCGAACGCGGCTTGCGGCAGGCGGGAGACGTCCCCGAGACTGACCGTGTACACCGCGGGTTCTTCCCCGCGCCGGGCATAGATTCGATCCACCTGGTTCGATCCAAAGGCGACCTGGGCCAAAACGACGTTGGTGGGGCCGAGCGCGTTCGTGAGCGCGGTTTTCAAGACGTATCGGCGTTCGCCCGGAGCCAAACCGTACGGAGAAAACTCCGGCACCACGTCTTTCTCGAACCGGTCAATTTTCAGCCGCGCCAGGTTCGTAAAAAACTCGCGCAGCGACCCTGCGTCAGCCGGCGCGCGGAACGGCTCGACTATTTGCCACGCGCCGTTGGTTTGAAGCTGGACGGCGAACGTTTCTCGTCTGGACTGGATCTCGATGCGGCTGACCGACGGTTCACTGAAGTAGAGCAGCGTGCGATCCCGGTAATAGTCGTGCGACTTGCGCAGGAGGTCCGCAAATTCGCCCGGCACGAGCACGATGTTGGTATGGCTGAGCCGGCGCGCATAAACCTGGCCGGGATGGTTGACGGGACTGGAGCCGAATTGCAGTTGGAGCACGGCGTTGGTTCCCTGCGCCAGCGTCAGGTGCACTTTCGGAGGCTGTAATCCGTACCGGTCCAGATCCGCGGCCGGGTCGTCCGTGACGAATTGGCTGGCGCGGGCGTTTCGCAATTGCTGGATCACATAATCGACGGCATTCCCGTCGGCGCGCGCCGCCACGGGCCGGGCCAGGGTCCAGAGCTGGTTCGTGGGGTCGCGCACGATCCAGAAGAAGCTGGTTTCGTTGGTCACCACGAGTTGGTCGAACACCAGTTTTTGGTCGTGCACGAGCCTGGGGTCGCGCCACTCCCGCGCGGACTCCGGCAGGTGCTCCAGGAGGCGCGCATCGGTAATGAGAATCCGCGGATCCCCGCTGAGTTGAACGTACATCTGGTCCGACGTCGGCGTGCGCGAGCCGAGGTTGAAAGCGATTCGATTCGTGCCGGAATAGACGGCGATTTGCGCCTTGGACGGCTTAAGCCCGAAAGCCGCGAGGCCGCCGGGTTGGGACGAGATGGTGTGCGCCGGAATCGCAGCGTGCTTCTCCAGGCGCGCGATTGCGTCCAGAAATTCTTCAATGCCGGTCGATTGCGCGGGATACGCCGGGTTGGACAATTGCCAGCGATTATTGATCCGTTCGACCACCAGGTGCGAGTTGGTGCGCCCAATCCCGACGGCCGTGACGCGGGCGGGATCAAGATCGGGAAAGAGCTTTTCGGTCGCGCCGGCTTGTGCGGATGAGCCGTTGGGCTGGCGTTCGAAAATCAGGATGTACCCGAGCAACGCCCCGGCCAGCGCCAGCAAAACCCAGGTGGTTTTCGAATTCATGCGGAGGATCAACTGCGGCGGCGGGCCCACACCAGAATGCCAACCGACAAGACCAAGCCCGGCAACACGCCCACGAGAAGCCAGCGAACTGTTTGCATTTCCGAGTGGGTTATGGAGATGATGAACTCTTTGATCTTCCGCGGCCCAATTCCTTCGAGCAGCAGTTCGCGGTTGATCAGCCAGTTGATGGCGAGGCGGGCGAAATCTCGATTGGCATCGAAGTCGATCACTTTATTGCCCAGGAACCAGGACTCGCCGGCCACGACCATGCGCGTTTCTCCGCGGTCCGCGCTGATGCCTTGAATCGATCCTTTTTCGACCGCCACGATGAGCGGAATGACTCCTTGGCGCGCGATTTGAGTTGGTTCCTTGTGAACGACTCCCTCCGGGCTGGTCACGGCCAGGGGCGTGACCTTGGCCGAATCCGCGCCGCGCTGCGTGGCGCTGCGCAGGCTGATCGACCGCGGCAAGGCCAGCGCGAGCCGCGACCGGCGCAAGGGCTTGACGAGAGCATGATCTCCGAATTCGGTGACGATCACCAGACGCGGATCGCTGGTGCTGCTCCGGGGTTTGTCCGTAACAAAATCCCGACCCACTTCGACGCCCCAGTTGGCGAGGAGCGATTCCAGACCAGTCGCCGCTTTGGCCGTATCGAAGTTGAGCAGGGCGAGCATTCGCCCGCCCTGGTTAAGGTATTTTTCGATTTTCTCCAGTTCTTCCTCGGCGATGGGGTTCATGGGACTGGCCACAATCAGAAGCTGGCAATCGGCCGGAATCTCGGCGTTGAGCAGCGAGAGGCGCCCGATGGCGACATTATTTTCCTGCAAGACCTTGGCGAAATCCGCGTACCCGATCTGATCCCGCCGGTCCGAGGGATCGTGTTCGCGATGGCCTTCCAGGAAGTAAGCCTTCGCCGTCCGTGTGTCGATTATGCTGCAAATCGCCGAAGTAAACAGTTGTTCCCCTTTGAAGGTCGTCCGCCTGACTTTCCTTTCGGCGAAGACGCCCGAGTAATCATATTCGGAAAGCTCGCCCGCGTGGACGACTTTTTTCTTGCCGTTGCCCGCGAAAATAATTCGGTCGCCCTTGTCCGCCGCGGCCAGATCATACGCGGTTCGGACTTCTTCGGCGCGCCCTGGACTGAAGGTGTAATCGATGAACTCGACGTCCAGCTTGGAACATTGGACCTGGAATTGATCGATCACCTTGCGGACGGCGCTGAAGAGCGGCTCGCGGTGATCGAAAAAGACGATGATCTTGACCTGGTTGGTCAACGATTCCAGCACGCGCAGAGTCACCGGCGAAAGCGGGTCCTGCTGGTCAGAGCCCCACTGGAATCGCTCGTAACGGCGCGCCGCGATGAAGTTGATCATCACCACGATCGCGGACGCGGCGGCAATCGACAGCGCGACGTTCAACCCGATCCGCCAGCGCCGACCTGGCCAGAAACTCGCCTGCACTGCCGATTCCTGCGCCATGATTATCTCCAGCGCCGGCTCTCGACCGCGCGCAAGGTCAGGAACAGAAAAAACACCGTCAGGCTGGTGTAGTAAATCACACTCCGCGTATCGACCAGCCCGGCGGCAAAATTCTCCAGATGTTCCGTCATCGAGATGTACTCGAAGACTTTGGCCGGCCACCCCGGCCCGGGCGCAGCCATCAATGAACGCAAGCTGAGCAAGAACAAACCCAGGCCCAGCGCGTAGCTGATCATCGCGGCCACGATCTGATTGCGCGTGAGCGCCGACGCGAAACATCCCAGCGAAAGATAAAGCGCGCCCACCAGCAAAATGCCGAGAAACGTCGCCAGTAATCCGCCGGGCTGCAGCAGGGTCGGATCGTTCGAGTAACGCCGGACCAACATCAAATAGAAGAGCAACGGAAGCCAGGTGATGGCGTAAAACAGAAGCGCTCCCGTGAACTTGGCGAGGACCACAGGCAAATCTGTGACCGGCGCCGTCATCAGCGTTTCATAAGTGCCCGAGAACTTTTCCTGCGCGAACGCGCGCATGGTCATGACCGGGGTGGTGAGCAGCAGAATGAGCCAGAAATAGACCGTCACGAAGAACTGTTCCGTGACGGGCGCGTCGGTCGGTTCCACGTTCAGTTTCGCCAGCATATCGACAAAGCTCAGCCCCAACAACAGCAACACCGTCGCCATCAAAACGTAGCCCGTCAGCGAACTGAAAAATCCGCCCAACTCCCGCCGGACCAATGCGAGATACACGTGCATCAGAAGCCCTCCTCCTTGTCGCCGCGGATGATGTGGACGAAAATGTCTTCCAGCGTGTGCGAGCTGCGTTTCAGTTCCCGCATCGTCCAGCCGTGCAGCCGCACCTTCTCGAAGACCAGCGGGCGGATGTCCACCCCCGCGCGCGGCGTCAGCGCGCAGCGCAGGTACTCGCCTTCCGCCGGGGCGATGTCGTAGTGCTCGATCAGTTCCATTTCCTTCCAGCATTCCTGCAACGCCGGCAGGGGGGCGGCGATTTCCGCGATGACCTGGCCTTCCTGGCCCAAGCCTCTTCCGAGATTTTCCTTGCGGTCCGCCGCCAGCAGCTTGCCTTCGTGCAGAATGAGGATGCGGCCGCAGGTCATCTCGACTTCGGGAAGAATGTGGGTTGAGACCAGGATCGTGTGCGATTGGCCCAACTCCTTGATCAATTGCCGAACGGCCCGCACCTGGTTCGGATCCAGCCCGATGGTTGGCTCATCCAAAATCAAAAGCTCCGGCTGATGCACGAGAGCATCGGCCAGACCGACGCGCTGGCGGTAGCCTTTGGACAGTTGGCCCACCATTCGCCGGCTCACGTCGGTCAGACTGCACTGCTCCAGGACGACTCCCACGCGTTCCCGGGTCTGGCCGGCGCTCAAGCCTTTCAAACGGGCGCGGAACTTCAAATACTCGCGGACCCGCATGTCCAGATGGAGCGGGTTGTTCTCCGGCATATAACCAATGCGCCTCCGGACCTCGGCGGATTGATAGAACACATCGAAGCCGGCCACGCGCACGGTTCCCGCCGTGGCGGGCAGGAACGTGCTCAGGATGCGGAGGATGGTGCTTTTGCCCGCGCCATTGGGGCCGAGCAAGCCGACGATTTCCCCGCGTTGGACCGTGAAAGAGACGTTCTCGACCGCCGTGCGCGCGCCGTAACGCTTGGTGAGGTTTGAAACTTCGATCATCCAGGAATCGTTCACGGCTCAACGAAGGGTCGCGGTCTTGGTCGCGGAGAAAAGCTGCACCAGGCGCCCGGTGCGGCGCGGCACGATCACGGTCATCTGCAGGCGCTCGCCCTTTTTCTTGGCATAAAGAAAATGAGCCGCGCGCACGAGGTTGCCAGGTACGTGCCCGTCGAACGTCTGGATCAATTCCCCTTCCCTCAAGCCCGCTTTGCCGGCCGGTCCCGCCGGCTCGACGTCCGCGACCAGGAATCCTCTGAATTGGCCGAACCCCATCGTCACCGCCACTTCCGGAGTCAGATACTGCAGGGTCGCGCCGAGCTTTTTCTGGATGAGATCGGGGTTGAAGACGGTTGCCTCCGGCACGAGCGTCATCGTGAGAGTTTTTCGTTCCTGGTCCCGTTGCACGACCAGACGCACGTCCCGCCGCTCTCCAGCCGCCATCAACTCGCGATTGATTTCCACCAGGTTGCGCGGAGTCTTGTCGTTCACCGAGAGCACGCGATCGCCGCGTTTCAATCCGCCTTTCTCCGCCGGGCTTCCCGGTTCGACCGCCGATACAATCGGCCCGGCGGCACTGGATTGAAAATTCCCTCCAAACCAGAGGGAACGCATGAATTCCGGCGTGAAGATTTCACTCAACGCCTCGGCCACGCGCTTGACCGGGATGGCAAATCCAATGCCCTGCCCTTCCCGGAACACGGCCACGCTGATGCCGATCAGTTCGCCCCGCAGATTCACGAGCGGCCCGCCGCTGTTGCCGGGGTTGATCGCGGCGTCGGTCTGGAGCCAGTCTTCGACATCCAGCGTCGCTTCTTCAGCCGCCGGCCGGCGCGCCTTGGAACTCAAGATGCCCCGGCTGACTGAGCCGCCCAGCCCGAACGGATTGCCCAGCGCCAGGACCGTTTCGCCCAGGAGCAAATCATCGTCCGGCGCGAACTTGATGGCCTTGAATTTTTCCCCGCCGGTTTCGAGCAACCGCAGCAAGGCGACATCGGTCTTGAATGTCTGGACGACGTTGATCGCTTCGAACGTCCGTCCGTCGTGAAGGGTCACAGTGATTCGGTCCGCCCGGCGCACGACGTGCATATTGGTCAGCACGTATCCGGTCTCGTCGATAATGACGCCGGAGCCGAGACTCTTCTGGCGGCGCGGCGACCGGCGGCCCCAGTATGGTCCAAAAAAATCGCGAAACACTTGATCAAACGGGTCCCGAATTTCGACAATGGTTTCCGTGCTGATGTTCACGACGCTCGGCATCACTTCCTCAATGGCGTTGACGACCGCGTCGCGCCGGACGTCCGGTGGCGGGTTGGGCGCAGCCGTGTAGGCGAATGCGTCGTCAATCGGTCCACGCTCCGCGCCGCAGAGCAGGCAAAGCGCCGTCACGCACGCGAGTCTCCGCGCGTTCGTTGTCATTTCACGATTCATTCCTGTGCTTGGATCCAGAGAGCGCCCCGGTTCCCCTCACCCTGTCCCTCCCGTCGGAGAGGGAACTTGGTGTCCCGCGCCGGAAAAAAATGGCCGCGCGTTGAGTTATCCAACCCGTGGCAAAGGATTCTCCCTCTCCCCCAGGGAGAGGGCAGGGGTGATGGGGAAAACGAGGCTCGAATCCCACGGCGCGGGAGCAGAAAACGGGAATCGATCCCTTTCACGAACTCAGAACTTCCCGTCCACCGGACGCCGAGACAATTCACCGTGGATTTGTGCAAGACGATCATTGTATTAACACTTGACTTTGCAAGAGAGGTCGCGCAAAAGCAAGGCAAGGTGCGGTTGGTCCCGAAAAATTCCTACAGCCGATGGCGCACGCGCGCCGCCGCGTCGTGGACTTTTCACGAGACCACCGATCCATCCCGCATCACGGAACGTTTCCTTCAGGCGCTCTGGCATCATCAGCGCTTGCAGCGCGATCATCTGGCGACTTTGGACGGCGAGCCGCTTCAGGTTCTTCATCCGGGCTTTTGGAATCGCGAAGCCGGGCCGGATTTCCGGGACGCGGTGCTCAAGTTCGGCCAGGCGGCGCCCCGGCAAGGGGACGTGGAAATCGATTTGCACTCACACTTCTGGAAAAATCATCACCACGATCAGAATCCTGCTTACCGAAAAGTCATGCTCCACGTCGTTTGGGAGGGCGCGCCAACTCGGCCGCTTTCGTTGCCGACGCTCGAATTGAAACCGCACCTGGATTCGCCTTTGTCCGAGCTCAGCGCCTGGCTCGGTCAGAATTCGCTTTCTCGAATTGCCTTCGATCTCTCGGGCAAATGCGCGGCGCCGTTGCGGGATTTGCCGGTCGCGCAAAGTGAAGAGTTGGTCAAGCAGGCGGCCCAGGTTCGATTGCAGGCCAAGGCCGCCCAGCTCCAGGCGCGCGCCCAGCAGGCCGGCTGGGAGCAAGCGCTCTGGGAAGGTCTCTTCGGCGCGCTGGGCTACAAACACAACGTCTGGCCTATGCGGACTTTGGCCGAACTGCTGCCCTCGCTGCCTTCTCGCACGGCCCCCTCCCCGGATTCACCTGTCATCTGGCAAGCGCGGCTCCTGGGCCTGGCCAGCTTGTTGCCGTCGCAACTCACCGGAATTCGGCCTGACATTGACGCCTATTTGCGCCGGCTTTGGGACATCTGGTGGCGCGAACGCGAAGCTCATTCCGAGGTGATTCTGCCGCGCGTGACCTGGCGGTTCAACGGCTTGCGGCCCGCCAACCATCCCCAACGCAGGCTGGCCCTGGCGGCTCACTGGCTGGCGTCCGGCGATTTGCCATCCCATCTGGAACGGTGGTTCGCCAACGCCATCTCAGACGAGAAACTTTCCGAGTCGCTGGCGGAAGTTCTCCAAATCGAGCACGACGAGCTCTGGTCGTGGCATTGGACGCTTCGATCTTCTCGCCTGCCCCAACCGCAACCGCTCATCGGACCCCAGCGCGTAACGGACCTCGCCGTCAATGCCATCTTGCCGTGGTTCTGGATTCGGGCGGTGGCGGGAAAAAACGCCGAGCTTCAGGCGAAGGCCGAACATCGATACTTCGCCTGGCCACGCAGCGAAGACAACGCGGTCTTGAGAATGGCGCGATCGCGTTTGTTCGGCGGGCAAAAGATTCGCTGGATCAAAACGGCCGCGGCCCAGCAGGGGCTTCTCCAAATTGTCCGCGACTTTTGCGATCATTCCAACGCGCTGTGCGAACAGTGCCAGTTCCCGGAGTTAGTCCGCGAATTGGGAGATGATGCCGACGCTGCCGACGCTTCGACGCTTGGCCACGGTTGAACGGCTAACGAAAACGCGCTAGGATTCGACTATGATAACAGCAAGACAACTTCGAGAATTGCTCCAGTCCCGTCCGTTTAAGCCCTTCCGTCTCTGCCTGTCTGATGACACGCACTACGATATCACCAATCACGACATGGCCTTCGTCACGAAAAACACGGTTGAAGTTGGTTTGAACCTCGATCCGGACGGTTTCGCGGAGTATGTGGCTCGTTGTTCCATCCTCCACATCACTAACCTGGAAGACTTGCCGGAAGGTGTGGCAAGGTGACCCTCTACTTTTTCTTTCCCCTATTCTCAGACGTTCCTGCCGTAGTTTTGGAGGATTGCGCCGCGCGAGCGGTCAGGAATACACCAGTGAAGAGGACCAGCGCGCCCACCGGCACCAGAACGATGCCCAACCCTGGATCGCCTTGATACCTCTTGAAATCCGCGATGCCGCCGAGGAAGAAACCGCCCGGGATCAAAAAGCCTGCGCTGGTCAGGCACGCCGACGCTAATCCGCGCGACCGCGGGGTCCACGCAGGCAGAAATTGCAGGCTCGCGCCGAAGGCAATGTGGACCAGCGACAGCAAGGTCCCGTGCGCGTGAGCGAGCGTCCACATCAGCCGTCGCGTCGAATTGGACACGTCCAGGTACATCCCCGCCTTGAAGCCGTGCAAAGCCTCCAGGACCATTCCCAGGGTGAGAAAGCACAACAACGACCACCAGCCGTACTGCAAATGTCGGCGGGTCAAAACGGGAAGGCTTTCTTCCGGTGCGGTTCGGGCTGTGGCGCCGGTTGGCTCAGAGTTCGGTGCAGGTTTCATTTGTGAAGCTCAATCAACTGGCTGTCCCGCGTTGAAGCGAATGCTCGCGGCATGCTGCGGCATTCTAGCCTCGGGTTCAATCAGGATTTTAACCTTGTCATCCGATGGCGCCGGGTAAATAAAGTGCCGGTCACTTATTCGTCGCGTCGCGAATTCAACAGCGAGAACCCCATGAAAACGATCAAAACCTCCCGCCGCCAATTCTTGAAATCTTCTGCGCTCGCCACGGGTGCGCTCGCATGGCCCGCCTCTTCCTACTCCGCGGTTTCCGGCGCGAATGACCGCATCCACTTCGCGGTCATCGGCTGCGGCGGCATGGGCACCGGTCACGTCAACAGCCTGGTCAAACGCAGCCAGGCGGACAACATCATCGTCCGCGCGATCTCGGATGTCTATCAACGCCGCGTCACGCGCGCTCAAGGCATTTGCAAAGGCGACGGGTACCTGGATTACCGAAAGCTTCTGGAGCGCGCCGATCTCGATGCCGTGCTCATCGCCACCCCGGACCATTGGCACGCCAAGATTTCCATCGACGCCATGGAAGCCGGCAAACATGTGTATGTCGAAAAGCCGATGACCCATACGGTCGAGCAGGCCATCCAGTTGCGCGACGCCGTCAAACGCGCGGGAAAAACGCTGCAAGTCGGCCCGAACGGCACCGCGAACGATTCCTACTGGCAAGCGCATGAAGCCATCAAGGCCGGACGCATCGGCAAGGTCACCTGGGCGCACGGCAGCTACAATCGCAACGCGCGCATTTGCCTTTTCAACGAGCACCAGAAGATCGATCCCACCGCTGGCCCCGGCAAGTCCGGGGAAGACTACATCGATTGGGACATGTGGCTTGGCCACCAATGGGGCCTCGCGCCGAAGATCCCGTGGACGCCCGAACACTTTTTTCGTTTTCGCAAATACTGGCCGTACAACGGCGGCGTCGCGACCGACTTGCTTTATCACAAGCTCGCGCCGTTGCTCATCGCCATCGCCGGATCGAACGGCGAGTACCCGCGCCGCGTCAACGCCAATGGCGGGCTTTATGTGGAGAAGGACGGCCGGGACATTCCGGACCTGTTCATGATGACGGCTGATTATCCCAGCGAATGGTCGATCTTCCTCGTGAGCACGCTGACCAATGACGCCGGGCTGCCCGACCGCATTTATGGCAAGCACGGCACCATGGAACTCGGTGGAGAGCCGGCCTTGCGCTGGAACGGCGAGTTCAAGGAGGAATTCAAAGCAAAGAACGACGGCAAAGAAGAAGTCCGCCTGCCCATCAAACAGCGCCGCGATCTCGAAGGCAATTTCATCGATGTGCTCCGCGGCAAAGACAAACTCGCCTGCAACGCCGACCTCGGCTGCGCCACCATGGTCGCGATCAAGATGGCGGTCGAATCCTTCCGTCAGAGCAAGACCATGCTCTGGGATACGCAGGAGGAGAGGGTGAGAACTGCGTAAATGGCTCCACTCGTTGACAGGCCGCGAAGCCGCCAGCAATTCTCATGATGGTGCGATTGGAGCGTGGCCTTCCAGGCCGCAGCGGCTCAGCCAGCGCGAGGTGCCTCGGAACGAGACCGTTGCGCGCAGTTTGAGGAAGCCGCTGCGCCCAGGATGGGCGCGCGCCAAGCCAAAATGAGAATTGCTGGAAGCCGCGAAGGTTCGTTGACAGACTTTTGACAAGGCCTAGTGTGAATCCATGAACGTGTCCTTGCCCAAAGAGTTGGAGGAGTTCATCCTCAAGAAGGCAGCCACGGGCGAGTATCAGAATGCCAACGCGGTGGTAATCGAAGCGCTGCGCGAATTTCAAATCAAGGCGGAGGCTGATCCGGAATGGATGCGCCCGCTTCCTGACGGCACGTGCCCTTCTGAAATCAAGGTCCTCTTACTTGAGGCCGTGCGTGGGCCGCATCATCCGATGTCGGCGAATTACTTCGATCAGTTGCGCCAGCGTCTTCGCAACACCAACACGAAATGAGCCTGCGCGCTCGCTACGCGCCATGGTTCGACGCTGACTTCCACTTCCGGACCGCCTGGTATGCAGAACATGGAGGGAGCGAACTGGCCGAACGGTTCGTTGACGCTGTGGAGCGGACCGTGAAAAAACTGACCCGGAATCCGCACCTAGGTCCGGGTCCGTACCCAAAAGATTCAGATTTGGGCGAACTGCACTTTGTGTTGATTGAGCGTCCTTTTCACAAACACATTCTTTTCTATCGATTCAATCAGGAGGCACTCTTCCTGGAGCGGCTTATCCATGGCGCCCGTGATCTGCCTCGTCGCGTAAAAGAGTCTCCTTATGAAATCGATTGAACGGCCAGGTTTCGAAAGGCAATTTCATTGAGCTTCTCCTTGTCATGCCGCTCACGCCGGGTTCGTTGCATCCTGGACGTCCAGGATCGGGTTCGGCGGTGACGGCGGTTTCAAAACTCATTTTAAGAACCGATCATGACAAAAGCGACCAGCACGTTGTCCCTGACGTTTCAGCCACTCACGCCTGAACGATGGTCGGACCTGCAAAAACTTTTCGGCGAACGCGGCGCATGCGGCGGCTGCTGGTGTACGACGTGGCGATTGACGCGCGCAGATTTTGTCCGTCAAAAAGGCGACGCCAACAAAGCCGCTTTCCGAAGAATCGTGAAGTCAGGGCAAACTCCCGGCGTGCTGGCCTATTCGGATGGACAAGCGATTGGCTGGTGCGCCGTGGCGCCGCGAGAGGCGTATTCCTTTCTGGAGCGCTCGCGCGTCCTCGCTCGCGTGGACGAAAAGCCGGTCTGGTCGGTGACTTGTTTGTTCGTGGCTAAAGCGTTTCGGCAGGGCGGCGTGAGCGTGCAATTGCTGAGGGCCGCCGCCGAGCACGCCGCGCGTCACGGAGCGCGGATCGTGGAGGGGTATCCTGTCGTGCCCCGCAAAGACCGAATGCCGGATGTGTTCGCCTGGACCGGGACGCTTTCCGCCTTTCGGCGCGCCGGATTCAAGGAGGTTGCCCGACATTCACCCGCCCGTCCAATTGTGAGGATGGAAGTCTGAAGGTGCTCTGGCATTTTTCTCAGCAATTCTGCCCATGAACCTGCCCGTAGTCCCGGCTTCAGACGGCCAGCGCACAAAACCGGCTCAAGCCGGGACTACTTGCGGCTGCGCGCACTCGTCTGTCGCCAGAATGAGAATTGCTCCGTTTTTCTTGTGCCTCGGCGCGTCGGAAGCTTACCCTCGACTTGCACCAAATAGTATCTCCCCTCTCAACCGTGGAAGGAAACATATGTCTGGCGTCACAAGTTCAACTCCGCAGCACAACCGATTTCCTGGGCGCTCTCACGCGACGATCGCGAGGCCACCAACTCCGGGCTGCGTGGCTTTTACTTTGATCGAACTGCTCGTTGTGATCGCGATCATTGCGATTCTCGCCGGGATGCTGTTGCCCGCGCTCGGACGAGCGAAAGAGAAAAGCCGAACGATCCGTTGCAACAGCAACCTTCACCAACTCGCTCTGGGTTTCGCGATGTACGCCGACGATCACCAGGACCTGTATCCCGCGTACGAGGAGTGGGCCACGCTCGGCGGCACGACCGGCATCATGACCCTCGCCGGCGGCCGCGTTCCAGCCGTGCGACGGCCTTTGAACGTTTATTTACCGAGCGCGGAAGCGTGGCGTTGTCCATCAGACAAAGGCGACTCGCTCTGGAAAACGATGTTCACCTCGGAGTTTCGGAGCGCCTTTCCGACCGGACGCCAGAGCAGTTGCTTCGAGGCTTACGGCAACAGTTATCTGACGGTGTGGGCCGTCGAGACGCTGCGGATTCAACACGTCACCGCGGACTCCAGGGCCGCGAAAGGCACGCCGCAGGCGACGCCGATGAAAGCGAGCGAAATTGCCAAGAGCCCTTCCAACAAGCTCGTCTCCGGCGATTGGCCCTGGTGGGCGGACCGGGACAAGAAGGACTCTTATAGCCAATGGCACAACGTGAAAGGGCAGTACCGTTTCAACGTCTTATTCGGGGACGGCCATACTGACTTCTTCGAGTTTCCCCAGGAAACTTACAAGTGGAACTACACGGGGCCGAAACCGGACCCGAACTTCAAGTGGTGGTAGGCCGGCCTTGGCTTGAATGCTTGCCAGTTACCTCCTGGAGGATGTTGAGCATTCGTCGATTGGTCTCGGCATCTTTCACCGCGACTCGAACGGAGTCCGGGCCCGTTCCCACCAGCCCGGCGTTGCGCAGAAAGAGGCCATGTTCGCGGCACTGTTCAATGAGCGCTTCTGCATCGAGAGAGTTCTTCGGCAAATGGCAGAGGAGGAAATTGGCGCGACCCTGGTGAACCTCCCAATCGAGCGAACGCAGGTCACTGGCCAGACTCTCCCGCAGCGCGAGGGTCTCCTGATACCGGGCGACGTAATAGTCGGGATTTTCCAGCGCGCGAACTGCGGCCACCTGCGCCGGCAGGCTGACCACCCAGGGCGGCGTGATGGCGCGTAGAGTTTCGAGCTGATGCGGCCCCGCGCAAAGATAAGCCGCGCGCGCCCCGCCCAGCGCATAGACCTTCGACATCGATTTGCACACGAGCGTGTTCTCCGAGCGCGCCGCGAAACGTTCGAGCGATTCGCAGGAGCCGACATAATCCACGTACGCCTCATCGATCCAGAAACGAGTCTTTGGCGGAGCCAGTTGGATCACGCGCTCCAGCTCCAACCGGGAAAGATGTGTTCCGGTTGGGTTGTTCGGATTCACCAGTACAACCACGTCGTAATCATCCGCGAGCGCCGCCTCAAGGCGAGCCACATCGATCTCGTAGTTGTTCGCGCGGTCGAGACGCAGGCGGTCCACAGTGCAGCCGATGACACGTTCGAGCACGTGGGCATATTCACCATAGGTCGGATCGAGAATCAGCGCGTGCGAATCCGGCCTGAGCCAGTGCCGAAGCGCCCGGAAAATGAGGTCGGAAGAGCCAGCCCCGGGCAAAATGTTGTCGGGAGCAACTCCGCGTGCGCGACCAATGGTTTCGATCACGCCTTCGCACGCGGTCGGCGGCGACGTGCGCAACAGCCAGGGAAGGTGATCTTGCAACGCGGCGATCACCCCCGGAGCGGGCGGAAACCAGGCGTCGAGCACATCCGCGTTGATCACGGTTCTGTTTCGCTCCAGGGCGTCGAATTTCGCGCCGATAGCGTTGAAAAATGCGCCTCCGTGGTAGCATGGCGCTGGCCGCCGGAAAGGGAATGGCAAGCGCCAGTCGGTTTTCTCCTCGAAGCGTCCGATCAAACCCGAGAGCGCGGCGATCTTCTCGCGCACCTCCCCGGTGGAAGCGAGCAGTAAGTCGTAGATGACCGCGCCGCTCTGGGCCGAAAGACCGACCGGTTTCAATCCAACTCGCAAGTAAAGGTCGAGAATCTCCCGGCGGCCGATCGCGACGATCCGCGTTCCCCCATGCGCTTCCACCCAGCGCAACGCCCCGTACATCAGCAACGCGGCCAGTTCGTCGCCGCGATGGGCTTTGAGAACAGTGAGCAGACGTATTTCGTAAAGCTGGCCGTCGAAAGCGCAGGGGATCTGGTCGCGCGAAAAGTATTTGTCGATGGAGTAGGTTGGGCTTCCAGGCGGCGTCACGCTAACGAAACCGGCGATCTCCCCTTCGATGGTCGCCACCAGGTAGCTGTTCCAATCATCGAGCGCGTCCTTGAGCTCACCGTTGGCGTTGATCCTGTGCTGCCCAAGTTCGGCCGCATAGACCGCATGGCGTATGCGATAGATCCTCTAGCGCTCTCTTTCTGACGCCTGGGAAAGAGCGATGGGAGACGGGGAGCGACTGGACGTGGCGTGGCGACTGGTGAGGCGGTTCGAGAGATGAGTTTCCATGGCTGCGACACTACCCGGAACTCGCTTGGATTTGGAAATTGATAATCCTCACCTCGGCGATCGATCATTTTGATGGCCCCAAGGTTCCAACACCAAGTAGTAGAGCGCGCCGCGAAAGGCCGAACGTCTGGCACACCGAGCCTGGCGCAACCGAAGCCTCGGCTTGCGGTCGCCTGGTCAGTCCTATTTGTTCGGCAGGTGGTATCCTTCCTGATTCAACCGGATTCGGTAGAGACTCTTGCCAGCGGTGATGTAAAGCGTCTTGCTCTCTGTGCCGCGGCCGAAGCCGACATTCGTCGGCACCTCGGTTTTGATGTAAGCAAGCTCCTTTCCTTCGCGTGAATAGACACAAATCCCCGGCCGATTCTCCGCCCGGACCGCCACATAAAGATTTCCTTCTTTGTCGCAGATCAATCCGTCAGGGCCGTCGTAAGGCGCGTAATCGACCAGGACCCGCCGGAATTTCGCCGAGCCGTCCGGGGCCAGATCATAAGCCATCAAGGTCATATGGCCTTTGCGCAGCGGCGTGGAAACTTTGTCCGCTTGGGCCGCACCGCCTTTGCTCAGACGCTCGAATCCGGTCGCGCCGTTGTCGTTGCTGACCACGTAGAGCGTCTTTTGATCCGGAGACACGCACACGCCGTTCGGCTTGCCGGCATCCGTGATGATGCGATGGATCGAACCGTCGAGGTCGATCCGATAAACGGCCATGACTGGTTGATCGATCGTTTCGTAGCCGAGATAGCGCGGATCGCTAAAATAAATCCGGCCTTTCTCGTCGATCGTGACATCGTTCGGCGAGTTGAAAGGCCGGCCTTCGAACAGCCCCGCAATGATGTAACTCATCCCGGTCTTCATGTCCGTGCGCGTGACTCGGCGGCCGCCGTAGTCCGCACCTTCGCACACCAGCATGTTCCCGTCGGCGTCAAATTTGATGCCATTGGACATGCCGCTGGGCGAACGAAAGATCGTCGTCTTGCCGGTCCGCGGATCAAATCGCCAGATGTGGCCGGCGTGGATGGCGCCCTTTTCGTCGCGCGCCACGTGGGAAAAAGTGATGTCGCTGAAATAGACCAATCCGTCCGGCGCCACAGCCACGCCTTCGGTCAGCACGATGCCATCGAACAGTTTTTCCACCTGCGCGCCGGGCGGGACGATGGGCTCGGCGGCAAGAAGTGGCCACGGCAGCGCGATGGCGCAGAGCAGTGATAGACGGGTGCGTGACGGTCGTGACAGGCCAGGGATCAGTGCTTTCATGGAAACGATTGGTTTGAGAATCATCAGAATCCTGCTTCAAAACGGCCAAAAGCGCAAAAAGAATCAATCGCGGCGAAGCCAAAGCAGTGCATCCACAAGTTGTCGGTGCCCCGTAGCGCAGATTTGAAATCTGCTGTATCGCAGGATTGCATCCTGCTGGGCCTCGGCGTGGCCTGGGGCGTTGAGAAGACCCGACACGCAGCCGATTT
>Ga0233424_10001368_pt1 | contig 21803 bp, 10 predicted proteins | sample Watercolumn_Towu_FD_181011 | JGI IMG/M metagenome (GOLD analysis project Ga0233424, IMG submission 181011) | Freshwater microbial communities from Lake Towuti, South Sulawesi, Indonesia - Watercolumn_Towuti2014_125_MG | ecosystem: Environmental > Aquatic > Freshwater > Lake | place: Indonesia... | reverse complement strand
ACTGCGGTGAGGACCGTCCTCATGCATGGAGAGGAGTGTACCGAGAGAAAGCCAAGAAATCTAGAATGCTCTTGAGCCTCTTTGAGTATGTTGTACGATGCACGGGCATGCTTCGCTCACGCATAGCACGATTTTGTCTCTTCTTAGGGCCCGTCCTCGTCGCGATCGGCGGCCTGTCCTTCCTGCAAGAGAGAAGCCGAACGGAGAAAGCGTATTCCGAGGCCGCACTCCTTTTCGACATATGCGGCTTTACCTCAAAAACGGCCTGTCAGGGCGACGCAACATGCATCGCGGAAGGATATCCTGCGAGTTGCTACAAAAGCTCCAGCAATGACTGGTGCTGCCCCCGGGGATGCACCATAGAACAGATCTGCGGCGATACCCAGATTACGCCCAATGAAGAATGTGATGGAGGAGGCATATGCACTGGAGGCGGCATGAATGGTCAAGTATGCCGAACGTTAACGGATGTACAGAAATGTGTCGCGAGAGGCGGTCTCTGCACTGCACAGAATCTCGACGGCGATAGTTGCGATTCCACCTGTCACAGTGAAATTCCCACCTGCAATGATGGTCTGAATACCTGCGATGCCGCTCAAGGGGAGAACTGTCGGACGTGCAGGCCCGATTGTGCCTGCAGCAAAGGACGCACGTGTAACGTAAGCGGCCAGTGTGTGTATCAGAAAGGCGGTGGCTTCTGCGGTGATGGCACTGTGCAGTCCGCAGAACAGTGTGATGACAGTAATACCGTGAGTGGGGATGGATGCTCCTCGACCTGCACCTGTGAAGCATGTGGGGATGGATATAAATGTAAATCTGAGCAATGTGACGACGGGAACCTCATCAATGGAGATGGATGTTCAAGTACCTGCAAGATCGAAGCAACCTGTTCAGATGGAAAACAGAATCAGGGCGAAACACAGGTCGACTGCGGAGGACCCTGCCCTGCATGTCCCTGTCTGCAAGCTGCCGATTGCAATGACAATCTCTACTGCACGGTGGATCGCTGTGTCAGCGGCTCGTGCCAGTACACCACATATAATGCATTCACAGGTGGAGCGAATGACGAGCCCTGCAAAACAGATTTTCCTCGCGTTTGCACCGTGACCACCCGCTGCTTTTGCAATGAAAACACCAATGCCTGCGAACTCTGTAAAAATACATCGGGTCAGTCTTTTGTGGATGAAGCTGCTTGCAAAGCAGCATCGAATACCCTCTGCCAGGACCATGGGAACCCGAATGGGTGCTATCAGAAATCCGCGGGAAGTTGGTGTTGCCCGGGAAGAGAATAAGACTACGCAAGAAGCTTTCCCACTTCTTCTTTAAACTCTTCTACGTCCTTAAATTGCCTGTGGACGGAGGCAAAGCGGATATAGGCAACGTCATCGAGCCGCTTGAGAGCTCGCATGACATCCTGTCCGATCGTTAAGCTACTCACTTCATTTCTGTTCGCTCCCCACTTCTCTTCAAGTCGCGCGAGCATACGATTGACCTGATCCTGACTCACTGGCCGCTTGGAACAGGCAAGCCAAATCCCCCGTTCAAGCTTTGAGCGGCTGTACGGTTCGCGCGTCCCATCACGCTTCACAACAATGAGAGAGCTGAGTTCCTGCCTTTCAAAGGTCGTGAAGCGATGCGCGCATTTGGGGCATTCTCTGCGACGCCGTACAGCGCGCCCATCTTCGGAGAGGCGGGAGTCGACGACATTCGTATCTTCGGATTTACACCTCGGACAAAACATTGACTTCACTGTACCGTGATCCCCCCTTGCCTCACAACATCAATCCCCCCCTCTTTCACGAGTACCACAGTTGACGGAGGGGCGGGTGGCAAAGATCCTCCATCCAGAATGAGATCCGGCTGAAGCTTCTCTCTCCGAAACTGCTCCAGAATTTCCTCAGCACTATACGGCTCTGGTTTTCCATGGAGATTTGCGGAAGTAGTGCTCAGAGGAACCTTGCAGAGCTCTGAGAGTTTCTGGGCTATGGGATAAGAGGATACGCGAATCCCAAGCGTTCCCCCTTTTCGTTCTTTCGCATTCCCACTCACATCTTCCACTGATTCAATATATCGATATATAGCACCACTTTTCCCCCCTCGATTTTTGAGGGGCAGAATGATCGTGAGAGGGCCCGGTAGATATTGCTGCGCAAGCTCTTCTGCTTTCTCATTCCACTCCACCCACACAGCCGCTTCTTCAAGCGATGCAAAGAGAGCACTGATTGGTTGTCCCTTTGGGCGCTTCTTTAGAAGCGCAAGTTTTTTCACCGCCTCCGGATTCGTCAAATCACACGCAAATCCATAACATGTCTCTGTCGGGTGTGCGACAACACCACCATTGCGGATGATGGAGACAGCCTCTTCGAGATTTTCGTTGCTTGCAGGGAGAACGCGCACTGGAATACCAGAGTATCAGATATTCTGATATTCCCTCTCGTATCGAAGCAAAATTTCATCAATTTTCTTCTCAAGAATCGTCGACATGGTAATCGTAATGGGGAGCGGAACATCCTGCGACCCAATGCGAAACTGGATCCGCTCTTTCCCTGGGAAACGTTCGAGTATGGATTTGAGTTCCAGAAGGAGCTGCTTTGGTGCCTGGGAAGGAAGTTGGACGGTGTGGAGCCGAATGGTAGGACTAGGGACTATGGACTTGGGACTTGGGACATCGGATTTCGATGGATGATTTTTCGTCGTTCTCTGTCCTTTGTCCTTTGTCCTTTGTTCTTTTTTCATAGAGGAAACTTCTCCCACCCATCCCAGCTCTCGCATGCCTTCCTCCAAAGGCATTCCCTTCGCAACGAAACTTGCGAGGTCCCCAATGAGTGCTTCTACTTTGCCATTTGCCTCACCAACAATGTGAGTCTCGCCAGCAACGACATTTCCTTCTTCATCGAGCATCTCCAGGACTTCTCCCTCCTCTTGAGCAGCGGGTCGAACGAGTGAAAGACCTTTCTTCGCTTCCTCTTCATCGAAGAAACCTTCCTCTTTCGCTCGTTCTACCATTTTGGAAAGGACTGCACGTTTCACAGCATCTGCACGCACTTGCATTTGCCCTCCACGCTCATCGAGTGTCCCTCCGACAACAAGAACCGTATCGGGTTCTTCGAGAAATTCGGATGCATGAGCGAATGTTTTCGGGAAAAGTGTCACCTCGAGTTTCCCGGTTGGATCTTCCAGGAACACAATCCCCATCGTGTCCCCTTTTTTCGTCGTAATCTTCTTCACACTCTCGACAATGCCTGCAACGGTCACCTTCTTTCCGAGCATCTCCCGCTTGAAATCGGAAACGAGCATCGCTTTCTTTCCAATGTACTTCTTGAGTCCTGCAAGAGGATGACTCGAGACGTAGAGGCCGAGCGTTTCTTTCTCCCATTGGAGTTTCTGCGTGAGAGGGACAGGAGTAGTCGCTGGAAATTTGATCTCCGTAGCTTCCGTTGCATGTTCGGTATTGGAGAAGAGTTCTGTCTGATCGAGCGCCGCATCGCCGCTCGCACGACTGAAATCCGCAATACGGTCGTAATGCGCGACAAACGTACTTCGCTCTCCCAGGGAATCCAGTGCGCCTGCTTTCGCGAGTGCTTCGATGAACTTCTTATTGAGTAACTTACTTGGCGTGCGCCTCGCAAAATCTTCGATAGACGTAAATTTTCCTCCCTTCTCCCTAATGCCGATAATTTGCTGCACGGAGCTATCCCCCACCCCTTTGATGGCCGTTAACCCAAAGCGGATTTTGCGATCGGGAAGAGCAGTGAAGAGACCTCGCGATTCATTAATGTCAGGAGGAAGCACCTCCATACCCATCGCCCGGCATTCTCCGATCTCGAGAGCGATACGATCCGTATCGCCGGCGTCGGCTGAAAGCATCGCTGCCATGAATTCTGTGGGGTAATGGGCTTTGAGGTACGCCGTTTCATACGCCACACGTGCATAGCATGCTCCGTGAGATTTATTGAACCCGTACCCCGCGAAGGGTGTCACAACCTCATCGAAAATCTGTTCGGCAAGTTTTGCGCTATACCCCTTTTTCTTCGCACCATTGATAAAGGTCTCACGCTCCGCATCGAGCTCTTTCTTAATCTTCTTTCCAATGGCGCGCCGAAGTATGTCCGCCTGTCCCAGCGCATAGCCAGCGAAGACCCTGGCAATTTCGAGAATCTGCTCCTGGTAGATGCCGATTCCATAGGTGGGTTCCAGAATCGGTTTCAGATCTTCGTGGAGATACGTCACTTTCGTTTGCCCATTCTTCCTGCGGATATATTCCGGAATCCATTCCATCGGACCTGGACGAAAGAGCGAGACCATAGCGGTGATATCCTCAAATTTCGTGGGTTTGAGCTGCTTTAAGTAGCGGCGCATGCCCCCCGATTCCAATTGGAAGACTCCTGTCGTATCCGCACGGGAGAGGAGAGTGAATGTCTCACGATCGTGTAAGGGGATCGTCGCCATATCGATTTTCTTCCCATGAAGTCGATCGATGATGAGTAACGCCGTCTGGATGATCGTGAGATTTTTGAGCCCCAAGAAGTCCATCTTGATGAGACCCAAATCTTCGAGAGGTTTTGCGGAGTACTGCGTGATGATCGTTTCATCATCTTTAGGCGCTTTCTGGAGTGCGGTATAGCGCACCGTTGGTTCCTTCGTAATGATGACTCCACACGCATGGACCGAGACGTGACGGGCTTTGCCTTCGAGCTTGAGGGCTGTATCAATGATCTTGCGATAGGTCTCATTCCCGTCCCGTGCAAGCTTGAGCTCGGCCGAATCATGTAATGCCTGCGCGAGTTCTGTCCCAGGGCGTTCCGGGATCAATTTTGCAAGCTCGTTCATCTCCACAAACGGCACCCCATACGCACGCCCGACATCTTTCACGGCAGCTCGTGCCGCAAGCGTTCCAAATGTGCAGATTTGGACAACGCGATCGCGGCCGTATTTTTCTGCAACGTAATTGAGAACTTCGTCTCTACGTGTATCTGCAAAATCGAGATCGATATCCGGCATCGAAATACGTTCGGGGTTTAAGAAGCGTTCGAAGAGGAGGCCATGCTCCAGAGGATCGAGCGTCGTAATATCCAGGCAGTAACTCACGATGGATCCCGCGGCAGATCCTCTTCCTGGTCCCACCGTAATACCGTGCTCCTTTGCAAAACGCACGAAATCGGCAACGATGAGGAAGTACCCGGAAAATCCCATCTGTTCAATAACCTGAAGCTCATACGCAAGACGCTTCTTCACTATCTCATCGGCCTTGGGATACCGTTTCTTCATCCCTTCCCGACAGAGTTTTTCCAGGAGACTTGTCTCTGTCTCGCCCTTAGGCACAGTGAAGGCAGGAATTTGATATTTCCCAAATTCAAACGTAACAGTGCATCGATCCGCAATTCTACGCGTATTCTCAAGTGCTTCCGGAATGTGTGAGAATGCCTTCTCCATTTCCTCAAATGGACGCATCGAGAAATCGGAATCGAGCATCGAGAAGCGATTGGGATCAGAGACATGCGCACTCTTCTGGATACAGAGGAGCACATCATGCGCCTCTGCATCTTCCCTCCGCGCATAGTGACTGTTGCATGTCGCGACAAGCGGCACATCAAGCTCTTTCCCGAAGCGAATGAGCTGCTGATTCACCTCCGCTTGCCCGGAAACATTCGGCAAGTCCATGAGCTCGAAGTAGAGATTATTTTTCCCAAAGAATCCGCGATACATCTCGACGAGTTCTTTCATGCGCTTACTATCTTCAAGCAATGCCGCTTGCGGAATTGCTCCACCTATGGGACCGGAGAGTGCGATGAGGCCTTTGCCAAATTGTGAAAGGAGTTCTGCGTCCACACGAGGCTTGTAGTACATCCCTTCGAGTGCAGCGCGAGTCGCAAGTTCTAAGAGGTTTTGATATCCCTCCTGTGTCTCTGCGAGAAGGGTGAGAGGGTACCTCTTCGTATCCGCCTTTGCGTCTTTATCATGCCGCGTGCGCGCGGCGATATAGACTTCGCATCCGAGAATTGCTTTGAGTCCTTGCTCCTTCGCCGCTTTGTACAATTCAATGAGCCCATAGGTGTACCCCTTATCCGCAAGCCCCACGGCTGATTGTCCAAGCTCCTTTGCACGAAGGACAATCTCCTCGGGGCTCGGGAGAGCTTCGAGGAGGGAATAAGTCGAGTGACAATGAAGGTGGACAAAATCGGAGGGCTTCACGAAGCCATTGTAGCAGAATACTGACCACTCTCTTGAAAAACATGCCTTGCCCTTACGCTCATCGTGTTTCAGATAACCCTCAGAAATGGATACTGATTATGATATATTGATATATCATAATCCTCATACTACAATGGAGAAGATTTCACAGTAGCCTCTCCCTCCACCTCATACTCATATGGCAAAAGTCCGGTACCGCTCCCTCCCCTCCAAACAACGCATAGAACTTGAGAAGATATTTTCTGATTTGCTTGAGAGAATCGGAGTGCATGCAAGTGGACGCGCACTCTTGAGTGACCTCCTCACAAAGAGTGAGATCATTATGCTTGCTCGACGTATTCAAGTTGCGGACAAACTTCTCTCTGGGAAGGAATTCTTGGAGATTGCATCGGAGTTGCGCGTGGGACTCGATACAGTGTCGTCTGTAGACCGGTGGCTTGCCGGAAAATTAACAGACTATCGTTCTATCCTCGACGCGATTCCACATGAGAAACAAGCGCAGACTCGAAAAAAACTGGGGCAGCCTGCTGTCTATGATCCTTACAGTTGGCATGAAGCATGTCGTCGATATCCGGCGCAATTTGCACTCTTCAATCTCCTTTTGGGGATTGAGATTGAACAACCGAAGCAGAGAAAGCCATAAACGTCAGAGCTTCTTCACAAGTGTCTCAAACATCTTCCCCCGCTCCTTCGCATTCTTGAACATATCGAAGCTTGTACAGGCAGGGCTTAAGACGACGTTGTCACCGGGTTTCGCAAGAGAGCGGGCGGCAGCAATGACTTCCTCGAAAGAGGTGTCAGGTTTTAGGTGGTAGGTGTCAGGAATATTTTTTTGGAACGTTTCCGACATTTCACCGTACGGAACGACTCGAATTTTCCTCTCCTGAATAACTTCGTAAAGCTTTGAGAAATCCATTCCCTTGTCGCGACCTCCAAGGAGAAGAATGAGTGAGCCAACCGGGAAAGCATTGCATGCAACGATCGCGGACTCAGGAGTGGTGCAACTCGAGTCGTTATACCATTTGACGTGATCAAGTTCACGCACGAATTCGATGCGATGCGGAACACCGCGAAATGTCGAAAGCACTTTCGCAATATTTTCTTCAGAGACTCCAAGGACGCGAGCAGCGGTGACTGCAGCGCGGATGGTAGAGGGGTGGGACTTGAAGTTGATAGTTGATAGTTGATAGTTGATAGTTTCTCGAATATCGAAGAACCGAACGGTGCTTCGGAGGCCATCTGCAAAAGTGCGTACCATGGGATCATCGGCATTGAGGATCGCAATGTCTCCCTCGCCCTGATGTGCAACAATCTGCCTCTTTGCTTCAGCATATTCCTCCATCGATGTATGCCAATCGAGGTGGTTAGGAGTGACGTTGAGAACAACTGCAACGTTTGGAGAGTATGGACAATCCATGAGCTGGAAAGAACTGAGTTCGAGGACGACGTAGTGAGTAGTGGGTAGTGAGTAGTTGGTAGTGAGTAGATCCAATCGAGGTTTACGATCATTCCCTCCTTCTTCCACATTCTCAGGACCAAATTCTGCACGGAGCATTTCTGCAATGAGTGTTGAACAGGTGGTTTTTCCGTTACTTCCGGTGACTCCGATTGTCCTTCCGGGAAAGTGTTCGAGGAAGTATGTTGTGGAAGATGTGATGGGAATCCCCCTCTCCTTCGCCTCTTTCACAAGTGGATGTGTGAGGGGAAAACCGGGAGAGCGAAAGAGGAGATCCACTCCATCGAGCGAAGTACCCATTTTCGCATTTTCGCATTGGAGCCTGTCCTGAGCTTTGTCGAAGGGAATTTCCGCATTCGTCACTCGCTCATCAAACACTCTCACCTCCTTCACCTCCGGTTGGGCTTCCAAAAACTCCGCCACCGTCTGCCCATCCACTCCAAATCCCAAGATCCCTATGATCCCACATAGAGTGCTTTGCATGCAGGAAGCGTACTCGCAGAGGGATTCGCTTGGAAGAAGATATGCATGAGAAAAGAAGAGAAACACTCATCACGAAGCGAGAGTTCGATTGCCCGGGAAAGTGTCGTTTGACACCCGCGATTGATGCACATGCGCGAGAGGAATGTAGCGTAGCTACGAGCGAATGCACGAAGAGGCGGACCCTCGGGAAGCACAGGATCTCCGGGGAGGAGAGTCGCAAGACGCGCAAAGCGGAGCGTCCCTTCATGGAGGATATTTGCGGACTCTTCGAGTCTCTTTTGCGTATTGCGGATCGTGAGAATGGAGAATGATTCCGGCTGGAGATGATACTGGTTGAGTGCGCGCAGGGACGACCGAAAAAGCGCCTGCCCCAGCGCCCCTCCCGATCCGCTCGCACGATCAAGTGACGTCAGATATTCAAACCACGGCTCCCTCTGGTGTTCACGCAAGTACGCGAACACTTCTGCAAGATCTGTCGTGAGCACGAAGGGAAATTCGTTCTCCAGGGAAACATTCTCTCCGGAAACTACGCCTCCCATTTCGGATGGCCACCCAAAACAGCCTGCTTCGTCCGTATTCGCGAATGGTGTTGACGGCAGGACAAGAGGAGTGGGCAAAAGCGGAGGAGAAAGCGGTCGCATCATCGTTAAGCCACCGACGAAATCAGCCGCATCCGAGAGAATACGCACGATCGTTCCTTCGAGGAGCGTGAGTGATCCGCCGAGTGAGGCACTTTTTTCAAGGATACTCTTCAACGTACTCGCCTCCCGCTGCAATGCAGCTGATGCGGTCGAGGGGACGCCACTGTCTCGACATCCCGGACCCGGAGGTGCGAAGGTGAGAGTGGGCAACGCATAGATCGAGTTATACGGGCAGAGAAGATTGTCATCCGTCGGTGACGCTCCTATGGGAATCTCTCGTTCTTTCCCCATATCGAGCGGTGCCTGTGCACGAGGATCGAGTCCGAGGCGACGGAGATTCCAGAGTCGTGCCCAGACATACTGAGCCTGCTTTTCATACGCATCCTGACCCGCTGTGTCACACGTTTGCGATTTTTGGAGTGCCAGTTCGAAGAGTGCACGGACGTAGCGCTCGAGAGCTTCAGCATCTGCACGAAAGCATGCAGTGCGCTCAATATCTTTTCCTGCTTCCGTGACTGTCTCATCAATACCCAAAAATATCGCACGCATTTTCCTTGCTGCTTCTGCTTCACTCTTGACTGCGTCACATGGCGCACCACCGGGGCCACTCGGTGCAGTCGAAAGCGCAGTTTCCACATGATCGAAGATGCCTTCCACGTATTTGGACAGTGTCGTTGAGCGCGGAGGCGCACTCAGCGCATGGGCTTCTGAAGTGAAGAGGACGATGCCTGCGAGAATGAAGAAGAAACGCATGAACATTACGGGCAGAGGGCAGTCCCATCCGTGGGGCATATAGTTTCCGTGAATTGGATGCGATGTAATTCCTGGATGAGATGAATGGCAGAATCGAGAGATGTGCGTAAGGTACCCACTGCTTCCTCCAGATACTGGAGAAGTGATGCTTCGCTTGCGCGGTATCCCACATCGAGACTGTGTGCGAGCAGGAGTTCAAGCATCGAACTATTGCCACCGGTCTGAAGATTGATGGGGAGCATATCCCGGTTTGTTGGCGGAGTGAGGGCGACCCCTTCTGCAGATTCACAGGTGAAGAGGAAACTCCGTCGCGGATAGCCATTCTCCCGACAGATAAATTGTTCAAAGTTCGCAACAAGCTCCGAAGGATCATACGGGGGGAGAGCAATGGGCGGGATCGCAGGAAGTTCGACAATACTTGCAAGTTTCGCCCGTGGTTCCTGACATGCTGCGTAGGACGCAATACCCGTCGGCTCAAAAGGCATGAGGGGATCGCGATCCGGCATCGCATTCTGTCGCGAGATGATATCGAGACACTTCGCAATGGAGGTAATGTGATTCCCGAGTGAGTTCGGGAAATGCGCCGAGGAGCATCCGGGAATACTGTCCATCCACCACCCCTGCCATCCACTCCACCATCCCCAGAATCCACCAAGGAAAGATGCTTCCCACGACCACGGTCCCAGCGGATGATTCATGAGGGATGAGCTTTGCAGATAGGGATTGCGATGAGGTGCAAGGAGCGTCTGTTGCCAGGCAAGAACCTGGCCACTCCCAATGCGGACACCACTTTCCTCCTGACATACCGTAAGGAATGCCCCAGGCTCTGGGGGCAGCCCTTCGGAGAGACATTCTCCGGAGCAGCCATCTCCCCCTTTGGGAATGCAGAGCGATCGGCAATCCGCATCGGTCATACATGCACGTACGGATTCGGATGAACATGTACCCGGAGTCCCCGTCGCAAGGTCGGCACCATTGCACGTCCCTGCACTACATTCCGCATGCGTACGACAGGCTTGCGCCGGGTCATGCGTACAGTGCCTGCCATCATCACACTGTTCCCCGCGATCAATGACCCCGTTCCCACATAATCCAAACGTACACTCAGTCGCACAATCGGCCCGGAGTGTACAAACGCCCTTTGCGCACGTATCTCCCATCTGACAGGGAACATTGTCTGCACATACGAAGCGTGCCCCAGGATTGGCACATACTCCGCCACATTCCATAGGCTCAATCTGGCATGTCCTCGTGCATCCATCATGATCGCTGCGATTGCCATCGTCGCATTGCTCCCCTTGTTCTTTCTTCCCGTTCCCACACAGCGATGGGCGTTCCAGCGTGCATGCCTCACTGCAGCCATCTCCTGAAACCCTGTTGCCGTCATCACATTGCTCTTCTCCGTGGATGAGTCCATCTCCGCAGACAGGTTTCTGCGTACAATTGTCTGCACATGTCGGCGTATCAAGGACGCGGCATTGCCCGATGCAATCCGTATCGTCCGTACACGGTTTCGTCGGATCTCCTGTGCAGGTTCCTGAGAACGATCCCACAGGAATGGTGCATGCGCCAAGGAGACACTCCTGATCATCTTTACAGGAGACAGAGGGATCATGCATACAGTGCTTCCCAGGATCACACGCTTCGTTGCTATCCTTAATCGCATCTCCGCAGTAAGGGAGTTGGCAGGTCAGCCGGCAGGCATCGGGGGATTGGGCATTATTCGTGCCCGCATCACACTCTTCGCCTAGGCCCGGTTCCTTCACACCGTTCCCACAGTATTCCAACGTGCACTGCGCGGAACACCCATCTCCGCTCCCAAGATTTCCATCATCGCACTCCTCAGATCCTTCGCGCTCTGCATTCCCGCAAATCGGCGTAACACTCTTCGCAAGGCACCACACCGAGCAGCCATCCAGATCGTCCAAGGGGTACGCATCACATCCTGGAGGGATGCCTGGTGCCGTGCATCCATCGTCACAGGTCTCCCCAGTATCGAGGAGGCCATTCCCGCAGAGATCGACAAGGCAGTACGTGCATCCATCTTTCGCAACAGTATTTCCATCGTCACATTCCTCTTCACGATCGAGAATGCCATCGCCGCAGAAAGGATAGAGACACGTTGTGCGACAGGCATTGGGGATTGTATCGCTATTCTTCGGTCCATCATCACATTGCTCGGCTCCATCCTTCTTGCCATCTCCACACACACTCCCGAGTTGCGCACACGTTCCTGTGCAGATTGACGATGTCGTGATCACCGTACATGTTCCGTTCCCGCAGAATGCCGCATTGCCGGAACACCCCTTTCCTGCGTTCGGACCGCCACTGCAGACGCCCCCGGGGTCACAGGTTTCGCCAGCCTGAGGCTCGACGAGACCATTCCCGCAGACCGCAGGTTCAAAGAGACACGACGTACTGCATCCATCTCCCGGGATCGGCATACAGGGACCACTCGATCCACAGTCGCTATCCGATCTACAGTGCAAATCCTGATAGGCAGGGCAGACGATGGTCGTTCCACCGACAGTCACTGTACTGCACACCCCTCCGCTCGTCCCAGCGGGGAAGCATGCAAACGGCGGAGGGGATCCGCCGCACATCCCTCCGTTATCACATTCTTCATACGGCTCCAATATGCCATTCCCACAACGGCTCGCTGGCTCCAATCTACAGGCAGTATCACACCCATCGCCATCCACCACTTTGCATGTTTCGTCATCCAAAGTCCCCTCGATATCGTCGGGCCCCGGACAGAAGTTGCGTGAAGGATGAACGGAATCGAAACGGCAGTAGCGGCCCGTTGGTCGGCCTTCAGCATTGATGCACTGTCCCCCGTCATCACACTCTTCGCCTAAATTTCGGACATCGTCCCCACAAACGCCGCTGAAGAAATCGAATCCGCTTTCCTGAAAACACTCTTTCGAGCATCCGTCTCCATCGAGCCTTCTCCCATACTGCTCCATGTTGTCATCGTCGCAGCTTTCCCCCGGATCTATACGGTCATTCCCACAGAGTTGTAATGTGCAGAAGCCCGAACATGAATCACGCACGAGAGTTTGCTCATCTGCACTTCCCCGGATCTGCCAGGCGGCATCGGCGTAATACCAGTACCATCCACCGAAGCCCCGAATGTAATTGACGTAGGTGCTTCGGTCCCAATGCGCGATGTACCAGAATGCGGTGAGCGCATCGTACGTATGGAAACCGAAGGGGAAGAGATTCCCATACCAGTACCAGTAGTACTGACTCGCAAAGCGCATGTAACTTGCACCCCAGACGAATCGCTGCCATTCGCGCATATTCGTACGGGGAACAGGCTTCGTCCCTCCACTCAAGCGGCCACTGTCACATTCTTCCCCGGTATTGATGACACCATTTCCACAGAGAGAGCAATTCCCCTGATCAAGGACAGGATCAAATCCATCACGTTCACGAATGAGCTGGAAGGGAGTTTCGGAAGCTTCGCGCGTATAGACACGTGGCGTTGCATACCATCCTGCTGCTCGTTCCTTCGGGAAGAGATGTGCTAACCCCGGCATTGCCCAATCGAGACGATAGCCTTCTGCACCCGAGAGCAGTCTTTCGAGCATATTGCCTCTCCCTGTCCCACTCGGATCTTTCCGTCCGTCTCCGCAGAGTGGTGCACGATGAGGCAGTCTGCAGTACGGCGTGCATTCCAGGGTGTTATAGGGATGACCCTGATCACATTCTTCCCCGACTTCGGTATTCACAATGCCATTCCCACAGAGATCGAGGCGTTCAACGGTGCAGACAGAGGAACACCCATCGCCATTCACGGTATTCCCGTCATCACACTGTTCATCGAGCTCGCGGTACCCATCACCACAGAGAGAGACGCGATAGGGTAATGCTTCGTGCTTGCACGATGGATCACACCCGTCACCTGCGATGAGATTGCCATCATCGCACTGCTCTCCGTAGGCAATTTGCGTGACGCCATCGCCGCAGAATTCGATCGTACACTCCGCACTACAATTGCCGTCATTATCACGGTTGCGGCACCATTCTCCTCCGCATTCAAGATCCGACGTGCATGGCTTGCCATCGGGACAGGTAGGACTATCGCAGGATTCATTCGAATCAATCACGCCGTCACCACATCGCGGGAGGCGACAGTTCGTACGACACGTATCTGGAGCGATGTCACTATTCCCCCATCCGCTATCACACTCTTCATCATCCGTACCAGGGAAGAAGGCCTCATCCGGTTCATCAATGACACCATCAAGATCATCATCGATCTTTCCTTTTCCAGGAAGGTTATCCGGCCCATCGGGATCAACGATCCCATCACCGCAGAATTCGAACATGCATGTGGGAGAGCATCCATCAAGGGGATCGGTATTCCCGTCGTCACATTCTTCGTTACACTCTTTCCGTCCATCTCCGCAGATGACGGTCTGGCACTGGTTATTGCACCCATCGCACGGTTCCTGCACGCATTGCTGGCGTACAGGGAGACAGGTGCCCGGAGCACAATCCGCATCGGTTTGACATTGCCCGCCACCTGAAGAACAGACAGAGGGAATTTCCGGACACAGCTCCGGTTCCCCGGTCCTACAGAACATCGCGGTGTTTCCGCAGAGACCGCCATCGTCACACTGTTCCCCTAATCCTTGTTGCGTGACACCATCCCCGCAGTACTCACGCTGACAGGATGTACTGCACCCATCACCACTTGTGCTGTTTCCTCCTCCATCGTCACACGTTTCCGGAGGGGAAACACGGCAATCCCCGCACTGCACCGTGCGACATTGGTAACAGTCCGCGGTATTGCTTCCGGGATCGCATTCTTCGAAGCGATTATTGACGACGCCATCGCCGCAGAATTCTTTCTTGCAACTCGCTGAACACCCATCGTTATCCCTGGTATTTCCATCATCACATTCTTCCGCAGGGGTATCGAGGCATCCATCACCGCAGGCCCCCGAGGCCGGACAGGTCTTCGGAGGCCTGGGACAGCTATCCACCGTCCTTGTGCAGGAAAGTCCGCACTGCCCGGCCTGCATGCGACATGGCCCATTTGCCCAGCAATCCGCATCCTGCGTGCAACGGGCTCCATTACCACAACACAGGCTATCGAGGGGATCGTCGGGGGGATCACATTCCTCGATCCCCGGGTTCTGGTTCACCGTCCCATCCCCGCAGTATTCGATGACGCCATCGTCGCACCCGTCCCCTCCTCCTGTCACTCCATCATCGCACTGTTCCCAACCCTCCACCGCGCAATTCCCGGCTTTCGGCAATTTGCAGCCAGCGACGATGACAGTCCCCAGCGGTCCCCCGATGGGAAGAGAACACCCGTTCGCAGGGCCTGTCCGACAGACGAAACATCCGCCGGGGATGCCACATGCCTGCCCGTGGCTTAATCCACCGATGCAGGCCCCATTCACACAGGTACCCGGCGAGTCACAGGTTCTGAGGCATATCCTGGGATCGTTGTTGCAATCCGCAGACGTGGTACACGAGCTCCCGTCCATCGGTCCGCCGACACAGCGACTCACCGGAGCATCCGGTTCACATTCTTCATCATCCGCATTGCCGGCAATATTATCCAATCCATCGGCATCGACTGTGCCATCTCCGCAGGGCCTGCATCCGAGTGGAGCATTCGGAGATCCAGGGACAACACCAAAACAGGACTCTTTCTTGCAACTCGCTGAACACCCATCTCCATCGACCGTATTGCCATCATCACATTCTTCATTATCAGGAAGTGTTGTCGGATCACAATCCAGCCCTGCGGCATCGATGATCCCGTTGCCGCATCCCAACCGTTTGCAGAGTCCCGAGCACTGCGCTGCAGGATTACATGCATTCACCGTACATGCCGTTGTTGTGGGACCCACGACCCCCGTACACCTATCTGCAGCACCGGGAATGGTTGTACATGTACTGCCAGGATCGCATTCCTCATGCAAATCCGTTGGATGGGGGCCATTCTGCGTCACAGAGTCCCCGCAGTACTCATGCTTGCATTGCAAACTACATCCATCGTTCTCCTGTGCCTGACAGACATTTGAGGTATTTGGAGGAAGACATCTCTGCCCTCGGGGACAATCAAAGAGCGATTGACATGCTCTTCTCGGATCTCCGGAACAGTACGCATAGGTTGTCGGACAATCACGAGATGTGAAGCAGGCAGTCCCATTCTCACATTCCATCCCATCATCACATTCTTCATCATCGGCATTCCCCGGAATATCATCGGGGCCCTCTTCGTCGAGCACCCCATCACCACATTGAGGGGGCACCTCTTCCCACTGACACTGTTCATTGCAGAAGCGTGGGGAAATGCCTGCAGGAATACGCGGTTCACATGTACTACCATCGGCGCATCGCTGGCCGAACGCACAGGAAGTTCCATCGAGGCAATGCATACCATCATCACACTCTTCGGTGTTCCCATGTTCATCGAGATACACGATGCGATCCCCGCAGCGGGGACTATCTTCACAAAACTCGTTACACGATGATGCTCTCGTGCTCCCAAAACCTGTGACTGTCCTCGGTTTGCAGAGCGCTTCGGGCTCGAAGATACAATAGGACGATTCGGGACAGTCTTCATTTCCATTACATCGCTTGTCCGATTCATAACATGTTCCCCACACGACCTCGAATGAGCAGGATACACAATGGGCGTCTCTCGTGCAGGATTTTTGGAAGGGAAGTCCTGTACAGAATCTGTCAGGTCCACATGTTGAGAGTGATTGGCAATCGCTTTGCGCCTGACAGGATTGTCCATGGACCATTCCTCCGACAAAGCACACACCATCGAAGACATAGCGGCAGGAATCCTTCTTCCATGCCGCACATGCTGACGGATTTCCCACAATATTCGGCGGGCATACACAATCTGCATCGGACGTACATGCATTCCCATCGGGACAGATGCGCCCGGAACTCTTATGGCAATCTTGATAGCTTCCGCAAAGTTTGCCATCCGGACACTCTTTTCCTTCATCGCATGCCTCCCACGGTTCGATCTTTCCATTTCCACAATAGTTCCCCTCCACCTGACAGAAGGCATCACATCCATCCCCCGGAATGCGATTGCCATCATCGCACTGCTCCGCCCCCTCTACGCCGCCATTTCCGCAGAGTTCCGGAGCCGGGAGGATGCACGACGGGCACCGGATGCCGTCGCACTGTTCCCCTTGATTGCCTTGATCGAAGAGCAAATCGAAAGGTGCACTTCCAAGGACATTTCCTACACCCGCAATATCGAGTGCCAGATCGTACGTGCGAAGTTCCGTTCCCGATCCAGAGAGCTCTCCGTCCCAGAGCGATTCTTCTCCATACGCGATGAGCGAAAGTTCCTGACGAAGTTCCCGGAGTGTGCGTTCCTCTTCGAGGGCTTGCTGCACCTCTACAATGAGATCAAGACATTCGTCATACGGAGTTTCAATTCCTTCCGGGTATTGAGGATCACGCTTCTCGCGGAGGGGTGGGGGTTCATGCGGAAGCCACCAGGGCCACCGGACACAGATTTCATCCGGCGTGAGGATGAGGGAATCGCGTACCCAGCGTTTCACTTCTTCAAAGCGGAAGGGGACATTTTTCGCATCACTCCCCAAAGCGAATGCTTCAGGCGGAATCGGATCGAGATCAAGTGAACGGAAAACAACAAAGGCATTTTCTGTCTCTGTGAGAGGTTGTGTCCCTTTCATGTAAAACTGAACGACGAGATCAGCAGCCACTCCTGTAATAATGCGATCGGAGATTGTTTCCAGCTTTTCGTCGTCTGAAATCGTTCCATCAGCATCGAGATCCTGAGGAGGCGCTTCGCTGATCTTCGTCCTATCTGTTGAAGCATACAGTGTGAGGTAGAGAGAGGAAGAACCCGTGAGCGTCCAAGATGCTGGCGGAGCAGGAAGATCAGTAAGTGGAGTGAGAGTTGGTGCAGGAGGAAGAGGCGAAGAAGGAATGGAGAATGAAGGACTCGATGTCTTCGCACATGCAGAGAGAAAGATCATCATTCCCGCGGCCAGTACTTTGAAGGGGGTCAACCGCATGTGCTATTTGAGAAGGGAAGTTTCTGGTTGCCCCAATTTCACGGGGAGACACTGTGCTGCATCCGAAATGAGAGCGGTCGCATTACGCACATCGATGGACCCCCGTTGCAGACAGCGAAGGGAGGCGTGGAGAGGGAGGTATTGTTCGGAGGAGTGGAGAAGGAAGAGCAGGCGATCGAGTGCTGCTCGCGCGCGCACTCGCTCTCTTTCAATCACATTGTCATTGGTGCGCAGAAAATCGGAAAAGAGTTGTACTTGGTCGGGGTTCTCCGGGGGAAACACTCTCGAAAAGAGATCCGGGCTTCCTTCAATCGTCCAGAGGTGACAGTCATACGTCCTCCAGAATTCCGTGATGAGCGTTATGAAGTCGCTATAGAGGAAAGACGATGTATTTCTAAAATAGGGAAGGGAGACGGCAATTTGTGCCGCAGTTTCGCCACGCGGAATGACGTCTTTCATGCTCGATCCTTCACATTGCAGGAGAGTCTCTCCCGTATAGAGACGCATCCTCTCTTCGAGCAATTGCCCCATCGTGAAGTGATATTTCGCTCTCAGATCTTCAAAAGGAATTGCCCCAAAGAGCGGACTGAATTCGCAGGTCCGCGTGTCTTTTGGAAAATCGAGGAGGAACACCCTCGTCACGAAAATCAGGAAGACTCCCCCCGCAATCGCAGCGAGGCTCACCGTGAGTGCGCGATGACGACGCGTTAGTTGCATTGCGTGAGGAGACACGGAATGGGATGTATCACGTTCCCAAAAAGATTCACCATGCTCTGCAGTGGCGACAGGAAACTATCGCGGACATCCCTGAGGACGGCCTGGAAGACACCAACCACCTGACGCGTTCCGCGCTGCGCGCTATCCTGAGACACCAGTAGTCGCAACATCTGGCGCTCCTCGAGGAGAATCTGCGTAACCCATACCTCACAGTCCCCTGCCGCACTGAATGCGGAGAGAGAAATTGTGGCACTCTCGGTTGCGTCAGCAAGAGCACGGTAATTGCACTCATCAATAACTGGAGGATCTATCCCCTGCGGCCTCCTTGCATCGCTCCACCATCTTCCGCGCGCAGCAAAGAGTCTGCTGCATCCTAAGGGACGATGCGGGACAAGGGTCGTATCAGGATCGAGGATTCCATGGGATATCGCGACTGCATCACAAATACTGCGGAGTCGGCAGCTTAAAGCGTGATAATTGAGGACAAGGTATGGCACGAGATCGGACGTTCTCGCGGTTGGCGTTCCAAGTACACTCCACTCGGTTCCCCCACCATATTGGACACGACGATAGGCATCCCGCTCCTCACGCACCATGTGGAGCGCTCGATCTGTACACTCTGCGCGGGCCTGTGAAAGCTCTTCCTCTGGTGTGAGTGCGATCACGCTGAGGGGAAGGAGTGCCAGGAGTGTTATCGCGAGAAAAATGGAGCGAAGATGTTTCATCGAGTCTGCGAGGGGAGAAGGTGAACATCTTCCAATTCTTCGCGAGGGACGACGGAGGAGTAGCGTGCTTGCGCATTCCACACATCAACTGCACGCAAGAAGTGATCCTGAACATTGCGCCATTCGGTATCCAGCTGAAAATGCTGCTGCAGATATCGCTCTGTCCGGCCTACCCCGCAGTCCGCGCAGAGTGGGGGCGAAAGAAGTGGGGGGAGGTGAGAACTTCCGGAAACAAAGAGCCACCAGGATGACCATCCGGACCAGGGGAACCAGGACATCGGGAAGGGAGAGACATTGGCAGACCACGGCACAAACGCCGTTGCGCGCCTGGCGGCGGGATCTTCTCTCGAACCATAGAGTTGAAATTCATGCGTGAGGAAGGTGAGCGGTGTAGAAGAGGGATCACAAATCGCCTGTAGTTCTATGAGACGACTTTTTCTCCACGCAAGAGCTTGCGCCCAGGTATCGAGCGCTTTGGGCGCTTCGGGAACCAAGAAAAGAGAGGTCGTCGGGTCAGGGAGACGAAGATCTGGAAAAGCGAGAGGAGAAAGAGGTGGATGGAACTTTGAGAGAGGCTTGATACTCTTCGAGAGTGCTGTCATTTTTGCGGAAAAGTTTTCATCGCTGATGATGGGGGGTGTTGGGAGATCGAGGCGTAGAAGTTCGATGTTGAGGACGGGAACATCAATGGTGCGGCGCAGGAAGAGTTCCGAGACATCAAACGTGAGATCGGGCAGAGGTGACCCAACAGAGAGGGGCGGGTGCCACTGAAGGACTCTGCCCTCCACATTTTCCCAGACACGCGGCCCTTCCGGGAGCCATGCCCGATCCGGGCCCGTGAAAACAAACTCTGACTGGGGAGAGAAGAGTTGCCAGGGCTTTGTCCCTGAAAGAACTGGGACGGTGTCCAGGCGACATGCGGGGACAAGACATGCCTCGGTATATGCCGCTGCCTGTGCATAGAGAGCGCGGAGTTCGCTCTGCATGGCGGGAAGATACGTCGTGTAGGCCACCGCCCAATCTGCAAGACGCTTCGCATTTTCTGCGGCCCACTGTTCGCGAAAGAAGGTATTACTCTCCTCTACATAGGAGAGGAGGGCATTCACATACTCCGGAAACTGCGTCCGGTACTCCCGAATGGATTGTTGCAGGGCAATTGCCGAATGGAGTGCTGCGATATTGTCTTTTACTGTGGTCTTGAGGCCCGGAGGAATCGTCACGGATGCCGCTCCTGCCCTTTTTTCAAGATCGGTGAACCAGGTTTCCCATTCGCGTGCCTGGGATCCGAGTTCTGCCTGTGACGCAAACGGAGCAAGCACGTGCACCGGTACATAGCGCACTTCGATGAGGGGAATCGTTCTCAAATATTCTGCGGCAAGGCGCAGTGCATCAGGCGTATCGCCCACGGTTACGGCTTCGGAAGGGTTGAACATGCGCTGAAAGAGATTCTGCTCGGGACCCAGCAGAAATCCATTTTTCGGGAGGAGAAGCCTCACTTCCGGTGGTTGCAGAAGATCTTCAATGAGGCGTGTGAGATCCGGAACATCCCGGGTCTGCGTTGCAAGATCGACTGTCGGGTGGCGCAATCTTTGGACGATGCTCGTGATCGCATCTTCGAGTGTGAGTGCGCTTAGGCTGCTATCTTTTGGCGCGGCAACGCCCGATGCTCCTATCGGCACTGCGAGGTTACTGCCCGGAGTGGGTGTCCAGACTCCCTCCCCTTGTCGCTCCGGTGGTTCAAGAGTCTGCGCTGGAATGAGTGAGGGTTTCCCTTTCGGTTCCTCAGGTTTCACCGGCGAATCTGCATAGGTGAGAACACAGTTATAGGAAAAGGGATAGTACGAGCGCGCGTAGTGAATATTCGGGAGATAGGTGTAACAGTCTGCCTGTGCGGTCCCGACACTTGCGGGTGCCCCGGGGAAGGAGACGAGATCACACTCGTAGCGCCGTGCTTGAGAGTCAAAGTACGTAAAGTTGCAGCTTTGATGGGGGATGGGGGTCGTACATCCATTTGGGCCACAGTTCTGGAGGAGTGTGCGATCGGGTACCCCCTTTGCACGGAAGAGCGTGCACTTCGTCCCAATGCATGCACCCGTCACTTCATCATACTCCGAACACCATTCCGTGAGCGTGCAGGCGAGATCCGGGCGGCGTGCGTAGTAGGCGTGAACACGCGCATCGGTTGTCGCAAGGAGTCCTCCGCACGTATACCCGAGTGCCGCAGACCAATCGGTCGCGATCGTAGATTCCAGACTCTGCACACCACTCTGAATTTCGGCTTCCGTGAGTGCACCAACACGTGAAGGGGAAACTGCCGCAAGCCCAAGAAGAACGACGCTGCAGACTCTCCGCATAGCGGAGAGCAGAATAGCGAAACGTGTCGCTCCCGGCGATGCCCAGTTTTCTCCACTCCTGCCTTCCCCCACTTCTCCTCTCTCACATCTCGTGTCTCGTGTCCCGCGTCTCGCGTCTCGCTACTGATCAATGAGTCCGGTCCTGAAGCTCGTGATCGCATCAATGATGAGATTTAAGGGGAAGCGTTGTCCAGATGTTCCTGAGAGCACTTTGGTGATGAGAGGTTCCAGGGAGGGGGCAACGTAGGCGTGGATGAGGGTAACGATGTCTCTGACTTCGACCTGGCCGTTTCCATCAGCATCGCCGATGGGGGATGTGGGGAGAGACACCGTCGTCCCCGTCTGGAAGAAGTTCGTGATACCGGAGGCTTTCACCCGGAGGTGCCCGGGGACCTTCACATGGAAGTCATAGGGGATGGAGTCGAGGACGCTTGCGGGGGCCG
>Ga0233424_10001364_pt1 | contig 21852 bp, 15 predicted proteins | sample Watercolumn_Towu_FD_181011 | JGI IMG/M metagenome (GOLD analysis project Ga0233424, IMG submission 181011) | Freshwater microbial communities from Lake Towuti, South Sulawesi, Indonesia - Watercolumn_Towuti2014_125_MG | ecosystem: Environmental > Aquatic > Freshwater > Lake | place: Indonesia... | reverse complement strand
AGTCGCTCACGCTGAAAGTACACACGGGCATGGTCTTGAGCGTGGCGTTTAGCCCGGACGAGCAGCGGCTGGCCTCGGCGAGTTCTGACCAGACGGTGAAGGTGTGGGACGCGACGACGGGCGAGTTGCTCACGCTGAAAGGACACACGGGCGTGGTCTATAGCGTGGCGTTTAGCCCGGACAGGAAGCGGCTGGCCTCGGCGAGTCATGACAAGACGGTGAAGGTGTGGGACGCGACAACGGGCCAGGAGTCGCTCACGCTGAAAGGACACACGGGACCGGTCGGTAGCGTGGCGTTCAGCTCGGACGGGCAGCGGCTGGCCTCGGCGAGTTGGGACCAGACGGTGAAGGTGTGGGACGCACGCCCGTGGACGCCGGAGCTGCGCATCGAGCAGCGGGCCTTGGGCGTCGTCCGCTTCCTGTTCGATTATCAAAAACTCCCCCGCGACGAAGCCCTCGACCGCATCACCCGCGACCCAACGCTCACGCCGGACCAACGCGCGAAGGCCCTCGAATTCGCGAAGACGTGGCATGTCGCCCCATAGGATGGGCAACACGGCGCGTAGGATGGGCACTCCTGCCCGTCCTGCGATTGTTATACTTCTTCTTGTTGGTGTTTGATTGAAGGCACGGACGGCCAAGAGTGGCCATCCTACGTTGTGGACCGACCAGCGGGCGTTGGGCGTCGCCCGATACCTGTTCGAGTCCCAAAAACTCCACGGCGACGAAGCCCTCGACCGCATCACCCGCGACCAAACGCTCACGCCGGAACAACGCGCGAAGGCCCTCGAATTCGCGAAGACGTGGAAAGAGTAGGATGGGCACTCTTGCCCGTCCTTCTCTTCTACTTCTACTTCTTCTTTCGTGTTCGTGTTGATGTTTGAACGAAACCAAGGACGGCCAAGAGTGGCCATCCTACGGAGGATGCGATGCCCGAATTGCCGCCGACACCGCCGGGGTTTCGTGGGTTGGACCCGGACAAGCGCGTGCGCGTTTACACGCGGCATCTGCCGCACTGGCGACAAGACGGAGCCACTTACTTTGCCGCGTTTCGACTCGCAGATTCGCTGCCGGAAGCAAAACTCATCCAACTGAGAAACCTCCGAGCGCACTGGGAGCACACTCATCCCCAACCGCGATCAGAAAAAGATTGGGAAGACTACGCTCGTGAATACACGCGGCGCGCCGAGGCGTGGCTCGACGAAGGTCATGGGGCCTGTCACTTTCAAGAACAACGCTGGGCCGACGATCTCCGCGAGCGGCTGCATCACTTTCAAGGCGAACGCTACCAGCTTTCCGCCTGGGTCATCATGCCCAATCAGTGTCACCTGGTGATTCGCCCGTTCGACGGGAATGAGCTGGAAGATTTGCTCGGCGCGATGAAAGGCGTGACGGCCAAACACATCAACGCCGCGGTCCAGCGAACCGGAAACGAGTTGTGGCAGCAAGAGTGCTACGACCGCATCGTTCGCGACGCCGAACATCTGCAGCGAGTCATCCAATACCTCGGCCGCAACCCGCAACAAGCCGGCCTGCCGCGCTCGCAGTGGCATCGCTGGATCGACCCCGCCTGGCAAGCCGCCGGCTGGAACTTCGAGTCGTAGGATGGGCACTCTTGCCCGTCCTGCGGTTCATTTTTCATGTTGCTGATGTTCGAAAGAAGCCAAGGACGGCCAAGAGTGGCCATCCTACGCTGCCTCGACCACATCACCCGCGACGAAACGCTTACGCCGGACCAACGCGCGAAGGCGTTCGAATGCGCGAAGACTTGGTGGGTCGCGGAATCGAATGGCCCCCTCACCCCCGGCCCCTCTCCCCCGGTGGGGAGAGGGGAGAACGGAAGTGCCGTAGGATGAAAAGTTGCCACGGGGTCGGGAGTCTTTTTCAGGTCGGCCCACAAGGCAACAACCGCTCGACGTGTCATCAGCCGACCTGAAAAAAACTCCCGACCCCTTCGCGCAACCCACCCGAGACAACCCCTTGACGGCATCGCAGGCCCCGCCTAATCTGCTCCCACGATCGCTCCCCGCTGGTGTAACGGTAGCACAATTGACTCTGGATCAATTAGTCCACGTTCGAATCGTGGGTGGGGAACTGGAGGCCCAACCCGCTGGCTGCTGCCGGCGGGTTTTTTCGTTGGCGGAGGGGGAGAGGATTTGCGATTGACGATTTTCGATTTCCGATTTGAAGGGAGCCAGCCATGACAATTCATTTGCGTTCGGTCGCGTCGTTCGTTGGGGCGGTCGGGCTGGGAAGCCTGCTGACGCTGTGGGCCGTTTCGCCGGCACCCGAATCGAGGGCGGATCAGGCTTCCGCGGCGACGTCGGTTGCGAAGTCAACGGGCTGGGTGCCGGGGAAGGGGTGGGGGTGGATTTGGGGGCAGGACGATGAGCTCGGGGCGATGAATAGCCGGACCGACGCGACGCGGCTCGAGGCGCTGAAGCTCGTCAAGTCGGGAAAGGTCTATGACCTAGGGGTGACTTACTCACGGAACAGTTTCAAGTGGCCGGGGCACAGTCCCGGCGAAGTCATCACGTTCCGGTCGCCGGAGGGAGTCAAGCGGCAGAAGGATCAACCGTTCGTGCTGCCGGCGGTCAACAGTTCGGGGCAGGGGTGGCATTCGTGTGCGCTGTTCATCAACGACAATGTCGGCACGCAAATCGACGGGCTGGGGCACGTGACGGTCGGCAGCGACGACCATTGGTACAACGGGTTCAAGGAAGCGGACTGGGGCGGCAACTTCGGCATTCGCAAATGCGGAGCCGCGGGCATCCCGCCGATCATCAACCGGGCGGTGATGCTCGATATCGCCGGCCACCGCGGAGTCAAGGCGCTGCCGCCGCATTACGCGATCACGCCGGGTGATGTCGATGCGGCGTGCGCAAAGCAGAAGGTGGAGCTGCGTCCCGGCGACGTCGTGCTGTTCCGAACCGGGACGCTTCAATTTTGGGGCGAAGACGGCGCGGATGTGGCCACGCTCAAGGAGTTCGATACGGCCGGGATTAATCTCGAAACGGCGAAATATCTCGTCGAGCAAAAGGGAGCGCTGATGATTGGCTCCGACACGAGTGGTCTCGAAGTGGCCCCGGCTCCCGAGGGGAGCGACACGTTCATCCCGGTTCACAAATACCTGCTGATTGAGCAGGGAGTCCACATCCTCGAATTCCACAACCTTGAAGAACTGGCCCGCGACAAGGTGTACGAGTTCTGCTACGTCGCTGCGACCAACAAGATTGCTGGAGCCGTTTCGGGTTTTGGAATGCGTCCGCTGGCACTGAAATAGAAGGACGCAGCGATCGACTGGAAGGGAACTGCAGATGTCGCAGTGGATTCGCTGGTCGGCGATCAATTGCGAAATCCGCGATTGGGGTTCACCGCCGACGCTCAGCGTCCGCCTTCAACTCGGCGGTCCACCGCGGCCAGCAATTTATGCAGCAGTTTGATGTCTCGCGATTCGAACGGCACGCGGCTGAGTACGCGGCGGAAGCGGGCGATGTAGTTGTCCATCGTCGTGGCAGGACGCGTCCCGAGCCGAGCGAGCGTCTGGCCGAGGTGCCGGTACAACTGCTCGAACTCGGCGTGTCGCCCCAATCGCCAAACGTACCGCCCATCTCCTGCCGCAAGCGACGCCTGAAACAGTTCGTACACGTAGATCATGACGGCCTGAGCCAGATTGAGGGACGGCACATCGGTCGCGGCGGGGACGGTGGATTGAATCGAGCACAACGAGAGTTCGTGATTCGTCAGTCCGGCCGATTCGCGTCCGAAGACGATCGCCACGGAATGCGACTCCGCTTTGGCGAGCAGTTCGGGGGCGAGTTCACGGGGCGTGAGATACGGAGAATTCTGGCAACGAGTGCGGTTGGTTGTGGCTACCGAGAATGCGGTGTCAGCCAGTGACAGTTCGATCGACGGGACGATTCGCGCGGCGGCGAGCACGTCGGTCGCGTTGTGAGCCAGCGCCACGGCCTCTTCGGATTTCGGATCGCAAACGGGACCGACCAGGACGAGCTTTGACAGTCCCATCGTCTTCAGCGCGCGAGCGGCCGCACCCACGTTGCCCGCCGATTCCGGCTGCACGAGGACGATGTGAATGTTATCGGCTGACGGAATCAAGAGACGGCTCCGGGTCAGGATGCGGACGTGATCTCACGAAGCGCACGCACGGCGGCGTCGATGTCGTCGCGAGTGTTGAATTGCCCGACGCTGAATCGCACAGTCCCGCCCGAAGCCAGCGTACCGAGCGATCGATGCGCGCCCGGAGCACAATGCAGCCCGGCTCGCGCCTGGATTCGCCAGCCTTGCTCGAGGATGGCGGCCAGTTCCTGCGGATCGTAGTCGCGAACGGAGATGCTGACGACTCCGACGCGGTTGTGCGTTGTCGGCGGCCCGAACACCCGCACCGCCGGGATCTCTGCGAGGCCATCGAGCAACTGCTGCGTCAGCTGACGCACGTGTTCCGCTAGCGTTGCCACGCCCCGCTCCTGGAGGAACGCGACCGACGCTTCCAGCCCCACGAGACCCGGCACGTTGAGGTTGCCTGCTTCGAATTTGTCCGGTAACGAATCAGGTTGACGATCGTCTTCGCTTTGAGTGCCTGTGCCTCCCTGCCGGAAGCTGCGCAATCGCTGTTCGACGCCGGGGTGCAAATACAACAGTCCGGTCCCCAGCGGACCGAGCAAACCTTTGTGCCCGGAGCACGCCAGCAGATCGATCGGGAATTCACGCAGGTTGATCGGAACGTGCCCGGCCGTTTGAGCGGCATCAACCAGGAACAGCGCTCCGGCGTCGTGTGCGATCCTGCCGATCTCGGCCACGGGCTGGATGGCACCGCTCACATTGGATGCATGGACCAGCGCGACCAGCCTTGTTGTCGGCCGCAGGGCACGGCGGAAATCATCGGGAGCGACGCAACCGAATCGGTCGGCCGGCACCTGCGTGACTTCGACTTCGCATCGGCATTGAAGCTCCCGCAGTGGACGCAACACCGAATTGTGCTCCAGCACGGATGTCACGACGTGGTCGCCAGCGTTGAGCAGCCCGTGTAATGCGATGTTCAAACTGTCGGTGCCATTGAACGTGAACAGAATCCGTTCGCGAGATTCCGCTCCCAACAACCCGGCCGCACGGTGACGGCAATTTGCCACGCGCGCGGATGACTCAACGGCTTCGGCATAGCTGCCTCGACCTGCCGGAGCGCCGCATCGAAAGTGCTCGACGATGGCCTGAGCGACCGAAGCGGGCTTGGGAAAGCTGGTCGCAGCATTGTCGAGATAAATTCGTCGGGGACTGGTCACAAGTCAGCGAGGCCTTGCAATCGGGATCAACGGTCAGAACGTCTGACGGAGTCACGGACCATTGGCAGCGCCATCGTGGCGTTCATCGCCAGACGATGCAAGTGTGGAAAGAATCGCCCGGCGGAAATCGCGCCGGGCAGCATGAGATTCGACATTGCCGATCCGGGGGATAGCCGGCGAGACCGCGGCCACCGACAGGTTATTCCTTCGATTCCACAGGTGCCTGTTCCGGTCCCTCGTTCAACAGTGAAAACCGTGCTGCGAGTATCCGTTCCTTCTCGGCCTGGAGTTCTTGCAGGGCTTCGGGGCGAATTCGCACGTCAGATTCCTGATGCAACTTGAACCCGGTGCCAGCGGGGATCAGGTGACCGAGGATGACGTTCTCCTTGAGCCCAACGAGTTTGTCGACCTTGGCCGCCAAGGCGGCTTCGGTCAGGACTTTGGTCGTCTCCTGGAAACTGGATGCCGAGAGGAAACTCTCGCTTTGGACCGCCGCCTTTGTAATGCCCAAAAGCTGGGTGCTGGCCGATGCGGGCTTTGGTCGCGTGTGCTTCGCCGGCTTTCCGTCCTGCGCTTCGACCTGTGCGTTAACTTCCTCCAACTCCGCAACCGGGACGATGTCGCCCTCCTTGTACTCGGTGTCGCCCGGTTCGCTGATGCGGACCTTCTGCAGTAGTTCCTGATTGATTTTTCGAAACTCAAATTTGTCGATCACGATTCCCGGCAGAAGGCTCGTGTCACCAACCTTGTCCACGCGAACCTTTCGGAGCATTTGAGCAACGACGATTTCGACGTGTTTGTCGTCAATTTCGACTCGTTGGGCACGATAGACGTTTTGGATTTCGCGAAGCAGGTACTGTTGTACGGCCTCCTCACCGCTGACACGCAGGATGTCGTGCGGGACGAGTGGTCCGTCGACGAGCGCATCGCCCGCATTGATGAAATCCTTTCCGTGAACCCGGAGGTGTTTGCCGTGCGGAATGATATGTTCGCCTTCCGTGCCATCCTCGCCACGCACAATCACGACGCGCTTGCCGCGCTTTTTGGCCTCGGCGAATTCAACCTCGCCGCTGATTTCGGCAATGATCGCGGGATCCTTCGGTTTGCGGGCCTCAAACAGTTCCGACACTCGAGGCAAACCGCCGGTGATGTCCTGTGTGCCGCCCATTTCGCGGGGTTGCTTGGCAATCACGGTTCCGGCCGAAATCATCTGGCCGTCGTCCACTTCCACGTTTGCCTTTTCTGGCAGGTAGTAAAAGTCGAGGATCCTGCCTTCAGCGTCCTCGAGTCGGATTTGCGGGTGTAGGTCACCCTTGTGCTCGATAACTGTTCGGCGCACGTTGCCACTGGTGTCGGTGTCGCTGCGAATCGATTCGCCTTCAACGAAGTCGTCGTAGCGCACCTTCCCGCCCACCTCGGCAAGAATCGGCACCGAGTGGGGATCCCACTGGCAGATTACCTGACCGGACACGACATCTTCGTTGTCGCTGACGAGCAGCGTCGCACCGTTGGGCACGTTGTACTTCTCGAGTTCGCGCTCTTTCGCATCGATCAGAATCACTTCACCCGTGCGAGCCAGAACCACGTTCTTACCTTCGGCGTTCGTGACACTGCGAATTCTCGCCAAACGGACGCGCCCCGGCCGCTTGGTGCGGATTTCACTTTCCTCGACTTCGCGGTGGGCGATGCCACCGATGTGAAATGTCCGCATGGTGAGCTGGGTCCCGGGTTCGCCGATGCTTTGTGCGGCGATAATGCCCACAGCCATGCCGTCTTCAACCAATGCTCCGGTGGCGAGATCCATTCCGTAGCACAGTCGGCACATTCCCAGCGGAGCCTCGCACGTCATCGGGCTGCGAACCTGAATGCGTTCGAGTCCCATGTCCTCGATGCGTCGCGCAATTTCGACTGTAATCAGCTCGCCTTCGCGGACGACAACTTCGTCCGTGATCGGATTGACGATGTTGGTTCGGCTGACGCGTCCACGAATGGCATTCGCCAGGCTGACTTCGACTTTTTCTCCGCGATAGACAATCCCCTTGGTGGTGCCCTGCGTCGTGCCGCAATCATGCATGGTAATGACCATGTTTTGGCAAATGTCCGCCAATTTTCGCGTCAGATAACCCGAGTCAGCCGTCTTCAAGGCGGTATCGGCGAGTCCCTTTCGGGCGCCGTGTGTTGAACTGAAATACTCCAGCACCGACAAGCCCTCGCGGAAATTCGCCTTGATGGGCGTTTCGATGATTTCTCCGTTCGGCTTGGACATCAACCCACGCATGCCGGCCAACTGGCGAATCTGCTCGACACCGCCACGAGCACCGGAGTGCGCCATCAAGAAAATCGGGTTCACGTAGGTCCCGTCGCCTCGGACATCATGTTCCAGATCGGTCATCATCGCCGTCGTGATCTGTTCGCGGGCATGCGTCCAAATATCAATCACCTGGTTGTAACGCTCCTGTTCCGTGATCAGTCCTCGGTCGTACAACTTTTGCTTGCCAAGCACCGCCCTTTCGGCCTCGCCGATAACTTTCTCTTTGTTGTCAGGTGTCTTCAAATCGGCGCTGCCGAATGACAGTCCGCTGCGTGTCGCCTCCTTGAAACCCGTTTCCTTCATCCGATCAAGGAGGGCGATCGTTTCTCGGCGGCCAAGCTCGAGATAGCAGTCCGAAATGACATTGGCCAGATCCTTGCTTCGCATGGTCATGTTGTAAAACGCCATGCTGGGATGCAGGATGTCGTTGAAAAAGACGCGCCCAACGGTCGTCGTCACCATGGCTCCGGGTCGGTAACTCTCGGCACCGTCGCCTCGGAGCCGCTTCTCCTTGGGTAAGCGGACCTTGATCCGGGCGTGCATCATCACTTTCTTTTGGGCGAAGGCCAGATGGACTTCGGCAATCGACGCGAAGGTCATTCCCTCACCCTGGCGCCCGGGGCGTGAGAGCGTCAGGTAGTTGCAGCCCATCACGATGTCCTGCGAAGGGCTGATAATCGGCGCGCCGTTCGCAGGGCTGAAGATGTTGTTCGTGGACATCATCAGGGTGGTCGCCTCGACCTGCGCCTCAATGGACAACGGCAGATGGACAGCCATCTGGTCGCCGTCGAAGTCAGCGTTGAATCCCTTGCAAACGAGCGGGTGAATCTTGATGGCGTTGCCTTCGATCAGCATCGGTTCGAACGCCTGAATGCCCATTCGATGCAATGTGGGGGCACGGTTGAGAAGCACTGGATGGTTCGTGATGACTTCGTCAAGAATGTCCCACACAACATCATCCTTGCGCTCAAGCATGCGCTTCGCGCTCTTGATGGTGTCCGCGTGTCCAAGCTCCTTCAGCCGTCGAATCACAAACGGCTGGAATAGTTCGATCGCGACTTTCTTTGGCAGGCCGCACTGATTCAGCTTAAGCTCGGGCCCGACGACGATCACCGATCGGGCCGAGTAGTCGACTCGCTTGCCCAGCAGGTTCTCCCGGAAGCGGCCTTGCTTGCCCTTGATCATGTCGGTCAGCGACTTGAGCGGACGGTTGGATGAACCGAGTACCGGGCGCTTGCACCGATTGTTGTCGAACAAGGCGTCTACCGATTGTTGCAGCATCCGCTTTTCGTTGCGAATGATGACCTCGGGCGCGTTCAGGTCGACGAGTTTCTTGAGTCGATTGTTGCGATTGATAATTCGGCGGTAGAGATCGTTCAGGTCGCTGGTAGCGAAGTTTCCCGAATCGAGCAAAACGAGTGGACGAAGATCCGGCGGGATGACCGGGATCACATCCAGCACAGTCCATTCCGGTCGGTTGCCGCTGTCACGCAACGACTCAACAATTTTCAACCGTTTGATCAGGTCCTTGTGCTTCTGTTGACTGGCCGTTGTCCGCAGTTCCTCACGCAATTTTGTCGACAATTCCGTGAGGTTCAGTTTGCCGAGGAGCTTTTTGACGGCTTCAGCACCCATCTCAATCTCGAACGAGCCTTCGCCGAATTTCGATCTCGCCTGTCGTGCCTCTTCCTCCGTCAGGATTTGATTGGGCTTCAGCGGCGTATCGCCTGGATCCAAAACCACGTAATCCTGAAAATAGACGACTTTCTCGAGCGCTGTGGTCTTCATGTTCAGCAATGCCCCGAGACGGCTGGGCATCGACTTGAAAAACCAGATGTGCACGACTGGGGCGGCCAGCTCGATATGGCCCATTCGCTTGCGCCGCACGCGGCTGTGAGTGACTTTGACGCCGCAGCGATCGCAAATCATCCCCTTGTACTTCATGCCTCGATACTTGCCGCATGCACACTCCCAGTCCTTCTCCGGTCCGAATATGCGTTCGCAAAACAGGCCGTCACGTTCAGGCCGGTAGGTCCGATAGTTGATCGTTTCCGGCTTTTTCACTTCGCCGAACGACCAGCTTCGGATGTCGTGGGGGCTTGCAAGGCTGATCTTGACCGCGCCGTAATCATTCACACGATCGAAGGACGTTTCCGCCGTGCTCATGTGCTGGGCTCCTGATATTTCCATAGGTTCGTTGCCGACTATATGCCCGGCAACCGAAAGTTAATTCACGTTGTAGCGCCGTGTCGTTCACGGCTCGTGTGAGCGCGGACCGACCTGAGAACTGCGAAACGAGTTAGGTCCGCTTCTTTTCAAGTTGCAGATTCAAAGCCAGTCCGCGAATCTCATTGTTCAGAACATCGAAACTGGCTGGCGTTCCCGCTTCGAGCGTGTTTTCGCCTTTGACCATCGATTCATAGATTTTCGTACGGCCCTCCACGTCGTCGCTCTTCACAGTGAGCAACTCTTGAAGAATGTAGGCCGCACCGTACGCCTCCAAGGCCCAAACTTCCATTTCTCCAAATCGTTGGCCACCGAAACGAGCCTTTCCACCAAGCGGCTGTTGCGTGATGAGTGAGTAGGGCCCAGTCGCTCGCGCATGCACTTTGTCGTCGACGAGATGATGCAGCTTGAGCATGTAGATATAGCCCACCGTCACTTCTTGCTCAAACCCCTCGCCGGTTCGTCCATCGAACAACATCGCCTTGCCGTCTTCAGGGAGTCCAGCGTCACGCATTTGCGTGCGAATCACGTCTTCCCATGGACCGTCAAACACCGGACAGATGGCCTGATAACCGAGCTTCGAAGCGGACCACCCCAAATGTGTTTCGAGAATCTGTCCGACATTCATGCGGCTTGGGACCCCCAGGGGATTGAGGATGATGTCCACAGGCGTGCCATCCGCCAGGAATGGCATGTCCTCGATTGGCAGCACTTTGGAAATCACGCCCTTGTTGCCATGTCGCCCGGCCATTTTGTCGCCCACGGAAATGCGGCGCTTCGAGGCAACATAAACCTTGACCATTTGCAGCACGCCGCTTGGCAACTCATCGCCACGCTTCATCGAGTTCAAAGCGTGGTCGCGCGAGTCCAGAATGAGTTCAACGGCCGGCCAACCTTCCTTGATGATATGCTGACAATCGGTTCTTTTCTGGGGACTGCGAATATCGAGCTTCTCAAAGTTCTCATGGAACTTCTCTGAGTACGCGACGAGCACTTTGTCGTCTTTTTCGTCGCGCAGCACGCGTCCTTCATCATCTTGAAGCCGGCGATCGAGGACGCGTTCGAGTTCGATCAGAAACTCGCGGAATGCGTTCGCAACGGCCTTGTTGCCTTCCTCTTCCTTTTTCTTTAATTCCGCCTCAAACTTCCGCCGCTCGACCTCCGTTAGGCTCATGCGGCGTGAAAATTTCTGTGTGTCAATCACAATTCCTTCCACGCCGCTGGGCACCTCCAGCGAGTCGTTCTTAACATCCTCACCCGCGCGTCCAAAGATCGCGTGCAATAGTTTTTCTTCGGGCGTCAGTTCCGTTTTGGCCTTGGGCGACACCTTTCCGACGAGAATGTCGCCGGGCTGCACGCGAGTTCCAATCTGGACGATTCCATCCTCGCCGAGATACCGCAAGGCCTTTTCACTCACGTTCGGAATATCACGCGTGAACTCCTCGCGACCGAGCTTGGTCTCCCGGATTTCGACGTCAAACTCATCGATATGGATCGACGTATAGACGTCCTCCTTGACCAGTCGTTCCGAGAGGATGATCGCGTCCTCGAAGTTGTATCCCTCCCATGACATGAAGGCGACGAGAACATTTCTGCCCAACGAAAGTTCGCCGTTCTTCGTGGCGGCCGTGTCGCACAGCAACTGGCCCCGTTTGACCTTCTGGCCGATGCGAACGATCGGCCTTTGATTCAGACATGTGCGCTCGTTCAGCCCAACGTACTTCTGTAGGTGATACGCACGTCCATCCACGTCAACTCGGGTCGCATCGACAAAGGTGACCGTTCCCGATTTCTCGGCACGGACAATCATGCCGGAGTTTTCGGCCACCGCACGTTCCAATCCAGTCGCCACAATTGGAGGTTCGGACACGAGAAGCGGCACCGCCTGCCGTTGCATGTTTGAACCCATCAGCGCACGGTTTGCGTCATCGTGTTCCAGAAATGGAATCAGTCCTGCCGACACCCCCACCATTTGCGATGGGGAAATGTCCATGTATTGCACTTGCTTTGCGTCCACCATCACAAAGTCGCCGCGGAACCTGGCCTGAACACGCTCATCGCGAAGTTTCCCGGCCGCAACGATCGTGTCCGCCGGGGCAATGTACAGGCTGGATTCCTCGTCAGCTCTCAACCACTGGACTTCCTCGCTGACTTTGCCGTTCTTCACCACCCGGTACGGTGTGATAAGGAACCCGTAGTCGTCAACGCGCGAGTAGATACTCAAACTCGAAATCAAACCGATGTTTGTTCCTTCGGGGGTTTCAATGGGGCAGATCCGGCCGTAGTGCGAAATATGCACGTCGCGAACCTCGAATCCGGCTCGTTTACGATTGAGTCCACCAGGACCGAGGGCACTGAGCCGGCGTTCGTGTGTCAACATCGACAGCGGATTCGTCTGATCCACAACCTGAGATAGTTCACCACGCCCGAAAAAGTATTCGATGGCAGCACCGACGCTTTTCGGATTAACGAGCGTCCGAGGAGACATCTCCTGAACATCCTTCTGGCTCATCCGTTCCTGAACGGTGCGACGCAGCTTCAGAAATCCCTTCCGGATCTCATCCGATGCGAGTTCGTCAATCGTGCGCAATCGGCGATTGCCGAGATTATCGATGTCGTCAACATTTGCAGTTGGGTCATTGTCTCGCAACCTGAGGATGTACCGAATCGCGTTGATGAAATCCTCGGAGCGAAGCGTCATCACGTCATCCGGTACATTCTGATCGAACTTCCGATTGATCCGAAATCGCCCCACCCGACCTAAACGATAGCGGTTGACGTCAAAAAACTTCTCATGGAACAAATCCGTCGCCTTTTCGAGCTGCGGGGGGTTGCCTGGCCGGAGCCGCTGATAGATTCTCAGCAACGCCTCCTGATGGCTGCACGTCGCGTCATCCACGAGCGTGTTCAAGACCAGCGGGTCTTTTACGGGCTCGATCACTTCGACGTTCTTCAATGACGACTGGCAGATCTCCGCTGCTATCTCCGCGGAAATCACGCGGCCCGCTTCTACGATGATTTCACCACAACGGGCGTGACGGACCGGATAAATGACATCGTCGACAGCGATGCGACCGGTCAGTTTCTTCTCGGCATCAGATTCAGAGGTCCTCACAATCTTGGGCTCATAGAACAGCCGGAGTATCGCCGCATCAGTTGAGTAGCGAGCGTCCATGGCACGCAAAAGGGTGAACGCAGAGAACTTTCCGCTTTGATCAATTCGTACGCCGAGCGACTCACGTTTACTGATGTTGAGTTCGATCCAGCTCCCGCGCTCAGGAATAATTCGGCAGGAAAAGGTTCGCCGCCCGCCCTCCTCGGAAACCGAGACGAAGTCCACGCCAGGGGATCGGTGCAATTGGCTGACGACAACGCGCTCGGCACCGTTGATGATGAATTCGCCACCTCCCAACATTATGGGAAGGTCGCCCAAATAGACCTCCTCTTCAACCGGCTGTTCTTTGACTAGTCTCAGCCAGATTCGAAACGGACGCCCATAGGTCAAGCGCAGTTGTTTGCACTCAACTGGACTATAACGTGGCTTGCCAAGCTCGTACTTAACGTATTCGAGCTTGTATTGTTTATCGTAGCTTTCGATTGGGAAAATCTCTTGAAGGATTTCTTCCAAGCCTTGCACCTTGCGATCTTTCGGTGAGCGCTCAACCTGGAGAAACCTCGCATAGGAAGCCGTCTGAATCTGCGTGAGATCGGACAAGGCGAAGTCCGTGGAGAGTTCGCCGAAATTCTGAACACGATCAAACGTCATGCAGTGGACAGCGGGAATGGGCATGAATTGCTCTCTCCTCAATTCAATTTAATAAGCAGCGCATTGCGACTAGGAATGACCGAACGGCACGATTCAATCCAGTTATCGCCCCATGCCTAGACTTGAACAACAATTCGTCGAAAAGACGCGCACCGAACCCCCGTCGACTCGAAGCTGGTGCAGGGCACAAACAAGAAATCCCCGCGCGCTACTTAGAATCACACGGCTGAACCGTGTGTTCCTAAGTGCGGAACGGGTCTCCGAACCAAGTATTTGAGCCACTTCACCAGGCCGGGGGCCTCCTTGGTCCAAAAATGCGAGCTGCCGACGGAATCTCAACATCAGCACTCCGACTGGAATCAGGTGACAAACCCAACCCCAAGCAGAACTGACGGGTGCGTTGCTTGGTCCCGGCTCCGCGCCGATCAACAAATAGCAGTCACTTCACGTCGGCCTTGCCGCCAGCCGCTTCGATTTCCGCTTTCAACTTGTTGGCATCATCCTTGGAAATCCCTTGCTTGATTGGTTTAGGCGCGCCTTCGACGAGATCTTTGGCCTCCTTCAATCCCAATCCCGTCGCAGCCCGAACAACTTTGATGACGGCGATTTTCGCAGTATCCGTAAAACCAGTCAGTATGACGTCAAACTCAGTTTTCTCAGCCGCGGCTGCAGCAACACCTCCGCCGACCCCTGCGGAGGCCGTAACCATAACACCGCCGCTTGCCGGCTTGATGCCATGGACTTGCTCGAGATAATCCGCAAGTGCCTTTGCTTGCAGCAATGTGAGAGACACGATCTTGTCTCCCAATTCCTTCGTTGCCTGATCGAATTGAGTGGCCTCAGCAGTAGACATCGTTTCAAATTTCCTTTCTCAACGTATCACCCAGCATAATGGGATGGGATTGTATAATCCACGCGAAAGTCAAACAACAGTTGACGCAAAAATGTCCGACTATCTCAACGCAAACACCGCCGCTTACTCCGTTACCGACGAAGCGCTAGCACCCTTCTCGGAAATCGACTTAATTTGAACGACCACTGTGCCGCCGGAACCAGAAACGGCGGCGCTAACATTCGCTCCCGGACTGAGCATCAGGCCAACGATTTTCGCAATTAGTTCGAGTCGCCCGGGACTCTTGCTGAGGGATTCGACATCGGCCGTCGAAACCGGCTTGCCTTCGACACTGCCTCCTTTGATCTCAAGCTCCTTGAGTTCTTTCGCCCACCTGGCGATTTCCTTCGACAGCGCCACGATATCCGAGCCGCCCCAAACCAAAGTCGACGGTCCCTCAAGGAATTGACTGAGTCCGGTGACGCCAAGCTGACTAAGTACTCGTGCCGCCAGTGTGTTCTTCACTGTGAGCGCTGAGATCTTTTGCTCGCGCAGCTTAAGCCGCAGCGTGTTTTGCGTGAATGCATCCAAACGCGATGCATTGATCACAAGGAAATCGCGATTAGTGCCAAGTCGGCTCGCGATTTCCACCGTGATCATGTCCTTGATGCGCTTGCTCATATCGATTCATCTGTGCCTGAAAGCCAGGAAAAAATCGCCCTCTCCCGTTGGCCTCGTTGTATGCCACGAATCAATCTCATGCGGCAACCGGAATCCCGGGGCTCACGGTGGCCGTGAGCGTTACGCTTCGAAAGTAAACCCCCTTTGATGACGGCGGCTTCAACGATCGAACATGTCGCAGAAGCGTGTCCACGTTGTCGAACAAATCGCGATCGGCAAAGGAAAGCTTTCCAACTACGCAATGCACGATTCCTGCCGCGTCAGCCCGGAACTCGACTTTGCCCGCTTTATACTCTCGAACTGTGTTGGTGACGTCTGTTGTGACCGTTCCAGCACGCGGCGATGGCATCAAGCCGCGAGGTCCTAGTACGCGCCCGAGCGGACCAACAATCCCCATCATGTCGGGAGTCGCAATTGCGGAATCAAAATCTGTCCAACCTCCCTTGATCTTCTCTGCGAGATCGGCGCCGCCCACGAAATCCGCTCCGGCCTTTTGGGCCAACACTGCATTCTCACCTTGCGCGAAAACGAGGACGCGCTTGGGCTTGCCAATTCCATGAGGCAAGACGATCGCTCCACGCACCAATTGGTCAGTCTGCTTCGGATCAATACCTAATCGGATTGCCACTTCGACAGTTTGATCGAAACGACATCTCTTGATTGCATTAGGCAATGACTCCTCAAGCCCCTTGAGTTTGGAGACGGCAGTCGCCAAATCGACCGGTCCAATTCCTTCGACTTGTTTGAGCAGGTGCTGGAATCGTTTGGAGTGCTTTGCCATAGAAAAAACTCTGTCCCTAAATTTACAAGCAGGTCTCACGCCCGGCATACTATCAATCGACAATCTCAATACCCATGCTTCTTGCGGTTCCGGCGATGACTCGCGCGGCCCGTTCCAGTGAAGACGAATTCATATCTTTGAATTTGGTCTTGGCGATCTCGAGGCATTGAGCTTTCGTGACACGCCCAACCTTGTCCGTTTTTGGATTCGCGGCCCCCTTCGCAATCTGGGCGTGCTGCTTCAGCAACACAGAGGCCGGTGGAGTTTTAGTTATGAACTCGAACGAGCGATCGCTGTAGACCGTGATAACAACTGGAATCGTCGTTCCCTTCATGTCCTTCGTGCGTTCATTGAACTGCATCACGAACTGGCCAATATTTACACCGTGCGGTCCAAGTGCAGTCCCCACCGGTGGGGCTGGAGTTGCCTGTCCCCCGGTACATTGAATCTTGATTTTTGTGACAACCTGTTTTGCCATTGTTGATCATTACGGAATTCGGAATCGCGACAAACTGCCACGTCCTAGACTGCTTCGATCTCCCAGTACTCCAACTCGACCGGCGTTGAACGGCCAAAAATCTCGATCAGCACCGTGACACGCCCTTTCGCTTCATCAATCGACTCGATCGTACCTTCAAAACTCTCAAAGGTCCCTTCCTTGATCTTGACCCGATCACCAGTCTTGAAATTGATCTTTATTTTTGGTTGCTCTTCCGTCTTGGCCGTTTCCAAACCCAGCATTCGGGCAATTTCATGATCCTGCATCGGCAATGGTTTGCCGGCCGCCCCCGTGAAGTCACCCACCCCACTGGTCTCTCGAACAAGGAACCAGGTATCGTCGTTCAATTTCATTTGGATCATTAGGTAGCCGGGATACAGCTTCACCTCCATGACCTTCTTTTTCCCACCTTTCGTCTCAGCAATCTTTTGGGTGGGTATGATGATTTGACCAAAGTAACTTTCCAATCCTTCGCGCTTGATACGGCGCATTAGATTGTCTCGAATCGATTTCTCACGATTGCTCTGTACTTTGAGCACATACCAGCGCAGTTCCTCCGGGGGCTGCGCAGATGCTTCCGGGACGCGCGGCTCTTCCAGTTGATTCGTGTCCACACCATCCTCAATGATGCAATTACAAGTGCCACACAACAAGTATCACACAAGCACGCCAATGAGCTTTAACAGCTTGACCCAGAAGACGTCAAATGCGGAGAGGACAACCGAAAGTGCCACCATCGTCATTATCACGACGACGGTGGAACGATACAGCTCCGTTCTGCTCGGCCATGACACCTTGTCAACTTCGGTTTCGACGGAGATCAAGAAATCCGCGAACCGTGGGAAATTCACGAGTCGATAAATAACCCAAGCGCCGCCAATGAAGATAATCGCACCTGTTAAGACTCGCAAATACGCGTCGAATTCCGTAAGCCATGTTTGGGCCAGTCGAACGACACCGACGCCCAAAACCAATGCAAGCCCTGCGAAGGTCAATTGACGAACCAAGCGTCCCTGGTTTCGTTTGTAGATCTCCAAAGTACAAAGTTCGCCAAGAAATGTTCCGTCGGATAACTTGGCCATGCGTTGACTCGTAATCACATGCGAAATCTGAAAAACACACGGGCGGAGGGACTTGAACCCCCAACCGTCGGATTTGGAATCCGATGCTCTGCCATTGAGCTACGCCCGTAGACCGCAGCGCACCGGAACACCGAAATCGCGGCAATACAGCATTTCCACGTATTCGACAGGACGACCGTCCTACTTCTTCCGCGATTCCTTGTGGAGGGTGTGCCTTCGAAGTTTCGGATTGTACTTCTTAAGCTCCAACCTCTCAGTGCCTCGAGTTTCCTTTGGTGTTCGATAATTCCGATCGCCAGACTCGGAACACTCCAACCAAACGTATTCGCGAACCATGTCGATATCCACTCAATTAACTTTTCGAATCCGCGACCTCTGAGTGCCAAAAAAGGCGCGAGATTCAGTTTTGTCCAAATGCTTCACTCAACAACCTTCGTCACAACCCCTGACCCGACTGTTTTTCCGCCTTCGCGGATTGCAAACCGACTGCCCTCGTGCATTGCAATGGGCTGCCCGAGCTCAACATCGAGTCCAACATTGTCCCCGGGCATGCACATCTCCGCGCTTCCCAACAGCTTCGTCGTACCGGTCACGTCCGTTGTCCGAAAATAAAACTGTGGCCGATACCCGCTAAAGAAAGGAGTATGCCTGCCACCTTCCTCCTTGCTGAGGATGTACACCTCGCCTTGGAATTTGGTATGAGGTTTGATTGATCCAGGCTTTGCCAACACCTGACCTCGTTCAATCTCATTGCGTTCGATGCCTCTTAGCAACAGGCCAACATTGTCACCGGCCTGGCCCTCCTCGAGCGTCTTGTTGAACATCTCCACGCCCGTGCATACAGTGTCTCGTGTTGGCTTCAGTCCAACCACTTCGACTTTTTCACCAACCTTGACGACTCCTTGTTCAATGCGTCCCGTTGCGACCGTACCACGCCCCTTAATTGAAAACACGTCCTCAACAGCCATAAGGAATGGCTTATCGATTAGCCGTTGTGGTTCAGGAATGTAGCTGTCGAGCGCGGCAAGCAAATCCCAAATGCACTTGGCTGCCTTTTCGTCCTTGCCGCGCCCTTCGAGTGCCGCCTTTGCGTTGCCTCGAATGATTGGGACTTCGTCCCCGGGGAAGTTGTACTTGGTTAGAAGATCTCGAACCTCCATCTCGACCAGCTCAAGCAGTTCTTCGTCATCAACCAAGTCACATTTGTTGAGGAAGACAACCAACGCCGGAACATCCACTTGGCGCGCCAGCAGAATGTGCTCTCTCGTTTGCGGCATGGGACCATCGGCCGCCGAAACGACAAGAATCGCGCCGTCCATTTGTGCCGCGCCCGTGATCATATTCTTGATGTAATCCGCATGCCCCGGGCAGTCGATGTGTGCATAGTGCCGCTTATCCGATTCATATTCGACGTGGCTGACAGCAATCGTAACCGTCTTTGTTTCATCGCGGACGGTGCCTCCCTTGGCGATGTCGGCATAACTCTTGAACTTCGCAAACCCCTTCGCTTCTTGAGTCGCAAGAATCGATGCCGTCAACGTCGTCTTTCCGTGATCAATGTGGCCGATCGTTCCTACGTTGACGTGCGGTTTCGTTCGCACGAAGACGTCCTTAGCCATCGCATCTCCCTGGTCAATGATTGTTTAATGAACTCAAACGGTTACCGAGTTGCTTTCGGAATGCCGCGCAGCAATTCAGGAAAAAGCGCGGATACGAAGCTGCTGACGGGAATCGGACCCGTGACCTCGTCCTTACCAAGGACGCGCTCTACCAGCTGAGCTACAGCAGCAGACACTGAACTGAGCCGCTGGCACCAACCAAAATCCTTCTCGGAAGGAGAAGAGGATAGCGAGACGCAGCGCAAATTGCCAGCCTGCGGAGTCGCATCTCCCCGAAAAAGCAACCTGTCATTCAAAACCTGACGCCTGAGTTCAGTTCACCAAAAAGCGGGCGATGGGAATCGAACCCACGTGGCCAGCTTGGAAGGCTGGGGCTCTACCATTGAGCTACGCCCGCGAAATCGCGACTCACTGTTCTATTCCGTGACGTAGAAGATGGGGGAAGTAGGATTCGAACCTACGAAGGCTGTGCCACCAGATTTACAGTCTGGCCCATTTGACCGCTCTGGAATTCCCCCTTCCTCTGCTCGGACGTTTGGGCCACGAAACAACCTGAACATCTTCGGTTCTCGAACTGCAACGGGCATTCTCAAATGACCGACTGCTGCGAAATCTCGAACCTAGCTAGCGGTGGGATTCGAACCCACAACCTCCGGTTTACAAAACCGGAGCTCTACCGTTGAGCTACGCTAGCGGGTACTACGCCGCCAAAACGGGTTGCTGAATATAGCAGCAGCACCCCTTGATGCAAGCGAATCCGTGGCTCAACCAAGGTTCACAATCGCCGACAAACGAACGAAGCAGTAGTCGTACGGGAAAGCCTAAAGGCCAGGGATGTCCAATCGACGTTCCTGCACAATCCTGCGCAACTTGCTCAATGCTCGCGCCTCTAGCTGCCGGATGCGTTCCTTAGTTACCCCAAAACGACATCCGACTTCCTCAAGGGTTTGCGGTTCTGAGCCTACCGTCAGCCCGAATCGGCAATTGATGATCTCTCGCTCTCGCTCTGTTAGCGCGTTCAGAATCCCAATAATGGCCTCTCGCTGGCGCTGGTTGGTAAGCAACTGCTCAAATTGGTCCCTTCGGGCATCGGGCGCTGTCATGAAGAACTCATCATTTACGTTGCGATACCGATCCAGATGAGAATGTTCCGCCGGAATGGACCGAGCAAAGTTCTTCATGATGGCCCAAGTCGCGTACGTCGAAAACTTGTTGCCACGGCTGAAGTCGAACTTCTCGATTGCTCGAATCAACGACATGTTGCCGTCACTGACCATTTCAAAAAAGTTCGTCGACGGAGTAATGTGCCGTTTGGCGATCGAAACCACGAGCCGCAAATTGCTTCGAATCAACCGGTTTTTTACGTCCAGCGCCCGTCGAAGCAGGGATTCTACCTGATCCATTTGCATTGTTCGTGCACGCGAGACATCCAACTGATCCCGTATTCGAGCGGCGCAGAATTTCAGAAAATTCAACTTCCGGAATAAATGGACCTCTTGATCTCGTGTTAACAGAGGAGTTTCATAGAGTTCGGCTAGGTATGGCGGCAGATCCGGCGGCGGCCTGACCGGGCTAGCCGCGGATTTGACCATAGGTTCGGGACCCAGAATCAGTCCCGCAGCACCCGACTGCTCGAAGGAACGGTGGTAAACGAACTCAATCGGTTGGTCGATCAGCCGCTTCGCTCGAATCTCCGCAACGATACGGTAAATGCTCGCTTTCGTCCGGCCGTATTCTCCAGCCAATTGATCCGCAGATACACCGCGCCGGAAGCTCCTAAAGATTTCACGCTTAAGGTCATCAGTAAGGGCTTTGATCGAATTTGGAAAAACTGCGGCGTCCGGGTGCTCGCGATCATGCCGCTTAATAGTGTATCGAATGGTTTCTACCGATCGATGAAGTCGGCGAGCAACTCGCCGGATTACCTCCGTGGGAAACCCGCCGGCTCGTGCCAGTCGTCGCGCTCGACGAACGACCTGCATGCGTTCTAATCCCGACAGCTGGCTGAATCGACCACTTCGCTCGATTTCGTCGCGATATTTTCGAACAAAATTCTCGACGGAAGAACGCAGAAAACCAACGCGTTTACGATTACCAAAAACAAACCGCCGACTCACAAGTCCTCGATCACGCCAACGGTCGACCGTCTTTGTAGAAACATTGAATTGCTTGCTAACATCTTCAACAGTCAGAACCTTTTCGCAGGCACTCTCTGCCGTGATGTCTGCGCTATCAGAAAGGTCTTCAACAAGAAGTCGAAGGTCGTGCGCAACGTCAATTCCTTCAACCTTCAAGTCGGGGTAGAGCTCCGACCGGTAATCTGTGATCTGATAGCAAATCTCCTGATATGGATAGCTCCGATTCAAATCCAATCCGTTCAGAAGCTTCTCTGCTTTGGCGATCTGTTCGAGGCGAACTTCGCGCGGCGCATATCGCACCTGTTGTTCCTTAAGTTGTCGAATCGCCGGGTTCTTGTACTGTGCCATTGACTTTCCCAAGCCACTTGCGACCGGCCTCCGAGAAACCAAGGACCTCGAGGGAAACATACTGCAATGATTATGCCGCCGACAACTCTTCGCTACATTTCGTGCATAAACAGTAATGCACCAGATGAGTAAGATCGCAGTCTTGCTAGTGGTGTGTCTCACACAGAAGGTGTCTTATCGAGAGCCGCACGAGCGCGGCGAACAGCGTCGTGGTGCCGTGACGTCGGTAGTCGTGCGTCATGGTCTGGCAGCGGCCGGGGAACAACGGCAAA
>Ga0233424_10001362_pt1 | contig 21861 bp, 19 predicted proteins | sample Watercolumn_Towu_FD_181011 | JGI IMG/M metagenome (GOLD analysis project Ga0233424, IMG submission 181011) | Freshwater microbial communities from Lake Towuti, South Sulawesi, Indonesia - Watercolumn_Towuti2014_125_MG | ecosystem: Environmental > Aquatic > Freshwater > Lake | place: Indonesia... | reverse complement strand
TGTGTGATCGCATCACCGAACGGTTGTCGCGCAAATCGGGCCGGCCTTTCACGGCCGGGCGCGACAACCGTTCGGTGATGCGATCACACATCGAGTGCTGGATAGCGCCAAACCGGTCGTGGTGCCGCGAATCAGCCGCGAGCCGCTGTGTGGCGCTCCCAGCGCCACCCGCTTCGCCGGCTCGCGAGAGGCCTCGTTTCTCGCCGTGCCGATCCTGATCGGTACGAAAGCGGAAGGCGTGGTCGGCGTCGTGATGCCGTTCCGCGCCGATGCGCCGCTGGGCCACATGTCCGAGGCCATGGTCGTTGTCGGCACCCTGGTCGGCCAGGCGCTGCGCGTCGAGCGCCTGGTGCAGGCCGAGCGTCAGCGGCTGCAACAGGAGAACACCCAGCTCCGCCAGGAGCTGCGTGAGCGCTATGACTTCCGCAACATCATTGGCACGGCTCGGCCGATGCAGGCGCTGTACGAGCAGATGGCGCAGGTCGCCGGCGCCACGACGACGGTGCTGATCCGCGGCGAGTCTGGCACCGGCAAGGAGCTCATCGCCCACGCGCTGCACCATCATTCGCCGCGCACCAGCCGGCCGTACGTGAAAGTCAATTGCGGCGCCCTGCCCGAAGCGCTCGTCGAGTCGGAGTTGTTCGGCTACGAGCCGGGTGCGTTCACCGATGCCAAGAGTTCCAAGAAGGGAAAATTCGAGCTGGCCAACGGCGGTACATTGTTTCTCGACGAGATTGGTGAGCTGACGCTGGCCACACAGGTGAAGCTGCTGCGCGTGCTCCAGGAGCGCGAATTCGAGCGGCTGGGAGGCACCCACACCATCAAGGTCAACGTGCGGCTGATTGCGGCGACCAACAGCGACCTCGAGGCGGCGATTCGCCAGAAGACGTTCCGCGAAGACCTCTTCTACCGGCTGAACGTGTTCAGCCTCTACGTGCCGCCCCTGCGCGAGCGAAGGTCCGACATCCTCCTGCTGGCCGACCACTTCGTGGAGAAGTATGCGAGGCTGCATGACAAGCAGGTGCAGCGGATTGCCACCACCGCAATCGATCAGCTGATGAGCTATCACTGGCCCGGCAACGTGCGCGAGCTCGAAAACGTCGTCGAACGAGCCGTACTGGTGTCGTCGGGCGGCGTGCTGCACGCGCACGATCTGCCGCCGTCGCTGCAGACGGCGGAGGTGACCGGCACGCTGCCGCGCGTGTCGCTGGGCCATGCCGTCGCTGCGCTCGAGCGTGACTTGATCCAGGATGCGCTCAAGTCGTCGCGCGGCAGCATCGCCCGCGCGGCGCGGCTGCTCGATTCCACCGAGCGTGTCGTGGCCTACAAGATTCGGCAGCTGGGACTCGATCCGGGCCGTTTCAGGGGAACGACCAAACCCAACATTCCGGTCGGACCATTCTGACGGCTGCGACAGAAATGTCGCCGTCACCTCCGGCGCCGATGGCGCGCGCCGCCGGCCGTACTGCTTCGCGCGCCGCTACTTACAGCGGGCCTGCTGCTCCACGAACCTGATGGCCCCGATTCTGCACATCGCCCGAGGGACGCGCCTGTCGCGCGCCAACGCAGGAGGAGTGATGAACAACGCGGATATCGGGTGGATGCTGGTTTCCACCGCGCTGGTCTTGCTGATGACGCCGGCGCTCGGTTTCTTCTATGGCGGCATGGTACGAGCCAAAAACGCGCTCAACACGATCATGATGAGCGTCATGTCGCTCGGCCCGGTTACGGTGCTCTGGGCGCTGATCGGATACTCGCTGGCGTTCGCGCCAGGTTCACCAGTTGTCGGCGGCCTCTCGTTCGCCGGCCTCAACGGTGTGGGCCTGCAGGCGCAGGGGACCATTCCGCATGCGTTGTTCATGGCGTTCCAGGGCACCTTTGCGATCATCACCGCGGCCCTGATCTCCGGCGCCATCGTCGAGCGCATGCGTTTCGGCGCGTATCTGGCTTTCATCATGGCGTGGATGGTTGTTGTCTATGCGCCGGTCGCGCACTGGGTGTGGGGTGGCGGCTTCCTGGCCAGTGCCGGCGCGCTCGACTTCGCCGGCGGCGCGGTGGTGCACGTCAACGCGGCCTCGGCGGCATTGGTCGCTGCCATGGTCGTGGGCCCGCGCAAGGACTACGGGCGCCAGGCGATCCTGCCGCACAATGTGCCCTTCACGCTGCTGGGCGCCGGGCTGTTGTGGTGCGGCTGGTTCGGCTTCAATGCTGGCAGCGCGTTGGGCGCGACGCCGATTGCCGCGCTCGCGTTCGTCAACACCATGCTTGCGCCGTCGGCCACGCTCGCCGTCTGGACCGTGCTGGATCTGGTTCGCGGCGGCCGCGTCACCGCCATCGGTGCGGCCACCGCGATCGTTGTCGGTCTGGTGGCCGTGACCCCGGCGGCCGGCTACATTGCGCCGCTGTCGTCGCTCGCGCTGGGCGCCATCGCCGCTGTTCCCAGCTACTTCGCGCTGATCCTCCGTGCCCGCACCAAGCTGGACGACTCGCTTGATGTGGTGGCAGCGCATGGCGTCGGCGGCGCCACCGGCGCGCTGCTGACCGGAGTCTTCGCGGACGCGGCGTGGAGCGGCGGCGCCAGCGGCTTGATGTCGGGCAACGCGGGCCAGATTCTGACCCAACTGTACAGCGTGGCCGCCGTCCTCGCCTACAGCGGCGCAGCCACCTTCGTCATCCTCAAACTGATCGCAGTCGTCATGCCGTTACGCAGCACGGGTCGAACGGAGGGAGTGGGATTGGACGTGACCGATCACGGTGAAGAGGCCTACACCGCCGGCGACGGCGCGATCCTGATCCCGCCTGCCGGTATCGCGGCTCGCACCGCCATCGAGTCGGCGCCGCTCAGGGAGGGGGCCGCATCATGAAACTGATCGTTGCCGTCATTCGCCCCGAAGTGTTGAGCGACGTGCTGGAGGCGTTGTTCCATGCCGACGTCCGCGGCGTCACGATCAGCCGCGTGCAGGGCCACGGCGGGGAGATCGAACAGGTCGAGAATTATCGCGGCACCACCGTCAAAATGGCGCTGGCCGAGAAGGTGCGGCTCGAGATCGGCGTCTCGAATCATTTCGTCGAGCCGACCGTCGCGGCCATCATGACGGCGGCGCGGACCGGCGATGTCGGCGATGGAAAAATCATGGTGTTGCCGGTCGAGCGCATCTACCGCATTCGTACCGGCGAGCACGATCAGGACGCCGTCACGCCGCTGCCGCAGCTCACGGCGTGAGGATCAGAACAGCTTGACGTCGACGACCTCGCCCTTCTCGACGATGTCGGTCTGGGCGGGGATCTCGATGTAGCCGTCGGCCTGCGACATCGAGGTGATGTCGCCGGACGCCTTGAAGGCCGGCATCGCCCGGCCGTCGGCGATGCGCACGGTGTAGAACTGGTGCCGCCCGGTCGTCGAAACGATCCGCTGGCCGAGCGGCAGCGCGACGGTGGCGATGTGGCGCGGCGCCAGTCTGGCCATTGCGCGCAGCGCCGGCACCAGCAGCAGGTAGGCGTTCGAGAGGCACGACGTCGGGTAGCCCGGCATGCCGAACGTCGGCTTGCCGTTGATGGTGCCGAACACGGTCGGCTTGCCGGGCTTCACCGCGATGCCGTGAAACACGATCTGGCCCTTGCGGCCAATCACGTCGAGAATCAGATCGCGCTCGCCGACAGAGCTGCCGCCGGAAAACACCAGCATGTCGCAGCCGCCTTCGCCAGGGCCACGGCGCCCGAGCGCGTTGTCGATCGCTTCCTCGAGGGCCTCGATGGTGTCTTGCGCCGTCGACAACGGCGTGGGCACGCCGCCGTGCTCCTGGATGATCGTGCTGAGCGTGAACTTGTTGATGTCGTAGATCTGCCCCGGCTGCAAGTCCTGGCCGGGGTCGGCGATCTCGTTCCCCGTCGACATGATCGCGACGGTCGGCTTGGCAAAGACTTCGACCTCGGCGATGCCGAGCGCCGCGATTGCGCCGATCCGGCTCGGGTTGAGCACGTCGCCGCGCGCAATCACGGCCTGGCCGACCACGATGTCCGCGCCCTGGCGGCCGACGTTCTGCCGGGAATACACCGGTGTCAGCACGCGCACCTCACCGCCGGCCTTTTCGGTTTCCTCGACCATGACCACCGCGTCAGCACCCTGAGGCAGGGGCGCCCCCGTCGCGATCTCGATCGCCGTGCCCGGCTCGACGGCTGTCGCCGGCACCTGACCGGTATAGACCTTGTCGACGACGCGCAGCACCCGGGGCTCGTAGCGGCTGGCGCCAACGGTGTCTTCGGCCCGCACCGCGTAGCCGTCCATGCCGGCGCGCGAGAAGGGGGGCACGTCGCGTGTCGAGTGCACGTCGGCCGCGGCGGCGCGGCCGTTGGCATCGCACAGGGCAACGCGCTCGGTACGATCGATCGGTGTACAGGCCTCGGCGATCAGCTGGCGGGCTTCTTCCAGCGGAATCGTCTCTTTGATCGGCTTCATTTCCGATTTCATTTGCTTGCCTGCTGCACGAGATGCGCGAGCTCTGGAATCACCAGTTTTGTCATCGCCAGTCTGACCGCTTTCTCTGATCCGGGCAAAGAGATGACGACGACGCGGCCAATCGTGCCGGCGCAGGCCCGGCTCATCATCGCGGCGGATCCGATGTCCTGGTAGCTGAGCATGCGGAACAACTCGCCGAACCCCGGCAGCCGTTTGGCCAAAAGGGCGTCGATGGCTTCGAAGGTGCTGTCGCGGCTGGTCAGGCCGGTCCCGCCGCTGGTAATGATGGCATCAACGTCGCCGATTGCCGCCTGCTGGCGCACCAGCTCCGCGACGCGCGCCGGTTCATCCGGCTCGATCGCCTTGCCGGCAACCTGATGGCCGGCGCCCTTCAAGAGCTCGCAGATCGCCGCTCCCGACGTGTCGTTGGCGTCGGTGCGCGTATCCGACACCGTCAGGACGAAGGCGCGCACCCGGGTCGGCGCCGCCGACTTGTGCTCGATCGCGCTCACGCGTTGATTCTACCCGCTATGATTATGCGCATGTGTGTGCCTGCCGTCTTTCTTCGTCTGGCCGCCAGTGCCTCCTCCGCAAGCCAAGCGACGGGCTGCGTGGGATGTTTCCGAAGTACGGCTACACCGACATGGTGACCCTCGAGGATGACGAGCTCAATCCGACGACGTTGGGCACGATGGAGCGGTTGATGCCGCCGGTGAAGACCGGGCGCATGGTGGTGATGCCGGCGGGGCCCGACACCGAGGGCCACCGCACACCGGTGAAAGCCATTGCCTGGCGCGAGCACCTCCGTGCTTTCATGGACGGCCTGAAGAAGTGAAGCTACCATTGCGCATGCGCCGAGCGTTGTTCGCACTGGCGGGTTTCGCGATTCTGGTCGCGGGGTCGTCAGCCAGCCTCGCCGAAGTGGGCCAACGCGAAGGCGGGCTCGACAGGGCAGCGCGAGCCTGGGTCGACAGCACGCTCGAGCAGCTGTCGCTCGAACAGCTCGTCGGTCAAGTGATCTTCGCGCCGTTCCAGTCGACCTACATGAGCACCGACAGCGACGAGTACGACGCGCTCGTCAAGCTGGTGCATGAGACGCACATCGGCGGAGTGATTGCGTTCGGCGGCAGCGAGCCGATCCCGCAGGTCATGCTCAACAACACCTACGGCGCCGTCGTGCTCGGCCAGCCGATGGAGCTCGCATCGATCCACAACCGCCTGCAGTCGATCTCGAGCCTGCCGCTGCTGACCTCATCCGACTTCGAGTGGGGCGTGCAGATGCGCATTGCGGGCGCCACCAAGTTCCCCCGGGCGATGGCCTTTGGTGCGGCCGGGGACACTCAGCTCGCCTACGAGGCCGGCAAGGTCGTGGCCACCGAATCGCGGGCGCTTGGCGTGCACGTCGATTACGGCCCGGTTGCCGACGTCAACAACAACCCGCGCAACCCGGTGATCAACATTCGTTCGTTCGGCGAGGATCCGGCCAACGCCGGCGCGATGGTGAGCGCCTGGGTGCGGGGGTTGCAGGACGCCGGCATGCTCGCCACGCTGAAGCATTTTCCCGGACACGGCGATACCGATGTGGATTCGCATCTTGGCCTGCCGGTCGTGGCGCATCCGCGCGAGCGGCTCGACCAGGTGGAGCTGCCGCCGTTCAAGGCGGGCATCGCGGCCGGCGCCGCCGGGGTCATGGTCGCTCATATCGAGCTGCCGGCGATCGATGCCGAGAAGCAGCCGGCCACGTTCAGCCCCAAGGTGATTGGCACCCTGTTGCGCCCTGGCTTCGACGGCTTGATCTACTCCGACTCCATGAAGATGGCGGCCATCACGCGGATGGCCGCGGCCGGCGAGGCGGCGGTGCGGGCCGTCAAGGCCGGCATTGACGTGATTCTCGATTCGCCGGACTCCGCGGCCGCGGCTGCGTCGATTGTGGCTGCGGTGAAGTCCGGCGACATTCCGCGCGCCCGCGTCAAGGAGTCGGCGCGGCGGATTCTGGAAGCCAAGGCCCGCCTCGGCCTGCACCGCACGCGCACGGTCAATCTCGATGCGGTGCCGTTGACCGTCGGCGGACGCAAGCACGATGCCGTCGCCCGCGCCATCAGCGAGCGCTCGATCACGCTCATCAAGGACGCGCGCAACAGCGTGCCGCTGCCGACGCCGCGCACCGGCAGCGTGCTGTATCTGTCGGTGCTCGACTATCCCTCCGGATGGCGCATCGCGGCGCCGAGCCGCAAGATGATCCCCGAGATCAGGAAACGCTGGCCGAACACCGAGTCGATTGAGGTGTCGGATCGCACCAGCCAGTCGGAGCTCGACCTGGTCCGCGCCATGGCCGACAACTACGATGCGGTGGTCGCCGGAGTCTTCGTGCGCGCTTCATCGGGAAGCGGCCGCCTCGATCTGGCGCCGCCGGTGGTGCGCCTGCTTCAGGACCTCTCCCGCAACAGCGAGCGCAAGGGCCAGCCCTTGGTGGCGGCGTTCTTCGGCAATCCGTACACGCCGATGTTCGTGCCGGAGATTCCGTCCGTGCTGCTGACCTACGATTTTTCCGATTACGCGGAGGACTCGGCCGTCAAAGCCATTGCGGGCGAGATTCCGATCGGAGGCAAGCTGCCGATCGCGCTGCCGGGGCTCTTTCCCATCGGCCATGGATTGGTTCGCCCCTCGTCGCGTTGAACCTTCCGATCGGCCGTCAACCTACCCAGGGCAAGCCCGGCTGACCATTTCATGACACATCCGGACGGGCTCAGGGCCGGGGCCTCCCGTGGTAATGACGAGGGCTGTCCAACACGCGATACTGGCGTTGCGATAGTTCATCGGTAGCCACATCGCCTTCGAGCGATACCGTCCTGACCTTCATCTGCCGATCGGAGACGACGGTCAGCACGATCCCATCCAGCTCTGGCGAGCCGTCACGGCGCACGACGGGGCAGAGTCGCTCGACGGCGGCGGCGCCCGGCCTCAGAAAGCACATCCGCCACGCCTGAGTTCCCTCAGGGTGCCTCAGCGCCTGGTCATCGTGTTCGTCCGCTGTGGGAGGGCGATCGCGCTGCGCGATACGGATTAGCGCAGACTGACCGGTTTCGAGATGCCGCTCAGTGTTCGTTGAGTCATGCCACAGGGCCGTTTTGGCGACCGCCGCGCTGGCCGTGCCGCGCCCTGGTTGGACGACCGCCGAGAACATCGCCGGCGCGCCGAGGTTGGTGACCTGCACGCACAGAAAGCGGCCCTCGCTGACCACAGTGAGCTCAGCCTTCATTGAGCATTGGCGCGGGACTTCGCTTCAGCATCGACGTCCTTTTCCCACGCCTGGTACTGCTGGTACAGCCGGCGCACGACGGCGGTGTTGGTCGCCGACAGGTCGCTGCGCTCGCTGAGGTCTTTGGCGAGGTCGAACAGCATCAGCCGCTCGCTGCCCTCGATGAACAGCTTCCAGTCGCCGTCGCGGACGGCGCGCTGGTTGAGGTCGCTCGAGGTGACCCGCCAGAACAACGTGCGCGACCGCGCCGGCATGCCGGCCTGGAGCAGCGGCACCAGGTCAATGCCCTCCAGCCGCGTGTCAGCGGGCAGCGTCGCGCCCGCTGCGGCAAGAATGGTGGCGGTCAGGTCCATGGTGATGCCGACCTGCGGCGACACTTTGCCTGCAGGTATCTTGCCGGGCCATTGCATCAACGCGGGGACGCGAATCCCGCCTTCATAGAGCGTGAACTTGCGGTTGTAGAGCGGGGCGTTGCGTGACAGCCACTCGCCGCCGTTGTCATTGGTGAAGATCACCAACGTGTTCGATGTCAGCTGGAGTCGATCGAGCGTCGCGAGAATCCGCCCGACGCCTTCGTCGGCCCGCTCCATGATCTTCACGTAGTCGGCGCGTGTGGCCGGGTTCTCGTCAACCGGAACCAGGTGGCGCGCGTTGTCGCGTGCCTTCGAAGGCTGATCGGGCACCTGATACGGCCAGTGCGCCGCGTTGTAGGCGACCTCGAGGAAGAACGGCCTGCCCTGCGCGGAGCCGAAGGGCGACGTCGAGTGGCCGGTGATGAAACCCACCGACCGTTCGGTGATCAGGTCGGTCATGTAACCGGCCATCTCGATCGGCTGGTCGTTCTCGAACAAGTCGGGCTTGCCGAGGCCGTCGCTGTGCTCGTAGTAGTCGACATAACCGCTCTTGAAGCCGAAGAACGAATCGAACCCGTGCGCGAGCGGGCTGAACTCGGGCACGTAGCCGAGGTGCCACTTGCCGATCAACGCGGTGGCGTAGCCGTGATTCTTCAACAACTGCGGCAGCGATCGGCCGGTCGCCGGCAGTCCCAGCTTGCCGTCTGGGCTCGTGGCGGCGCTGAGCGGGCGGTCAAGTGCGAAGCGCTGTTGGTAGCGGCCGCTGATCAACCCCGCCCGGGTCGGCGTGCAGCTCGATCCGTTCGCGTAGAAATCGGTGAAGCGCACGCCGTTCTTCGCCAGACGATCGATGTTTGGCGTCCTGATGTCCGGCGCCCCGTAGCTCCCGATATCGCCATACCCCACATCGTCGGTGATGATCAGGACGACGTTCGGACGCGCCGGCTGGGTCAGGGCGGATGGACCGAACAGCGGAATCGTGAAAAGGAGAGCCGCAAGCACTTTGCGCACGTGGGCATCTTACCTCGCTGTCATCTCGACCACGTTGTAGCCAGTCGCGCCGGCCGGCATCCGAGACGATGATGAAGACCACGTCAGAATCGTCACCCTGCGCTGGCCGTTCTGCTCCCGCCATCGACGACGGTCGGGCAGAACCCGGTGACGTTGGACGTATCGAAACTCGCCGTCACCGTGGAACGCACCGCTGCTTGACGTCCTCGCGATAGTCACGGAGCGGCGACGCTCGCGACACGCAGCTGTTGCCGCCCTATGGTGGCAGCGCAATCTCACTTTCACCTCACTTTCGAGTGGCGATCGCGTGATCGGGCAGGAGTCGCAAATGGGCGGAGTCGTGCAGTCAGGCATCGGCAAGTCGGTGGTCATCAAGGGCGAGGTCACAGCCACTGAACCGCTCGTCATCGGCGGCCGCGTCGAAGGGCAAGTGGATGTCCGCAACAACATGGTCACGATTCTCGAGAGTGGCGAAGTCCACGCAGAGATCCTAGGGAAGAGCGTGATCATTCACGGGAAGGTCGTCGGGTCCGTCGACGCCAGCGAACGGCTCGAGGTCAGTGAGCACAGCTCGATCGAAGGCGATCTGAGTGCGCCCAGGATTGCCATTGCAGCAGGCGCCGTCTTCAACGGCACGGTCGAGATGCCAGAGCGGATCCCTCGTAACGGCTTCACGACGACGCCAACCAACGAAGACCGGCGTGGTCACGACCGCGTCACGTTCGCCTACTAAGCTGCCTCAGCATGCACATGAAGCCTCACTTGTTGCCGTTCGAGTGCCCGCATTGCCTGGAACGGGGCGGACTGCCAATAGGACTGGCGATGCAGGGCCCGGACACCGTCGTCGCCGTGTTGCGCTGCAAGGCGTGCACGCACATGTGGCAGGTGCACCGCAGGGAAGGACAGACGTGGCCAGTCTCGGGTGCGGCAGCAGGCTCGGATGGACGCCAACTGCGCCGACCCAACCCGCAGGCCGTCGGGGAGGAGTAACTTCAGAACGTCAGACGCGCGCCAAACTGCATCTGTCTCGGGTCGGCCTGACTCGTGAGGCGACCGAAGTTTGGTGCGTTGAGGATTCGGTTGACCAGGGTGTAGTTGCGCCGGTTCATCACGTTGAAGACTTCAACGCGCAGTTCGAGCCGGCTCTGACCGCTTATGTGGAAGGCGCGTGCGATTCCGAGGTCGAGGTTGATGAAGCCGGGACCCGTCACGCTGTTGCGTCCGACGTTACCGAACGTCCCGGTTGGCGGCGCCACAAACGCCGCGGGATTCAGGTATCGGCTGTTCTTGCGCTCCTCTTTTGCAAGGTAGGGATCAACGCCCGGCACGGAGTTGGGCCGAACGAAGATTCCACCCGTGCCGCCACCTACTCCCGCGGTGTCGCCCTGCAGGTTGACCGTGAAGGGGAAGCCACTCTGCATGGTCCAAATGCCTGAGGCCTGAAAGCCGAAGGGTAATTCACGAGTGATGCTTGTCACCCACCGGTGAGTGGCGTTGTAGTAGGCGGGACCCCACTCTGCTTCCAGATCGTGCGAATTCTGTGGAGGCGAGTTCTCGGCCCCGGCCGCGCCGCCGGCGTTGCGGAATTGGGGCGCGTTACTGCGAGCTTTCGACAGTGTGTAGGCGCTCAGCAACGAGAAGCCATCGTCAAAGCGGCGCTCGACGCGGAGCTCCAGAGCGTCGTACTCTGACCTGGCCGAGTGTGGGAAGTAATTCACCTGACCCACCGGCACTCGAGTGCCCTGGACCGTAATGTAGCTTGGAAAGGTCGTGCCGGGCGCGAACGTCAGTGCCGCGAATGGCCGGCGCGGGTCGACGGCGCCGATGCCGGCTTGCGCGTTGTTCGGCTGCACGTTCTGCTCGAGGTATTTCGATCGGTTTCGGACGTAGCTGGCATCCGCAACCCATCTGGCGGCAAGCTCGCGCTGCACGCCGATCGTGTACTGCATCGACTGGCTCGTCTGCTGATGGCGATCGATGCTCGCCTGCTGGATCTGCACCGGGCCGAGGATTGCCGGGCCGAACACGTCATAGCCAGGCGCGTTAGCCGGCACGAATGCGTTGAAAGTCAGAGCCTGGGCAATATTGCCGGGCAGGCCCGCGGCCAGACGGAAGAGTGGATTGCCGTCCTGGGGCGTGAAGTACAAGCCGGCGCCGCCGCGCACCACCGTTCTTTCAGCCGCGATCCACGAGAATCCGAAACGCGGCGCGACATTGTTCCAATCCGTCTCGGCGCAGCCCTTCGGCGTGTCGTTCTGACCGCATACGTACACCGTCGGCGCGTAAGTGGCGAGGCGTCCCTCAGCGAAGATCTGCTTCGGCGTGGGTACGCTGGAGTAATCGATATTGGACATCAAGCCGTTGGCGTCGTACATCGGCGGCGCCACTTCGTAACGGACGCCGAGGCTGAGGCTGAGCCGCGGCGAAATCCGCCAATCGTCTTGCAGATATGCGGAGAAGGCGGGTTGGCGACCGTTGATAGTGCTGGGACCGATTGCGCGATTCGCGATCTGTGGCAGGCCCAGCAGCAGGCTGGCAAGGGCGTTGCCGGTGCCGTCGGCGCTGGCTGTACGGCTCGTGTATCCGGCCACGAACGTGAACGTCCCGAGCACGCTGGGCAACTCCGTCCTGTTGTACTCAGTCCAGAGAAACTCGACGCCGGTCTTGAAAGAGTGTTGGCCCGCTTGCAGAGCGAGGTTGTTGTAGACCTGGAACGTGCGGTTCTTGACGTTGACAATCCCGCCGCCGTTGGTCCCGGTAAACGCGCCGGCGCCGCCGATCACGGGATAGCCGCCGACGACGAACCGCGGGATGGCGCGCTGCGACCCGGCCACATCAAACATCGGTTCCGGGAGTCCCGAGGTCAGTTCCAGCCGGCTGAAACCGAAACGCGACTCATTGACTACGGACGAGCCAATGACCTTTGTCCATCCGGCGGCCACGCTCGTCGGCCTGCCATTGCTGACATTGAGCCGCCCGGGCACCGCTTCCGGAATCACAGCATTCTCGTCTGCCATCGAGCCGCGCACGAAGATCGTGTTGCCCGGCCCCGCGTTGTAGTCGAGCCGCAGGGAATAGTTATAGATGTCTTGTTCGGTCAGTTCCGAGGTATTGACGTAACCGCGTTCGCCCGTATTGGGCAGCTGTAGCGCGCGAATTGCGGCAAGTGCAATCGGCTCCAATCGTGACGTTGGAATGGTGTTGTTCAGAAACTGTGTTCGGTTCGTTGCGCCGGACGCTGGGTCGAATATTCCGCCCCCGGCCGACTGGCTGAAGTTGCCCATCCGCTCCAACTCAGTCGGCACTGTCACTGTGGTGAGTCCCGCGGCTGCTTCCCGGCGGCGCAGTTGCTCGTACGCGCCGAAGAAGAACAGGCGCCCCGTGACCGCCGGTCCACCGAACGTGCCGCCGAAGTTGTCTCGTTGGAACGCCGGCAACTCGCCAATCAGGTTGAATGGCCTGGCATCAAATCGCCTGTTCCGCGTGAACTCGAAGGCCGAGCCGTGGAGGCGGTCGGAGCCGGCCTTGGTGACGACATTAACCTGCGCTCCGGCGCGCCCGTACTCGGCGCCGAACTGGGAGGTCTGGACGCGAAATTCGGCGATCCCGTCGATGCTCGGGGAATAGTTCAGCGAGTTGTAATCCGGGTCTGTGTTCGTGGCGCCGTCGAGGAGGAACAGCGTGTTGTTTGTGCGGCCGCCGCCAACGCTGACCCCACCGGTGGTATTGAGGCGGCCCGTCGCGTTCTGCTGAACGGCGCGGCCACCGCTGTTGACGCCAGGCGCGAGGAGGGCGAGCTGGATGAACTGGCGTCCGTTGAGAGGCAGCGCATGAACCTTCTCTTCGGTAATGACGGTACCCTTTGTCGCTGTGGAAATCTCGAGCATCGGGACAGCCGCAGTGACCTCCACTACTTCACTGACGTTGCCGGTCTCGAGGCGAACCGGCAACGTGGCTGCCTGTCCCACGAGCAATCGTACCTGGGTGTCCCGAAATTGCTTGAAGCCGTTCAAAGTGACCGTGGCGTCGTAAACCCCGGGCGACAGCGCGGGGAATACCGCGCGGCCATCGACTTCCGATACCAATTCGCGCCGCCTGTTCGTTGAGGTGTGGGCCAGCACAATGGTGGCGCCGGGTACGCCTGCGCCGGACGCATCGCTGACCAAGACGGTCAGGGTCGCGGTTTCCGACTGGGCCAACGTCGCTGCCACCGAGAAAAACAGCACCGCGACCACAGATCCGAGCACCGCACGAGGACTGCGCATCAACTTTGGCTCCTGAGGTGAAGACAGAAGCTCTACACCAACACGTTTGTGCGACAACGGTTTCGCCGTGATGTAGCAGATGGGTAAATGCGCTGAGGTGATCGTCTGTCAGGCGACAAGCGGGGCGTCGCCCACCCTCGAGCGATGAATCGACAATGTAACGAACCTTGGTGGCTCGACACACGCCGTGAACGGACTGTTACGTGGGTGTGTCGCGTCGATGGCGTTTGAGACCATCATGCAGTCACCAGAGTCGTTGCTTCGGGCATTTGGCACTCCTGGGGAGGATGACGGTGATAAACACTGCGTCCGATCGTGAGCGTTCCACTTGAACAGATCGGGCGCATGGCAACAGAAATCGTTCGCCAGTTCTCGCGTGGTCTGCCGGTGGTCGGAGTGACGGCGAACGAAGGTAGCACGGACCGCGTCGAAGTGCTTATTGGGCTTGGCGGCTGTCACACCGGCGAATGCCGCATCATGCTCAATCTACCGCGCACGGACACCGCCCGATTCGAAGCCGAGTTTCCTGACAAGCTTAGGGTGGCCCTCCAGCAGCACGAGCGGGGCTCGTAAGCGGTTGGTGAACATCAGCGCAGTGGCTGCGGCACTGCGCTCATCGGGTTCTCGCGCTTTCGGCAGTCGCTGATCGCCCGCAGCCGGGTCGAATTCCGGGTGGAGGTCTTCAACCTGTTCAACCGGACCAACTTCGGGACGCCGAACGGCAACCGGTCGGCAACGGCGTTCGGGACGATCACGTCGCTGGCGACCGCGCCTCGACAGATCCAGTTGGGAGTGAAGGTCGACTTCTAGCTGCGACAACGGTCGTCGCAGCATCACGCGCGACTATCTCAGCTCAATGAAGATCGGATTCGAGTAGAACCACAGATCGGTCCAGGGATTCTCGCCCTTTGGATCCATGGCCGGTTCCAACTCATTGGTGTTCGTCCCGCGGACGCGCACGTAGATATGCGATTCGACCGAGCGAATCGCCGTCCGCATGACGAGCTCGTCGCCGTTGCTGGTCCATTGGGAGGCGTCGAAGCGTGCGACCACGCGGGTGGTGGGATTACGATCTGTCTGCGGATCGCTGGCCGGCGCGCCGACGTTGCCGCCGATCAGGTCGACGCGTGCCACCTTGGGCCGGTCGCCGCGCACGTTCGGCCCCGTGGGCATGCGAAGGCGGATCGTGATCTCGACGTCGGCACCCTTCGTCACCCGCAGGGTCTCGCCGACCACCGCGTGCTCGCCCCCGGCGGCAGCCTCGACGTCGAGAGACGCGATCAGATCGCCGGCCACCACGAAGACGCGCCCGGCGCGCAGCCCGTCGAGGATGTCTTCGTGGTTCTTGCGCGCATGCACGTAGGTCTTGTGAAACTCCCCCGGCCAGAAATCCGATCCGGGCCGCCGGTCCTCTGTGTAATGCACGTGGGAATCAGAGGTGGCGACAATCCAGAAGCGGCGGCCCTCCCCGAGCAAGGCGTCCCAGAGACCGCCGACGATCGCGGTCATGCGATCGAAGCCGCCCATGGTGCCCGCATCGACGCCGCCGTATCCGCCTCGGGAGCCGCGCGGCATGCCGTTCTCATCGAGCCTGGGTGAGCCGTCAGGGGCCAACGGGCCTGCCTGATGTCCGGGCGCGCCCTCCATGCCGCGATAGACCGCCGGGGCGGTGTCGTTGTTCTGCCGGATCTCCCACGGCTCGTCCTGTCCGTAGGTGCCGACGCCTTCTGCCGAGCGTGACGGGTGATTCGCGAACATCAAGGGTAGTGCGGGCAGCGCCGCGATTAAGCGAAGCGCTTCCAATCGGCGCGCCGATGTCCGCCTCTGCGGATCGACCGGCCAGATCTCGTTGGCGTCGAAGCGGCTCTCGATGTCGAAGAGCGTCTGCGCCTCTTCGCGCGTGCGCGGCAGGATCAACGTGTGGTGATCCATGCCTGGCAGGTTCATCTCCATTCCGTAGAATTGCACCACGCCGGGCACCTCCCGGCGTGACCGCTCGAGCTCGGGAAAGGCCTGCTCCAGGTTCAGCTTGGCGTGATCCGGTCCACCGTGATCGGTAGTGACCATCCAGGCCAGGCCAAACTTTTCGGCCATGCGCGCGTTGACCGGGGTCGGATAACGGGCATCGCCGCCGAGCACGACCGTTGGTGGCGATGTCTTGCGATCGTAGCGGGGGCTCCAATGCGAGTGGATATGGGAGTCGCCCGGCAGCCACCGGCGCGCGGTCGATTGCATCACGCCGGCGACGCCAAGGACGGCCACCAACAGCACCAACGCCAGGGCGCGTTGGCGCGGGAGCGTAGAGAACATCTTCATCACACACTCCCAGCCTACGGAGATGCTGTATCAGCGGTGCGACGCCCCGGCGTCAATGCCGGCCGGAGTTCGGCGCCGCGGCCGGCTCGAGCCATTCGTTGCGGCAGCCCACAGGCGCGTTGACCGGATTGCAGCGCGCGGGCTGTTGCTCCGCGCCCGGCAGGCGTGCAATGTAGCCCGAACCGAATGGGCTGGGCTCGGGGTAGTCGGTGCTGACGTAGTGCGCACCGGAGCGGAAGGCGCTGTCGCGCCGCGTGGAGCTGCCGTTTCTGGCCTCGACGGTCGGAATGTCCGCGCGCGTACGCACCAGGTAGCCCTCTTGCACGCGCTGGCGAATGCGCGCCTCGTCTTCGCCAAGGGCTTCGTTCATCTTGATGAAGCCCGCCGACGGTTCCCCTGGGCTCGAACTGACGAAGAGCACCCTTCCTTCGAGTGAGGGATTGCCGGCCAGATACGCGGTCCGGTGCTCATCGGTGTTGTCGAGCGCGAACAGGACTTTCCCACGCGCCTCGCGCAATCGCGGCCAGCCGTCCAGCCGCACCGCCTCAGCCAAGGTCGCGCGCTTGCCGCGAACTCGATCCGGCGTGATCAAATGCTCCTCGCTGAACACCGTGCGGATCTCGCGGTCGAGCGCCAAGAACTCATCGGCGCCAATCGAGATCGGTTTGACGAAGCGAAGTCCATACCGGTCCTCCAGGACGCCGTCCTTGGCTTCGATCTGGATCTGGATCGGCACGTGCCGCGGATTCACGCGCGACCAGTCGCGAATCTCCGTCAGGCAGGCGATGAGCGTGGAACAGGTGGTGCGGAAATCCGTATCCTGTGTGTGCAGCACCTTGAATCCGGGCCGCTTCAACTCGGATCCAGGCGGCGTGAGCCCATCGACCATGCTGAGCGCAGCCGGCGCCGCATAGCGACCGCCGTCCGGATCGGCGAATACGTCGAGCTCGAACTGCCGAATGGCGAGGCGCGACAACTGCTCGGTCAGCGGCCGATGCGAATAGTCGATGCTCTCGCCCTGCGCGCCGAGCACCGCCAGTACTGGCGGCGCCGGCGCGAGGTGATAGCTGTTGTGCGTGCCGAGCAACTGGATCTGGTTGAGCCGAACGCAGTCATCAAGCGTGGCCTCGGTGATTTTTCCGCACGCATTTTTGACCGATGGCGCCTTCAGTTGCGCACCACCTATTGCCGCTGACCAGACGGTGGCGACGCCAATAATAATGAGGCGAACGTGGCCGATGCCGACGACGCTATCCAAGTGCTGTGACTCTCGAATGACGTGGCGCGTCGTGTCGAGCGACAACGCTGGCAATGCCGCATCGAGGATGGTGACGTTGCGAGTGGGAGCGCAGTTGCTGCGGGTTCACCGATGTCCGCCTATCTCTTCCGCCCGACAAACACGTAATACGGGGCGCTGACCCCAGCCAGATAAGGCACGAGTGCGCGGCGCTCGAGCAGCTTAACGCATTCGAATCGCCGCTCCAGCAAGCTCAAGTGGGCCGCGCTCAGTCTGACGCCGTCATGCCGGAACCACGCCGGCCACAGCGTCCGGGTCAGCCAGCCATGTCTCACCCGCCCCGCTGGCGGGTTCGCCGGCGACACGTAGAAGTCGACAACTCCGATTGCGCCACCGGGACGCAGCATCGCCTCTGCGTTGGCGACAACCTCGCCCCAATGCGGCATCATCGTCAACGCATAGGACAGATAGACGCAGTCCACTGGTGCGGGCGGCTGGTAAGTCGCGGCGTCGTGGAAGACGAGGGTGACATTTGGCATCGTCGCCACCCGTCGGGCGGCGACGTCCAGCAGAGGGCGGCACACATCCACCAATGCCACCGCCGCGAACGTGTTCAGCCGTGCGCCGAAGAATTCGAGCGTCCGGCCCGTACCGCCTCCGAGTTCGACGATGCGATCTCCCGGGCGCGTAGGGAGCGCCTGAATAAGTTCCTGCCGCCCTTTGAGCAGACGCTCGCGGAAGTCGTCGTAGCGATCGGCCTGCGGGCCGTAGAAACCAGCCAATGCTTCGGCGTGCGAGGATCGCCGGGGTAATCCGCGCAAGAGCGACATCAGCACCATGGCATCGCCGGCGAGTCGCGCTGAATGTCCTGCCACACTAAGCCGTGACGTCGGCGATGTGGAAGCCCGCATAAGTGTGAACGCGATCGTCGCTCGACAGCTTCCGAGACAACTCCGGGTGAAAGCGGAAGGCCTCGGCCAGCGGACGTTGAGCACCGCCGGTGCCGACATGGATGGTGCGGAGATAGGCAGGATCAGCGTGGGCGCTGCGGAAAATGACCCGTGCGGCGGGCACGGCGCGATCGAGAATCGCGTTCCACTCTTCCACCAGCGCTCTCGGTTGGTACGAACTCATCCAGTCCATGTGATCGAGCAGGACATACTTGCTGATGTGGTCCTGCGTACGGTGCAGGAAATCGGTGACGGTACACGTGTGAAGCCGAATCCGATCGATACCACCGGCCTTCAGCGCGAGAAAATTGTCGCGGCGCAGGTATTCCGGACAATTGGTCAAGGTGTAGCGGCCTCGCAAGTAGAGCGTCCAGAAGTAGTTTGTCCAGATCGGCAGCTCGCGAATGACGTACTCGATGGCGTCCCGTACGAAACCGCCAATGCCGGCGGCGTGCTGCCGCTCGACTTCCTTTCGCTGCGGATGCGGCACGCCGAGCATGCTCATCGTCAACTGCCGGGACAATGCCCAACTGACGTACTGTGTCCACAACGCTCCCGACACCATCGACGCATACACTTCACGCTGGCGGTCGATGGTTCGAGCGTCAAGGAGCTCGGCGAGGCCCTGGCGGAGCCGGGGCTTCACCGCCAGGAAATGCCGGAAAATGCGCGCGACGATGCCCGACAGCCCGAAGTAGTAGAACGAGCCGCCGCGATCGTCGTGACTGAACCAGTGCTGACGGCGATCCCAGAACTGCTGCGCAAAGGGCGACAGCTCGCCGCGTAACGCATCGAAGTAGATCTCACGGAATCGTGGATGTCCGCCTTCGCCGAACAACGCGAAGAAGTCGCCGAACACGAGGTGGCGGATGCCAGCCAGCTTCAGCTCCAGCAGTGCGTTCTGCCGCGGGTTGGCGTCGACCGCGTGGATCCGCCGAGGGCCGGTGAGCGCGTAATCAAGCGCATTGCAACCGGCGCTGGTGATCACCAAGACAGTGTCTGCGGGGTTGAGGTCGAGTGCGCGACGATCAACCGCCGGATCTTCCCAGCTGGTGTTGTAGACCAGGGAACGAGAATAGATGGCGTCGAACACTCGCTGATCGACGCGGTCGGCGAAGCTAAGAGGCTGACCTGTCACGGAAGTGGTCGATACGTTAAGGCGGACGGACAACAGCGGCGTGACGAACCTTCGCTAACCATGTGACAGCATCGCGATTACGCCCCATACAACGCCGAGCAACGCCGTGCCGGCGAGGGCGATCGGCAGCAGCGGGTGCACGTTGTTCAAGCTGCGGGCGGCGTTGCACACGAAGCCCACCGCTATTTGCGCCGGTGTCCGGGGGCTCTTGGAATATTCCATCGCCGCCTTCACGACATAGAAAACGCCGGTGTTCACGGCCTTCACCGCCGGGACCACCCACCCGGCGTCCCGCGGCGCAACCAGGTAGTTGCACTTGAGCAGAATGCGTTGCGGCGCCCCGGGACTGTAGCTGCCTTCGACCCAGTGCAACTCGCGGTGGAAGTCGAGCAGGCCGAATTCGTGGGTGCCGAACGCGCGGTGAACCCCGCTGTCTCCGAACACGACGGTATAGCTCGTGTCGCTCTGCACGTAGATGAGCGCCCGTACGACGGCCACGAACCTGAGGAAACCCAGGTTGCCGTCATAGTGCTTGTCAAAGAGTCCCTGGTCGCCGCCGCGGTCCTTGTTGTAGTGGGAGATATATAACTCGTCGGTGTGGTCCAGGGGGGTGATGACGCTTGCCGGCGGAAACTGGCGGCGGATGGCCTCCAAGATCGCCGAACTGAATCTCAGTTCATCGATGCGTGCGATGACCTCGGCTGGCAGTGTGCGTATGTAGACGTGCATCGACGGACGCTCCGTCAACTGTCGGCTGTAGGTGTGCTCGACCCAGCGCGTGAGCTCGTCGAGTGTTCCTTGTAGCGGCCCACCGGCGAAAGTGCCGGTTGTGGCGTGAAAGCGATCTGGGAACCGGCGAATCGCAGGCTCGTGAGAGGCGGACTTGGTCACGTCGACGTCGTGACGGATTGGTGACATCGATTCACTCATACGACCTCCGGGGAACACAGCGGTTGATCTCTAGTGGGCCGGCCGCGCCGGGCACATACCACCCGCTTCGCAGCACGCCATGCGCCGCCGATGCGGCGGCGAGCAGTGCGACGGGCGCCATGCCGGCCCGCCAATCGAAAGCCACAGCGGCGAACGCTCCGGCCGCCGCCGCCAGGGCCACAAAGGCAGTCGCGCGTGGGCCGACGGTGGACAAATGGCGCGGCCCCTCTATCGACGCATCACCGCTCCTTCGTCTTTGACGCTTGGAGGCGACACGTGACTCCATCACGATCAATGCGGCGTTCAGCGCCACGTGGACCACGGCCAACGGCCACCATGCCCGGCGGAAGCCTGGATTCAGCAGCGTCCCCCCAAAAGCGATGATGTTGCCGACCAGCATGGGATGCGGTAGCACCGTGTACGGGAACACTCGCATGCGCCTGTGCGGCAGGTCGCCCAGTTCCCAACCGTAGTACGAGCGTGTGTGGCCGAGGGCCAGCGCTGCGGAGAGGTTGAGAGCGAAACCGGCGACCACCACAATCGCCGAGAGCCAGGACCAGCGCTGCGCCAGATAGGAGAGACCCAGGAGCGTGAGGGCGGCGCTCTTCATGACGATTGCGTCCCGCCGGAACAGCGCGGGCTGGACCGCGCCGTATCTGTAGGCCCACCAGTAAAACAGGTAATGCCAGAAACTCAGTGCGTACACTGCCAGCTCTGGCGATGCCGCCATCGCGCTCACGAGCAGCACCGTGCCGATCAGGCACGCGGCACTCAACATCTGTGTCGAACATACCCCCGGTGCGCAACGCCCTGGCGACGGAATGCATTTGCGGTCTTACGCACTTGTTACATCGCCGGCCTTCGACACAGCCTGCGCCTGCTGGGCCGATCCCGTCACGCGTGACGCACCGCAACAGGGATCTCTCGCCAGCCCGTCGCATCGTTGATACGTGACATCGTCCGCTCAGGAGAAGGCGTTACTCCGCAATCTTCGCCGGAACGTTACTCGCACGTCTTCGGAATGCTGAAAGTGAGCGGTAAGCTTCCCCTACCTCATACCTCCGCCTGCCCGGGACAGGAGCACGCCGGGCGGGCGTTTTTTTTCTTACGTCGCCGCCACCACTCAACTCGAGCACGCGCTGCAGACTGCGGCCCTCGCCGTGACGATTCCGGCGAGCAACTATTAGACCCGGTGAACGGGGAGTTGTCTTCGAGTCACAGCAGTTGTTTGGCATCCCTGGGATGCGCCCATTTCCACTGCTGCTCGTTGGCGTCTCCTCCGTCTGGTCCTCTCAAGCGCGCCGCCACCCGAACTCGAGCGCGTGAAGAGGAGAGAGCTCCGTAGTAGTGGTCACTGGGGTACGCAGATCGTTACGAGGAATTGCATTGCCTGCGTACTGGTGCCTTGTCACACTCCCTCGTTCGTTGTTGCAGATGGAGCACCTGGTTTCAAGGAGCACTCGGTGAGAACTACCGCACGCAGACTACCCTTCTTTGCTCTCATTACAGTCACTATCGCTGCAGCCGGATCGAGCCTGTTCAGACCATCACAAGCACTGACCGGCGGCGGCAGCATTACGACACTTGGAGTCCCGCTGACCGAGAATTTCGATGGCCGCGGTGAGGGGCTCCCCATTTCTTAGTGCATTTGCAGAGTGAGTGTTGCGGCACAATCGGGCCCTCGGCCCAGGAGGCCGTGCCGTGAAGAAGAAGCGCTTTTCCGTCGAGCAGATCACCACCGTGTTGAAGCAAGCCGAGGCCGGAGCGCCGGTCGGGGACCTGTGCCGCCAGGTCGGCATCGCCGAGCAAACGTTCTATCGCTGGAAGAAATCGTACGGCGGCATGCTGCCGAGCGAAGCGCGCGAGCTGAAGCAGCTCCGCGAAGAAAACGCGCGGCTCAAACGCGTCGTCGCCGATCTGACCCTGGACAAGGTCATGCTCCAGGA
>Ga0233424_10001361_pt1 | contig 21876 bp, 21 predicted proteins | sample Watercolumn_Towu_FD_181011 | JGI IMG/M metagenome (GOLD analysis project Ga0233424, IMG submission 181011) | Freshwater microbial communities from Lake Towuti, South Sulawesi, Indonesia - Watercolumn_Towuti2014_125_MG | ecosystem: Environmental > Aquatic > Freshwater > Lake | place: Indonesia... | reverse complement strand
CCACGACGACGATCCGGAAGAGGATCGTGAGGGCGTCGAGAGCCCCGGCGACGAGGGGGGTCGCGAGGACGAAGGCCGGGACGGAACGGAAGCTGCGGGCGAGCCTGGGCGGCCGGGCTAGCGGCTCGACCGCAGCGGCTGCGGATCACCCATCCCGAAGTTGCTCGCGTAGAGGCCGGCCAGCCGGCCGAGGTCGGCGTCCGATATTTCGGGGGTGTCCGACGCCGCGGCGTACTCCTCGAGCTGAGGGACCGTGGTTACGGTCGGCAGCACCGATGCGATCACCGGCGGCTGCAGGCAGAATTTCAGGGCGATCTGGCCAACCGTCGCCGGCTTCCCCTCGAACATGAAATCCAGCATTGCCAGCTTCTTCAGCGAGGAGTCGAGCCACGCCTGTCGCCGGTGGCTTCTGTGGTCGGACGGGTCGAAGCGGGTCGCCGCGGTGTAGGTGCCGTCCAGTATCCCGGAGGCATGCGGCACCCGGGAGTAGAGGCCGACGCCAGCCACTTCCGCGGCGGATATGAAGTCGCGTGCCGGGTCCTGCTCGAGTACCGAGTAGATGATCTGGGCCGGCACCTCGCGTTGGCGGATCGCGTACAGTCCTTCCTCACGCCAGCCCAGGTCGGGCCCGATCGCGGCTGCGTACCAGCCGATCTTGCCCTCCCGCTGGAGGTCTTCGAGCGTCGCAAAGGCGTCGTCGCGCTGGAGGGCGTCGAGCCGCGGGTTGTGAAGCTGGTAAAGGTCGATGCGGTCGGTCTCGAGGCGACCCAAGGACCTGTCGCATGCCTGGCGGATGAACCGCGGCGACCAGTCCTGCGGGCGCTCGGAGTGCCCCTTGCGCGGCGCCTCGAGGTCGTAGCCGAATTTCGTGCCCAGCACGATTTCACGGCGGCGGCCGCGCAGCGCCTTCGCGACGATCGTCTCGCCGTAGCCGTCGCCGTAGGCGTCGGCGGTGTCGAAGAACGTGATCCCGAGGTCGAGCGCCCGGCGAAGCAGCGCGATGGCGTCGTCCTCGGAGACCTTCCCCCACCAGCCGGTGCTGACACTCCAGACGCCGAAGCCGATCTCCGACACCGTGAGACCGGTGCCAGCGAGGTTTCGATATTTCATCCCGGCTGGCTTCCGGCCTGGCCGGCGACGGGCTCGGCGGCCGCTGGTCCCGCGACGGCATGGCCCAGCGCTGCTCGTATCTCGCCGACGCGCCGCTCGAACTCGCGGTCGCTGAGAACCGACGTCGCCACGCCGACCGGGTACTCCTCGACCAGCTTCACCCAGGACTTGCAGCCGGCGTATTCGGCCATGACCGGAAGCGCCTGGGGCTGCTGCAGCCGGAAGCAACGCAGCAGCATCACATTCAGCGGGTGGCGAGGCTTCCAGTAGGCCCGTTTCGAGGCGAACTCGGACGTGAAGATGTGGAACGGGCCGAGCGCTTCGACCGACGACGCCTCGCGGATCTCGATGACGTCGGCGACCTCAGCCCATAGGCGAAGTGTCACCAGGGCGTCGTCTTCGTCGCGCATCGCGTCGTCGAACAGCGTCTGCGCTCCTGGCTTCAGAAGGGCCGCGGCTTCGTGGAAGTACGTGGGATACAGAAAAAAGCCGTCGTGCTCGACCTTGAAGTGGCGGCCGTCCTCACGGATCCCACCCTTGCGGAGCATGAGCACCTGTTCGCCGCGGTCGAGAGCGGCGACCGTCACGGCCCACTCCTTGAGCGCGATGTTCGACCACCCTGGCGGCAAGCCGATTCCCCTTTGACCCCGGCCCGATTATACGGGCGGCCGGCGCGATACTTGGGGGTATGCCAGGACCGCTAGCCAACCCGAACGTCACCCTCGAGTCCGATGCACCGGTGCCCGGGACGAAGAACCGGATGGCGTCGATCGCCGTTCGCGGGATCGGCACCAACCCGGAGACGATCAACAAGGTGGCTTCGACGCTGATGGGACTCCGGTTCGGGGCGACCGTGACGACCACGCCCACCGAATCGACCCGCGGGGCCGGCCACTTCGTTCTGCACTATCAGGGCGATCCGGTCACTCAGGACGAGGTCGCAGACGCCGTCAGGTCGCAGTCGATGTGGGGGGTTACCCGGCGGATCCTGGGCCGGTAGCCGACGCGAGGGCCTCTCTGACCCGGTGGGCCCGTGCGCCGAACATGTCGAGCGCGTTGCGGGTCGTCTCGGATTCGATCTCCTCGACATCGTGGCCCGTCAACTCGGCGAGCCTGGCGGCGATCAACGGAACGTCGCGGGGTTCGGTCCAGCGCTCACGCTTCGACTTGAAATACTGCGGGTAGGCATCGGTTTCCAGGACGATCTCCGAGAGCGGCAGTCGACGCGCCACCTCCTGCAGGGCCGGCAGTCTCAGGAGCGGCTTGGCCATCGAGACCTTGAAACCCATTCCTACGACTGCGAGCGCCTCATCCAGCGACTCCTGGAAGTAGTGGGCTGCTCCCCCGAGCCTCCCCGCCCCCGTTTCCCGGAGGACGCGCAACGTGTCGGACGTCGCCTCCCGCATATGGAAGATGATCGGGAGCTGCCGCGCCCGGGCGATATCGATCTGTGCGCGCAAGGCGCGCTCCTGAAGCGCGTGGTCGGGCGAGGACAGCTGGAAGTCGAGGCCCACCTCCGAGAGTGCGACGACGGCAGGGTCGGTCGCCAGCCGGTCGAGGGCGGCGAGGTCGTCGGCGGTCAGTTCGCCATGCAGGTCCTGCGGGTGCACGCCTATGCCGGCGAGCACGGAGGGATGGTCCCGCGAAAGCTGGACGCAGCGACTGGAACTGGCGAGTGTCGTCCCGGCCGAAACGATGCAGCCGACGCCCGCGCTCCGGGCACGGTCGAGCAGCCCCGCCAGGTCGCCTGGCTCGTACTGGTCGATATGCGTGTGGACGTCTATGAACACGTAATGCCCCTCCGCCTATGCTATTCCGCGCCTTGAGCTCCCCCCTGGTGCGACATCTCACATTGGTCGCCGTAGCCGCTGCTCTCGTCGCGCACGTGGGGTGCGGTGGAGCCGGCGCGGTCCCATCCCCGGCTGTGCCCGCTACGGCGGCACGGTCGCCATCGCCCGCGGCCTCGCCAGCGCCGACCTCGTCGCCGCCGGCCACACGGTCGGCCGCGTCGCCGCTCGCGACTCTCGCCGCGGCGTCTGCTACGACGCCAGCGACCGCCTCGCCGGTCTCGACTGCCCTGGCTTCGCCGCCACCACCGCGCGGCGGCGTCCTGCGCACTGCCGTCCCGCTCGCCCCTGCTCACTACGACGTTCACCAGGACGCATCGACCGCACTCGTTCAGTGGGGGCCGGGCCTCGCCTACAGCCGGCTGCTGCGATTCCGCACCGACGACGGCGCCGAAACTCCCAACGGCGAGGTTGAGTGCGACCTCTGCCAGTCGTGGAGCGTGACCGGGCCGCTTACGTACGAGATCAAGCTACGCGAGGGCGTCCGGTGGCAGGAAGAGGCCCCGGTGTCAGGCCGTCCCCTCGTCGCCAGCGACGTCGTGTTCAGCCTGCGCCGGCAGTCGACCCCCGGCTGGCCCAACGCCGCCCTTCTCACGACCCTGCGGGACGTCTCGGCGCTCGACGACCGAACCCTGCGGCTGCAGCTGTCGCGGCCTGACGTCGAGTTCCTCGCACGCCTCGCCGACGGCCACACTCGCATCGTGGCGCCCGAGGCCGTCGCCGTCTCAGGGGACCTCCTCGCCGGGCCGGTCGTCGGCACCGGGCCGTGGCGGCTGACCGACGCCTCGACTTCGGGCTTCCGGTTCGTAGCCAACCGGGACTACTTCGAAGCGGGACTCCCCTACGCGGACGCCCTCCACATCGACATCCTCCCGACCAGCGATGTCCGCGCTGCCGCACTGCGGACCCGGACCCTCGACTTCGTCAGCGCAGGGCCGGTCGACCTCGACCGGGCGGTGATGGCCTCCCCGGAGCTGCGGCGATCGAGCGCCATCCAGCCGGGCTCGGGTGCCGAGGTCGCCTTCAACACGGCATCGCCCCCGTTCGACTCGCCAGCCGTCCGGCAGGCGGCCCTGCTGGCGATCGATCCCTGGCTGGACGCGGTCGAGGTGTGGCATGGGGCGTCGAGGCCGACGGCGGGCCTTCCCGTCCCTGCCTCGTCGTGGCTCGTCCCGGACGAGGCGCTCCGTGAGTTCCTCGCAAGTCCGGAGCTTGCGCCGACCCGGGCCCGCGACGCGGGAGTCAGGCCGGGGACGCCGGTGACGGTCACTGCAGGCGAGTTCGGTGCCGAGTACGTCGACCAGGCATTCCGGATCGCCGGCAGCCTGGCGTCGATCGGGTTCGCGCCGTCGCTGGAGCGCGTGTCGACGCGGCGGTTCGGCGACGATGTGTGGTTCGGCGGCCGATTCCAGGTATCGGTCGGTGCCCAGCCGCCGGTCGCGGGGCTTTCGGACTACCTGCTCGCCGTCCACCACTCGCGCGGCGTGTGGAACACGACCGGGTACGCCTCTGATCGCCTCGACGAGCTGATACTGGCGCAGTCGGCCGAGAGCGATCCGGCGAGGCGCCGCGAGCTCATCTCACAGATCCAGATCGAGATCATGCGAGGCGCCCACAGGTTCGCGCCCGCGACCTTCCATTCAGATTGGGCCTGGTGGCCCAATGTCGGCGGATTCGTCCCGAACACGTACCGGGGCGAGAGCCACTTCCTGGCCCGCGCCTGGCTGGCGAGGCCGGAGCAGTAGCGAGACGCTCTGAAACGAACCGCGCTGATACTACGGGCTACGGAGCCGGACGCTCCTGGTCGCGCTGGAACCGGTGGCGAGCGTCGTTCGAGAGGATCTTCTTGCGCAGCCGGTAGGCCTTCGGAGTGACCTCTAGCAGCTCGTCGTCCGCCAGGAAGTCGAGGCACTCCTCAAGGCTCATGCGTACCGGCGGCGTGAGGCGCACTGCGATGTCGGCCGTTTCCGACCGCACGTTCGTCTTCTTCTTCTGCTTGCAGACGTTGATCACAATGTCGCCCTCTCGTGGGTGGGCGCCGATGATCATGCCCTCGTACACCTCGATGCCGGGCTCGACGAAGGTCACGCCCCGCCCCTGGGCGACGTTCAGTCCGAACGTGACCGCCACCCCCGGCTCCGACGCGACAAGCACTCCTGTGCGGGTCTTCTTGACTTCCCCCTTTGTCGGAGACTCGCCGACCAGCTGGGAGTTCATGACTCCGTTGCCACGCGTCGTGCGGAGGAAGAAGCTGCGGAAGCCGATCAGCCCGCGCGTGGGGATCCGGAACTCGATGTGGACGTTCCCCTGCCCGTCGCTGCGCATATCGGTCATCTGGGCGAGCCTGCTCGACAGGTTCTCGGTGATCGGCCCGATGAACTCGTCCCGCGTGTCGAGCGAAAGCAGCTCGTAAGGCTCCATCTCGACCCCACCGACGATTCGGGTGACGGCCTCCGGCCTCGAGACCTCGATCTCGAACCCCTCCCTCCGTATCGTCTCGATGAGGATCGTAAGGTGCAGCTCCCCCCTGCCGGCGACCAGGAACTCGGCCGCGTTGGCCGTCTCCTGGACCCGCAGGCTGATGTTTGTCCGCAGCTCCTTGAGCAGCCGAGCGTGAAGCATCCTCGACGTGCAGTACTGTCCCTCGCGCCCGGACAGGGGCGAGGTGTTAACGCCGACCGTCATCTTTACGGTGGGCTCTTCGATCGCGATCCCGGGCAGCGCCTCCGGTCGATCGACCGCGGCGATCGTGTCGCCGATTGCGACGTCCTGCACTCCGGCGATGGCGACGATCTCGCCGGCTTCCACCCGCGGCGTGTCGAGGCGCTCGAGCCCCTGGAAGATGTACAGCCGCTCGACCCGATACTGTGGAGACGGCTGATCGGAGGCCTTGTATCCCATGGCCAGGCGGACCACCTGGTCGCCGGCCGCCAGGCGCCCCCTGAAGACTCGACCGATGGCTATCTGCCCGAGGTGCGAGTCGTAATCGAGTGCAGCGACCAGCATCTGCAGCGGGCCGGCCGGGTCACCCTTCGGAGGTGGCACCAGGTTGACGATCGCCTCGAACAGCGGCTCCATGCTGACCCGGGGCCCGGTCTCGTCGGTCGCCGCCCATCCCTCGCGGGCCGAGGCGTAGATCGTCTGAAAGTCCAGCTGCTCGACCGTGGTCGCCAGCTCCAGGAACAGGTCCTGCACCCGGCGCAGGGTGTCGGCGGCGCGCGCCTGGGTGCGGTCGACCTTGTTGATGACGACGACCGGGCGGAGGCCCGCCTCGAGTGCCTTCTTCAGGACGTAGCGCGTCTGCGGCATGGGGCCGTCGACCGCATCGACGACCAGCAGGCAGCCGTCGGCCATGTTCACCACGCGCTCGACCTCACCGCTGAAGTCGGCGTGGCCCGGCGTGTCGATGATGTTGATCTTGGTCCCGCGGTAGGTCACCGCTGTGTTCTTCGCGAGGATCGTGATGCCGCGCTCGCGCTCGAGCGGGTTCATGTCCATCAGCAGGTCGCCGACCTGCTGATTCGCCCGGAACACGTGGCTCTGCTTTAGCAGCGCGTCGACCAGGCTCGTCTTGCCGTGGTCGACGTGCGCGATGATCGCCACGTTGCGTATGTTTGTGGTCGTCGACGAGGTCGTCACGGGCCCGCCCGCCATCCGGTGTCGGGCCGGGCGCTCACGCCCGGCCGCTTGCCTGCAGCCGTCCTAGGCGCCAACCGGCGCCCGCGTCCGCAGGCGTGAGTGCGCCTCCAGCAGCAGCTGCTCGGTCGTCTCCCAGCCGACGCAGGCGTCGGTGATCGACACCCCGTACTTCAGCTTCGAAATGTCGCTGTCGAGCTTCTGGGCGCCTTCGAACAGGTGGCTCTCCATCATGACGGCGACCAGGTTCCGGTTGCCCGACGCACGCTGCTCGATCACGTTGCGGAACACGATGGGCTGGTTGCGGTGATCCTTGTTCGAGTTGCCGTGCGAGCAGTCGACCATCAGGTACGGCGGCAGGCCGGCCTTCTTGAGACGGGCGACCGCATCCGCCACGTGGTCGGGGTCGTAGTTCGTGCCCAGCACGCCACCGCGGAGGACGACATGGGCGTCACGGTTTCCGGTGGTCTTGATGACGCTCACTCGCCCGTAGCCGTCGACCCCGAGGAAGGTGTGCGGGGCACGCGCGGCGACGATCGCATCGACCGCGATCTGGATCGAGTGACCGGTGCCGCCGGTACCGTTTTTGAAGCCGATCGGCATGCTCAGGCCGCTCGCCAGCTGACGATGCGTCTGGCTCTCGACGGTGCGGGCGCCGATGGCGCCCCACGAGATGACGTCGGCGAGGTACTGGGGCGTCACCGGGTCGAGCCACTCGATGCCGGCTGGCAGGCCGGCGTCGAGCACGTCCAGCAGAAACCTGCGGGCGCGCGTCAGGCCGGTTGGCACATCGAACGAGCCGTTCAGGTGAGGGTCGTTAATGAACCCCTTCCAGCCAACGGTCGTGCGTGGCTTCTCGAAGTAGACGCGCATTACGATCATGATCCGGTCCTCGACCCGACGCTTGAGCGCGGCGAGGCGTGCGGCGTACTCCAGGCCGGCCTTCTCGTCGTGGATCGAGCATGGGCCGACCAGCACCAGCATCCGGTCGTCCTCGCCGCGGATGATCCGCTGGATCTGCTCGCGGCTGTCAGCAACCAGCTCGGCATGCGACTCGGTGATCGGGAGCCTGCTGGCGAATGCGTCCGGCGGCTCGAGCGCCGTCATGGACTCGACGTGGAGATTCGAAGTCTGTCTCATTGGTTGTTCCTGTCGGAGAGGTCCTGCCCGCGCACGGGCCTGTTGATGGATACGTTGAGTGGTCCGGGGACGGGGACGCCTGTGCAGCCGTTAGCTGCGATACAGACGCCCCCTGCCAAACGCGAACCACGGCGAGCGCTGTGCGCGGGTATACCCGGGCGTCGCGATGTACGCCCGGACGGGAAGGCTTGCTGAGTTGCCTGCTTCGGTCATCGTCTCGCCAGAATGGACCGTCCCGAGAAGGGACATTCAAGCTGAGTATACGCCAGAGGTTGCCGGCCGTCCCGGCTGTTCCTGGGCGGTATCCGGCGACTGTGGTGTAATTCCCGTCCGTGAATCAGGGCGGAGGGCCTGCCGGCTTCTTCGGCCGGGTGGCGGCGTTCCGCTCGCTCGGTTACCCGGCGTTCCGCCACGCCATCGTGGGCTTCCTGCTCGTCGCGACCGGCAACTGGATGGAGCGGCTGGTCGTCGGCTGGTACGTCCATCACGAGACCGGTTCGATTTTCCTCACCGCGGCCACATTCGCCGCTCGGTCCGCCCCCAGCGTTGTCTTCGGCCCGTTCGGGGGCGCCGTAGCCGACCGGTTCGACCGCCGTCGTGTGCTCGTCACTACCGCCGGCGCCCGGGCGCTGATCTATGTTGCGTTGTCGGCCTGGACTCTGGCCGGCGACGGCAGCATCTGGCCGGTGTTCGTGCTGATTGGCGTATCCGGTACGGTTGCCACGTTCGAAGTCCCTTCGACCCAGGCGCTGGTCACGGATGTCGTCGACCGCCGGGACGCCATGAACGCCATCTCGGTCAACAGCTTCGGCATGAGGGCGGTCGGCGTGTTCGGGGCGATGATCGGCGGCGCGTTACTCGAGGTCATCCACCCCGGCTGGGTATTCCTGACGGGCGCCGGGTTTCTCGCCGCAGCGCTCGTCGCCTTCGCGTCGCTGAAGGTCGTCGCGGCCGCCCGCGCGAGCGCGCCCGCGGGATCCATCCTCGAAAACACCGTCCAGGGCATCAGGATGATGTTCGGAATCCCGGTCGTAGCCACCCTGCTCGTGGTCGCGATGGTCGTCGAGATCCTCGGGTTCTCGTACAACTCCGTGCTGCCGGTCGTTGCCGAGGACGTCCTCGAGGTCGGTCCCGCCGGCCTGGGCGCCCTCACTTTCGTGGCCGGAATCGGCTCGGTGTGCGGCGTGGCCTTCCTTTCCGTGCTCGGCGACTTCCCGCGGAAGGGGCTGCTGGTCGTCGCGGTCACTGGCGTGTTCGGAGGTTTCCTGATCGGTCTCGGGGCGTCGGCGTTGTTCCCGCTGTCTCTGGCCGTGATCGCAGGGGTCGGAGCGATGACGGCGATGTTCGACGCCCTGCAGTGGACGGTGCTGCAGGCCAACGTCCCCGCGGAGATGAGGGGCCGGGTTATCGGCGGATGGATCTTCGCGATCGGTTTCGGCTGGGCCGGCCACCTGGGCATGGGCGCCGTCGGCGAGGCCCTCGGGGTCAGGTGGGCGCTTGCAATCAACGGCATGGCGCTGGCGGCGCTGGGGCTCGCGCTGCTGGCGTTCAGCCGTCGGCTCAGGACGGCCTGACGTTCGACCGCCTTCGCCACACCTACGGTCTTACTTTAACGCCCCGTGAGCGCCTGCTCGCACAGGTCCAGCCATTTCAGCTCGGCCTCGATTCGGAGCGCCGCGCCCTCGGCCAGCAGGCGGTCCAGGCCGGCGGGCACACCCCCGCCGAGCGTCGCCTGCCGGTGCAGCTCGCGTAGCGCCTGGAGGCGGCTGCGCCGCTGCCGGTCGATCAGCCGCGCCGGGTCTGCCAGGCCCGATTGGGCGGCCAGGACGACCCGTGAGTAGAGTCCGTCCCTCGATGGCTCCGAATCTTCCCCCGAGTCGAACCATCGCCGAAGCTGTTCCCTTCCTGCGTCGGTGAGTTCGTAGACGGTCCTCTCGGGACCTCCCTCCCGGCCGGCCACCCGGCCCGTCACCGACCCATCGCGGGCCAGCCTGCCCAGGGTCCCGTACACCTGCCCGATGTTCACCGGACGCGCTCCGGGAGGGAGCAGCGCGTCGACCCGCTGTTTGAGCTGATAGCCGTGGGCGGCGCCCTTTTCGAGCATCGCCATGAGGAGGTACTGCATACCCGCGATGTATAGCGAGTAACACCGGTCGGGCTCAAGGCGTCTCGGCCGCGAGATTCCGGCAGACCTGATAATCGGTGCTTACAACCTCCTTACAGGCGATGACGGACATCGGACAGCGACGGCCGCGGGCGCGGACACGCCCGTCGCGGGTGTTCGCCGCGCGGCCACGGGCCGTTGCCTCCGCGGCATCGTTTCTCGTGCTCCTGACGGTCCTGCTGGCCGCCGCGTGTCAGGCCGCGAGGCCTTCGTCCATCACCGGCACACCGTCGGCTTCGTCGTCTCAGCTCGACGGATTCGAAGTCGAGGTCGACCCTGCCCTGCTGCCCGGCGCTCCGATGCCCGGCGACTTCTCGGTCCGGGCGTACCAGGGCGCCGAGGCGATCGGCGGCGAGACGGTCGACCTCTCGAGGGTGGTCGGCCACGGCCGGCCGGTCGTGCTGAACTTCTGGGGCGGCCTCTGCCCGCCCTGCCGCGACGAGATGCCGGCCTTCCAGCGCGCGCACGAACGCACGGGCGACCGCGTCCTGTTCCTCGGCGTCGACGTCGGCCCGTTCGTCGGGCTGGGCGGCCGGCAGGACGCCCGCGACCTGATCGCCACGCTCGGCGTGACCTACCCGAACGGCTGGACGTTCAACAGCCGGGCGCTAAAGGACTACCGGCTCAGGGGGATACCGTCGACCTGGTTCTTCCATGGCGACGGGACGGTGTACCGGGTCTGGAACGGGTTCATCCCGGAAGACGAGCTCGGCGCCCTCGTCGACGGCCTCGCGGCCGGAGGCTGACGGGCTGCCGGCGTCCGCCTATCGCTTCTGAAGCTTCTTCAGCGCGTCCTCCAGGGCCGACCAGCCCAGCAGGGCGCACTTGATCCGGACCGGATACTTGCGGACACCCTGTAGCGCCTCGAGGTCGCCGAGTTGCTTCAGGTCCCCTTCGGAGAGGTCGTCGCCCTTCATCAGTCCCTGGAAGAGCCGCCGTACCTTGAGGGCGCCGTCCAGCGACCTGCCCTTAACGACTTCGCCCATGAGCGATGCCGACGACTGCGAGATCGAACAGCCGTGGCCGGTGACCGAGATGGCCTCCAGCGTCGAGTCGGCGGCCTTCAGCTGGACCTTGACCTCGTCGCCGCAGAACGGGTTGACAGCTTCGACCTCGACGTCGGGGCCGGTCAGGGGGTCGCTGTTACGTGGCGACCGGTGATGGTCGAGGATGATCTCCCGGTAGAGGTCGTCAAGGTCGCCGAGACTCTGCATGGCTGAAGTAGCCCTCCGCGTGCTTGAGGCCGTCGATCAGCCGGTCGATCTCGCCCTCGTGGTTGTACAGGTACATGCTCGCCCGCGCCACCGCCGACGTCCCGTAGCTCTTGACCAACGGCATCGCGCAGTGGTGGCCCGTCCTTATTGCGATGCCGAGCCGGTCGAGTGCGGTGCCGAGGTCGTGCGGGTGGATGCGGGCGTGCGTGAACGAGATGGTGCCGCCGCGCACGGTGGGGTCGGTCGGGCCGACGACCCGGAAAGTCTCGAGCTCGGCGAAGCGCCGCAAGGCATAGGCCGTGAGCTGCTGCTCATGCTGCCAGATTGCGGCCATGCCGAGGTTTGTCAGGTAATCGACCGCTATGCCGGTTGCGATAGCGTCGGCGATGTTAGGGGTGCCCGTCTCGAACCTGTATGGAAGCTGGTTCCACTTCGCGTCCTCGTAGGTGACCTCGAGGATCATGTCGCTCCCGTACATGAACGGTTCCATCGACTCCAGGATCTCGGGCCGGCCGTACAGCACGCCAATCCCGGTCGGGCCGAGCATCTTGTGGCCCGAGAACGCCAGGAAGTCGCAGTCGATGTCCTGGACATCGACCGGCATGTGCGGGACCGTCTGCGCGCCGTCGACCAGCACGACCGCCCCCGCATCGTGGGCCAGCCGTGCTATCTCCTTCACCGGCACGATCGTCCCCAGCACGTTCGACATGTGGGTTACGGCGACCAGCTTCGTGCGCTCGTTGATGATGTCGCCGATCGATGAGAGGTCGACGAGCCCCTGCTCGGTCCTGGGGATGAACCGGAGCTTCACCCCCTTCTCCTTTGCGATCTGCTGCCAGGAGATCAGGTCGGAGTGGTGCTCCATTACCGTGGTGACGATCTCGTCGCCCGCCTTGAGCCGCCGCCGGGCGTAGGCGTAGGCGACCAGGTTGATCGACTCGGAGGTGTTGCGGGTCCAGATCACCGACTCCGGGACCGGCGCGTTGATCAGCCTCTGGACCTTGGCCCGTGCGTCCTCGTAAGCGTCTGTAGCCTCGATGCTCAGCGTGTGGACGCCCCGGTGCACGTTGGCGTTGTACCGCTCGTAGTAGTCGACCAGCGCGGCGATCACCTGCCGGGGCTTCTGGGACGTGGCCGCGTTGTCCAGGTACACGAGAGGGTGCCCGTTCACCTTGCGGGCAAGTACCGGGAAGTCCTCCCGGACCTTCATGACGTCGTAGGCGTCCCGGCGCCGGTTGCGGTTCACGGCGTCACGCCCCCGAACCGGAGCTGGCGAACCTGAAGCCGGGCAGCATGGATTCGGTCACGTCCTCGATAAAGCGTGCCAGCGCCGGAGGCCGGAACTGCTCGACGATCTCGGCCGCGAAGCCGCGGATCAGCATGCGGCTGGCAGTCTCGAAATCGATTCCCCTGCTGCGCATGTAGTACAGCGTATCGAGATCGACGTGGCCCGCGGTCGCCCCGTGGTAGCACTTGACGTCGTCGGCGAGGATCTCCAGGCTCGGCTTGGTGTCGATCTCGGCGCCTGGCGTGAGGAGCAGGTTCAGGTCCTTCTGGTCGGCGTAAGTCTTGATGGCCCCCGGCTTCACGACGACTATGCCCGAGAAGACGGCGTGCGAGCTGCCCGCCAGGATCCCCTTGTAGTACTGGTGGCTCGTGCCGTGAGGCCGCTCGTGCGTCACCGAGATGTTGTTGTCCAGGTGCTGGTCGTTGGTCGTCATGTACAGCCCGACCAGGTTGCACTCGGCGCCCTCGCCGTCGACCAGCACGTGCACGTCGTTGCGGCCGAGCGCCGGGCCGGTCGCAAACGAGACCGAGTTGAACCGGCTGTTTGCGAGCTGGCGCACACGCGTGTTGCCCGTGTGGAACGAGTGCTCGTTCTCGGCGAGTATCCGATAGTGTTCGACCTGCGCGCCATCGTCGAGCACGAACTCCGCGACAGCGTTGGAGTGATGGCGGTCGGTCAGGTCGAGCGACACGTAGCTCTCGATCACCACGGCCTGCGACTGCTTGCCGGCGAGCACGAGGGCGCGCGGGTGCGAGACCCGAGGCGTGTCGGAGGCGGTCGACACGAACAGAAGATGGACCGGCCGGGCTGTCGCCGACCGGTCTGGCAGCCGCACGTAGGCGCCGTCGGTCGCGAAGCAGGTGTTGAGGAGCGTGAAGTGCTCCTCGTCGACGGCCTGCACCGTCGTGAGCCACCGCTCGACCGACGCCTTCTCGGACGGCCCGGCCGACGCCAGGCTGCCGGCGACGACCTCTGTGCCGGCGTTGCGCGAGAGCGTGTGCGCGTAACGGCCGTCGACGAACACGAGAGTCGTCCAGGCATCGTCCCAGGGCGCCACCGCGCGGATGCCGGATGGCTCAGGCAGACGTGCCGGCGCTCCGGCCTGCTTGAAGGAGACCCTCGCCATCGGGGCGAGATCGGTGTACTTCCACCGCTCGTTCCCTCGGCGAGCGTACGGCGACGGCGCCGCCTCCAGGCGCTCCCACGCGCTATCTCGCAGGTTGGCGAACAGGTCGGGGCCGTTGCGCCCCTGCCTCAACGCCGCGAAGTCGGCCGCGTAGGCGTCGCGGCCACTCTTCGTCAGGGTCGTCATGCCGACTTGACCAGGTCCTCGTAGCCGGTCTGCTCCACCTCGCGGGCGAGATCGGCGCCGCCCGACTGCACGATCCGTCCGCCGACGAGGATGTGCACGAAGTCGGGGGTCACATGCTCGAGGATGCGCTGATAGTGCGTCACGATCAGGAATGCCCGCTTCGGGTCTCGCATCGCGTTCACGACTCCGGCCACCGTCTTCAGGGCGTCGATGTCCAGCCCCGAGTCGGTCTCGTCCATCACGCAGAGGCGCGGCTGGAGCACCTCCATCTGCAGCATCTCGTTCCGCTTCTTTTCGCCGCCCGAGAAACCTTCGTTCAGAGAGCGCTTCGACAGCTCCGGATTGATGCCGACCGCTTCGACGGCGGCGTCGAACACCTTCGAGAACTCGCGGACGCTGAGCTTGGGCTGGCCACGGTGGGTCGCGATGGCATCCAGTGATGCCTTGAGGAACTGCCACGGTCGCACGCCCGGGATTTCAGCCGGGTACTGGAACGCGAGGAAGAGCCCGCGTATCGCACGCTGCTCGGGGAACAGACCGCCGATGTCCTCGCCGTCGAGCAGCACCTGCCCCTGCGTGATTTCGTAGTCGGGCCGGCCGGCAAGCACGTTCGCGAAGGTGCTCTTGCCCGACCCGTTCGGCCCCATGAGGGCGTGCACCTCGCCCGCGTTGAGCGTTAAGGACAGCCCCTTGAGGATCTCCGTCTGGGTGTTGAGGACCCGTGCGTGCAGGTCTCGGACTTCAAGAAGTGGCATCTTGCGGGCCCTACCCGACCGCGCCCTCCAGGCTGACCTTCAGGAGCTGGTTCGCCTCGACCGCGAACTCGAACGGCAGCTCCTTGATGACGACCCGGCTCCAGCCGGTGATGATCATGTGGTGTGCGTCCTCGGCCGAGATGCCCCTCGACTGAAGGTAGAAGAGCTGGTCGTCGGACACCTTCGATGTCGATGCCTCGTGCTCGAGCCGCGCCGTCGGGTTGCGGACCTCGATGTAAGGGACCGTGTTCGCGACGCAGAGCGGGCCGATCAGGAGCGAGTCGCACTGCGTGTGGTTCGTCGAGTTGTCGGCACCCGGCATGATCTTGACCTGCCCCCGGTAGGTGTTCCGGCCGTGGCCGGCGGAGATGCCCTTGGCGACGATCGTGCTCTTCGTGTTCCTGCCGATGTGGACCATCTTGGTCCCGGTGTCGGCCTGCTGGTAGTTGTTGGCCAGCGCCACCGAGTAGAACTCGCCGGTCGAGTTGTCGCCCTGCAGCAGGACGCTCGGGTACTTCCAGGTGATCGCCGAACCCGTCTCGACCTGCGTCCACGAGATCTTCGAGTTTCGCCCCTGGGCTTTCCCGCGCTTCGTGACGAAGTTGTAGACGCCGCCCTTCCCGTCCTTGGTGCCCGGGAACCAGTTCTGTATCGTCGAGTACTTGATCTCGGCGTCGTCGAGGGCGATCAGCTCGACCACCGCCGCATGCAGCTGGTGCGTCTTGCGGCTGGGAGCGGTGCACCCCTCCAGGTAGCTGACGTAGGCGCCCTTATCGGCGATGATCAGCGTCCGCTCGAACTGCCCTGAGCCCTCGGTGTTGATCCGGAAGTAGGTCATGAGCTCGACGGGGCAGCGGACCCCCGGCGGCACGTAGGCGAACGAGCCGTCCGAGAACACGGCCGAGTTCAGCGATGCGTAGAAGTTGTCGGTGGCCGGGACGACCGACCCCAGGTACTTCCGCACCAGCTCCGGGTGCTTCTGGACCGCCTCGCTGAAGGAGCAGAAGATGATTCCCAGCTTCTCGAGCGTCGCCTGGAAAGTCGTCGCCACCGACACGCTGTCGAACACGGCGTCGACCGCCACACCGGCGAGCTTCTCACGCTCCTGGATCGGCACCCCGAGCTTCTCGAAGGCCGCGACCATCTCGGGATCGACCTCGGCCATGCTCTTCGGCCGGTCGTCCTTCGACTTCGGGGCCGCGTAGTAGTAGATGTCCTGAAAGTCGATCGGGGGATACTCGACCTTGGCCCAGGTGGGTGCGCCGGCCCGTGCGTTGAGGCGTGACCAGAAGCCGAACGCCTTCAATCTCCACTCGGTGAGCCACTCCGGCTCCTTCTTGACCGAAGAGATGAACCGGACGGTGTCCTCGTTCAGCCCCTTTGGCGCGAGCTCGGTGTCGATGTCGGTGACGAAGCCCCACCTGTAGGACTTGTCCTCGATGCCTTTCTCGCGCGAGATCGTGATCCCCTGCTGCATGGTCCCCCGCCACTCCCGGCCTGACTGCGCACCGTAAGCGGCGCGCCATTCCTGACTAAATTGGTCAAGATCAGTATACAGGCGGGCGTATTCTGGACGGAGTGGACAGTCACGCTCGGGCGGGAGGATTCGGGTCCCGGCGCGCGACGCTGATCGCCACGCTAAGGGCGGCGGTCCCCGATCAGCGTGTCGTCGATGCGATGGCCCGCGTGCCCCGCGAGGAGTTCGTTGCGCCAGAGCTTCGGGAGCAGGCGTACGACGACCGCGCCCTTCCGGCAGGCTCCGGCCAGACGATCTCGCAGCCGTTCATCGTCGCCATGATGACGGCCGCGGCCGGCGTGCACTCCACCGACCGGGTGCTCGACGTCGGCACAGGCACCGGCTACCAGGCCGCGGTGCTGTCCCTGCTGGCGCGCACGGTCGTCTCGGTCGAGCGGATCCCATGGCTCGCGTCGACGGCGGCCGAGCGCCTGCGCCGCCTCGGCTACGCCAACGTCGACGTCCACCTCGCCCTCGACGACGCCCTCGGCTGGCCCGCCGGCGCTCCCTACGACGCGATCGTCGTGGCCGCGGGAGCCCCGGCCGTCCCGCGCGCCCTCGTCGACCAGCTCGCCCCCGGCGGGCGGATGGTCATACCGATCGGCGAGCCCGGGCGCCAGGACCTTCTGCTCGTGCGCAAGGCTGCCGATCGGACCTGGTCGTCGGCCGATCTGGGTCCGTGCGCCTTCGTCCCGCTGATCGGGCCGGAGGCCTGGGACGACCCCCAACCCGTAGCCGGTCCGTAATACGGCGGCTGCTACACTTGCCCGGATTGTCCGCTCTGGCGCAGACTCATTCGATGGACTTCGAGCCCGTAATCGGCCTGGAGGTGCACGTCCAGCTCCGCACCCGAAGCAAGATGTTCTGCGGGTGCGCCGCCGACTACCAGGCCTCTGAGCCGAACTCCCTGGTCTGTCCCGTATGTCTCGCGCTGCCCGGCGCGCTGCCGGTCATCAACCGCCGAGCGATCGAGTTCGCCATCATGACCGGGCTCGCCCTCAACTGCCGTATCGCGCGCATTACCAAATTCGATCGCAAGAACTACCCGTACCCGGACCTCATGAAGGGTTATCAGATCTCCCAGTTCGACATGCCTGTGTGCGAGGACGGGTGGCTTGACGTCCCGGCCGACTCCCCCGGGCAGCCGCTGGTGCGGGTGAGGATCAAGCGCGTGCACATGGAGGAGGACGTCGCCCGGCTCGTGCACGTCGGAGGCCCCGAAGGGCACGCGCTAATGGACGTAAACCGGTCGGGCGTCCCGCTCATGGAGATCGTTAGCGAGCCGGACATCCGGAGCCCTGCGCAGGCCGAGGCGTATCTGACGCTCCTTCAGTCGACGATCCGCTACCTGGGTGTCGGCACTGCCAACATGGAAGAGGGCAGCTTCCGGTGCGACGCCAATGTCAGCTTGCGCCGGAAGGGTGACCAGGCGCTCGGCACGAAGGTCGAGGTCAAGAACATGAACCGCGTGCGGGCGGTCGGGCGCGCGCTTGAGTTCGAGGTAGCCCGCCAGACCGAGGTGTTGAACGGCGGCGGGAGGGTCGAGCAGGAGACGCGCGGCTGGGTGGACGACCGCGAGGTCACGGTTTCGCAGCGGAGCAAGGAGCAGGCGCACGACTACCGTTACTTCCCGGAGCCCGACCTGCCACCGCTGGAGATATCGCCGGCGTGGGTCGAGGAGATCCGGGCCCGCCTGCCCGAGCTTGCGCCTGCCCGCAGGGCGCGATTCGTGGCCGCGTTCGGCCTGTCCGACTACGACGCCTCCCTGCTGACGGCCGCCCGCTCGTCGGCGGACTATTTCGAAGCGGTCGTGGCCGCCCGACCTTCGGGCATCGAGGCGAAGACGTTCGCCAAGGAGGCCGCGAACTGGATCAACGGCGAGTTCGGCCGGTTGGCGGCAGGGAGAACGGCGAACGGGGACGGTTCGGGCGCGGTGCCAGCGGCCGGTCACCTGGCGTCCCTGGTAGCCATGTTCCAGGAGCGGTCGCTGTCCAACGCGGCGGCCAAGCAGGTGCTCGCCGAGATGTTCGAGAGCGGCAAGGACCCCGCCGCGATCGTGGAGGCGAAGGGACTGCGAAAGGTCAGCGACGCCGGCGCCCTGGGACCGGCAGTCGACCAGGCGATCGCGTCCAATCCTGCCGCGGTCGACGATTACAGGAAAGGCAAGGAGGCGGCCATCAGGTTTCTGGTCGGCCAGGTGATGCGCGCCTCGAAGGGGCGTGCCGATCCCGTGAAGGCGGCCGAACTCCTCGCCGAGAAGCTCGGCGCGCCGCGACGGTGATCTGATGACCAACGGACGCGCTTGTACGGCCGGGCGCGGCGAGCGGCGCCCGCTCCTTCATTACGCGAAGCAGGCCTTTCTCCTGCTGGTCGCCCCGGGGGCCGGGATACGGCGCTGGTTGCTTCTGGGCGCCGTCGGTGGCGTGATCTTTGGCCTGGGCATCGACTACCTGATCCGGTACTACACGAGCCTCCGGCCCCCCAACTTCCTGCCCTGGAACCTGGAGGGTTTCCTCCTCGCCGCACTCGCCGTCGCCATGACCGGATTCGCGAGCTGGCGCCTGACCGAGCGCATCGGCCGGGGGACGGCCGCCCGCCTGCCCGACGAGACCCTGCGCGAGTCGATGGTCCGCCTGCGGCAATCGGAGCGCGGCCCGAGGATGGTGGCGATTGGCGGAGGTACCGGCCTGTCGACGCTCCTGCGAGGGATGAAGGACGCCACCGGCCAGATCACCGGCATCCTGACGGTCGGCGACGACGGCGGCTCGTCCGGGCGCCTGCGGGTGGAACTCGGAGTCCTGCCGCCGGGTGACTTCCGCAACTGCATCGTCGCCCTCGCCGACGCTGAACCTCTGATGAAGCGCCTGTTCCAGCACCGCTTCGCGGCGGGCTCCGGGCTCGAGGGCCACAGCTTCGGCAACCTCTTCATCGTCGCGATGTCCGAGGTGACCGGAAGCTTCATGGAGGCGATCAACGAGTCGAGCCGGGTGCTGAACGTGCGGGGACGCCTGCTGCCGTCGACGCTCGAGAACGTCACTCTGGTCGGCAAGATGGCTGACGGCACCGAGATCCGTGGCGAGTCCGCCATCCCGCAGGCCAGCAAGAGGATCGACCGGCTGGCGCTGTCTCCCGAGCGGCCCGCGCCCTACACGCCGGCGGTCGATGCGATCCGGACCGCCCAGATGATCGTGATCGGCCCGGGCAGCCTCTACACAAGCATCCTCCCGAATCTGCTGGTACCGGAGATCGCCGACGCCATTTCCGCTAGCCAGGCACCGGTCGTCTACGTGTGCAACGTCGCGACGCAGTCCGGCGAGACCGACTCGTTCACCGTCGCCGACCACGTGGGGGCACTGCTCAAGCACTGTCCGCGGCTGCGGGTCGACTATGTACTTGCAAACAACAACATGACTCCGCTGCAGCCGGAGTTTCCGGCGGACCTCGTGCGGCGGGGCGACTTCAGCTTCGGGAACGTGCACCTTGTCGAGCAGGACCTGATGAGCGAGGAGTTCCGTATCCACCACGATCCGTGGAAGCTCGCCCAGGCCCTGACCTCCCTGTACCATGAGTCGGTGCGCCGCAATGGCCGCCGGTCGGCCCAGAACGACCAGGCGCGGCGAAGGGTCGCTGCGGCCGCCCGCTGAGGTAACCATGGCAACCGCTATCAACTGGCTCGTGATCCTGCTGGCGATACTGATCGTCGCGGTAACCCTGCTCCAGGTCCGCGGCACGGGTGCGACGCTGTTCGGCGCGGCCGAGAGCTCCTTCCGCGTTCGCCGCGGCTTCGAGAAGCTTCTCTTCCGGTCGACGATCGTGCTGGCGATCGTGTTCGCCGGCCTCGCCGTCTGGCACGTCCGGCTACAGAGCTAAGACAAGCCCGCCGGAGCTTCCCACCGGACACCACGAAACCGTGCGAAGTCCGCGTCAAACGACACGAGCACGGCATCATGCTCTATCGCCAGCGCCGCCAGATGCGCGTCGTTGACCAGGTTCCCGGCAGTTCCGGAGTCTGCCAGGAGTCCTGCCAGCACGTCGGCGTGCCGGGCCGTGGGTGACACGACGGACGCGGAAGACTGGCTGAGCCACGACCGGACGAGATCGGACGCCTGGGCCGTCGACAATGGGCGGGTGTAGACGACCGGGTGCGTGGCCAGCCTGAGGAACGCGAGCAGTACGACCCACGCGAAACCAGTCGTCTCTTCGGCGCTCAGCGCGTCGTCGAGCCATCGTCGAGCCCGGCGATGATGCTCCGAGCCCGTGTTGACCGCGTAGAGCAACACGTTGGCGTCGACTATCTTCACAGAGTGACAGACCCTATTTACGGGTGCTGAGCCGCCGGAGGAGTTCCTCGTCTTCCAGGTCCGCCGCGAGGCGCAACGCCTTGTCGATCGGTAGCGCCGGCCTGCCCATGTCGAACGTGCGAGTGTGGAACTTGCCCCGACTTCGGGGGGGTCTCGACCCGGCCCGAATCGCCTCGTTGACTGCCTTCTTGAAGGTCAGCCCGCGCTCCCGCATGAGACGTTGCACGAGTTCGTGCGTGTCGGGATCCAGCGTGATCGTGGTGCGCATGAGAGCATCATAGCATCAACGACTCCGACATCGCGGCATAGATCGGCTACTTTCGGACGCGCTCCCATCGGGTGCCGCCCGCCGAGTCCATCAGCGCGACCCCGAGCTCATCGAGCTGCTTGCGGACGGCGTCGGCATCGGCATAGCGTTTCTCGGCGCGTAGGGCGTTCCGCCGTGCGATCAGCCGCTCGATCTCCTCGTCGGATGGGCCGCCCGTGGCGACAGGCGCCCGGAAGCTGAGGCCCAGGACGTCCCCGCCCAGCCGGCGCAGCACCGCCTGCGCCTCGCGCACATCGCGGCCCTCGTCGCGTGCGCGGTTAATCTCGCGGGCAAGCTCGAACACCGCAGCGACTCCCTGCGTCAGGTTCAGGTCGTCGTCCATCGCCGACTCGAACTGCTCTCTGAACGGCGCCGGGTCCACCGCCGGGCCATTCTTCGCCGGGCCGTTCCGGGCAGGGCCGTTGCCGGAGCCTCCGCCGGCGTGCGTGCCGGCGTTGCCACCCTCAAGCGCCGCGCGCAGTCGATGCGCCGCCCTTTCCTGCGCGTCGATCGCCTCGAGGTCGTAGACGAGGGGCGCCCGGTAGTGCGAGCTGAAGAACCAGAGGCGAATGGCGTCGGCCGAGTTCCGGGCGAGGGCATCACGTAGCCGCACGATGTTGCCGAGCGACTTGCTCATCTTCTCGCCGTCGAGGCGCAGCAGGCCGTTGTGCATCCAGAAGCGGACGAACGGCGATTTCCCCGTGTAGGCCTCGCTCTGGGCCCGCTCGTTTTCGTGGTGCGGGAAGATCAGGTCGAGCCCGCCCCCGTGGATGTCGATCTGCTCGCCGAGGTGATGCAGGGACATTGCGCTGCACTCGATGTGCCAGCCCGGCCGGCCTCTCCCCCACGGGCTGTCCCATGCCGGTTCGCCCGGTTTCGACAGCTTCCATAGCGCGAAGTCGGCGGGGGTCTCCTTACCGGGCTCGGGCTCGAAGCGGGTGCCTTCCAGCATCTCGTCGACCGTCCGACCGCTCAGCGCGCCGTAGGTCCTGAAGCTGCGGACCCGGAAGTACACGCTGCCCTCGGCCTCGTACGCGTTCCCGCGATCGATCAGCCCGCTCACCATCTCGATGATCTGCGGGACCTCCAGCGTGGCCTGCGGGCGGACTGTGGCCGGCCGGACGCCGAGGCCCGCCATGTCCTCGATGAAGGCCGCCATGTACTTTGCGGCCACGGACTCGGATGTCGACCCCTCACGGAGCGCCTGGGCGATGATCTTGTCGTCGACGTCGGTGAAGTTCTGGACGCGCTTCACCCGGTATCCGCGGTATTCGAGGTAGCGGTGG
>Ga0233424_10001359_pt1 | contig 21931 bp, 21 predicted proteins | sample Watercolumn_Towu_FD_181011 | JGI IMG/M metagenome (GOLD analysis project Ga0233424, IMG submission 181011) | Freshwater microbial communities from Lake Towuti, South Sulawesi, Indonesia - Watercolumn_Towuti2014_125_MG | ecosystem: Environmental > Aquatic > Freshwater > Lake | place: Indonesia... | reverse complement strand
GCAGGAGCCTATGGCGGGCCCGGTGCAGCCGATCGTCTATCCGGTGATGTGGGCGCGCGATCCGAGCGGCAGCTTTCTGCGCACGCCGGACGAGATGCGCGCGGTGATCGAGACGTCGGGGTTTCGCGTGAAGACGTGGGACGACGTGACCGACGAGATCGCGGGCCCGCCGACCGCCGCCGCGATTCCCGCCTACGCGATTCCGAAGATCGTGATGGGCGACGCGCTCGACGCGATCACGGCCGCGGGACACCGCAATCGCGCCGAGCGCCGCATCCTGATGATCCAGGCGGTGGCGGAGCGCGCCTAGCGCAGAGCGCCTTCTTACCCGAGGATCGTTCCGGCCGCGAGTCCGAGCGCCTTCGCGACCTCGCCGCCCGCGACCTTCTTGCCGTCCGCCGCCCGCGCGCGCAGCACCTCGATGCGTCCGCCCTGCGCGGTGACCTTGAAGCTCTGGTCGGTGACGTCGGTGATCTCGCCCATCTTGCCCTTCACATCCGCGAAGCGGCGGAACGGATGCTTGCGCGCGTCGTAGATCTCGAGCTTCTTGCCGTCGACGGTCGTCCACGCGCCCGGCGCCGGATTGCAGCCGCGGATGAGGTTGTAGACCTGATCCACGTGATGCGCCCAGTGGACGCGCGCCTCGGCTTCGCGGCACCAGCCTTCGTAGCTTGCCTGCGATTCGTCCTGCACGGTCTCCTTGTGCCCGCCGCGCGCGACCAGATCTGCGGCCTCCTGCAGCGCCGCGACCCCCATCGGAAAGAGGCGGTTGAAGTAGATCTCGCCGAGCGTGTCGTCGGGCCCGATGTCACACGTCTTCTGGAGCACGACCGGCCCTTCGTCGAGCCCCTCGGTCGGCCGGAAGATCGTGAGCCCCGTGCGCGTGTCGCCGCGGATGATCGGCCAGTTGATCGACGACGGGCCGCGATAGCGCGGCAGCAGCGACGGGTGGTACTGGATCGTGCCGAGTCGCGGGATCTTCACGAGGCTGTCGGGCGCGAACTGCAGCACGAACGCCATGATGGCGATGTCCACGGAGAGCTTCTGCATCGCCTCGTGCGCCTCCGGGCTTCGCAACGACGCGAGCTGAAAGGTGGGGAGCCCGCGCTCCTGTGCCGCCGCCCGCAGCGCGTCCGCCCGGGCGCCGGGCTTCTCCGGCGCGCAGAAGACGCCGGCCACCTCGTCCTTCCGGGCGAGGAACGCCTCGAGCACCGCTTTGCCGAAATCCTGCTGGCCGATGATCGCGATCTTCATAGAGGCGGATCATACGCTACACTCCGCGAGTCATGACTGAGCCTCGCCGCGCGCTCGAAGGGATCCGCGTTCTCGAGCTGGCACAGGTCGTCGCGGGCCCGTTCTGCGGGACGCTGATGGCCGAGTTCGGCGCCGAGGTGATCAAGACGGAGATGCCGGGACGGGGCGACGATCTGCGCCGCCTCGGCCCCGCGGAACAGGGTCACTCCTACTGGTTCGCCGTCGACAACCGCAACAAGAAGCTGATGACGCTCGATCTCCACCTGCCGAAAGGCCAGGACATCGTGCGCCGCCTCGTCGAGAAGTGCGACGTCGTGCTCGAGAACTTCCGGCCGGGCGTGCTCGAGAAGTGGGGCCTCGGCTGGGAGTCGCTGCGCGCGATCAACCCTCGGCTCGTGATGGCGCGGATCACCGCGTTCGGCCAGGACGGCCCGCTCAAGGACGGGCCGGGCTACGCGGCCATCGGCTCGGCGTTCGGCGGCACGTGGTACGTGAACGGCCCCGCGGATCGTCCGCCCGCGCGCCCGACGCCGGTCTATCCCGACTACATGACCGGTCTCTTCACCGCATTCGGGGTGCTCACCGCGCTCCGTCATCGCGACGCGACGGGCGAAGGCCAGTGGATCGACGCCGCGCTCTACGAGTCGGCGTTCCGCGTGATGGAGTACACGACCACGCAGTACGGGCGCCAGAAGGTCGTGCGCGAGCGCGGCGGCGTGCAGCACTCCGGCTGGCCGGGCGGCGCGTTCGAGACGATGGACGGCAAGTGGATCGTGTTCACGGCGCCGGCGCAGCATCTCTTCGACCGGCTGTGCGCGATGATCGGCCACCCGGATCTCCCGCGCGATCCGCGCTACGCGAGCGCGAGCGAGCGGCCGAAGCACATCCCCGCGATGATCGACATGATGACCGAGTGGTTCAAGTCACGCTCGTTCGAGAAGGCGCTCGCCGAGCTGAAGGCCGCGGACATTCCGCACTCGCCGATCATGAGCATGGCCGACATCTTCGCGGACCCGCACTTCCGCGCGCGCGACATGATCATCGACGTGCCGGACGACACGCTCGGCGCGCTCCCGCAGCCGGGCGTGGTGCCGAAGCTCTCGCTGACGCCGGGACAGGTGAGGCACTCGGGCACGACGATGGGCCGCCACACCGACGAGATCCTCTCCGGCGTCCTCGGCATGAGCGCGGCGGAGATCGCGCAGCTCCGCGCGGAGAAGGTGGTCTAGCGCGCGCCCTTCAGGTGCGTGCCGAAGAACGCGAGCACTTCACGGATCGCGTCGGCCCACGCCCGGGGATCACCGCCGGTCGTCGCGCCGCGCCCGCCCGGGGCGTTGCTGTTGATGCGGGCGGCCACGTAACGCACCGGGCTCGCGCTGTCGAACGACTCTCCCATCCTTCCCGCGCTGGCCGCGCGCGCCGGGCGTGCTACAGTGACCGCCGCCGTGCGTTACGACGAGCTCGTGCGGGACGATCGCATCCACGCCTCGCTCTCCACCGGTCCGCGCATCTTCGCCGACGAGATGGAGCGCATCTTCCATCGCGGCTGGGTCTTCGTCGGGCACGCGAGCGAGATTCCGAGCGCCGGCGATTTCGTCACGCGGCCGATCGGGACGCAGCCCGCGATCATGGTGCGCACCGCCGCCGGCGACGTCGCGGTGATGCTGAATCGCTGCCGCCGCCGCGGCACGATGGTGTGCGCGGCGGACCGCGGCACCACGAAGACGTTCGCGTGCCCGTATCACGGCTGGACGTACGACCTCGACGGCACGCTAAGAGCACGCGCGGCCTCGTCCACGCGCCGCGCGTCGCGAGCTATCGCGGCTTCATCTTCGCGAGCCTGAGCGCGACGGGCATCACGCTCGAGGAGCATCTCGGCAAGGCGACCGAGTTGCTCGATCGTTCGTGTGACCTCTCGCCCGAGGGCGAGATCGAGCTGACCGCGGGGCGGGTGAAGCATCGCTGCGCCGCGAGCTGGAAGATGCTGCCGGAGAACGACAGCGACGGCTATCACCTCGGCTTCGTGCACAAGGCGCTCTTCCGAACCGTGCGCTCGCAGTACCAGACCGTCGTCGGCGACGAGCGCACGATCAAGGCCGTCGTGCGCGACTGGGGCCACGGCCACATCGAGATCGACTGGTCGCCGGGCTACCAGGGCGCGTTCGAGTGGTTCGGCGGCGCGTCGCCCTCGCTCACGTCAGCGTACGTGGAGCGCATGGAGCGGCGCCACGGCACCGCGCGCTTCCCTAGGGCCGTTGAGAGGCCCCCACGAACTGGTCGATGGCCTTGTAGGCCTCTTCGGCCGCCCCGTAGAACATGTGAAAACCGGACGAGCATGGGTGCTGCGATTGTGACTCACCACCCCGGATCACGACATATTCGACGCGCTGCGGGTCATGTTTACGGAGTTGCTCGTAGACGGCGCGCGACTGGCTCGGCTTCGATTTCTCACAGCCGTCACGCTCATGCGCCAGAAAGAGGACCGGCATGCTCGTGTCGTCGTTGAAGCTCGCGCCGTTCCGCGCCGAGCTGTAGATGGCGCCGTCCACCAGATTCTCTTTCCGGGCCTTCTGCAGCATCTTGTAAAACTCCGTGATGCTCACCGCCCCGTTGCTGTGGCCCATGATCCAAACAGGTAAGGCATACAGCTCTTTGTAGTGACGGACGACGCTCTCGATGCGGAGCAGATGTTCGCGACCCTGACGTGAAGCGGGGTAGTCAGTGCCCACCGGCAAATTGGCGGGAGAGTCGAACACGACGACGTTGAACGACCCGCTGGTCAGGCTTGCGTCGCTCAGAGGCTTCAGGGTGGCCCCATAGAAGCCACCCAGTGCCTTGCGGTCCGGCACGAGACCGATGCGGCCTTCACCGCCGGGAACGAAGACCAGGGTGACTCTCGGCTTTTGGGCCGGCCAGAGAAACGTCAACGTCGGTGCGGTATCGAACAGAAACCCGCGCTCGTTGAAGGGCACGGAAACCACTTGAGCGGAGGCCACCCCCTGCGCGAGCCACACACTGAACATCAGGACGAGCAGCCATCGCATGCTCCCCGAGATCATGGACCCCCGCCGGGTCAGAGTCTGCCCGTCCTCTTCTTGACGCGCTCGCCGATCGTCATGCCGAAGCCGCCTGACTTCTTCGCCTCGTCCTGGATGTACGACTGGCTCTCGTTGCGCTCTTCCTGCTCGATCGCCTTCGTCTGTGAGAGCCGGATGCGGCGGCCGTTCTCCTCGATCGCCAGCACCATCACCTTGAGCTCGCCGCCGATCGGATAGCTCTTGCGTGGATCCGAGCCGCGCGCGAGCGCGAGCTCGGCGTTCGGCACGAGCCCGGTCTGGCCGGGGCCGAGGCGCACGAAGACGCCGAACGACTCCAGTCGCTCGATCGTGCCGACGAGCACGGCGCCCACGGCCACCGGCGACGTCACGTCGGCGCCCGGTGCCGCGTCGTCCGGCGCGAGCGCGAGCGCGATGCGCCGCTTCTCCATGTCGATGCCGATGATCATCACCGTGACCTCGCCGCCGGCCGTCGCGGCCTCGCGCAGCGCGGTCTGCTTGCTGCGAGGGATCTCGCTGACGTGCAGCAGGCCGTCGACGCCGGGGAGGAGCTCGACGAACACGCCGAAGTCGGTCGCGCGCGCCGCGCGCCCGCGCACGGCCTGACGCTCGCGGAGCTGACCGGGCACCGCCACCCACGGATCGCCCTCGAGCGCCTTCATGCTCAGGGTGACCTTGCCCTTCTCGTCGTCGATGCGCAGGATCTTCACGGTGACCTGATCGCCGACACGCAGCCGGTCGGCGGGGCGGCCGACGCGGGTGTGTGAAATCTCAGACGCCGGCACGAGGCCCTGGACACCGCCGAGATCGACGAACGCGCCGAACTCTGCGACCGCCGCCACGGTGCCCGGCATCACGAGACCGACCGCGAGCTTCTTCCGGGTCTCCTCCGCGTTCTTCGTGGCCTGTTCCTCGAGGAGCTGGCGGCGCGACAGCACGATGTTGCGGCCGTTCTCGCCGTACTTCGTCACCCGGAACTCGAGGACCTTGCCGACGAAGTCTTCCGCCGTCTCCACGCGACGCAGGTCCATCTGCGAGAACGGGCAGAAGGCCCGGAGGCCGGCGACCGTGACCTCGTAGCCGCCCTTGATGACGGCGGCGACCTTGCCTTCGACCGGCATCCCGCTCTCGTGCGCCATCGCCAGCGCCTGGCGCGCCTGGGCGCCGCGCTGGAGCTTGTAGCTGAGGCGCGTCTCGTCACCCGTCCTCACGACGGTCGCCTCGATCTCGTCGCCGACCTTGACGCGCAGCTTGCCCTCGTCGTCGGTGAGCTCGGCGGCATCGATCCAGGCTTCGCCCTTGCCCCCGACGTCGACGAACACGCTCTCGGCGGTGATGTGGAAGACCCGGCCCTTCACAACCTGACCGACCTGTAATGCCGGGCCGGCCGCTTCGTGGCGCGCGAACAGCGTCGCGAAATCTTCGGAGTCGTCGTGGGTGTCGGTCATGTCGCCGCCAGTCTACCAGCGAGGCGCGGTACTATCCGGCCGGGAGGGGAGGCCATGTACGACCTGATCCTGAAGGGCGGAAGAGTGCTCGATCCCTCGTCGAAGCTCGACGGAATCCAGGACGTCGCGGTCGAGGCGGGGAAGATCGCGCGCATCGCGCCCGACATCGCGAGCAAGGACGCCGCGCGCACGATCGACGTGAAGGATCGCGTCGTCGTGCCGGGGCTCATCGACCTCCACGCGCACGTCTACGAAGGTGTCAACCGCACCGGCGTCAACCCGGATCTGGCAGGCGTGCTCGCCGGCGTGACGACGGTCGTCGACGCGGGCAGCGCGGGGGCCGCGACGTTCGGCGCCTTCCCGCGCTATGTGATCCCGAGCTCGCACACCGAGGTGATTCCTTTCCTGCACATCTGCCGCACGGGGCTGGCGACGAACCCGGACATCATCGCGGAGTCGAGCATCGACCTCGACGAAACGCTGCAGGTGATGAGCGAGAACAAAGGCCTGATCCGCGGCATCAAGGCGCGGATGGTGTCGCCCGCGCTCGAGATCATGGGCATGCGCATGCCGGAGCTCGCGAAGCGCGCGGCGCGCGAGAGCGGCACCAGGCTGATGGTCCACATCGGCGACACCGCGAAGCGCTACGACCCGAACGTCATCCGCAAGCTGCTCCCGCTCCTCGACAAGGGCGACATCCTGACGCACTACTTCACGGCGAACCCGGGCGGCGTGCTCGACGCCAACGGCAAGCTCGTGCCCGAGGCGCGCGAGGCGGCGGACCGCGGCGTGTGGCTCGACACCGCGCACGGGCGCATGAACTTCAGCTTCGACGTCGGGCGCCGCTGCATCGACCAGGGGCTGCTCCCGCACTGCATCAGCACCGACCTCACGGTGCCCGGCCGCGCGAACACCGTGCACTCGATGGTCGAGATCATGACGCGCTTCCTCGGCCTCGGGTTCTCGCTCCCCGGCGTCGTGACGATGTCGACCGCCAACCCGGCGCGCGCGCTCGGCGAGGAAAGCCGTCTCGGCAGCCTCGCGGTCGGACGGCAGGCCGACATCTCGGTGATCGAGATCCGCGACGGTGAGTGGACGGTGAACGACGTCGTCGGCGCGACGATGCGCGTCACGAAGGCGGTCGTTCCGTTCGTGACCGTGAAGCGCGGGGAGGTCTTCACGCCGGAGTGGGGGCCGCGCCCGTGGGGCTGGGAGCCGGACCGCGTGCTCGCGAGGCCGATCGCCGGCGGCTGCTGTTGATGCTTGACGAGGCAACGACCGCCCGCTAGGCTTGGTCAGGATTCGGACCAATGAAGACACTGCCGCTCGCCGAAGCCAAGGCCAAGCTCAGCCGCCTGGTCGATCGCGTCGAGAAGACCGACGAGGAGGTCCTGATCACGCGCAACGGTCGCCCGGTCGCCGTCCTCGTGAGCCCCGACGAATACGAGTCGTGGAAGGAAACGCGCGCGATCAAGTCGAACGCTGCCTTGATGCGCGAGATTCGCCGCGGGTTGCGCGATCTCAAGCGAGGGCGCGCGAAGGTCTATACGCTCGAGCAGTTGTTTCGCGAACGCTGATCGGTTCGCGACCGGGCGGTGGGCGCGTCGTTTCGGGTTCGCGTTCCGACGGCGCTGGCGGACGCCCTGGCCGCGTTTCACCCCGATCTGAAGCGCAAGATCCGCGCCGGAATGGACGCCATCGGCGACGATCCTGCGGTCGGGAAGCCGCTTCGGGAGGAACTGGAAGGGCTTCGCAGTCTTCGCGTGGGGCGCTTTCGGATCGTCTATCGTGTCGGGCGGCAGGTCGTCGAGGTGGTGGCGGTGGGAGAGCGCACCACCATCTATCAGGAAACGCTTCGACTGGTGCGCCAAGGGAGAGGAGAGCCATCCTGATGGACGTCATCGTCGACGGGCTGACGTTCGCGGAAGGGCCGCGCTGGCGCGACGGCGCGCTCTGGTTCTCGGACTTCTACTCGCACCGCGTGCTGCGCGTGGACATCGGCGGCTACGTCGACGTGGTCGCCGAGGTGCCGCAACGGCCGTCAGGGCTCGGGTGGACGCCGGACGGCACGCTGCTGATCGTGTCGATGCTCGATCGCCGGCTGATGCGACTCGACGGCGACAAGCTCTCGGTCGTCGCCGATCTCTCGGCGCTGGCGACGGGGCCCTGCAACGACATGGTCGTGGACGCGAAGGGCCGCGCGTACGTGGGCAACTTCGGGTTCGACCGGCATCGCGGGGAGCCGGAGAAGCCGGCGTGCATCGCGCGGGTGGATCCCGACGGCCGGGTCACGCGCGCGGCCGACGATCTCCTGTTTCCGAACGGCACGGTCGTGACCGACGACGGGCGGACGCTCATCGTGGCCGAAACGCTCGGACATCGACTCACCGCCTTCGACGTCGCCGCCGACGGCTCGCTCTCGAACCGCCGTGTCTTCGCCCGGCTCGCCGGCGTCTTCCCGGACGGCATCTGTCTCGACGCCGAGGGCGCGGTGTGGGTCGCGGACGCGCGCACCCCGCGCGTGGTCCGTGTCTTCGAGGGCGGGCGGATCGAGCGCACGATCTCGACCGGCGACCGCTGCGCGTTCGCGTGCATGCTCGGCGGCCTCGATCGCACGACGCTCTTCATCTGCACGAACTTCGCGAGCGGGCCCGCGGTCGCGGACAAGCGCGACGGCCGGATCGAAGCGGTCGCCGTCGACGTGCCGGGCGCGGGGCTGCCGTGAGCCGCCTGACGCTGGTCAGCTTCGACATCGACGGCACGCTGGAGATCGGCGAGCCGCCGGGCGTGGTGACGATCGCGCTGGTCCGGATGGCGAAGGAGCTCGGCTACGTGATCGGCAGCTGCTCCGATCGGCCGATCAGCTATCAGGAAGACATGTGGGCGACGCTCGAGATCGCGCACGACTTCACCGCGCTCAAGCACCGGCTGGACGACGTGCGCGCGCGTTTCGCGGCGTCGGCGTACTATCACATCGGCGACACCGACACGGACGAGCGCTACGCGGTCGCCTCGGGCTTTCGCTTCCTCAAGGCGGACGCCGCCGCGCACCGGGAGTGGCGCATGGAGCTCTTCGGATGCTGAGCGCCGAGCAGAACAAGCGACTCACCGAAGTGGGGCCGGGCACGCCGATGGGCGCGCTGCTGCGCCGCTACTGGATGCCGGTCGCGGCGGTGGCCGAGCTCGACGACGCGCCGACGAAGCCGGTGCGCCTGCTCGGTGAGGATCTCGTCCTCTACAAGGACACGCGCGGCTCGTACGGGCTGCTCGACCGCCACTGTCCGCACCGGCGCGCCGATCTCACGTACGCGTTCGTCGAGGAGTGCGGGCTCCGCTGCAACTATCACGGCTGGCAGTACGACGAGCGCGGGCGCTGCATCGCGCAGCCGTTCGAGGAGATCGCGCACCCGGACGCGCGCTACAAGGACCGCGTCACGATCAAGGCGTACCCGGTGGAAGCGAAGGCCGGGCTCCTGTGGGCCTACCTCGGCCCGGCGCCCGCGCCGCTCGTGCCGACGTGGGAGCCGTTCACGTGGACCAACGGCTTCGTGCAGATCGTGTTCTCCGAGATCCCGTGCAACTGGCTCCAGGCGCAGGAGAACTCGATCGACCCCGTGCACTTCGAGTGGCTCCACGGCAACTGGTCGCGCGCGATGAAGGGGATCGCCGGGCGCTCGCCGACCCACCTGAAGATCGCGTTCGACGAGTTCGCGTACGGCATCGCGTATCGCCGGATCCTCGAAGGGCAGGCGGAGGACAGCGAGCTGTGGACGGTCGGCCGCACGTGTCTCTGGCCGAACTGTCTGTTCACCGGCGCGCACTTCGAGTGGCGCGTGCCGATCGACGACGGCAACATGCTGAGCGTCGGCTGGTTCTTCGATCGCGTGCCGAACGAGATGGAGCCGTTCGCGCAGGACCGGATCCCGTACTGGTACGGGCCGATCAAGGACGAGAAGACGGGCCGCTGGATCACCTCGCACGTGATGAACCAGGACTTCGTCGCGTGGGTGGGGCAGGGCACGGTCTCGGACCGCACGCAGGAGCACCTCGGCGAGAGCGACCGCGGGGTCGCGATGATGCGCCGCAAGCTCGTCGAGCAGATGGAGGTCGTCGCGCGCGGGGGCGAGCCGATGGCGGTGATCCGGGACGCCACGCTCAACCGCTGCATCACGCTGCCGATCATCGACCGCGAGCGCTTCGTGAAGGGATTTCCGAAGACGAAGATCGCGAGCGAGATCCAGAAGACGCCGGGCCCGGTGCTGCCCGAAGGCTTCGTGTTCCAGGCCGGGCAGCCCGCGGACGTCACGCTGGCCTACCGCAAGGCGATGGGGCTCACCTAGCGGCGTGTCATCTGCGCGACCACGTTGCGCAGCAGGCGCAATCCGATCTCGTCGCCGAGCGACATGATCGACTCCGGGTGGAACTGCACGGCGGCCACCGGCAGCGTCGCGTGCTCCACCGCCATCACCACGCCGTCCTCGCTCTGCGCGGTGACCTTCAGCGTCGCGGGGAGCGTTTCCGGAATCGCGAACAGCGAGTGATAGCGGCCGGCGCTGAACGCCTCCGGCAGCCCCGCGAAGAGCCGGCCGCCGCGCACGTTGATCCGTGACGCCTTGCCGTGCATCGGGTAGTCGAGCACGCCGAGCGTGCCACCGAAGTGCTCGACGATGCCCTGCAGGCCGAGGCACACGCCGAACGTCGGAATCCCGCGGCGCACCAGCGAGTCGACGGTCTTCGACACGCCGAAATCCTTCGGCGTGCCCGGGCCGGGTGAGAGCACGACGAGATCCGGCTTCAGCTCGTCCAGCACGCTCTCCGCGAATCCCGCGCGCAGCGTGGTGACCTCGGCGCCGGTCTGGCGCAGATAGTTCGCGAGCGTGTGCACGAACGAATCCTGGTGGTCCACGAGGAGCACGCGCTTGCCGGCGCCCGGGCGCGGCGCCTCGACGTGCGGCGCCGCGTCCTCGCCGCGCGGGCGGCGGATCGCGTCGAGGAACGCGGCAGCCTTGAGGCGCGTCTCCTCCTCTTCCGCGTCGGGATCCGAGTCGTAGAGCAGGGTGGCGCCGACGCGCACCTCGGCCGTGCCGTCCTTCACGCGGATCGTGCGGAGCGTGAGACCGGTGTTCATGTTGCCGTCGAAGCCGAGAAGGCCGACGGCGCCGCCGTACCACGCGCGCGACGACCGCTCGTTGTCCTCGATGAACTGCATCGCCCACGTCTTCGGCGCGCCGGTCACGGTCACCGCCCACGCGTGCGCGAGGAACGCGTCGAGCGCGTCGAAGCCTTCGCGCAGCCGGCCCTCGACGTGGTCGACGGTGTGGATCAGCCGCGCGTACATCTCGATCTGGCGCCGCCCGATGACGCGCACGCTGCCCGGGACGCAGATGCGCGACTTGTCGTTGCGGTCGACGTCCGTGCACATCGTCAGCTCGGACTCGTCCTTGGCGGACGTCAGCAGCGCGACGATCTGCGCGGCATCGCCGATCGGATCCCGTCCGCGCGCGATGGTCCCGGAGATCGGGCACGTCTCGACGCGGTCGTCGTCGACGCGGACGTACATCTCGGGCGACGCGCCCACCAGATACTCGCGCTCGCCGAGATTCATCAGGAAGCCGTAGGGCGACGGGTTGCGCTCGCGCAGCCGCAGGAAGAGCTCCGAGGGCGGCGGCGCGCACGGCTCGAAGAACATCTGTCCCGGGACGACCTCGAACAGGTCGCCGCGCTTGAACGCCTCGCGCGCGACTCGCACGATCTTCGCGTACTCGCCGGTCTCGTGGTCGCAGCGGCGCGCGACGCTCGCGGCCGCCACGTACGCCTCCGTCGGGCCCGTGCGCCTGGTCCAGGCCGTCGACTGGCCCGCGACCTCGAACTCGTAGCGCCGCCGCTGCGCGACGCCTCGCCGATGGTCGACGATCACCAGCTCATCCGGGATGTAGAGCACGAGATCGCGCTGCGCCGTCGAGCGGTCGAGGCGCAGCCGGATCGGCTCGAACTGGAACGCGAGGTCGTAGCCGAAGGCGCCGTAGAGCCCGAGGTGCGGCTCCTCCGCGTGGTGGAAGAGCTCGCGCAGCGCGCGCAGCACCGAGAACACCGAAGGCTGCCGGCTGCGCTCTTCTTCGGGGAAGCGACCGGTGGGCGTGCGGACCGTCGCGGTCAGCGCACCGTCGGCGCTCGCGACCCCTTCCAGCGCGTCGAGTCGACCGAGAGCCTCGCGCATCGCGGGCAGCAGGACGCGGCCGCGCGCGTTCAGCGCCTCGATGCGAAGGTCGCGCCCGTGCGCGGCGACGACGACCGGCGGATCGGCGAAGCCCATGTCCCAGCGCGTGTAGCGCCCGGGATATTCGTAGCTGGAGGCGAGGAGCACCCCGCGGTGCTCGTCGAGCGCCGTGATGATCGGCTCGATGGCGTTGGCGACGGGAATGGCGTCGACGGTGCGGTGGATGCGGATGCCGCCGCGGGTCACATAGCTATCGGTGATCATCACTGACTCCCCTCAGGGAGAACCGGCCGGCACGGGCGACTCCCAATAAAAAAGGAGCCGCCTGACCGGCGGCTCCTCGTGAAATCGTGCGTCTGCGGGGGCCGCCCCTCAGGGGAGCGACCACCACCACATCTGTCGGTCGTCGACGCGTCGCTGCAGCACGGCGCCGATCCTCGCAGGTCGCGCGAGGACTGTCAAGGACACCCCCGGGGCCATGCTAGCCGCGCCTCCCATTGCCCTGCGGCGGCGGCCCGTTCCGGCGCGCCCCGAGGTTGCGATCGATGCGCTCGAGCAATCCCGTGTGATGCTCGAGGATGCGGGTGTGCCGGTTGAGCGTCTTGACGATCGCGAGCCCGACCGTCCGCAGCTCTCCGAAGACCTTGTTCGTCGCGGCCTCGCGACGGCCGGCGTCCTGCCGAAATTCCTGGAACATTCGTTCAAAACGTTCATCCGAGCGGCGCCGCTCTTCGGCGTAACGGTGCCGATCTTCTTCCGCCCGGCGCCGATCCTCTTCCGCCCGGCGCCGATCCTCCTCCCGTAGGCGCCGATCCTCTTGCCGATCGGCGCGCATCTGCAGCCGCAAATCGCGCAGCTCGGACAGAAGGAGGCGCGTGCCGCGGTCCAGCGGTCCACCGTTCTGATTGCCGGCCATGAGCAGAACCTAGCCCTGGCCGCGCGCCGTTTCAATGTGTCGGTATGGATACAGCCAAATCGGGGTCGTTTGGGGGGCGCGTCTCGCGCCATCGCGGGCCGGCTGAACACTCGCGGAGGGCGGCGGCTCCGCCGTCGCCCGGAGCGCGGGGGGTTTGGGGGGCGCGTCTCGCGCCATCGCGGGCCGGCTAAACACTCGCGGAGGGCGGCGGCTCCGCCGTCGCCCGGAGCGCGGGGGGTTTGGGGGGCGCGTCTCGCGCCCCCCATCTCATTCAAGTCTGGTAGGCGCTGAACCGAACGGTCTGCGCGCGCGCCGAATCGTCCGTGATCACGTTGACGACGGCCGGCTTGCCGGCGGCGAAGGCGCGCTCCAGCGCCGGGCGAATGTCGTTCGGCTTCTCCACGAACTCGCCGTGCGCGCCGAGCTCCACCGCCATCCGGTCGTAGCGCGTGAAGCCGAGCGTGCGGCCGGGCTTCGGCAGCGGCAGCTGCCACGGCGCGTTGGCCGTCCACCCGCCGTTGTTCGAGAGCACGACCACGGTGTTGATGCGATGGCGCACCGCCGTGTCGATCTCCATCGCGTTGATGCCGAACGAGCCGTCGCCGTGCAGGACGAGCACCTGCTTGTCCGGCCTGGCGACTTTCGCGCCGTTGCCGAACGGCAGCCCGGTGCCCATCGTTCCGAACGCGCCCGAGTTGAGCCGGTGACCGGGGTAGTACGTCGGAATCGACTGGCGGCCGAAGTTGAGGATCTCCTGGCCGTCGACGACGAGGATGGCGTCGCGCTTGACGAAGTCGCGCACTTCCTTGCAGAGCCGGAGCGGATGGATCGGCGTGTTGTCCGTCGACATCGCCTTCTCGGACTCGGAGTTCTTCTCGCCGTCCACCACGCGGAGCTTGCCGACCCACGGCGCGTACTTCTTGGGATCGATCTTGCCCTTTGCCTCCTCGACGAGCTGCTCGAGGACCGCGCGCGCGTCGCCCATGATCGGCACTTCGACGTCGCGGTTCCATCCGAGCTGGGCGGGGTTAATGTCGACGTGGACGACCTTGAGGTCCTGGGCGAAGCGCGGCGGCGCGCCGAACTGCACGACCCAGTTGAAGCGTACGCCGACCGCGACGATGACGTCGGCCTCCCGGAACGCGGTGCTGCGCGCGTTGAGGAACGAGAGCGGATGGTCGTCGGGCGCGCTGCCGCGCGAGAGCGGCGTCGTGTAGAACGGAATGCCGGCCGTCTCGACGAAGTCCTGGAACGCTTTCGACGCGTCCGACCACCAGACGCCGCTGCCGCCGAGCACGAGCGGGCGCGAGGCCTTCTGCAGGAGCGAGATCGCTTCCTTCACCGCGCCTTCGTCACCACGTGGACGGGGAAGCGGCTTACACGCCGGCGGGTACACCACGCGCGACTCGTCGACTTTCTCGCCGAGGGTATCGCCGGGAAGATCGAGATAGACGGGGCCGACGCGACCGGTCGTGGCGTGGCGGAACGCGGTCGCGACGATCTCGGGAATGCGGCGCGCGTCGTAGATGCGCTCCGCCCACTTCGTGATCGGCTTGAACACCGCGAGCTGATCGATCTCCTGGAACGCCTCCATGCCGTACGACACGCGCGGGCTCGAGCCGCCGATCGCGACGAGCGGGGAAGCGTTTGCGAACGCGTCGGCGACGCCGGTCAGGAGGTTCGTCGCGCCGGGGCCGGAGGCGCCCATGCAGACGCCGGGCTTCCGCATCACGCGGCCCCACGCCTCGGCGGAGAGCGCCGCCGCCTGCTCGTGCCGCGTGTCGATCAAACGGATGCCGAGCTTGATGCACGTGGCCTCCGTCTCGAGCATCGGTCCGCCAATGATGTAGAACATGGTGTCGACGCCCTGGGACTTCAGCGACTGCGCGAGGATTTCGTATCCCGGTACGGTGCCCATGCCACTGTCTCCTTGGAACGGCGGGGTCTGGCGTGAGTCTTCTAGCGCGCGGCGGCGGCCTCCGGCATCCGGTCGACCTTCACCGTCTTGTGCACGGCGGGCGAGTAGATCTCGAGCACCTCGACATCGTCAGAGCACTCGAGCTCGTTGTGGACGATCGACGCCGGTTGCACGACGCAGTCGCCCGCGTGGAACGTGTGCTCGCCCTGGCCCTCGTAGACGAAGCGCATCCAGCCCTTCAGGATGAAGAACATCTGGAAGTCGCACTGGTGCTGATGAAGGCCGGTCGTGTGGAGGTCGTGCGCGCCGGGCCCGTCCTTCTTGATGCGGATCACGTGCGCGCGGAAGTCGCCGTGTGTCGCTTTCTCGACACCGAGGTCGCGGTACTCCATGAAGCTCCGGAGCCCGGACTTCCACACGGCGTCCTTGGCGAGGTTGGCGCTGAAGAGCTGCGTCTGTTCGTACATGGCTCTCTCCTATCGCAGTCCGTAGAAGCCGATGGCGCCGCCGGCGAGGATCTGATGCTTCGTTGCCGGTGACAGCGCCGGGCGCTTCGCGATCAGATCGGGCGCGCCCGGAAAGAAGCCGTCCGGGTGCGGGTAGTCGGTGGCCCAGAGGATCTTGTGCGGGCCGATGTAGTCGGCGAGCACGTCGAGGCTGCCTTCGACCGGCTCGAACGAGATCCAGCAGTTGCGCCGGAACAGCTCGCTCGGGCGCATCGAGAGGCCCGAGTCGTTGAAGCCCTTGTCGTCGAAATGACGATCCATGCGGTCGAGCCACGGCGCGATCCAGCCGCCGCCCGACTCCAGGAACCCGATGCGGACGCGCGGATGCCGATCGCACACGCCCTGCCAGATCACGCTCATTGCCGCGAGCATCATCTCCATCGTGTGCGAGATGATGTGCTGCGCGCCGCGCGTCGGGAAGCGGTCGACGCCGACCTGCGGCATGCCGCCGCTCGCGCCCTCGTGCAGGCCGATCGCGACGTCGAGCTCCTCCGCTTCCGTCCAGAACCGCTCGTACTCCGGGTGGTGCAGCATGCGGCCGCCGTACGGGTTCGGGCGCAGGAACGCGGCCTTCATGCCGAGCTCCTTGCGCGCGAAGCGCATCTCCTCGATCGCGGTGTCGACCGACTGCATCGGCAGCATCGCCACGCCGAACAGCCGGTCGGGATACGGCGCGCAGTAGTCGGCGAGCCAGCGGTTGTACGCGCGGCACACGGCGGCGGCGAGCTTCGGATCCTGGATGGCGCCGCTGAAGAGTCCCATGCTCGGATAGAGGAACGCCGCGTCGATGCCGTCCAGGTCCATGTCGGGGATGCGCGCGTGCGGATCGAAGCCGCCGGGCCGTCCGTCGACGTACTTCATGGTCGCTTCGGTCGCTTCGGGATTGCTGCCGTCGCGCGCGCCGATGCCGCCGACGATTCCGAGGCCCTTCGAGCTCCCGTAGATCTTGCCCTCGATCAGCAGGCGCTCCTTGCCGTCGGTGTCGACGACGAGGCGCGGCGCGCGGTGGCGATAGGCCGGATCGATGTAGGTGTCGAAGAGCTCGACAGGCTCGAGGACGTGGCCGTCGGCGTCGATGACGTTGTACGTGCGCCCCATGGGAGCCTCCGGCGATGCGACGTTGGGCGCAAGTATAGACCCGGCGCGCGTACAATGCCGATCCAGGGAGGGCCGCGCCATGCTCTCACGCGAGGAAAACGAGCTCGTCACCCGGGTCGGGCCTGGGACGCCGATGGGCGACACGATGCGCCGGTACTGGCTCCCCGCGCTGATGACGCGCGAGCTGCCGGAGCCCGATTGTCCGCCCGTGCGGGTCAAGCTCCTCGGCGAGGACCTCGTGGCCTTCCGCGACAGCGAAGGCAAGATCGGCCTCCTCGACGAGCTTTGCCCGCATCGTCGCGCCTCGCTCTTCCTCGGTCGCAACGAGGAGTGCGGATTGCGCTGCGTCTACCACGGCTGGAAGTTCGACACTTCCGGCCGCTGCGTGGACATGATGAACGAGCCCGAGGAGCTCGGGTTCAAGGCGAAGATCCGCACGACGTCGTATCCGGCGATCGAGGCCGGCGGGCTCGTGTGGGCGTACATGGGCGCGGGCGCGTCTCCGCCGCCGCCGCACTTCGCGTGGACGCAGACGCACGAGCGCCGGCGCCACGTCTCGAAGGTGATCCAGGAGAGCAACTGGCTGCAGGGACTCGAGGGCGGCATCGACACCTCGCACGCGCCGATCCTCCACCGCCTGGTCAGCGCCGACTCGAAGCGTCCCGGCTTCAAGCCGAAGGATCCGTTCGTGCGCGGCAAGGCGCCGTCGCTCGTCGTCGATCTCACCGACTACGGCTATCGCTACGCCGGCGTCCGCCCGCTCGACGAGAGCGAGCAGCACGTGCGCGCGTACCACTTCATCCTGCCGTTCCACCAGATCCGGCCCTCGCGCGACGAGCACGGCACGCCGCTCAACGCGGGCCACATCTGGGTGCCGATGGATGACGAGAGCACGATGGTCTACAACTGGGTGGTGACCGCGCGCGACGAGCCGCTGCCGGAAGAAGAGCGCCTCGAGCGGCGGCTCGGCAACGGGCCGGACACGGTCGACCAGACGACGTTCCGCTCGCGCGTGAACCGCCGGAACAACTACCTGCTCGATCGCCACGTGCAGAAGACCGAGACGTTCACCGGCATCGACGGAATCAACCTGCAGGATCGCGCGGTGCAGGAGAGCATGGGACCGATCGTCGACCGCAGCAAGGAGCACCTCGGCCCCGCCGACAAGGCCGTGATCCAGGCGCGCCGTCTCCTTCTGGAGGCCGTGCGAACCGTGCGCGACGGCGGCACGCCGCGCGGGGTCGCGCCGACGTACTACACGCTCGCCGCCGCCGAGGGCGTGCTGCCGCGCGCCGCCGACTGGCGCACGCTGCTCGCGCCGGAGACCGCGGCGACCGAGGTCTTGCAGACGGTCTGATCCCGCTGCTCGTCCTCAAGCTCACGCTGGTGCCGCTGCTCGTCGTCTCGGCGACGCTGGCGACACGCTACTGGGGCGCCCGCATCGGCGGTCTGCTCACCGGCCTGCCGATCGTCAGCGGGCCCGCGCTCTTCTTCTTCGCCGTCGAGCAGGGCGCCGCGTTCACCGCCGAGGCCTCGCGCGCGGTGCTCGTCTCGCTCGTGGGAGTCGCCGCGGCCGTCGTCGCCTACGCGTGGAGCTCGCTGCGCGCGCCGTGGTGGATCAGCCTGCCCGTGAGCTGGACGGCATTTTTTGCCAGCGTGCTGCTCGTCCAGCGCGTGCCCTGGACGACGGTGGTCGCGCTCGTGATCGCGCTCGCCAGCATCGCGGTGGGCCACCTGCTGTTGCCGCGCGCCGGCGCACGCGCCGTGAAGCCGAGGCCCGCGTGGGATCTTCCGGTGCGTGTCCTCGCCTCGATGCTGCTCGTCGTGTCGGTCACCAGCCTCGCGCAGCGCCTGGGGCCCACGCTGAGCGGCGCGCTGACGCCGTTTCCCGTCGCGATCTCGGTGCTGCTCGGCTTCGGTCACGCGCAGGAAGGATCGTCCGCCGCGATCGCGTTCCTGCGCGGCTTCATGCCCGGCATGTGGAGCTTCGCCGCGTTCTGCTTCGTGCTGAGCGTGACGATCGTGCTGGTCGGCGTCGCGGCGGGATTCGCGCTCGCGATCGCGGCCGCGCTCCTGATCCAGGGCGCGGTGCTCTGGGGCATGCAGCGCCGCTACGTCGGCCGGTAGAGGATCTTCGTCACCCGCGCCTTCATCTCGGCATGCTGCGCGACGGCGTCCGGCGACAGATCGTACGCGGGCGCGCGCTCCGGGATGAAGTGGCGGTAGTCGTCGACGCCGCGCACGAGCAGCGCGCTGTCCTCGCCTTCCAGCTGCCTGACGTACGCCGGCACGTAGCGAATCGCGAAGCCGATGCGCCGGTCGTTCGATCGATTCGGCGGCGAGCCGTGGATCATCCGCACGTGATGGAGCGACATCTCGCCGGCGCGCAGCAGGATGTCGGCGCCCCGCGCTTCGTCAACATCGACCGCGATCTCCTGCCCGCGGGAGAGCAGGTTGTTCGGCGCGAACGTGTCGCGGTGCACGAGCTGCTCACCGTGGGAGCCCGGCACCATGCGCATCGCGCCGTTCTCCACGGTCGCGTCGGTGAACGCAAGCCACGCGGTCACCACGTCCGGCTCGCTGAGCCCCCAGTACGTCGCGTCCTGGTGCCAGGAGACGAACGCGTCGTCGCGTGCCTCCTTGATGAAGAAGCTCGCGTGCCACACGAGGAGGTTCGGACCGAGCACGTCCTCGACGGCGTCGAGGATCGCCGGATGGCGCACGAGATCGGCGAGCCAGGTGAAGAGCAGGTGTGGCTTGTGGCGCAGCTCCGCCTTGTGCGTCGCTTCGGCGAGCTCGAGGCGCCGGCGGCACTCGCGCGCCTCGGCGGATGTGAGCACGGGGATGGGGAAGACGAAGCCGTCGCGACGGTAGCGGTTGACGTCGGTCGGGGTCAGGCGTTTCGTCATGGCGGCCACCAATATAATGGTCGCGCCCCGCATCTGGGGAGGAGAGTGCCATGGCCCTCGACCCGCAAGTTCGCGCCGTGCTCGACCTCGTCGCCAAGTCCGGCCGCCCGGCGTACAACACGCTGTCGCCGAAGGACGCGCGCCAGCTCTTCCGCGAGACGCGTCCCGCATCGACGCCGACACCGCCCGAGATCGGCGCGGTCAACGACCTGCTCGCCGAGGGTCCGCACGGCCCGATCCCCGTGCGCGTGTACCGGCCGGTCGGCGCGAAGGCCGGCGATGCGCTGCCCGCGCTCGTGTACTTCCACGGCGGCGGCTGGGTGATCGGCGACATCGAGACGCACGACGTGCTGTGCCGTCAGCTCACCGCCGAAGCCGGCATCGAAGTCGTGTCGGTCGACTATCGGCTCGCGCCCGAGTACAAGTTCCCGGCGGCGGTCGACGACGCGTGGGCGGCGACGAAGTGGGTCGTGGCGAACGCGGGCCAGCTTGGCGCCGATCCCGGGCGCATCGCGGTCGGCGGCGACAGCGCGGGCGGCAACCTCGCCGCCGCCGTCGCGATCCTCGCGCGCGAGGCCGGCGGGCCGGCGATCGCGCTCCAGGTGCTGCTGTATCCCGTCACGGACGCCGGCACCGAGACCGGGTCGTATCGCGAGTGCGGCGAGGGCTACCTCCTCACGCTCGACGGCATGCGCTGGTTCTTCGACCACTATCTGAAGTCGCCGGCGGAGGCGAGTGACTGGCGCGTCTCGCCGCTGCGGGCGCCGTCGCACGCGGGGCTGCCGCCGGCGCTGATCGTCACGGCCGGCTTCGATCCGCTGCGTGACGAGGGCGAGGCCTACGCGCAGAAGCTTCGCGAGGCCGGGGTCACGGTCGACTACATCTGCTACGGCGGGATGATCCACGGCTTCATGCCGATGGGCCGCCTCATCCAGGCCGGCAACCGCGCGGTCTCGCACGTCGCGGCGTCGCTCCGCGACGCGTTCCGGTGAGTGGCCGCGCGCGGAGGGCCCGGATTCACTCCGGGCCCGGAGCGCGGGGGGCTTGGGGGGTGCGTCTCGCACCCCCCATGTCATTGGTCGGCATCGACGTCGGCGGCACGTTCACCGACGTCGTCGCGCGCGAGCCGTCCGGGCGCCTCCACTCGTGCAAGGTGCCGACGACCCCGGCGCACCCGGCGACCGGCGTCGTCAACGGCCTGCGCGCTCTCGAGCCCCTCGCGGGGCGAGCCGGAGCGCTGGCGCACGGCACCACGATGGTCACCAACGCGATCGTCGAAGGCCGCGGCGCGAGCGTCGGGCTGATCACCACGCGCGGCTTTCGCGACGTGCTGGAGATCGCGCGGATGAGCCGCACGCACCTCTACGATCTCCACGCGCCCGCGAAGCCCGAGCCCATCGTGCCGCGACGGCTGCGCCTCGAGATCACCGAGCGCATCGGGCCCGACGGCGCGATCCTCACGCCGATCGACCTCGGCGAGCTCGGCCCGATCGTCGAGGCGTTCCAGCGCGAGGGCGTCGCGAGCGTCGCGGTCAGCCTGCTGCACGCCTACGCGAATCCGGGCCACGAGCGCGCGATCGCGGAGGCGCTCGGCGCGCGCTTTCCGCACGTGTCGATCTCGAGCGCGATCAACGCGGAGTTCCGTGAGTACGAGCGGACGTCGACGACCGTGCTCAACGCGTCGGTGATGCCGCTCGCCACGCGGTACATCGAGGCGCTCGTCGCGGCGCTCGGCGACGATCTCGCGCTGCACCTGCTGCACTCGGCGGGCGGGATGATGTCGGTCGACGCCGCGAAGGCGAAGCCGCTCGCGATGGCGGCGTCGGGGCCGGCGGCCGGTGTCGCCGCCGCGGCACACCTGGCGCGCACGCTGAAGCTCCCGCGCGCGCTCGCGTTCGACATGGGGGGCACGACGACGGACGTGTGTCTGATCAACGACGGCGTCGCCGAGACGTCGTCGCAGCGCAAGCTCGGCGGCTATCCGGTGCGCCTGCCGATGGTGGCGGTGGAGTCGATCGGAGCGGGCGGCAGCTCCATCGCGTACGTCGACGCCGCGGGCGGGCTGAAGGTCGGGCCGCGGAGCGCCGGCGCGGTGCCCGGCCCCGCGTGCTACGGGCAGGGAACCGAGCCGGCGGTGACCGACGCCAACCTCGTGCTCGGCTATCTCGACGCCGGGCGCGTGTACGGCGGCGCGATTCATCTCGATCGCGGGCGCGCGGAGGCGGCGCTCACCGGCCTCGGCCGCGCGCTCGGGCTCTCGCTGCTCGAGGCCGCGCACGGCATTCACGAGGTCGCGAACGCCAACATGCTGCGCGCGTTGCGTCTGGTGTCCGTGCAGCGCGGGTACGACCTCCGCGACTTCACGCTGATCGCGTACGGCGGCGCGGGACCGATGCACGCGGCCTCGCTCGCGCGGCAGGCGGGCATCCGCCGCGTCGTGGTGCCCGTCCACTCCGGGGCGTTCTCGGCGCTCGGCTGTCTCGTCTCGCCGCTGCGCTACGACGCGGTCCAGACCCATCGCGCGCGCCTCGACGCGTGGGACGCGAAGGTGGTGGAGGACCGGTTCCGCGATCTGGAGGAGCGCTGCCTCGCGCCGCTGCTCGACGAGG